>OLOI01000036.1_pt1 | contig 123611 bp, 111 predicted proteins | sample 1672131 | NCBI WGS metagenome assembly OLOI01 (sample SAMEA3136651, study PRJEB25190) | human gut metagenome
GAGGGTGGAAACCGCAGGTGTCTACCCTCTTGTGCGCCCGCGCGGCGTCAGCGCAACTCCCCGCCCGTTAGGGACGAACACGCTTGCGCGGTTCGTGTCCCCCGCAGAATCGGTGCAAAGAAAAAACGCAGAGGAAACCCTCTGCGTTTCGCATTAAAGCAATTTGAGCTGCTTATCCGGCAGATCCTCATCGGTAAGCAATGCGCCGATGGACGGAATACTGCGGCAGCGGTAGCGCGCATTATCACTGAGCGCGGCGTCCTCGGTGCGGCACGCCCGCGTAATGGTATGCTTGCCGCGCAGCACCATGGTCTGCACGCCCTGCGTGGAACGGGTTGTCTTGACATCGAGCATGCTCGCGCGGAACGTGAGCGCACGGTTGGCAGTCGAGAACATGGTGATCTCGCTCTCCTCCTCGATTGGATGGAAGAACGCCACAGCCGGCGCCTTATCCGAGTACGCGCCGGTCAGGCGGCGTCGGTTGGTCTTGGTTTCGAAGGATTCCATCGAAAACCGGGCTGCCTTGCCGTTTTTGAACACAACGACCATACTGCCCTTGTAGTCACCCGGCAGGACGGCATAAACCGGCGTTTCGCCCTCGTCCATCTCCAGCTTGGACGCAAGGTAATCACCGAGCACAGACGCCTTGCTGTCCTCAAAATCGTACAGGTGCGCCTTGTACGCCTGCTGCATATTGGTGAAAAAGATAATTTCGTTCTTGTTGGTCGCCTCAGCCGTCCAGAACACCTCATCGCCCTCTTTGAGCTTATGGTCCTGCGACATGCGCCACGACTGCGGCGTAATCTTCTTGAAATAGCCCTCGCGGGTGAGGAACAGCAGCACCGGATAATCCTCGATGTGGTCCTCCTCGTCGAACTGCTGCACGTTGTCCGCAGTGATGATGCGCGTGCGGCGCTCGGACGGGTACTTCTTGATGATCTGCTCCAGCTCCTTGATGATGATATTGCGGATCTTCGCCTTGGATTTGACGATTTCCTCCAGCTTTTTAATCTCGTTTTCGAGTGCTTCGGTCTCCTGCGTGCGCTTCAGGATATACTCCTTGTTGATGTTGCGCAGGCGGATATCCGCAATAAATTCGGCCTGGATTTTGTCGATGCCGAAGCCTTCCATCAGGTTCGGGATAACATTTGCGTCCTCTTCGGTCTCGCGGATGATTTTAATCGCCTTGTCGATATCGAGCAGGATTTTGCGCAGACCGAGCAGCAGATGCAGCTTGTCCTTCTTCTTGTTGAGGTCAAAGAACACACGGCGGCGAACGCATTCGGTGCGCCACGCCGTCCACTCATCGAGCAGTTCGGCTACGCCGAGCACGCGCGGCATGCCTGCAATCAGCACGTTGAAGTTGCAGGAGAAGCTGTCCTGCAGGGTAGTCATCTTCATCAGCTTGGCCATCAGCTTTTCCGGGTCGGTGCCGCGCTTGAGGTCAATGGCGATCTTCAGACCGGAAAGGTCAGTCTCATCGCGCACATCGGCAATCTCGCGCACCTTACCGTTCTTGACCAGCTCGGCGATCTTGTCGATGATGGCCTCGATGGTGGTCGTGTACGGAATCTCCGTGATCTCGATCAGGTTGTCCTTCTTGTTGTACGCCCATTTTGCGCGTACCTTGAACGAGCCGCGTCCGGTGCGGTAGATGGCACGTATTTCCGCCTCATCGTAGATGAGGTCGCCGCCGGTCGTGAAGTCCGGCGCGGGCAGCGTGGAAAGGATGTCGTGCTCGGGATTTTTGATAAGCTCGATGGTCGTGCGGCAGACTTCCGCGAGGTTAAAGCCGCAGAAATTGGACGCCATGCCGACCGCAATGCCGGTATTCGCGGACACGAGAATGTTCGGGTAGGTCGTCGGCAGCAGCGTCGGCTCCTTCATCTCGCCGTCATAGTTATCCACAAAATCCACTGCGTCGGTGTCGATATCGCGGAACAGCTCGGCACAGAACGCATCCAGCTTGGCCTCGGTATAACGCGGCGCGGCGTATGCCATATCGCGCGAGTACACCTTGCCGAAGTTGCCCTTGCTGTCCACAAACGGCATGAGAAGCGCCTCGTTGCCGCGTGTCAGGCGCACCATGGTCTCGTAGATGGCCGCATCACCATGGGGGTTCAGCTTCATGGTCTGACCCACGATGTTGGCGGATTTGGTGCGGTTGCCGTTCAGTAGGCCCATCTTGTACATGGTGTACAGCAGCTTGCGGTGGGACGGCTTGAAGCCGTCAATCTCCGGGATCGCGCGGGATACGATAACGCTCATCGCGTACGGCATGTAGTTCTCGCGCAGCGTGTCCGTGATGCGCTGATCGACCGAGGGATGTTCTTTATATACTTTTGGTTCGTCGGTTTTCTTTTTTGCCATTATGCTCTCCTTTGCAGGATTTTCTTTGTACGTTTTGCGCCGCCCAGATACTCGCCGAACGGCAGATAAGACAGTGTGACCGCAATCGCCAGTCCGCCTGCAAGCGCCAGCGCAAACATCTGCCACAGGTGCAGATAGATAACCGGTGTCTGCCGTACCGCCCACGCGTTCCACAGGCGCAGCACCAGCGGATGTGCCAGATACAGTCCGAACGAATGCCGCGCAATAAACTGCAGCGGCTTCGGAATCTCCGGCAGCCTGCTGAACAGCGACCACAGCACGGCCCATGTCAGCAGCGTGTAAACCGTTGTGTCAGGCCGCAGACCCATTTTATAGGCTGCCGCAGAATGCTCTTCCGCCAGCAGCACCAGCACCGCCGAAAGCGCCCACAGCGGCAGACAGACGCGCAGACGCAGGCGGTCGCTCAGGCCGGATTTCGCCAGCCATGCACCGATGTTGTAGAACAGCGGCCAGCACACGAACAGACCGATCGGCGCCACCGGAAACTGCCACTGCAGCTGACCGACGGTCAGCAGGTAAAGGACTATCTCCATACCGAAGGTCAGGCCTGCGGACAGGAGCAGCGTCATCGCCGGATGCCGCTCTACCGCACGGCAGAACAGCTCGCTGAGCAGGATCAGCTGCACCAGTATGAATATGTAATACAGGTGGACGTAACTGCCGCCTGTCAGAATGTTTTTGATCGGATGTGCATGCGGCTTGCCGAACACGGCATCCACCGCAAGGTAAAGGACCGACCAGACCAGATACGCCGGCAGCACGCGTTTCAGCCGCCGCTTTGCCGTCTGCACCGCAGACTGACCGCTATGCTGCAGCCACGAGTGCATGTGTCCGTAGCCGGACAGCATGATAAACAGCGGCACGGCAAACCGCGCTGCCTGATTACAGGATACACCGACCGGGTTCATGCGGCCTGCCGAAACGTGTATCATCACCACGGCCAGCGCCGCAACCGCCCGTAAGCCGTCCATTTGCCGAATCCGCATGTTGCTATCCCCCATTTTTGCCCTTACGAAATATCTGCCAGTTCCAGATACTTTGCGCCGTTTTCCGCGATGAAATTCTTCCGCTCCTGCAATCCGTCACCAAGCAGGAAGTCAAAATAATGCGCCGTGCGCTCCGCGTCCTCCGGCATGACCTTGATGAGGCGGCGGGTCTCCGGATTCATGGTGGTCATCCACATCATCTCCGGGTCGTTTTCGCCGAGACCTTTGGAGCGCTGGATGGTGATTTTTTTGCCGTCCAATTCCTTGAGAATTTTCGTCTTCTCCTGCTCGTTGTAGGCAAACCAGGTTTTGTCCTTGCAGGTGATCTCGAACAGCGGCGACTCCGCGATATACACATATCCGTCCCGGATCAGGGTCGGGCACAGGCGGTAGAGCATGGTCAGGATCAGTGTCCGGATCTGAAAGCCGTCCACGTCCGCATCCGTACAGATGACTACTTTGCTCCAACGCAGCTGGGACAGGTCGAAGGACGACAGTTCCTTTGCCTTCTTGCCCTGCACCTCCACGCCGCAGCCCAAAACCTTCATCAGGTCTGTGATGATGGGCGAAGCGAAAATCTTGCCGTAATCCGCCTTCAGGCAGTTGAGAATTTTGCCCCGAACCGGCATAATGCCCTGAAATTCCGCGTCCCGGCTGAGCTTGACACTGCCCAATGCGGAATCGCCCTCCACGATATACAGTTCCCGCACCGAAGCGTCCCGGCTGCGGCAGTCCACGAATTTCTGCACCCGGTTGGCAATGTCGATGGAGCCGGAGAGCTTCTTTTTTACGCTGGACTTGGTCTTTTCGGCGGACTCCCGGGCGCGCTTGTTCACCAGAATCTGCTCCGACGCCTTATCGGCCTCCTGCTTGTTCTCGATGAACCAGACCTGCAGCTGCTCCTTGAAAAAGGCGGTCATGGCGTCCTGCGTGAATTTGCTGTTGACGCTCTTTTTCGTCTGGTTTTCAAAGCAGCCGATGGTGGAGAAGCAGTTGGTCACCAGTACCAGCGAGTCCTGAATGTCCTGAAAAATGATCTTATTTTCGTTTTTGGTGTACTTGTTATTGTCCCGGAGGTACTTGTCGAAGGCCGCCGTGAAGCCGGAACGAACCGCCTTGTCCGGGCTTCCGCCGTATTCCAGCCACGAGGAATTGTGGTAATACTCAATGTGGCTGATCTGCTTGGAGAAGCAGAAGGAGGCCGTGATCTTCAGCTTCATCTCCGGGCGGTTTTCCGCGTCCCGCCCCCGGCGCTCGGCTTCCCAGTAGACGGGCATGGTAAAGGCGTTGTCCCCCACCAGCTCCTCGATATACTGGCGGATGCCGTCGGCATAACAGAATTCCTCGGTCTCGAACTTGCCGCCCACCTGATTGCGGAAACGGAAGGTGATGCCCTTGTTCACCACCGCCTGACGGCGCAGCACATCCCGGTAATATTCCACAGGGATGTTGATGTCGGTGAACACTAGCTTGTCCGGCTTCCAGTGGAAGCACGAGCCGGTCTTTTTCCGGTCGGCGGGTTCCTTTTTCAGGCCGCCCTTGTTTCTGCCCTTTTCAAAGTGCAGATCGTACCGGTAGCCATCCCGGCGGATGGTGGCGTCAAAAAATTCCGAAGCGTACTGGGTGGCGCAGGAGCCAAGGCCGTTCAAGCCCAGGGAATACTCATAGTTTTCCCCGTTTTCCCCATATTTGCCGCCGGCGTACATTTCGCAGAACACCAGCTCCCAGTTGTAGCGTTTTTCCTTTTCGTTGTAGTCCACGGGGCAGCCCCGGCCGAAATCCTCCACTTCCACGCTCAAATCTTCGTAGCGGGTGACAATGATGGTGTCGCCGTAGCCTTCCCGCGCCTCGTCGATGGCGTTGGAGAGAATCTCAAACACCGCGTGCTTGCAGCCCTCCAGATCGTCCGAGCCGAAGATGACTGCCGGGCGCTTGCGCACCCGATCCTCGCCCTTGAGCATGGAGATACTGGAATTTCCGTATTGTTCCTGTTTTTTCATGTTGCATACCTGCCTGCATAATCCATAGTCATACAATTTTATTATATGCAAAAATAAGCCAAAAGTCAAGGAACGCCCCTTGGGGCGGAAAAAGCGTCCTGCATGTTCCGTGCAGGACGCTTTTTCAGGATTCGACGTCAATCGTGGCGCTGCTCCCAGTTTTCGTAGGTTTCGCAGAACCGGCCGGAGAAGGACGGTTCCCGTCCCGCCGCGTACAGGTGGGAGGTGTCCCCGAAGGCGGTCATGCGGAACGACGCGATGCCTTCCCGGCGCTCCTCCGTGTTCAGGATGGTGACGGAGGTGGGCAGAGAGCAGGTTCCCTGCCACAGCGGCATGGGGGAAATCCCCAGCAGATGGCTCAGCAGGACACAAGTGACGCCAAAATGGCAGAACAGGACGACGGTATCCTCGTTGGGCTGCTCCGCCCGGTAGTATTCCCCCTCCCGGCGGTAGCCGTGGCGGGCGAGCAGCTCGTCCAGCCCGTCCCATACCCATTGGGCTTCCTCACGCACTCCGGCGGCAGTGAAGCGGTCGTTTTCCCACCAGTGTTCCCGGTCGTAAAACCCCTTGTCCTTTGTCCAGTCCTGAGGCAGCCAGTCCCATGCGACACCCGGTTTATCTTTCCCCGGACGGAGAACCTGCGGGGAGAATTCCCGCAGCCATGGGAGAATTTCCGCCTGCCGCCCCAGCTTTTCCAGCGTGGCCTTGGCGGTATCCCGCGCCCGCCCTTTGGGGGAGCAGTAAAACGCCTTCACATCCAATTTACACAGGCGGTCTGACAGCAGCTCCGCTTCTATCCAGCCGGTTTCGGTCAGGGAATCGATGGAATAGTCCGGGTCGCCGTGGCGCACAATTAACAGCTTCATGTATGTTCTCCTTTATTCTCCGAACTTTTCCGCAGCTTCTTTCAGCATACTGCGGATGGGCAGATGGTAGGGGCAGCGGCTTTCGCAGGCGCCGCAGCCGATGCACTCCGACGCCTTTTTCGCAAGCGTCGCGTAGCGGCTTCTCGCCCAGTCCGCCAGACCGTACCGGGACAGATATCCCTCAAACAGGAACACGCTGGAAATGCTGATACCCGCGCTGCATGGCTGGCAGTAATTGCATCGGCGGCAGAACTGGGTACCAAGGGCATCGCGGATGGCGCGCATCTTGGCTTCTTCCTCCACGGACAGCGGGGAACTATCGTTTACTGCGGCGAGATTCTGATTCAGCTCGGCAATGTCCGCCGTACCGGGTATCACCACGGTGACATCCGGGTTGGCGCAGACGCAGCGCAGCGCCGTCACGGCGTCCTCGATCGCGCCGCCCGCAAGGGGCTTCATGGCGATGAAGCCGATGTTCTTTTCGGCGCAGGCGTGGATCAGTTCTTTTGCCTGATCTTCCACGATGTTGTATGGGAACATGATGGTTTCCACCCATGGCAGCTCCAGCGCCATCCGGAAGGTTTCCAGAGAGTGGGCAGTGATGCCGATATGGCCGATCTTCCCGGCCGTCTTCGCCGCCGTCAGGGCTTCCAGCGCGCCGCCGGGGGCGCAAACCTTCTCCAAATCCGCAGGGGGCGCGTTGTGAATCTGGTACAAGTCAATATAGTCGGTGCGGAGATTTTTCAGGCTGATGTCAATGTCCTTCGCCATGGCCTCCGCCGTGCGGGACATACTCTTTGTGGCAAGCACAAAATGCTCCCGGGTGCCCTCCAGACCGACCCCCAAGTATTCCTCGCTGACGGTGTAGCCCCGGGCAGTATCGATGTAGTTGACGCCGTTTTCCAGCAGCTTGTGCATAAGCGCTTTCGTCCCCTCTGCGTCAATGCGCTGGATGGGAATTCCCCCAAAGCCCATGCGGGAGATTTTCAGCCCGGTTTTTCCCAGAATTCTGTATTCCATGGTCACGCGCTCCTTTCCTTTTTTGCCATTATACGGCAAAAAAGCGAAAAAAACAACCTTCCTGACCGAAAAAAACAGGTCAGCTTTCGCTGACCCGTTTTTTATTTCCCAAGCTCTTTGTTCTTCCTGTAGGTATCGATCACGCAGTCCATTGCCGCGCCGCGGAAGCCGTGATTTTCCAGCGTCTGAACGCCGACAATGGTGCTGCCGCCGGGAGAACACACCGCGTCCTTCAGCGCGCCGGGGTGCTGGCGGGTAGCAAGCAGCATTTCCGCCGAACCGGCCATGGTCATGGCGGCGTATTCCACTGCCTTGGCTCTGGGAAGGCCGCAGGCCACCGCGCCGTCGGCCAGCGCTTCCACAAACATGTACATAAAGGCAGGGCCGCTGCCGGACAGGGCGCTTGCCGCGTCGATCAGCCGTTCTTCCAGCGCGTCCAGCAGGCCGCAGAAGCGCATATCTTCCCGCCAGTCGTTCAGCGTTTCATCCTCCACAAGCGCGTTGCGGCAGTAAGGAATGACCCCTTTGCCGATGGCCGTGGGAGTGTTGGGCATGATGCGGATGACGGGCAGCTCCGTCCCGGCGAGCTGCTCCAATTTCGCAATTTCCATGCCCGCCGCCATGGTAATGAGCAGCGGTTTGCGCTTCCCCAGAACCTTTTGCAGCAGAGAAAGCACCTCCTGCACCATATGGGGCTTCACTGCGATAAAAATCCGGTCGCACCGGGCGGCGATGGTTTCCGCGTCCGAATAGACGATGCCCAGTTCCTCCGCGAACGCCTTCGCCTTGCCGGAACGGTCGGACACCATGATCTCCTTCGTGGCTCTGCTCAGGGCTTTGGCAATGGCGCCGCCCATGTTGCCGCAGCCGATAAATCCGTACTTCATGTTTTTCCCCCTCAGCGGATATGTCCGTTTCCGTGGATGATGTATTTATAGGTGGTCAGCTCCTGCAATCCCATGGGTCCCCGGGCGTGGAGCTTCTGTGTGGAAATGCCCATTTCGCACCCCAGTCCGAATTCGCCCCCGTCGGTGAACCGGGTGGACGCATTGACATACACCGCCGCGCTGTCCACGTTGGCGGTAAAATACCGCTCCGCCTCCGGGCTGCGGGTCACGATGGCCTCGCTGTGGCCGGTGGAGTGCGCCGCGATGTGTGCGACCGCCTCCTTCACATCCTCCACGCATTTGACGGCGAGAATGTAATCCAGAAATTCCGTATCAAAATCCTTCTCCCCCGCCTTTTTCCCGGGGATGATGGCAGCCGCCGTCTCATCCAGACGAAGCTCCACTGCCCTTTCCCGGTCAGTGACCAGACGTTTATAGAGCATGGGCAGAAACGTGGGGGCGATCGCCTTGTCCACCAACAGGACTTCCTCGGCGTTGCAGACACTGGGGCGGCTGGTTTTGGCGTTCTCGACGATGTTCAGCGCCATGTTCAGGTCGGCGGACTTCTCCACATATACGTGGCAGATGCCGGTGCCGGTGGCGATGCAGGGTACAGTGGCGGTGCTTACGCAGGCATTGATCAGCCCCGCGCCGCCCCGGGGAATCAGCAGGTCAATATAGCCGTTTGCGGTCATCAGCGCCGCGGCGCTTTCCCGGGATGTGTCCTGCACCAGATTCACCGCGTTTTCCGTGATACCCACCGATCTCAGGCCGGAACGGAGGGCGTCCACAATGGCGTTGGCGCTGCGGCACGCCTCCTTTCCGCTTCTCAGGACGCAGACGTTCCCGCTTTTCAGCGCCAGAGCGGCGGCGTCGCTGGTGACGTTGGGGCGGCTTTCGTAAATAATGGCAATGACGCCCATGGGGACGGACACCTTCTGAATTTCCAGGCCGTCCTCCCGGGTGTGGGTCTGCAAAATCCGCCCCACCGGGTCGGGGAGCGCCGTCACCTCCCGGATGCCCTGGGCCATCCCGGCGATGCGCTCCTTTGTCAGCTTCAGTCTGTCCAGCATGACCGGGGAGATATGCTCCTTCGCGGACGCCATATCCAGCGCATTCGCGTCAAGAATCGCGTCCTGTCGGGCAAGCAGTACGTCCGCCATGGCGTTCAGCGCGGCGTTCTTCTTCTCCGTGGTCAGGCCGGCGACTTCCCCTTTTGCCGCCTTGGCGGCTTCCAGCATTTCTTTCATAGACGTTCCTCCGAAAACGTGGTGCCGACGGTCTTTCCTTCCAGAATGTCATAGAGATTTCCGGGATTATTTCCGTTGGCAATGACCATTTTGCAGCCGCAGCCAAGGCAGATATCGGCGGCATGGAGCTTCGTGACCATTCCCCCGGTGCCCTGGGTGGAGCTGCTGATCCCGGCGATTTCCCGGATGTGGTCGTCAATTCCGGCGACGTGGTGCAGCAATGTGGCCTCCGGGTGGGTGTGGGGATCGGCGGTGTACAGGCCGTCGATGTCCGACAGGAGGATGAGCATATCGGCGTGGACGCTCCTTGCCACGATGGCGGCGAGTGTATCGTTGTCGCCGATGACGATCTCGTCGGTGGCGACGGTGTCGTTCTCATTAATGACGGGCAGCGCTCCCAGCTCCAGCAGCCGGTTCAGGGTGTTGGTAAAGTTCAGCCGGCGGGTATCGTTGGTAGTATCGTCGCCGGTGATCAGCAGCTGTGCCACCGTGTGGTGGTACTCGCTGAACAGCTTGTCATATGTGTACATCAGCTCACACTGACCCACAGCGGCGGCGGCCTGTTTGGACGGGATGTCCTTCGGCCGCTCCCGCAGTCCCAGCTTGCCCACGCCCATGCCGATGGCGCCGGAGGAAACCAGTATCAGCTCATGTCCGGCATTTTTAATGTCACTCATGATCTTGCACAGCTGCTCCACCCGGCGGATATTCAGATGGCCGGTGGGATGCGCCAGAGTCGACGTGCCGATTTTGATTACAATGCGCATTTGCGTTCTCTCCCCGAATTTTTAGGCTATTATATCACTTTAGTCAGATGAAGTAAATAGTCTGAAGGTAAGTTTCCGGTAAATGTTTTTCATAGAAAAGGCGGGCGGCAAAATGCCGCCCGTCAGGCTTATTTCTTTTCCAGCAGTTCCAGCGCAGCCTGAATCTGGGGATCGTCCTCCGGCTCCAGCTGGTTGTAATAAATGGCGTCGGCGGTTTTCTCGTCCACCGGTACGACCACATCCGGCGTGATTCCCACGCCTGCCAGACTGACGCCCTTGGGGGTAAAATACTTGCCCACAGACAGGCCCACTGCGGAGCCGTCGCTGAGGCGTATGGTATTCTGGAAATACCCCTTGCCGCAGGTCTTCTCCCCCACCACGTCGGCAACGCCGTACTCGCTCAAGGCCGCCGCGAAGAACTCCGCCGCGGAGTAGGAGTCCCCGTTCACCAGCACCGCCATGGGAATGTCCAGGCAATCCGCGTCGGAATGGTCCACGTTCTCCTTCCCGGCGTAGTCCACCGTGCGGAACAGCTCTCCCTCGGGCAGCAGATAGTCCAGTACCTTCACCAGCTCTTTTGCGTAGCCGCCGGGGTTATTGCGCACGTCGAAAATCAGCTTTTCCGCGCCCTGCCCCAGCAGATCGTCAATGGCCGCGATGGTTTCCTCGGCGCACCGGGAGTCAAAATTCTCAATGGTCACGAGCCCGATCTTGTCGGTCAGCATCCGACCGCTGGCGACAACCGTCTGCACCTGCCGCCGCTCCACGGACAGCGTCACCCGCTCCCCCTGCCTGAGAACCGTCAGAGAAACACAGGTGCCTTCTTCTCCCCGCACCAGATTCCGAACATCTGTGGCCGTCATCTCCCGGACGTCCTGACCTTCCACCTCGATCACCAGATCGTCCACCTGAACGCCCGCTTCCTGAGCAGGCCCACCCTCATTCACGGCCTTGACCAGAAAGCCCTCCTGCTCCTTTGCCTCGATGGTGATGCCGATGCCCACATAGGCATTGTTCACCTGCTCCTCATGGGCGTCGTATTCGCTGGCGGGGATATAGTAGCTCCACCGGTCGCCAAGGGATTTGACCATGGCGGCCGCCGCGGCGTCCTCCATGGCCGTCTGGTCGGCGTCTCCGATGAATCGTTCCAGAATCAGGCTTTCCAGCTGTTCCAGCTTGGTGCCGGAGGCATACCCCGGGTAGCCGATCGCCGCCAGAGTCGCCACTGTGGCCAGCATTGCCACAAGGATATAGCTCAGGGAAATCAGAATTTTCTTTTTCACGGAATAACCACCTCATAGAAAGGATTCCCACAGTCCATAGTATGAACTGTGGGAACATAATTCAATCTGAGGAAGCTCTGAATAAATCGGTGAGAGCTGACAGCGAGAGATTTTTCTCTGGACGAAGGGTTCCAAAGCGGAGGAATACTTTGTGTATTTCCCGCTTTGGAAGCCGCACGGCCAGAGGAAAAGATCCGCTGCTCAGTCGAAGACGGTTTGTTCAGAGTTTCCTGAACAAATCAGTACAGCGGCACGTAATTGCAGGGGTTGACGTAGACGCCGTTGTAGGAAATGCCGAAGTGCAGATGGTCGCCGGTGGTAATGCCGGTGGCGCCAGTAAGGCCGATCAGCTCTCCCGCGCTGACGATCTGTCCGGCGGATACGCAGTAGCTGCTTAAGTGCATGTAGATGGACGAGAAGCCGTCCTGATGGTTGATCTGCACGTAGTTGCCGGCGGCATTGCCCCAGCCCGCTACGGTGACGACGCCCGCACGGCTCGCGTACACGCGGTCGCCGGTGCCGGTATCCAGGTCAACGCCCTGATGGTAGGAGGACGCACCCGAGGTGGGGGAGTTACGATTGCCGAAGGGACTGGTGATGGAGGTGTAGCTGCAGGGAACCTGCCAGCCGCCGCTGCTTCCGCCGGAACTGCCGCCGGAGTTCCCGCCCGAATTTCCGCCGGAGCCATTCGTGCCACCGGCAGCAGTCGTGGCGGGTACGGAGGTTGCCTTCCAGGCTTCCCATTCCCGCTGCTTCGCCGCGTTGAACTGTACTTCCATGGCGGCGATCTGCTTCAGGAACGCATTTTCCTGCTCCTTGCATTCCTCTTCCAGCGCTTCCAGGTCATCGGCCTTTTGCAGAAGCTCCTGGAGCAGTTCCTCTGATTCTTTACTCTTCGCGTCCATTTCCGCCTGCGTGTCATCCAGATCCTTCTTGGTGTCTTCCAGCTCGACCTTTTCCGCTTCCAGCTCGTCCTGGGCTTCCTCCACCTTGTTGGCGGCGTCGCTCAGCTCCTGCAGGCGGCGCTTGTCGGAGGCGGCGATCTCCTCCACCATGTTCAGCCTGTCCAGCAGGTCAGAGAAGCTGTTGGCCTTGAAGACGACTTCCCAGTAGGATACCTCGCCCTCTTCCTCCATGGTGCGGATGCGCTCTTTGTTTTCCTGATTCAGCGTTTCCAGACGGTCTTCCGCCGTGTCCAGCTCGTCCTGCTTGTCCGCAATGAGCAGGTTATAGGCGGATATCTGTTCGTTGATGTTGATGATCTGGGTGTTCAGAAGCTGAATTTCCTGATCGATCACATTCTTTTTCGCGATCAGATCCGCAATTTCGTTTTCGTTCTCCTTGTACTGCTTCTTCACGTCCGCGATCTGGTTCTGTACCTCCTTGCGCTCCTGCTGCAGGGCAATGATCTGCTTGCGGATCTCGCCGGAGGATGCCGCACCGGCAAAGGTGGGCAGAATGCTCATCAGAAGCGTCAGCAGCAGTACCGCCGCCATGACGCCGGCGAGGACGGATACCAAACGTTTGCGATTTTTCATAGGAATCTCCTTTTCACGATGGGGACGGGCATTGCATCATACTGAACTCCAATCAAAATCGGAAAACAGTATCAATAGATGTATGCCAATGGGTTTACATAAGTTCCTGCGTAAGAAATGCCGAAATGCAGATGCGGCCCGGTAGAAAGGCCGGTGCTGCCAACATATCCAATGAGCTGCCCCTGGGACACGCTCTGTCCCGCGGAAACAACGTAATTGGTCATGTGCATATAGATGGACGAGAAGCCGTCTAAGTGGTTGATGCTGACATAGTACCCCGCGCCGCCGGCCTGGTAGGAGGCCACCGTGACGGTGCCGGCTCTCGTGGCGTAAATGGGCGTTCCCTGATTGCAGGCCATGTCAATGCCGTTGTGCATTCTCTTTGTGCCGAGGATCGGGTGGGTACGCATTCCGAAGGGGCTGGTGATGGTATAGCCGGATACCGGGGTCGTCCACGAGGCGTTGGAGGGCGGGTTTTCACCCTGCAAAGCCAGCTTGGCCAGATACTCGTCGTACTTTGCCTGCTTGAGATCCTTTTCCTTGGCGGCAATTTCCTGCATCAGCTCGTCCTGAAGTGCTTCCGACTCGTCCATCAGCCGCTGGTATTCCTCGGATTTCTTTTCCAGCTCCCGCAGCATGTCGTCGGATTCGGTGCGCTTTTCTTCCAGCTCGGCTTCCGCCGCCGTCAGCTCCTCCCAGGTGCCTTCCAGCTCGGTTTTTTCCGATTCCAGGCTCATGCGGGTGGCGGTGACGATGTCCGACGCGATGCGCATTTCCTGAAGACGGCGCTGGTCGGCCTCGGAGATCTCCTGCATCATGTTCAGCCGGTCAAGGAGGTCAGTGAAGCTGTTGGCCTCGAAGATGACCTGCCAGTAAGTAATGGTGCCGCCTTCCTCCATCGCCCGGATGCGCTCCCGGTGCTGCTCGCTCAGGGTGCGCAGCTCCTCCTCGGCGGCGTCCAGCTCGTCCTGCGTGTCCGCAATGAGCTGGCTGTAGGCGGAGATCTGGGCGTTGGTCGTCTCGATCTTGTCCGTCAGGAGGGCAATTTCCTCGTCAATGGCTTCCTTCCTGTTTACAATGTCGGCCATGTCGTTATAGTTGGCGTCGTACTGGCTTCGCACAGCGTCGATCTGCGCCTGGATGGCTTTATTCTTTTCCTCCAGTGCGTCAATCTCCTTCTGGATCTCACCGGAGGTGGCGGCATCCGCCGGAACCGGCAGGATGCTCACCGCCATCACCGCCGCCAGACATAGGGCGACAAGTGATCTCACGGTTATCTCTCTGTGTTTGCTCATAGTTATACGTCCATAAACTTTCGGATAGAAGTCCAGCTGCCCACGATACCGACGAACATACCGGCGGCGGCGAAGGTGGCAACCATGGGGAGCAGAAGCTCCTGGAAGGGTACGAAGTTGAACAGCTGCAAGGCGTCCACGCTGCCGATCTTCGCGATCATCGCGTCATAGCCCAGCCATTCCAGACCGAAAGCGAGAATTGCGCCGATCATGCCGAGGGAGAAGCCCTCTACCACGAAGGGCAGCCGGATAAAGCCGTTGGTCGCGCCCACCATTTTCATAATGGCGATCTCGTCCCGCCGGTCGTACATGGCCAGCTTGACGGTGTTGGAAATGATCAGCAGGCTGACCACCAGCAGAACCGCGATCACGGCCACGGAGACGATATGCAGCACGTTCTGCAGGGTGGTGAAGCCCTGCGCCAGCTCATAGGCCGCGCTGACCTTGGCCACGCCGGGCAGATTCTTCAGCTGCTCAGCGGTCTGCTCCATCTTGGTATTGTCTTCCAGAGTGACCACGTAGCGGTGGCGCAGATCCTGCGCCTGAACGCCGCTGAAGGCGCTGTCGTTGTCATGGTCGCTGACGAAGTTCTGAAGCGCTTCCTCCCGGGAAACGTATTTCGCGTCAAACACATTGTCCAGAAGGTTGATCTTCGTGCCGATGGATCTTGCCTCGGCGTCGGAAAGGTCGCTGTCGATGTACACCATAATTTCGCTGGTCTTATTCAAATCCTGAACCATGATGTCCAGATTGTAAGCCAGCGCGGAGAAGCTGCCCACGATGATCAGACACGCCACCGTGACGCAGATAGCGGCAAAGGACATGAAGCCGTGCTGGAAAATGCTGCGGAAGCCCTCCTTGAGCAGGTACCCGATATTATTGAGCTTCATGTTTGCTTTCCTCCCCGATTCCATCTCTCACCACGACGCCCTCATTGATGGCAATGGTGCGTTTATGGAACAGCTTTGCCAGATTCTGGTCGTGGGTGACCACCAGCATGGTGGTTCCCAGATTGTTGATCTCCTGCAGCAGCGCCATGATTTCAAAGGAGCGCTCCGGGTCCAGATTGCCGGTAGGCTCGTCGGCGATGATGGTGGACGGATTGTTCACCAGCGCGCGGGCAATGGCAAGTCTCTGCTGCTCGCCGCCGGACATCTCATTGGGATGGCGGTTCATCTTGCTTTCCAGACCGACCAGCTCCAGCACGTAGGGAACCCGCTCTTTGATCTCGGATTCCTTCGCGCCCACGACCCGCATGGCAAAGGCCACGTTCTCATAGACCGTCATTTTTTCGATCAGGCGGTAATCCTGAAACACGACGCCGACCGTGCGGCGCAGGTAGGGAACTTCGCGCTTGCGAATTCGTTCCAGAGAATAGCCGTTGACGTGGACGGTGCCGGAGGTGGGCTTCAGCTCGCCGGTGATGAGCTTGATGATGGTGGACTTACCGGAACCGGAAGGACCGATCAGGAAGCAGAACTCGCCGTCCTCGATCTGCATGGTAACGCCGTTGAGGGCCTTGTTACCCTGCGTATAGGATTTTACAACATCAGTAAATTCAATCATATTCGCATCTTTCTCCCGTCATAGGCGGTACCGGAATTGCCGTTAACGCAACCCCATACCGCCCGCAGTGTAACCGAATTGTAACACATCACAAAATCAATGTCAATCATATTCCGAAATAAATAGGCCAAAAGCGCAGATTTAACATATTATCCACAATTATTCCCCCAATTTTTTTCAACTTTCTTTCATATTTCTCTTATATTACGCCCCAAAAACGGAAAACACTTTCCGTAAAAACCGGGTCGGGCATACAGAAGCGGGGCTGCCGACGCAGCCCCGCGGGACATGTTTTTTACCGGGTCTCCCGGGAAGTGAGGTACTTGCGCACCATCAGCGCTACCTTGAAGACAATGGCGTGGTCAAACTGCCGCAGGTCAAGCCCCGTGAGCTTCTTGATCTTTTCCAGACGGTAGACCAGCGTATTGCGGTGGACAAAGAGCTTCCGGGAAGTCTCGGAGACGTTCAGGTTGTTCTCAAAGAACTTGTTGATGGTGAACAGGGTCTCCTGATCCAGAGAATCGATGGAATTCTTCTTGAACACTTCACTGAGGAAGATCTCGCACAACGTGGTGGGCAGCTGGTAGATCAGGCGGCCGATGCCCAGATTTTCGTAGTCGATGATGCTCTTTTCGGTGTCGAACACCTTGCCCACGTCAATGGCAGTCTGGGCTTCCTTGTAGGAATCCGCCAGCTCCCGCAGATGGTCGGACACGGTGCCGATACCGATGACGGTCTTGATCCGCAGTTCGTTTTTCAGGGTGTCCTCCATGGACTTTGCGATCTTCTCCAAGTCCTCGGGGGTCGTCCCGCCGGTGATCTGCTTGATGACCGCCACGTCGCTTTCGTTGATGGACAGGACGAAGTCCTGCATCTTGTCCGGGAACATCCCCGCCAGCACATCCACGGTGGCAACATCGCTGTGACCCACCTGACGGATGAGGAACACCGCCCGGGGCGCGTCGGTGGCGAAGTGCAGCTCCTTGGCGCGGATGTAAATATCACCGGGCAGAATGTTGTCCATGATGATATTTTTCACAAAGGTGCCCCGGTCGTGCTTCTCCTCATAGAAGGTCTTGGCATCGTTCAGGGCGATATAGGCCATCTGGCAGAAGCTGCGGGCAGTCTCGTCGTCGCCGGAGCAGAAAACGGCATATTCCAGCACATTGGAATTGCCCAGAATAGCCTTGAAGCTGCGCTGACCGAAGGTGACGATGCTGTCGGCGGCGCCACTCACCTTCAGCGCGGCGTCCGTCCAGCGCTCACCCAGAATGGACATATCGGTGCAGGAAACCACGCACCCCTCGGTATCGATCACGCCGAAGCTGCGGTCCGTAATATCCCGCAACTGAACAATGACACTCTGAAAAACGCTGTTGGACATATCTACAGTCACTCCTTAGTATCTTGCATAAATGCGCATTTCACAAAAACGCATTATTATTATACACAGCTTTTGCGCACATTGCAAGTGCCTTTTGACATTTTATTGCAAAATCTCTTATGTTTTTTAGGTAATATACCAAGGTTTCCCGGAAGGCGCTTCCCCGAAAGGCTGTATCTTCCATCAAAATGACCGTTCAGGGCTGGGTTTTGCCTTCCAGCAGGGCGATCTCCCCTTCCGTCAGCTCCCGGGTCCGGCCTCTCGGCAGATCGCCCAGCGTCAGCGTTCCCTCCTGTCGGCGCTCCAAATAAGTCACGGTCATGTTCCGGGACGCCATCATCCGCCGCACCTGATGGTACTTCCCTTCCCGGACGGTGATCCGGCTCTCCCCCGGCCCCAGCGGCTCCAGAAGCGCGGGCAGGCATACCGTGCCGTCCCGGAGGGTCAGGCCCGCGGCAAAGGCGGATATGTCGTCGGCATTTGCCTGCCCCTCGTGGCGGGCGTAGTAGACTTTCGCCACTTCCTTCTTTGGGGATATCAGCCGGTGGAGCAGCTCGCCGTCGTTGGTGAACAGCAGCAGCCCCTCGGTGGCCTTGTCCAGACGGCCTACGGGCCTTAAGTCCATGTGCCGCCACGCCTCCGGCAGCAGCTCCATGACGGTCTTCTCCGCCGCGTCCTCCGTGGCCGTGACGTAGCCTGCCGGTTTGTTGAGCATCACCACCATCCGGCGCTTTCCGCCCAAAGGCTGCCCGTCCAGTGTAACGGTGTGGACAGCGGGGTCGATTTTCCGGGAGCCGTCCTTTTCAGGATTTCCGTCCACGGTCACCCGCCCCGCTTTTAAGATATCCTTCACCTGAGAGCGGGTGCCCGCGCCGCTGCCGCACAGGAATTTGTCCAGTCGTTCCATAGCTCCTCCGTTCTGCGTCCCGGTTTCGGCGCATAGGCTGTACCACCGAAATATGAACCGGGAGGGATTTTTTATGATGGTTATGACCGCGAAGGTCAATCTGAAAAAGGTAATGATCGCCCTTGCCGCCGTGGCAGCGCTGATCGTGGCGCTGATTTTGCTGCTGGGCGGGGGCGGGGATTCCGCCGAGACTTCCGCGCCCACGGCTTCCAGCAACGACGGCCGGGTGAAATTTCTGACGGATCTCGGCTGGGACGTCACCACATCCCCCACAGATTCCAGTCAGGTACGCATTCCCGCCGCGTCCAGCGACGTGTTCGAGCGCTACAACGCCCTGCAAAAAAGTCAGGGCTACGACCTGAGCGAATACGCCGGGAAAAAGGTCATGCGCTACGTCTACAAGATCAACAACTACCCCGGCGCTACCGAGCCGGTCTACGCGACGCTGCTGGTCTACAAAAACCAGATCATCGGCGGCGACGTGACGGACACCGCCGCGCAGGGAAAGATCCGGGGCTTCAAGATGCCGGAAGCCACGACTGCTCCCACCGCCCCCAGTCTCCCCACGGAGACCGCCGCCACCGCGCCGGAGACGACCCAGTAAACACGGGGAAGCAGCCGCGTTTTTTATCTATGGTATCACACAATTCCGCTCTTGACAAGCGCCCCGCTCTGTGCTACTGTGTACCCGAACTGAACAGTATCTTCAGGGCGGGGCGAAATTCCCCACCGGCGGTAAAGTCCGCGAGCGCGTCAGCGTTGAATCGGTGAAACTCCGATACCGACAGTACAGTCTGGATGGAAGAAGATACGCAAAGGATATTTGCGTTTTTTTCACGCCCTGGGAATATACCCAGGGCGTACTTTTGTTTTGAGGTGATACCAATGACCGATCTTTGGAAACAAATTTTAGACAATCTGTCCTTTGTAGGCGTGAGCCTTGCCATCGTGGTGGGGCTTGCCCTGCTTGCCCGGCTGGCGGAGCATTTTCTCCCGGAAAAGCGGAAGGTCAGCCCCGCCCGGCGGGTCAGCATCATCGGCATCAGCGCCGCCATCGCCGCCGTGCTTCATGTGCTGGACTTCCCGCTGGTGATTCTCGCGCCGGAATTCTATAAGCTGGACTTTTCCGAGCTGCCCGTGCTGCTGTGCGGATTTTACCTAGGACCCAGCGCCACCGTGATTTGCGAGGGCGTGAAAATCCTGCTGAAGCTGCTTCTGAAGGGCACCTCCACCGCCTTTGTGGGCGATCTTGCCAACTTTGTGGTGGGATGCTCTCTGGTTCTCCCCGCCACCGTTTTCTACCACACCCACAAGAGCAAGCACAGCGCCATCATCGGCCTTGCCATCGGCACGCTGGTCATGACCGTGTTCGGCAGCGCCTTCAACGCCGTTTATCTTCTGCCCAAGTTTGCCCAGCTATACGGCATTCCACTGGACACCATCATCGCCATGGGAACGGCCATCCGGGGCGGGGTCAGCAATGTCTCCACCTTCGTGCTGCTGTGCGTCGCGCCCCTGAACCTGCTGAAAGGCACCGTCGTCTCCGTGCTGACGATGCTGCTGTACAAACGGGTGGCAAGACCTCTGTTCGGGCTGCATCAATAAGCATACGAAAACTGCCGGGGCTTTCCCCGGCAGTTTTTTTCTTTGCCTTTTCTGGGGAATTGTGGTATAGTATAAAAAATAAAACGTTCCGGCAATGGGGAGAAAAGCCATGATCCAAATGATAAAAACCTATGAAGAATGCCGGGCGTTTGCCGCAGGCTTTCAAGGTGACCCCAACTTTTCAGACCCCATGCTGAGCAGCGAAGAACAGCTTCAAAGCAATCTGGTCAGGCCGATCGAAAGCCCCGACCGATACTGCGTCTTTGGCGTCTACCATGAAGAGACGCTGATTGGGCTGTTCGCATTCCTCGTTATCCGGGATGAACAGTACATGGAAATGCTGGCAGGCTTGTCCCATGAGAAAAGCGCCTATCTGGAAGCGCTCCAATATCTGAAGCAGCACTTCCCCGGTTATGGCATCGATTTCGTCTTCAATCCCGGCAACTGCCTGCTGCGGGAACAGTTGCATCTGCGGGAGGCCGATTTTGAGCCGGAGCAGCAGAAGATGGTGCAGGAAGCCCCCGCGCCGGATACGGACACCACCGGCATTGCGCCCCTTTCCGGCCAATACGCAGAGCAGTACTGCGCCATCCACAATAAAGATATGTACTGGACAGGCGAAAAGGTCATGCAGGCACAGGATCGTTTCCACACCTTCCTCGCAATCCGCGACGGCACGGTCATCGGTTACATAGATGTGACCTGTACGTTCAAGGAGAACGAACCATTTGATCTGCTGGTTCTGGAAGAGTACCGCCGTATGGGATACGGCCGGAAGCTGCTGGCAAAGGCGCTGGAAGCGAACGCACCCAACGCCATGTCCGTCCTCGTGGACGCGGGCAATGTCCCCGCCATCCGCCTGTATGCGTCCATGGGCTTTGCAAAGAAACAGAATATTCTGACGGCACACTGGACAGTGCCGTCATCAGAATGATAACAAACAGGAGGTAATTTTTATGTGTGAACTTCTGAAAACCCGCCGCAGCGTCCGCAAGTACCACCCCGAGCAGGTGCCGGACGAACTGCTGGACGCCGTGCTGGAGGCCGGACTTTACGCCCCCTCCGCCATGAACAACCAGAAGCCCGTCATGGTCGCCGTCCGGGACAAGGCCACCCGGGATCAGCTTTCAGCCATGAACGCCGCCGTGATGGGTACGGACAGGGATCCCTTCTACGGTGCGCCTTGCGTCATCGTCGTGCTGGCTGACCCCACCTATCCCACATGGGTAGAAGACGGTTCTCTGGTGCTGGGCAATCTGCTCAACGCCGCCCACGCCGTGCAGCTTGGCAGCTGCTGGATCAACCGCGCCCGGGAGATGTTCGACACCGAGGAGGGCAAGGCGCTTCTGCGCCAGTGGGGCATCCCGGAACACTACCGGGGCATCGGCTGCTGCATTCTGGGTTACGCCGACGAGGCTCCCGCCCCCAAGGAGCGGGCGGCGAACCGCATCCTGAAAATCTGACAAAGGAGAAAAATGATGGACTTTCTGGAAATTGCCCGCGCACGACAATCCTGCCGCAGCTATGACGAGACCCGGCCTGTGGAGCAGGAAAAGCTGGACGCCGTGCTGGAGGCCGCCCGCTTAGCCCCCTCCGCCTGCAACGCCCAACCCTACCACTTCACCGTCTGCCGGGGGCAGGCCGCCAAGGCCGCGGTCGCCGGTGTGACCGGCATGGGCATGAACAAATTCGCCGCTCAGGCGCCGGTGCTGATCGTGATCTCCGAGCGTCCCTACTCCAAGAGCGCCGCTCTGGGTTCCAAGGTGACGAAGGTGGACTACCGCTCCATCGACATCGGCATTGCCGCCGCCTATCTCACCGCCGAGGCCGCCGCCCAGGGACTTTCCACCTGTATCATCGGCTGGCTGGACGACGCTAAGCTCCGGGCAGCCTGCGGCCTGAATCAGCCGGTGCGGCTGGTGATTGCTCTGGGCTACGCGAAGGAGGGCGATCCCCTCCGGGAGAAAAAGCGCCGGGACATGGGAGAGCTGGCGGACTACCGATGAACCGTCCCATTGTGACCGCATCCGGCGCTTTGGTCTGCCACTGCGTCCGTCTTCGCCGGGGAGACGATCTGCTTCTCTCCATCCGGGAACTCGCTCAGGAAAAGCACATTGCGGCGGGGGTGGTGCTTTCCGCCGTGGGCTGCGTCACGGAAGCGAAGGTGCGGGACGCCAGCGGCGTGAACATCCGCTCCATCGGGGAGCACTGCGAGATCGTCAGTCTGAACGGCACCGTCAGCGAGCAGCGGTGTCATCTGCACATCGCCCTGTCCAGAGAAGACCTTTCCACATTGGGCGGTCATCTCTGCCCCGGCTGCATCGTCAACACCACCTGTGAGCTGGTGATCGCAGAGCTTCCCGGCGTCCGCTTCGGCGTGGAGCAGGACGTGGAAACCGGGTATGACGAACTGATATTTGAATCTTTTTGACCTACAGGGGCGGCCGTAACGGCCGCCCTTTTTCTGCTTGACAAAGATTGTCATCTGTGGTATCTTACATTTAACAATTCAGTTAATTGTTAAATGACATTCAGGGAGGTGAATTCCTTGGCATTACAACAGACCTTAAAAGCCCTGTCCGACCCGACCCGGCGGGAAATTCTGAATCTGCTCAAGTCCGGCAGACTGTCCGCCGGGGAAATTGCCGACCATTTTAGCATCACCCCCGCCGCCGTGTCCCGGCACCTGTCCGTTCTGAAGGATGCCGACCTGATCTGGGACACCCGGGATGGAAAATTCATCTTTTACGAGCTGAACACCTCGGTCTTAGAGGAAATCATGCTCTGGCTCACGGATTTGAAAGGAGGCGCTGCCCCATGATAAAGCAATACAAAAAAGAACTGATTGTCTCCACGCTGCTTGCCCTTCTCCCCATCGCCGCAGGGCTGCTTCTGTGGAACCGGCTTCCCGGCCAGCTTGCCACCCATTGGGGCATGCACGGCGCGGACAGATGGAGCGGCAAGGCCGCCGCCGTATTTCTCCAGCCGCTGTTGCTGCTGGCCGCCCATTATCTGGTACTCTTTCTTGTTTTCCGGGACGCTAAGAACCGGAATCAGAGCAAAAAAGTGGTGGGGCTGCTGTTCTGGATGATCCCCGCCGTCTCCATCCTCGTCAGCGGCATCACCTACGCGGTGGCGCTGGGGTGGAAATTCCGGCTCGCCGGCCTTCTTTTCGCGGGGCTGGGACTGATGTTCGCCGCCATCGGCAACTATTTCCCCAAATGCCGCCCCAACCGCACCGTGGGCATCCGGATTTCCTGGACACTGGGCAGCGAGGAAAACTGGAATGCCACCCACCGCTTTGCCGGTAAGGTGTGGGTCATCGGCGGCTTTGCAATGGTTCTTGCCGCTCTGCTTCCGGAGGTGCCGGGGATCATCGTCACCATTCTCGCCGTGGCCGCTCTGTCCATCCTTCCCATTGCCTATTCTTACCGCTACCATCGGATCCACGGGACGAAAAGCGAACCCGACCCGCTGTCCAAGGAAATCTCCGTTGGCATGCTGATCTTCACGGCGGTGATTGTGGTGTTCGTCGCGGTCATGCTGTTCACCGGCAATCTCCATTACCGGTTTGATAGCGACAGCTTCACCGTCAAAGCCTCTTATTTCGACGACCTCACCGTAAAATACGATGCCATCGACGGCATCGAATACCGGGAGGGCAACGTGGACGGCACCCGAACCTACGGCGTAGGCAGCTTCCGGCTGCTGCTGGGGACGTTTGAAAATGAAGAATTCGGCACTTACACCCGCTACACCTACTACCGCCCGGAGGCCTGCGTCATTTTGTCCTCGAACGGGAAGACATTGGTTCTCAGCGGCAGCAGCGCGGAAAGCACGCGAAGTCTCTACGACACTCTGGCCGCGAAAACCGGCTTATAATAAGGAGGTAAAACCATGAATACCGTATCTTCCGCAAGCATTACCGGCATGGTCGTCAGTCTGATTCTATGCGTGGCAGCGCCTGTGGCGCTGTGCATCCTGCTGAAGCGCAAAACCGGCGCAAAGCTTTCCGACATGCTCCTGGGCACGGTGACCTTCGTCATCTTCGCCATGTTCTTAGAGCAGATGCTCCACCTGGCCATGCGTGCCGTCTTTGGGGAGAAACTGACGGGCAACCTGTGGCTGTCCGCCCTGTACGGCGGCGCGGCGGCTGCGGTTTTTGAGGAATTCGGGCGGCTGGTCGCCATGAAGTATTTTCTGGGCAGCCAGCTGGGAAAGGAAAACGCCCTGATGTACGGCGTGGGTCACGGCGGCGTTGAAGCGCTGTTCGTCGGCGGATTGACCTGCGTTTCCAACCTCGCCACCGTTTCCATGGTCAACGGCGGCAAGCTGGAAAGCGCCCTCGCCGGGCTGGACGAAGCCGCCCGGGCGACCTCCATGGCGACGGTCTCCCAGCTGTGGACGCTTCCGGCTTACCTCTTTTACATGGTCGGCGTGGAGCGGCTCATCGCCCTGACCCTGCAGATCTGCCTGTCGTATCTGGTGTACCGCGCCGTGCGGTATCACCACCGGGGCTTCTTCCTCGCTGCCATGGGCATCCACTTCGCCGTGGACGCACTGGGCGCGCTGCTCAAGGACGCCGTCCCCGTTCCCGTTTTGGAAGCCATTCTGGCGGCCATCGTCATCGTGACCGCGATCTTCACCGTCCGGCTATATCGCGGGGAAACCGAAAAAGCCGTGAGTGACTGACTCCGCGCCATATTACCGTCCGCCCGTGACTCTCCCGCGGGCGGACATTCTTTCCCCGAAAACCGCAAATAAAACTTGACTATGGGGCATAATTCTTCTATAATGTTTGGAGCTATGGATATTTTTATCTGAGAAAGGATTTTGAATATGGCAAAAGAATTTAAGATCACCAGTCTGCGTCTTGCCGATCTGGAAAAGGAACTGAATTACCTGAAAACCACCCGTGAGCGCGAAGTCGCCGCCATGATCGCCGAAGCCCGCTCCTACGGCGACTTGTCCGAAAACTCCGAGTACGACGCCGCCAAAAACGAGCAGGCCAAGCTCTACGGCCGTATCGCCGAGATCGAGGACGTCCTGTCCCACGCCGTCATCATCGAGGACGAAAACGAGGCCAGCGGCCGGGTGGGTCTTGGCTGCACCGTAGTAGTCGAGGACGAGAACGGCAAGCAGACCGAGTACCGCATCACCGGTTCTCAGGAAGCCAACCCCATGGAGTTCAAGCTCTCCGACGACTCCCCCTTCGGCCGCGCCGTCGTCGGCAAAGCCGCGGGCGAGACCTTCACCGTCAACGCCCCTGCCGGCTCCTTCACCATGAAGGTGGTCAGCGTTTCCCGCGAGGGCTGAGCCATGGCAAAGTTTGTACCGCAGCCGGAGCTGTCTCTGAATGACCAGATGCAGATCCGGCGGGAAAAGCTGGCGGCGCTTCAGGCCGAGGGGCGCGACCCCTTCGTCCAGACGAAATTCGATTTCAATGCCGATTCCGCTGCCATCAAGGCCGACTACGAAGCCTTCGAGGGCAAGACCGTCAAGGTCGCGGGACGTCTGATGAGCAAGCGCGGTCAGGGCAAGGTCATGTTCTGCGATCTGCAGGACCGCGCCGGCCGCATCCAGATCTTCGTGAAGATCGACGAGCTGGGCGAGGAAGAATACAACCGCTTCAAGAAGTACGACATCGGCGACATCGTCGGCGTGGAGGGCGAGGTCTTCAAGACGAAGACCGAGGAAATTTCCATCCGCGCCAAGATCGTCACCCTGCTGAGCAAGTCTCTGCTGCCCCTGCCCAACAAGTTCCACGGCCTGACCGACAAGGAAGCCCGTTTCCGTCAGCGCTATGTTGACCTGATGGTGAACCCGGAGGTCAAGCGGAATTTTGTCATCCGCTCCAAGTTCATCAAGCACCTGCGCAACTATCTGGACAGCATGGGCTACATTGAAGTGGAGACCCCCGTGCTGAACACCATTGCCGGCGGCGCTGCCGCCCGTCCCTTCGTCACTCACCACAACACGCTGGATATCGATATGTACATGCGCATCGCCACGGAGCTGCCCCTGAAGCGGCTGATCGTCGGCGGCATGGATCGGGTGTACGAGGTCGGCCGCATTTTCCGCAACGAAGGCATGGACCCCAAGCACAACCCGGAGTTCACCACCGTGGAGCTGTATCAGGCTTACGCCGATTTCCACGACATGATGGACATTGCCGAGGGCGTCTACACCACCTTTGCCAAGGAGGTTATGGGCAGCTACGAGCTGGAATGGATGGGCGAGAAGATCGACCTGACCCCCGGCTGGCCGCGGCTGACCATGGTCGAAGCCGTCAAGAAGTACGTAGGCGTTGACTTTGGCGTCATCACCGACGACGCGGAGGCCGTAGCCGCCGCCAAGGCCGTTGGCGTTGAGCTGGCCGACGCCGCCGAGAAGACATGGGGCAACGCCCTGTATGCCTGTTTCGACCAGAAGGTCGAGGAGCATCTGGTGCAGCCCACCTTCATCACCATGTACCCGGTGGAGGTCTCTCCCCTGACCAAGAAGTCCCCGGAAGATCCCCGCCTGACGGAGCGTTTCGAGTTCTTCATCAACCGCAGCGAAATGGGCAACGCCTATTCCGAGCTGAACGACCCCATTGACCAGCGGGAGCGCTTCATGAAGCAGGTCGAGCAGCGCGAGCGGGGCGACGACGAGACGGAGATGCTGGATGAGGATTTCCTCACCGCGCTGGAGTACGGCATGCCCCCCACGGGTGGCATGGGCATGGGCATCGACCGCGCCGTCATGCTCTTCACCGGCGCCGATACGATTCGGGAGGTTATCCTGTTCCCCACTATGAAGCCCCAAGACTAAAAAGTCATTGCGCTGCAATAACTTTTGCCCTCATATTCTTCAGTTGACAACAAATTGACAACAATTTCGTATATCAATACGAAGTGATGTGACGCAGGATGAAGTTTTGTTAGACCCCAGCGCAAAACAGCATGTATCATTTGAGGACACTTTCTGTACGAATTTCCAGAAAGTGTCCTTTTCTTTTTGCAGGTTGCAGCATCTGTCTTGACAAATTCCAATTTGAAAGGATTTTGAACGAATGATCAGTGAACAGACAAAAGAATACTTTGAACTTGGAAAGCGAAACGATGTTCGTGAGCATGCAAAGAGGCTGCGCCGGCAATTTCTAAGGTATAAAGACGCGGAGATTGTTTACAGCATCCACCATAAGAAGCTTCTGGAGATGGCCAACAAAGCAGGCGCCATTTATCGTATCGATGGCACTGTGCTGATTAACCGGGATATCTTCGATCAGTATCTGGAGCAGTTTCATGAGCCCAGTACCCTTACGCAAGCGGAGGAAAAACAATGAGCGGGAACCTGTGGATGTTTTCTGATAAGCTGGATGATGAGGATATTGAGATCATGAAGCATGAGTTTATCACCTACTATCAGGGTGCAGATTATTACGGTTTGGGCTTGAAAATGTTCACCCGATTGGCTCATGAAGCAGGCGCTGTCTACAAGATAGGCAAGAAGGTGCTAATCCGCCGTACTATCTTTGATGAATACCTTCGGCAGCAGTATCGTATTGAGCAAACGGAGTCGTCGCCTGCTGCCGATGGAAAAGAAGCACCCATAAGGCAGGGAACGCTCGTACTGGACCCCGATAGCGGTCGCATGAACATTCGGTTTGGCCTAAATGACTACTACGGTTTTCTCTCGTGCGGAACACGAATGGAAGTGCAGATAGACGGAGAATGGATCCCAACACGGCTTGAGATGGCTGACAACTGGATCCTGATTGGTATTGAAACAAAAAATATCACCGGCCTGACAGTCAGAATCAAAAAGCGATGCAGCAACAAATGCAACTATGCATAGCTGTGTACTCCGGGAAGTCCGATTCTTAACTTCTCCCACATTGGAGGTGATAATTTCTCATTTGCTCGGAGCATCCGAATAGCTCCACATAATTTGATATAGCGCAACTTTCCAAATCCTGCCACACAGGATGAGGCCCCGGACGGTTTCTGTCACACCGTTCGGGGCCTTTTAGCACAGTGACATATTCAGATTGGAGGAAATTATGAAAATAGGAACACTGGTGCCACAGCGAGACACAGGCCGGATGGATATTCGCTTCTCCCCTAATGGCTATTACGGAGGATTGCATTGCGGTGAAACCTTAGATGTAAAGATCAATGGGAGATGGGTTTCCACTCGTATTGAAATGGGAAACGATTGGTATCTCGTCGGCGTCGATACGGATGATCTCGTCGGTTTGATCGTCCGCATCTAAAAGCATAACTGGCCAGTAGGAGCATTCCTGCTGGCCTTTTCTATTTCACAGGGAGGAAAGCAACATGAAGTGTCTGCGCAAATATCAGTGGGTCAAGCTGCCCAGAGATATTCCGGATATGGGAAAGGGGCTGATGGCCTACTGGGCCATGCTTGCCTCCCGCGCAGCCTTCCGCAAGGGCAATGCCAGTTACTGCGGCCACAGCAATCCCGTAGCCCCCGGAATGTGGGCGGGTGGTGTTGTCGGTCTCAAGAGCATTCTGGGTGCCAAAAGCCGTGCCAAGGCGCTGCAGATACTTGACAAGCTTTCCTCCCTTGGTTTTCTGAAATACTCTCTTGACAGCCAGACAAAAAAGCTGACCTATGAGATCACCGATTGGGTCGTTAAGTGTTCTGGGGCTGAATGTATGTCCGGGGCTGTTTACGCTTCCACAGGCTATGGCTTTCTATGCCTGCCGCGAAGCATCACGCAGCGGCTGGCAGACGCAAAGCGAGTTTTCGATGAAGCGGATGCATGGCTTGATCTGTGGTGTCATACCACCTATGAGGACTATGGGAACGCCTTCTCGTTTCTTGCACCTGTCGTGCAATACGGTAGATTCGGGAGCGCCCTGACTTTGGAAACGCTGGGAGAGCGTTGGGGCTGGGAGAAAACAAAGGTATGGAGGTTCTTCAAAAAGCATGGGGATGTCTTTTCTCTGTACCGGCTGCCCAGTTCCTATGGCTGTCTCGTGTTTAACGCTGCCTATCCAACCGGGGCTGGTATTCAGCTTCCGGAGCAGGAGATGGTTATGCGTATTTTGCGTGAAATACTTATTTGCTCAACTTACAAGTACAAGGGCAACAGTGAGAACTTACGTGTAAACCACATGGTTGCATGGTATAGCAAAACGGTCATTTCGTCTCAGCAGTTGCAGTCTGCCCCTGAGATTTCAGAATGCCGCGTTGCGCTTTCTGCCCCCATAACGCGTGCGTATCTTTCTCATGGTTGGAACTGTAAGCATTGTAGGAACTACCATTATGCCTGTCCGGGTATGTTAACGGGAACACCCTGTTTTTTCCGTCCTGGGTACGAAATCAGAGGGCCGTGTACACAAGTCGAAAATCACGAATACAACAGCAAGGAGATTTTGCTATGAAAAGTAAAAAGCCGTCATTATACGATGCACAGGAGGAGCAGATTCAGCTGCAATCCGCCTCCTTTGTAGATTTCCTGACAAGGAAAGGCGTCCTTGAAGATCATAACATCGACAACGAGCGTGTTCGGAAGGCTAAAAAAGATACCGCACAGAGAGCGTATCACAATACCGAGGTTTTGCTGAGCCAGTATCGCCTGATTATCTGGGTATTGGAGTGCATTCCCGGAGAATTATCCGACGAGCTGGAAGTTCCTGTGCATGACATCGACGCTCTGGCGGAGAAAATCGATATCCAGACCTCCCTCGAAAACGCACGAATTGAAAGCCGGGTAAATGCCATGATGAAGACCCGATATCTGGTAGATCGCATCCATGAGGCTCTTGCAGTTATCCGGAAGAAACCCGGCAACGGAGAAGACCTGTACTCCGTCCTCTATACGACATATCTTGACCCTGTTGAGAGAAAGCATGAAGAAATTCTCAGAGAACTCCGCATGACGTCAAGAACCTATTACCGCTTACGGAGGGAAGCCATCACAATCATGTCCATCCGGCTGTGGTCTGCCCCCTCCGGGGAAACTGCCTCGTGGCTTGAAGTCCTCACCATCCTTGAAGAGATGTAAAAGGCGGGATGACGAATGGGATGAAACATATGGAAACATTTTGGCAGGTCTTTGCTGATGACTAGAGAATGGCGATGTGATATAATCTTATCGTCCAAAGTGGACGAAACGATCAGGCACTGTTTTGAGAGCTGATTCTGGCTCCTCAGAATGGTGCCTTTTGTCGTTTCATCACCAAGAAAGGAGGAAGTAGCACATGGTTAAACAGATTACCAGAGGCAAAGACATCGCCCGAAACACCTACTGGTCCGCAGTTGGTATGGCCGCGGCCACCATGCTGGCAGTCCAGCCCGTTTTCGCAGACACCATCTGGGATCGTTTCTCTACGATCCTGAAGGATGTTTACGGTCAGGTCGTTGCCATCAGCACCATCGTTGCCGTTACAGTCGCAGCCATTGCACTGCTGATCCGCATGATTTCCCGCAATCAGCGAGCAGTTGAAGAAGCTACCAGCTGGCTGAAGCGCATCGTCGTGACATGGATCATCCTGAACTCTCTGGGCTTCGTTGTAGCCTACCTGCAGCCCTTGATTCAGGGCGGCAGTTACTCTGGCTAAGCGAGGCATAGGGAATATCCAGACTTACCGAGGAGGTGATACCCATATTAGACTGGATATTCGAGGGTATCGTCAATTGGGTGGCAAGTATCGTTTCCCAGCTGTTTGACGCGGTATCCGGGCTGTTCCTTGAAGCGCTCGGTACCGATATGACAGCGATGGAAGAATACTTCCCATTCGTCACCAAAGCCTACGATGTCATGCAGGTAACAGCATGGGCAATCTTAATTCTGATTACCATATGGCAGCTGTTTCGTGCATTCGGAGGCCCTATTACAGAAGCTGAGAACCTTGGCATCTGCTGATCCGGAGTTCTGTCTACGGCCTTCTGATTGGCTACGCCAAACCCATTTTCTCCCTGTGCCTGAACATTGCGCGAGCGCCCTATACAACCCTTATGGAATTATCCATGGCCGCAGAGGATTTCACCTTTGCGGGCGTGGAGCAAGCCCTCACCAATGGCCTGTTGACAATTGTGTCAGCTGCAACTGTTGTAGGCCTGATCCTGATCCTCATTCTGGAGATTTCTCTGGGATGGAACTACTTCAAGCTCCTGCTGGAAACCGTAGAGCGGTACATCGTTGTTGGTGTGCTATGTTATACCTCGCCTCTCGCCTTTTCTATGGGCGGCTCCAAAACCACGAACACCGTGTTCAAGTCATGGTGCAGGATGGTTGGTTCCCAACTACTGCTCCTTGTCATGAACGTCTGGTTTCTTCGTGGGTTTGCCTCGTCCATGGGTCAGTTCATCGCAAACGGCGGCGCATTGACCACCGGTAAAGGGAGCATCTTTCTGTGGATGTTCTGCGCACTGGCTTATCTGAAGTGCGCCCAGCGATTCGACAGCTATCTGGCCTCCATCGGCCTGAATGTGGCGCAGACCGGATCCAGCATGGGTATGGAACTGATGATGGCCGCAAGAGTCATCTCCGGGGCAGGCAGCAGTGTTCGTAGCGCGGGCAGTGTCTTTGGTCGGGGCGGAAATGCAGCTGCTACCGGAACCGGTGCTGCCGCAAATGGCTTTGCCTCTGGTTTCGCTTCCAGATTCAGCCCCAACTCCTATGTCCGTGATGCCGTTGTAGAAGGCGGCTCCCGCATGGGCTTCAATGGCGGCGCCGGATTCGTTGGCCGTGCCTTCGGCGGCATTGCTGCCCGGAATGGCGCTACCCTGAATGGGGACTCCATTTCCTCTGTAGCGGCCAGAGCGCCCAGCACTTCCGGTACGATTGCCGGTGATATAGCGGATCGGAGCCTTGGCAACTATATGCCCCAGATGCAGGGATAAGTTTATTATATCACACTCGGCAGTATTTGGCACTTTTTTCTGTGCGGTATTGCCTTAATTTTATGGAGGTATATCACAATGAAACCTAAAAACAAACGAAAGGGAATAGACAGAACCGCCCCTCGCTGTCCCTACTGCGGCAGTCATACCATTCTGCGAAGCGCCGACGGCATCTACCGGGAAAATGCGCGCAACGACATGCTCTACGTGTGTAAGAACTACCCTGCATGCGACTCCTATGTCCGTGTCCAGCGCGGCACCAAGATACCCCTTGGAACTGTGGCGAACCGGGAACTGCGGGAGCTGCGGGCGGAAGCGCACCGCCAGTTCGACAAACTGTACAAGCATGGCTATATGAGCAAGCACGATGCCTACCAGTGGCTCGGAGGCATCCTTGGCGTTCCCGCGAAGCAGGCACACATTGCCCAGCTCAGTCTGTTGTCCTGTAATCTGGTCATTCGGGAAGCCAAGAAGCAGGTCAATTGGTACCATGCGCGTAAAATGGCCGCTCTGCAGCAGACTCAGGAAGGGGATGTGCAGGCGTCATGACACCGGAGCAGCAGAAAATCGTGGAAGCGAATATGGGTCTGGTGGGAAAGGTCATCAAGGAGAAGGTCCGTCGACTCGGTCAGCCCGATACCCCCAGTTATGAGGATCTGTTCCAAGCCGGTTGTATCGGTCTGTGCGAGGCTGCCATAACAGACAAAGGCGGTTGCTTCTCGACCTATGCATATAGACTGATCTGGAACGAGATCTGCGATGAATTGATCCGAAACACGAAACTGTTTCTGAACGAGCAGTCTACAGATACAGTCGACGTTCTTTCCGAAGCAGCGTCGGCGCATCCAGATCCTTTGACAATCTTCGACCTGCGTCATACCATTGGGCAGGCAAAAGCGAAGGCTCAGGGAGGAACCGCAAGAGGCATCCAGTGCCTTGAGTTGACGGTTCAGGGATACACCAGCAAGGAGATCGGCGCCATTGTCGGCGCCGATCCCGGTACTGTCCGGATGTGGATGACCAGAGCAAGGAAGTATCTCAAGAGCCTTCCGGAGCTGCGAGCATTTGGATACCCGGAGGCCGTATGAGAAAATCAATACGGCAGAGGGCCAAGCCATGGTGTGTACCACTGGGCTTGACCCTCTTAATATATATTCTGCTGCGCTCTGTTTTTCTGATTGGCTATGTTCCTTCCGCTTCTATGGAACCCACTTTGCATGAGGGGAGCTTCATCCTCGGCCTGAGGCTATATAGCGAGCCGAAAGTGGGGGACATCATCATTTTTGAGAAAGATGGTGTTTTGCTGGTAAAGCGAATTGCTGCTTGCCCGGGAGATCCGGTAGATCTGTCACAGCTGGAGTATGTGACGGCTATCCCAATCCCGGTATGGGAGGAAACAGTGTTGACCGTACCGGAGGGGTGCTATTTCGTTCTCGGCGACAATGCCCAGAATTCCTGGGACTCACGCTATTGGGCGCAGCCATTTGTTTCTAGGCAGCAGATCGTTGCAAAGCTGATAAATTCATTTTGCCACTGTTTGGACAAATAGCAGCGGGAGTTTTACGCATCATTTATACTGTTAAGAGCGTAGTATAGTTTCCCATCAAAATTCTTTAATTCAAAACTCTGAAACATCTCATTACCATCAACATCTTCGTAGTTGATATTGAACCATGTAGGAACACCTTGATCATTACGCTCGTATTCGTCAGTCAACACTGCCATCTGCTTTGGCCATTTCTTCGCATCAACTGAGTCGTAATATGCGCAGTGAACATATTGTATCTCATTGCACTTCAGAAGTGGAGTGATGTATTTATCAAATACAATCATATGCTTAATGGGAAATCTATTAACATTCTCAACACTAATTTTCACATTTTTGTGGATGGGGTTTGTAGCTTTATCATATAAGCTAAATGCCTCAGCCGTCCCATCCAGCTGCATATCTATAGAAACTATTTTAACAGAGAAAATTGGCTGTATCTCTTTCTTCCTACTTTCAGCATCCTTCCTTTCATTCAATTCGCTATAATAAATGCTCTGAAATATCGCAATCAAGCTTATAATTACAGTACCAATAAATGACAGATAAGCTCCTAAAAATGAGAGCCAATCACTCTTTTCTAGGCCTGTCCCAACAGGGAAAATACCATTTCCCTTGAATACAAAATAAATAATGACATAGGCGATAGCAGAAAAAGCAACTATAGCAATAATAGGCATCTTGTATTTTGACCAAAATGTTAGCTTTTTACTTTTTTGTTTACTCATAATAAATTACCTCTCACGCCTTAATATATCGTGCTGCCCGCCCCGCACCGATCCGCTTTACTGATCCAGTTTTGACCATGGCACCGAGCACGGCCTCGACGGTTGTGGGACTGACATCGGGGAGAATCTTGCAAATTTCGGCTTTAGAAATTGGAGTAAGGTTATTCAGAACAGTCGCTTCCACACGAGCCTTCTTCGTGACCTTCTTGCCGTGTACCACTGCAAACCGCTTGTCCAGTTCCTTATAGCACATATAGAGCGTGGACAGGAAATTCTCAACAAATGGGAAATAGGAGTTCTCTCCCGCTTCCCACCCAACCGAGGATTGCCGCAGAGCCTCGTAATAATATGCTTTGTAGTTGCTGATCTGCTCCTCAAAGGACACATATTTTCCTGCGTCAAAGCCGTTTTTATATAACAGCAGCAGCGAGAGCAAACGGGACATTCTGCCGTTGCCATCCCGGAACGGGTGGATACAGAGGAAGTCCAGAATCACGCAGGGGATCAAAAGAAGCTGATTGATATTCGCATCGCTTCGAGCATCCAGATAGGCAAGCTCCAACTGTTCCATTGCTTTCGGCGTTTCGCTCGCAGGGGTAGGACGGAAACGGACTCGACGATTTCCGTCTGTGTCAATTTCCAAAATCACATTGTCGTCCGTCTTGTACTGCCCGCCGTACTCATAGCCCGCAAAGCTCATCATCATTTCGTGCAGCCGCAGAATATCGCTCTGCCGGAAGTCAATATGCTCATAGCCCAAGTGGATCTCATTCAGCGCATCACGGTATCCGGCGATCTCCGCCTCGTTGTGGTTCAGCGGGGCGCTGTTCTGATTGACAATGGCGGCGATACGCTCATCGCTGGTCACAATACCCTCAAGAGCATTAGAACTTTTGATAGATTGCACCTTTGCAACAGCTTCCAGTTCCGTAAAAATCTGCGTATATTCGCCCTTACGCACCCCCGCCATTGTTTTCAGTGCCGCAATGTTGGAAGTGAGGTTCACAAGATTTGCTGGCAGCAAACCATTATTCAAAAAAGAGTAATCAAATTTTCTCATACAGCACCAGCCTTTCTGCATATAATTATATCATATTATATGCAGAATAGCAAGGTTCTGTCCCGGATTATCTGCATATACATTTTCAAAATATATGCAGATATAGGTTCGGAATAGGCAACAATATAAGAAAACAGTGCAATTCTACCGCACTGGCTACACTAGATTGCTTTGACTTATGATATAATCCTCGCCCGACTCCGCGCCAGAGCGGGCTAACGGCAGAGTCCCGACTTACTACTCCGCCGAAATTTGTTTTGGGGTATCTTATCACACTTTTTCAACAGATGGAAGCTCGTACATCCGAGATGCCCCATGTTCAGGAAAATGTAAGACGGTAAACTCCGATATCTACTTAAACTGCCGTCTAGACTAAACAGCAAATTCTAGTTACTGAAGTTGTTAATTTGCCCGAATAGGTGGTCGTTGAGCGCTTATACTTTGCGTGAAAATGGGTTTGAACAACCATACCTTCCTTCATCGATGTCGTGTTTGACATCTTCTAAGGAATCATAGATTCGCTCGCCATACATACAATGGAAATTACCATTTGCAACGATTGAAGTAACGACAATCTGTTTGGGGCGCTCATTTTGCTTGGAATAACTATCTTGCACGGGACGCTCATTGTATTGAATCATGTATTCTTTGTAAAATGTAATCATGTGAAAAACTCCTTTTGTCATTAGATCGTTAATCAAAGTCGCATCCAAAATCACGGATGGTTTTCAGGGCGGGCAGGGCGTTCCCGTCGTAGTCGAACAGCGCCTGATTGGCCCATTCGTTGCCGCCGGGGCCTTGTTCTCCGGTGTATGCCAGTGCGGCTTCGTTCGCCCAGCCGCAGCCGGGGACTGGCAGCCACGCAGGCTCCCAATAGACGAAGCCCTTGCCCCTGTTTTCGGGAATGTCCCGGATCAGCGTCATAATGTCCCGCATAAACGCGCTCTGCCCCTCCGGGGTCATGGGATAGGGAACCTTTTCCGCCAGCTCCCGTTTGGTGGCCATGCCCTTCCGTTCCTCCGGCGCCAGCTTTTCGTAGGAGGCATAGTCCTCCAGCGTAAAGCCCGTGGACACCTCGGCCACGATCATGTCCTTGTGATACCGCAGCGCGAGATCCTGCATGTTGTTTTTCAGGTCGTCCATGGTGCCGTGCCAGAAGGGGTAATAGCTCAGCCCGATATAATCAAAATCCTTGCCGCCGCGGGCAAAATAGCTGTCGAACCACGTCCGGTACAGCATATTGCTGCCGCCATTGTCCAGATGCAGCATGATCTTCATCCCCGGTGCGGCGTCCCGGACGGCCTGAATACCCGCGTTCAGGAACAGCACGATGTTTTCAAAATTGGGCGTTCTGCCGAAAGGCCACAGCAGTCCGTTGGACAGCTCGTTGCCCACCGCCGTGATGGCGGGAAGCAGGCCGCTGTCTGCCAGCGTGTTCATTACGGAAAACGTAAAATCATAGACGGCCCCGGCCAGCGCTATCGGCTCCATTCCCTGCCAGTCCTTGGGAATGATCTGCTTGCCCGGGTCTGCCCAGAAATCACTGTAGTGGAGATCCAGCATCCAATCGACACCGGTGTCTTTCAGCCGCTTTGCCATCTGCACGGTGCGCAGCAGATCGTTGGTGCCTGCGCCGTAGGGGATGCCATCTTCGCTGTAGGGGTCGTTCCACAGCCGCAGCCGTACCAGATTCATGCCGTACCGCTTCAGAATCGCAATGGCATCATCTTTCAGACCGTTATCATAAAATTTCCCGCCGCAGTTTTCTACTTCCGACAGCGTGGACAGATCCATTCCTTTGACAAATGTATTCATACGCGAACCTCGCTTTATGTCTGCTCTGCCGTGACTGCACTGGCAGAGGTATCTTCTCCTTCAGGAAAAGCAGCGGCTGACAGCGTCAGCCGCTGCTCTGCGGTGGATGTTATTCGGAAAAATCCTCGAAATCGGTAAAGCGCTTCATCATGTCCTTATAGCGGACGCGAACCATTTCGTTCATTTTGAGGACCTGTTCCTCCGTACCGAAAAACTGGCAGCGGATGCAGTAGAACTCCTGCTTTTCACTGTCATAGAACATGTCTATGTCCAGATCCCGCATAAAGCAGGAGGGGCAGCGGTAGTTCAGTCTGCCTTTCGTAGATTGAGCCATGTGGTGAAGACCTCCTTCTGCTGAAGTTTTCCGGTATAGCCCAGGGTAAACATGGGGCTGAAGGCGTAGCCTTCCTTGACGTAGCCCTTCTTCTCCCGGCCGTCACAGGTCATGCTGACCAGTGTATCGATGGGAGGCAGCTTGCACCAGACCTCGCCGGCGCTGGTTGCCGCCAGTTCCCGGCACTTGTACTCGTAGGGGATGGTCTGCCCATCCACGCCCAGGGTCAGGCTGGACATATCCTCGGTATACTCGGTTGTGCCGTAGCAGCCGACCATGTATTCGTTGATGGTCACGTCCGCGTCGGGGTCGGACATGGCAAGAATGTTCCGGTCGATGCGGATATTGCTTTCGCCCTCGGCAAAGGTGATGACCGTCTGGAGCTTCACCGTCAGATTGGAGAACACGATCTCCACAGGATCCAGCGTCAGGATGCGGTTCCTGCCCTCCTGAGAGAAATGCGCCTTGGTGCGGCACAGGCACAGATCCACTTCCTCGCCGTTGTGACAGATCTTGGCGCTGCGGATGGTGCCCTCTCCTGCGTAATGGGTAAAGTAACCGGCGCGGTACTTTTCCTGCATGAGAAAGGGGTAGCTGGCGTCCTGCACATGGGGCGTGCCGATGCCCACAGGCCAATGCAGCTTCGCCACGTAAGGCCGCAGATCAAAAATGGCGCCGCCCTGATCCATGTTGACGCCTGCACGCATATAAGGGTCGCAGTACCAGAACAGCTGCTTGTTGCTGCCGTAGAGGATGTCCCGCCACAGCGCGCACTCCGGCTCGATGTAGGTCTTCTTTTCCCGGTAGTAATCGGCAAACTCAGACATGGTCATGTCCACCAGCTTGCCCTCTTTCTTCAGCTGGCCGTAGTAAGTGCAGCCGTCCCAATAGGACTTCTTCAGCAGCTCATAGGGCGCTTCCCAGCGTCCCATCTTGTTCATCCAGCCGGGGCCGACAAACATCATGTTGTAGGCGTAGCCGTTGTTGTATTTGGACAGGCTGCGGTACTGGTCGATCAGATTGTACAGATAGGGATACTCCCAGGTCTTCGTGTCATAGATCATGCCGCGAAGCACATTCTGGGGGTGGGTGCCGAAGTTGGAGCCGTTGCCGTCATAGCAGGCCAGCAGGTCGCGGCTCAGATGCGGAATGGCAACAATGCCGGAATCCTCGTCCTCGTTGGCCGCGGGGGCGTGGGTGTTGGCCTTGGAGGGGATCCAGGGCGCCCAGGGACCGCCGTCCATGAAAGTATACCATGAATTGTTGCAGGTGTGGTAAGCCTTGGGGCCTTCCTCCCAGCAGGTGGCGACGGCGCATTTCACGCCGGGGTATTCCGCCTTGATGAAGTTGATCAGATCGGCGTCCAGATAGTAGGAACCCGTGGATTCCGGGTAGAATCCGAACTTTTCATAGAACTTCCCGAACACATCCCGGACGATGGCTTTCTTGTCCTCCATGGAGAACATCCAGATGCAGAAATCCTTCGTTTTGTATTTTTCCCGGAACTGCTCGCAGGGCAGTCCCAGCAGGCTCAGGGCGATCTCGTCGCCATAGACCGCGTGATGCTCCTTGGCCAGAGCCACGGCCTCGTCATTGAACAGGCTGGCGTAGGTCATCTGGATGGTGGTTTTCAGACCGTTTTCATGGGCGCACTGCTGCTGGAGCTTGAAGATATCCAGACTTTCGGTCAGCAGCGCCTTACGGCCGATATTTTCCGCCTGACCGTGTCCCGTGACCTTCTCGGCGTACTCGGGCACCATTTCAGGCCGGTGGATGATATTTATAACAAACGTCGACATATAGCTGATCCTTTCATCATAGATTTCTCCCTGCGCCCTGTTCCACGTTCATATTGCATTTTACAGAATTTCCGGCTTAATTGGAGAAATGACTGCTCTCTGTTACTCAACTTTTCTCAGAATAGCCATATCGAGGTTACACCAATCATCAGCACCGGCAACAGTATAGACTCCGATTTCCAAAGTGTTGTTGGTAACAACTATTTCATCGATGGTAAAGATGTTCCAGTTAATATCACTTGTAGTAATAGTAGTGGTCAGTTCATCCCCTCCATAATTCTTCGCATACAACTGAAGCACATCCTGATCCCCATTGGTCTTTGCCCAAATTGAGAATTGATACGTACCGTTGGGAAGATTTGTAAATGTCTTATATACAGAGCAGGAGTAGGCAGAATCATCCCAGAATGTCAGCTTATAATCACCATCATATGCATAACCATATTCCGTCTTTACAGTCCCCGTATCTGAGGAGTCGCTAAGCCATACATTCCAGTCGGCGGGAGTGGTTGTAACGCCATCATTTTCAAAACTGATATTCGATAGCAGATTCTCCGCAGGTTGATTCAGCACCTTGATAGAAGACAATGCACTGCCATTAAAATCGAACAACGTCATATTGTCCCAGGTATTACATGGGGTGTAGGTATCATTCTTGTATGCAACGCCTGCATCCGTTGCATAAGTTCCATTCTCTACCGGCAGCCATTCGGGTTCCCAGTAAAAATAACCAAGCCCCTTATCATTAGGAACATTAAGAATGACGGATTCCAGATCGTTCATGAAAGCAAATTGTCCTTCAACCGTTGCAGGATATCCACCGACTTCTTCATCTCCACTGATAAATACATTGCCGACACCATCACCATCTTCTGTTGTCCATGCATATGCAGTTTCAACAATACATACCTCTTTGCCATAAGTGGAAGCCAAGTAGTTTATGTTATACTGCAAGCCCTCCATGGTCCCGTGCCACATCGGATAATAGGAAAGGCCAAACACATCAAAGTCCAGATTGGGGGAGACCGTCAGCAATCCGCCAAAGAACCATGTATAGAGAGAGTTCTGACCTCCCATATCCAAATGCAGGATGATTTTGGTATTGGATGCAGAGGATGCTCTAACACCAGCAATCGCAGATTCCAGGAGTCCGGCAAGATTGGAAAAATCCTCATTTCCGTTGCCAACCTTGCCATCATCATGAAGTATGCCCGTGGATATCTCATTGCCAACCTGAACCATTTCAGGAACAATGCCTGCCGCCGCAAAGTTGTTCAGCGTGTCTTTCATGTAGTTGTACAATGTAGTCTTCAGTTCGGAGTAAGACAGATCTTTCCATGCCTTGGGTTTAATCTGGTTGGCAGGGTCTGTCCAGAAGTCACTCAGGTGGAAATCAATCAACACTCCCATTCCGAGGTTTTTTGCCCGCCTTGCCAGCGCCAAAGTGGTTGCATAATCATTATTACCACCACCATAAGGATTTCCGTTTTCGTCGTATGGATCTACCCATAATTTCAGCCGCACATAGTTAGCGCCATTATTTTTCAAAATCGTGAGGGCATCGCTCTCTACGTTATTTTGATAAAAACGTGCGCCAAGGTCTTCCAGCATATCGAGAGTGGATACATCTACGCCTCGGACAAAGTTATCAGTGTCAACTGCTCCCGTAATTGTGGTCGCAAACACCGTCAAGCCAGAGCAGATCAGGGAAAGAATCAGAACACATGAAATTACAGATGCGAATAATCTCTTCATTTTCGTAATAGCCCCTTTCAAATAGTTGGTTTGTCTACTTATCATCCTTTGACGCCTCCGGAAACAAGTCCACTCTGGATATATTTCTGTAAGCACATGAAGACGATCATTATGGGGATAGACGACAGAACCGCCGCAGCAGAAAACGTGGTCCAATGTGCGGCAAACTGGTCACTGATAAACGTCTGGAGTCCCAGTGCGAGGGTCATCTTGCCCGGAGTCTGCAGAAAGATCGACGTTATCACATACTCGCTGTAAGTTGCGATAAAGGAGAACAGGAAAATAACTGCCAGCTGCGGCGCTGCCAACGGCAGAATGATTTTCCGAAACACCTGAAAATGCGTTGCGCCATCTACCATGGCCGCCTCGTCAAGTTCCTTCGGCAAGCCATCTATGTAGGACTTCAGCAGCCAGATATTATATGCACTTCCTCCGGCAAGCACAAAAATAAGCGCCGCATTGCTGTCCACCAATCCAAATTCGTATATGAGAATGTAATAGCCGGCCACAGCCATGCTGCTCGGAAAAACCTGAAGAACAAGCAGGGACATCAGCCCGTACTTTCTTCCCGTGAAGCGAAGCCGCGAGAAAGCATATGCCGCAAGAGACGTCATAGCCAGCTGGATCGCCGCCACGATCAGGCACAGCTTCACAGAATTCCACGTCCAGAGCATGAAATTCGTTTCCTGAAAAAGGCTGGTATAATGTTCAATACTGAATTTCTTGGGAAACAACGATGACAGGAAGAAACTGTCTCCCGCTGAAAAGGAGGACATGACGATCCACAGAACCGGGAACAGAACAATTATAATGGTGACCCAAATCACCACCCTGCCCATCCACAGCTTTCTTGTTTCGTGAGGTGACATTCTTCTATTCATATCAGTCAACCTCCTTGAATGCACCCGACATGTGCATATTGACCAGCGTAAATGTTCCCACAATGAGGAATATCAGCACGCTGAAGGTTGCGGACAGTTCATATCGGTTTGACCAGGTCGTCATCTTGTACGTTGTGCTTGCCAATATATCCGTATAACCCGCAAACTGATTGTCCACACGTGCCGGACCGCCCTGCGTAATCATGTAGATGTTTCCAAAGTTGTTAAAATTGGCAGCAAACGTTGAGATGACCAGCGGGATCGACAGCTTGGTCACCAGCGGGAGTGTGATCGTTCTGAAACACTGGAATCTGGACGCGCCATCGATTTTGGCTGCCTCATAGTAGTCATTCGGGATCGCCTGAAGTCCGCCGAGACAGACATTCATCATATAGGGAAACCCGAGCCAGACATTCACAATAATGATACCGATCCGCGCCCAGAGTGCGTCCGTCATCCATGGGATATTGGCTGTAATACCGAGCGCATGAAGCAGGTTATTGATACCGCCATACTGCTCGTTCAAAAGCCCCTGCCACGCCAGAATCGCAATGGTAGAGGGAAGTGCCCATGGAACGATCAGGATGGTTTTATAGACCTTTGATTCCTTCATTTTTGGATTATTCAAAAGGATCGCAAGGCCGAGTCCCATAGTATAGGATCCCAGTGTACTGAGCACGGCAAAGCACACCGTCCAGCCCAGCACCGGGAAAAAGACATCTTTCAGGCTTCCGGAAAAGACCGTGAGGTAATTCTGAAACGCAATGAACGTAAAATCGTTCAGGTGATACATGTTGTAATTGGTAAAAGAAATTACAATCGTATAAATGATTGGAATGCAGGTCACGATCAGAATGGAAACCAGAGCCGGAAGCAAATATGGAATTGCTTTTGCGTTGTCTTTTCTCCTCATGGTATCACTACTTTCCGGCGTTCATCAGGTCAACAGCTTCCTTCAGCTGCTTTACCATATTTTCAGCGGCAGCCTCAGGAGACAGCTCCCCAGTCCACATTGAGCGGATGTTGTTGGTGTGAATAGACCATAGCTGACCCATTTCGGATACGGTGGGCATTGGTTCACCATTCTGTATCTGCGCAATAAACGCTTTAGAATAGGCGTTGCTCTGGATGGTTTCCTCCGCCTGATCGGTCAGTTTTGCGGGAATCCGGTCTCCGGACTCATACATTCCTATCGCGCCGTGATCAATCAGGTACATGATAAATTCCCATGCCTTCTCCTGACTGTCGCTTTCGTTGCTCACAAAGCAAACCTGTGTCCCCACGGGAGTAATAAACGGTTGGCCATGAAAGGTGGGCATCTGTGCAACGGCAAAGGGCGTTCCTGCGGAGGTAAATCCGTCGATATCCCAAGGGCCGCCAATATAATAAGCAGTCTGACCGTTCTGGAAATTACTTCTGGCAATGTCTGCGGTAACATCCGCAGATACAAGGCCATATTCATTACAGAGCGCATTTATAAATTCATACGCCTGAACGGCGCCTTCGTTTGCCAAACCAATGTCCGTAACGTCATAGGAACCATTTTCGTACTTAAAAATATAGCCGCCGCACGCCCGTACAAATCCGAGATCATAGTAAATGCTGGTAGCATCGAACTGAACTCCGCCAACCTCCGCCGCACCTGCAACCAGTTCTTCCCACGTTGCCGGTACCTGATCTACCAGATCGGTATTGTAGAAGAGGGCGGTCGTTTCAACAGAAAGCGGCGCGGCATAGCGGACACCGCTGACGTAGCACGCCTGAATTGCCGCATCAGCAAAATCCTCGTCTGCGTAAAGGTCTGCGGGAACTTCTGCCGCCAGACCTGCGTTGACATAATCGGCAAGCTGGTCATTGGGGATTCCCACAACCGCATCGGGACCATCCTCGCTCTTGATTGCCTGCGCAAATTTCTGGACGGACGGAGACTGATGAATCACTTCCACCTGATATCCATTGGCAGTCCCCCACTCGTCCGCATAGGACTGAATGGTTTCTGCCTCTACACTCATGTTGGTCCAGATGGTCAGCTTCGTATCCGGTTCTTTGGAGGAACCGCATCCGGATAACGCCAGCGCCATGACCAGAGCCGTCAGAACAGACGCTATTGTCCTTTTCATTCCTTTACCTCCTACATTTGTTTTAAGTTCAGCAATGCCGCATTCGCATTCCCGTCCCGGTCAAAAAGCGCTTGATTTGCCATCGAATTGCCCGCCTCAACCTGATCGTTCATATAGGCGCAGCCATTCGCATTCGCCCATGTACAGGCCGGGATGGGCAGCCATGCAGGCTCCCAGTAAAATACCCCTATTCCGTGTCCCCCGGACACACTCCGGACGGTTTCAAACAAATCACGGAGGAATTGCATCTGACCCGCTTCTGTCGCAGGATATCCGGTATTTTTTTCAAGCTCCTGTGTGAACACGAGCCCCGTACAGCCAAGCGTGTCCGTTGTGTACCCAATGGAGGTTTCGGCGATCATGACATCCTTACCATATTTTTGACTTACCCGATTCATATTGTCAAGAAGAAGGTTGAGTCCTCCGTTCCAGTGTGGATAGTAAGACATACCGATGATGTCATAGTCAATGTCAAACGGCTCAATAGCGTCAAACCACCGTTCATACAGCTCGGCGTCTGTTCCGAAATCCAGATGCAGCACAATTCTTGCTTCAGGACATTCTTCTTTCACTGCGTAAATTCCGGCTTGTAAAAGACCTGCCATTGCCGCCAAGTTTTTGACATGTCCATCCGGCCATAGAAAACCGTTTGTGATCTCGTTCCCGACCTGAACCATTGCAGGAATGATACCGCGGTTTTTCAGATACTTGAGTGTCTCACGGGTATGCAGATATACCGCTGCCTCAAGCTCTTTTCCAGTGAGAGATTTCCACGCCTTTGGCTTGATCTGCTTCGCGGGGTCTGCCCAGAAATCGCTGTACTGAAAGTCCAGAAGCACTTCCATCCCGCTGCTCTTTGCCCGCTGTGCCAGCTCCACTGTAGTCTGCAAATCATTATTTCCGCCGCCATAAGGTGCTCCGGACGCGTCATAGGGATCCGGCCAGATCCTGAGGCGTATCATGTCTGTTCCGCATTTTTTCAGGATGCGGAACAGATCATCCTGTTTTCCATCCAAATAGTAGGATGCACCGTGTGCCTCCAGCGCCTTTGCCATGGATACATCCATACCTTTGACAAAGCCCATAGATCACTCCTTGACCAAAGTGATGTTATCGATCGTACCCCAACCGCCGGGAGCAGTGGTCACACTCACGCCAATGGTAATTTCTCCATTCGCAACATCCAGATTGTCCAGTTCCGCGGCGTACCAATTAACGTAGCCATTCAATTCCGCGTCAGCCTTGTATGTCTTGCCGTTGATTACTGCGTAGAAGAAGACCTCTGCGTTCTCGTCCCCAGCGGCCTCGCCCTGAATATAACCGGTCAGCTTGTAGCTTCCTTTTTCCAGACCGGAAATGGTCTGTTCCGCAGTAAAGTTAACATTGCTGGAGCCTGAATAGAAGTGCAGAGACTGAACACCGTCGCAGCAATCCGTTTCACGGGTATAGATATCCAGTTCCTCAGTGGAATCGTCGATATTGGTAACAGTCCACCCTGTGAAATCCGCATCCTCAAAACTTCCATTCACAACATAGTTTCCATTTTCATCCGGTTCCGCTTTGGGGGCGCTGCCACAGGCAGCAAGAGACAGGATCATGCACAGGATAACCAAAATGGACAACAGCTTCTTTTTCATGACATATTCTCCTTTGTTGATGATAGTTAAACAATTTATCTCATTACAAGTAAATTATTTACTATTCAGAATATATCACTCATAACTCGTCTTGTCAATACAGCCGCGGCAGCCACAATAAAATTCGGCGGTTTACATTATAAGAGAAACTGTAATTTGTGCAAAACAGAAAAGGAGATGCAAAAACGCACCTCCTGCTATCCTGTTATATCAGCAGCTTTTCCGGAACACAGGCGTTCCATTTACGAAAATAGATTTCGTTATTTTTCCTCCGCTCAGGACTCTGTTCCGCAGCAGATCCAATGCGGTTTCGCAAATGATAGGAATGTCAATGTGAATTGTGGTCAGCGGCGGTGACAGATACTTTGCGATATTTACATCGTTAATGCTGAACACCGCCACTTGTTCCGGTACCTGAACGCCTGCCTCATTCAATGCCTGAAGGACGCCTACGGCCAGAGTATCGCTTGCAACACATAACGATGTGGGAATCGTCTCCTTGGTCAGAAGCTCTTTGCCCAAACGATAGCCTTCTTCCACAGTAAATTTGTCGGATATCAGAATATAATCTTCATTCAGGCAATTATAATAGCTGGCGCTTTGCCGGAAGGACCACTCACGGATATCCATAGAGGGCAACCCGGTATCAATGTTTCTGTCCGGGCCGCCAATAAAGCCTATTGTGCGGTGTCCCTTCTCCATAAAGTAGTCTACGATTTGAGTTACAAAAGAATCCATATTGGGTCTTACCGCATCAAACAGCTTCTCGTCCGGAGAAGTTCCTATAAACACGCCTCTCTTGCATATTCTGTACAGCCTGTTGATTTCCTTCCTGTTCAGCCAACCCACCGCAACAAATGCGTTCAGATCCTTTGGTATGGCGTTCATCCCATCCTTTTTACTATATACCGTAAGGTGGATATTCATTTTCCGGGCTTGCTTCAGGAGCTCATCCTTAACATTCTGGTAGAATATATCCTCCAGCTCATCTTCCGCTTCTGTGAAGTACAGAAGCGCGACATTTTCTATTTTGGGAAAAATGATTCTCTTTTTATATCCCACTTTTTCAGCCGCGGCAAAAATTGCCGCCCGCGTTTCCGCACTGACAGAAATCCCTTCGTCATAGTTCAGCACTCTGGATACAGCAGCACTGGATACACCGACAATTTCCGCGATCTCCTTTATAGTAGCCATAAATACCTCCATTTCTGTTAATATATTTACATAAATTATTTACTTTGTCAAATACTTTGTTTTTTCTTTCCTGATTTGGTGGTATACACCAGCTTAGGGTGGCTCTGACGAGCCTCGCAAGCACGGAAACCTAGCCTAAAAACGCCCATTTCTGCTATGAAGCTACAGCTCATGCAGAAATGGGCGTTCTTTCATTAGCGAGTCTTAAATCTCCCCGCAACTCAAAGCAGCCTGTTTGAACTACAGGATAATACGCACGGTTCCCAAGGCTTTTTTCGGTATTTTCATTTACAGAAGCCCTGTAGATCAGAAAATATCCGCCACTGTTTCAGTAGCCGCACCTTGACGAATTGCATCTACATCCACCATAGATCGAATACGAATACTGTAGCTTCCTGGGAAATAATCTCGGCACTCCGCAAAGTGGTAGATCACGGTGCTGTTTTCCATGAATGCCGCCCGGATTGTGCGCTCTTCATCTATCAGATACGCCGGAATGCAAGGCTGCAGATTTATTTGCACGCCGCTTTCTGTACGCAGGAACGGTTTTCGGCCGAACATCATGATTTGCCATATGCTCATAAATTCCGCCGTAGAACCGCTTAGCCGCGCCACATATCCACGTCCGTGAAGCGCCTCCTCCGGGTTCACACTGCTCACCAGGAAGGAGCTGTTTTCCAATGTACTTCTTCCGTAAACAGCCGGATCTAGGAACGGAATCGCAGCCTGCCGCATTGTTTCCGAAAACTGTTCATACAATCCGCCGCGCAGCAATTCCAACAAATATTTATATTCCATGTGCAGCCAGATGGAACCATTTTCCAGCCATCCCGGTGTAAACGCAGCCGCACGCCCCAGCTCCAGCTCGGATATATCCAGTGCCTGATTGACGCGGTACATCCCAAGCTTGCCGTCAAACAGTTCGCTCCGGTGCACTGCCTCAAACAGTTCTTTGCGTTTTTGCTTGCTTTCACATAGGCGCATATCCCGCACACTGGATTCCAGGAACAACGGCATATCACACTTTTCAAACGAAGGCGTTCCTTGCTCCATTTTCACACGGTATCGGCAATAGGTCGGCATCAACCCGTTTTCTCCGCGGCACAGAGCAAGCCGTTGACCAAGGAAATTTGCCCATGCGTCCAGCATTTCAGCCAGCTGTTCCGCCTGGCAATCTGCATAGTCCCATGCTCCCTGCGTATAGACTTCTTCCCGGCAGTGCTCCAGCGCGGATTTGCTGCTGTTCCAAAAATCAACCAGCACCGTATTTCCCGTATACTCCGGAATATCCTCGACGCTCTGCTTTAGGCGCATCAGTAACATGTAATGGGGTTCCGGCAAAGAAACCTTTCCTCCATAGCGCCGAAGAGAAGCTTTCAGAAACCGCAAATGCCGCAGCAGCTCCATGGCATCCGTAACACTGGAACCAAACAGTGCGGGCAATCCGTTCAGCGCGTCATACCAGCCGGGTCTTCCGCCTTCCATTTCAATGCCGCAGCCCCAGGCATCCAATGCCGCAAATTTCATTGCGCACATACAGACCAGCTTTTCCAGCAAAGTAGCCTTTACCAGATTCCCGTACCCATCCCTGCACCATTTTTCTCCCGGTCTCTCTTCCAGAAAGTGATACTGCCGCAGTTCTCCACCCGACACACTATAGCGTTTTTCTCTGGGCAGTATTTGCGCCTGCGGCCGGTACCAGGGCAGTTCCATTTGCATCAGTTCCTGCTCCCGTTCCGGCCAGATACGCAGGAAGTCTTCAATCAGATCCAGGCCATAGCTCCAATGGTCTGTCCAATATCCCTCTCCGAAGTCCGCATCTGCTTTTACCGTTCCTTGCGCTATGCGGGCCATTCCCTCCTGTCTCCCATAGCGCAGCACATACTGCCCCGGTGTCATTGTCTCTCCACTGGCGCTCTGTACCAGATCCGGTTTGATGACCAGGGGGTTATATCCGTCCGGCTGGATCAGGGAATAGAAGTCGGCAACATTTTTTCCGCCTACGAAAGGCGCAAACGATACATCACATCGTCTGTTTTGCCACACGTCCCGGAAATTCCCGTTTCCCTGGGAGAGCGGCTCCTGTGTCAGGGAGAAGTAATTGTAGTCCCGTTCCAGATCCCCATGCTTACGGCTGTACAGGTGAAAGGTATGTCCAGCCAAGCGTACCGGCTTGCCGCCGCGCAGGAAATTATCCAAATACGTCCTCTTGCAGTACTCATCAAATCGGGGATCTGCCGTGTCGCATGCAATTGGCGCACACAGTGTATCCACCATTGTTTCCGCTTCCGCAAGCTTTCTTGCAAACCATTCGGGCGATACCGCCTCTTCCAGCAGTTTCCCGCAGCCGCTGCCGGTTTTTCCGTGCCCCAGCAGTGTATAAACCGTTTTCTTCTCTCCCGGATTCAGTCGGAGCCGCGCACCAGAAAAGAAACACGGGAATAGATTTTGGCAGCGCTGGTGTGCCGAAATCAACTCCGGCAAATCCATCCGCGCAAATCCATGCGGATGGACAAAGGAAGTATCCTGTCCAAAAACGGCTTCCGGGTCCCACAGGACAGGCAGTCGTTTTCCTTCCTCCACACAAGAAAATCCAAACGCAAAACCGGTGATCGGCTCGACCCGGGCACTATCCTCCAGGCTTGCCCGTACCCTGTATCGGGGGACGCCTGTTTCGCCTCCTACCGTTTCCATCCAGGCCCTTGCGGTCTGGGTCATGCATTTCAAATGCCAGTCTCCGATCCCTTGGGGAACAATTGCCGGAAGTCCATCCAGTACCTCCAAATCCAATACGCCGTTGCCAGTATTTTCAATTGTCAGCGTCCTTGCCAGCGCTCCAACGCACGCATTCGGTAAAATAAAATACTGGACCTGGGCACGAACCGGGGCATCTGTTTCCCGGCACTGAAGCGTCAAGCTGTTTGCCCCAAGCAGCATCTGTTTGTCCCGTGCATTCACAAACAACTCCGACACATGCCCATGGTACTTCAAGAAAGTACGGAAGCCCTTCGTCTGGACATCCTGCCACGCTGTGTGCGCCGGCCGAAATTCCATGATCGGGTGATCCTTATCCTGCGTGCCAAAACTCGCAACGCCTTGCCCCCGATTTACGAAAAAGCACCATGCGGGGATACCATTCTCCCCCGCAATTCCTGGTAAAAAATCGGCAAATGCCGGTTGACTGTCATAGTCTTTTATGATATCGATCATTGTACTTTTCTCCCGAGCCAAGCTTCCACAATATGTATTTTCTCTTTGTCCAATGCTCCCATTTCAGAAGGCAGGATACGTCCATCCGCTATTGGCATATTGTCCAGCTCTGCCTTCACAATTGTATATTCGGAAGGCTCCAGGCGTTCCAACAATGTGTATACAATCTTGAATGCCTTTCCGCCAAACTTCAAAATAATGCTGGTTCGATTCCGCACGTCAAACTGTTCCGGCAGCAGCTGAGGCCGCAGACACAGCGCTCCATTTTCCCCGCGGATGCCAAACATTTCCTGCACCACGCACAGCATCATCCAGGCTGCGGAACCCGTCAGATACGGGTACATACCCCGGCCATCCGGGGCAAAGTATTCCGGGATCCCCGGATAGATTCTGCTCTTTTTAGAATCCAGCACAAGTCTCCAAATTGGCTCTATGGCCGAAAAGCCCTCTCTGGCATACCCCCGGCTGTACAGCGCATATGCAAACATGACACTCATATGGCTGAACACCGCGCCGTTTTCCTTGTGCCCGTAGGCAAAGGCCAGCATTCTGCCAATTTGGAAATCTTCTGGATTTAGCCGCGTATTCAGTCTGAATCCGCCTGCCTGCCGCGCATACAGCAGCCGCCTGGCCGCATGATAGATTTGAGGTATCTCAGATTTCGCTGCTACTCCGCCCAGGGTCGCAAATACCTGTCCCGTCAGCATCATACGTTCTTGCCCCGGCGTCCCGCATTCCAGTGGAGTACCGTAATTATCATAGTAGCTGTTGAACCATCCGTCCTGCTCCGTCTGAATCCATGCCCTTTCCCGTATGATTGCTTTCAGCGTGTCCGCACACAAGTCCAAATGCCGTACAATTTTGTCCAACGGGATCTGAATCCGGTCATCATCAGGAATTTGGATACACTGCGCGCAGAACCGATTCAGCTTCTCTCTACGCGATGCGATGGAAGCCCAATTGTCCTCTTCCCCCAGCAGGATTTCAAAACGCTTTGGCAGGTCAATACTGCTGCATTTTCCGGTCTGCCGTAAAGTTTCCAGCATTTTCGCCAACAGCTCCATACTTCCGGCATAAGCGGATGTAAACGCACCGCTCTCCCCGCGTTGAGGTGCCATATCCAAAGCGTCGTTCCAATCCGCATCCCGAAGCCGAAGCAGGCCATGTTCTCCCGCTTCACAGAATGCGGTCAGCTGTTCCAGCAGCATATGCTCCGCAACGGTCCCTGTGCAGCTCCTGTCTGCCTGGATGGCATTCCTCTGAGTCCCCCGCATTCCGAGACCATCCTGAAAAAACGGTGCCACTCTCAGAAGGATCTCAATATCGCCTGTTTGTTGGATGTATTGCCAGATAGTCAGTACCGGCCAGTAACCGTGATCCATCCAGACTCGCTGAATTCCATTGCGATCCGCCTTGAATTCTCCCGGACGATTTCCAATGATGGTGGCATTCGTCCCGTCCAAACGGACTCCGCCAAAATAGGCGACCAGGTCATCCGCCACTGTCTCAGGCTCGCTCAAAAGCAGTCCCAGAGAATCCTGCCACAAGTCACGCCAGCCTCGTCCGCCCTTTCCGTAATCGTGATGAGGCAGGAACGAGCAGCCATAAATTCTACGCAGCGTTGGCTGAATTCCGATCCAGCGCAGAATATTGTCAAAGTCTGAATCACCCGTATGGGTGCGGATTGGATTCACCTGATCCCACCAGAGCTTTGTCTCTTCCAGGGAAATCCGGATTCTGTACGGGGAAAGCCAGACGGCGGCAATTTGCTCCGCAGCTGCCTTATCTTCCGCTGTACCCACAAGAATATCGTATTCCCGCTTTTCTCCCGGGCATAACTCCGTCTCCGGGAAACGCAGCGCACCAATTGTTTCTTTTCCTGCCGTTTCACCACCAAGGGAATCACCTGGCAGCTCTTTGGCAACCCACTCCGGCATGATCAGGCTTCCTTCGCCTGTGTAACGATCCAGGTCCGCACAGACCGCTTCCGCAGATTTCCCGTCTTCCGTTATGCCAAATACAAAATAGCTTCGCTGATTGGGTGTGTGCCCACGCTCATCGAAGGAATAGGTCGGTGTGAGGATTACGCCTTCCTTCCGGCTTTCCGCTCGATTCAGCAGAGAGGTCACATGGCGGTGATCCCTCAGATTATCCGCACTGCGCCCATAGAGTGGGATTGCAGCTGTCGGTGTCAAGCGGAGGGTTTCTTCGCCGCAATTCTCCAATATTACCTGCATGATCTCCACCGTTCCGTTTGCGCTGGGGACCCAGCTGGTCACAGCTGCCCGCAATTGACGAGTCCGGTTTTCCCGCACAGTCCTATGCCACAGCAGCCCCGCTTCCACTATGCACTTCTCTTCCGCGGGCGTAAATTCCTCCGCAATCTGCGCGGCGCTCATTCCTGCTGCCGACCACAATTCGCCGTTTTCAAATCTGCACCAAAAATTTCTCCCCGCCATGCCGGAACGCAGATCCTCTTCACTGGCCGGCGGCAGCACAAAACTGTTTTGGTCCCGCTTCAAGTCACCCTTTAATTCCGGCGTTATGCTTGCCATAACGCCGTTTTCTGCGGCAAGGGGAAAATAATTCAGCCTGTTTTTCTCCCCATGCTCTATCCGAAAGGACCCCATATCGTCCAGAAATCCGCTTCCCATTCCATACACCCCTTACTGGCTACTGTTTTTCATCTTCTCTGTGGATCCTGTATTTCTTTTGCTGGTATTCCACAGGTGTTGTACCTACCGCGTCCTTGAACGCCCGATAAAAGCTCTTATAGTTTTCATATCCAACCTGTGCGCCCACCTCGGCAATTGAGATGTCCGGTTGACGAAGCAGCTCTTTGGCCTTCTCCATCCGCGTATTCCGCAAATACTCAGAGAACGTTTTTCCTGTGTATTTGCTGAACATGGTAGAGAAATATGCATAATTCAGGGAAACCTCATTGGAAACCATTGCTAATGTAATAGGCTTCGGATAGTTTCTCCGGATATATTGAATTGCCAGCTCCATGACATATGTATCATTTCGGCTCTGCATATAGGTGTGTGCCAATTGATTCAGGGACAATAAACGCTCATTTACATTTACGAGATATTCCCGCATGGTTGCGAATGTAAGCGGTGACTTTACCCGTTCCAAGTCCACTGCTTCGCCGCCCGGAATGGAGAGCGCCGTCTGGCGCATTGCCCTATAGACGGTGTCGCAGAGCGCAAGCGTATAGCCAATACTGTATTGTACCAGCTTCTGACGGTCAAACAGCTCCGACAGCCGCTTTGTCAGCGCCTCGTCCGCCGCTGTTCCCGTCAGCTCCGTCATCTGTTCGATCTTCCGGTGCGGAACCGTGAAATCGGTTCGCATTCCCGCAATATCTTCCTGGCAGAGTACGTTCTTCCCGGGGTAAAGCAGCCTGTGAACATAGATATTCCGCACCTGCTGATACGCCGTTTTGAACGCATCCGCTTCTCTGCCCACCATTGTATACGCAATACATATTCCGTGAAAATCCTGCTCCAAATTCGGATAATACTTCCGAATATCCACAGGATACGGTGCCAAAACGATTATTTCTGACCTGTCCTCCATACAAAGGAATGGTCTTCCCAGCCTATTGCACAGAAGCGACGCATTCCGATTTTGCTCTTCCCCAATATATCCGGTTCCCGGGAAGCCAATCAACATCAGCGCACACGCCCCGGACAGGAACGGATACGTTCGCTTCATCTGCTCCAATATTCCCGCGTTTGACGATTCTCCCCGCAAGTAATTCACAAGCAGAGAGTACGAGGTATTCACAATGGTCGCCCGCCTTGCGTTGGCAGACTGCCAGGCCTTCTCCACAACCCGGTACAGCTCCTGCTTATCCACCGGCTTCAAAAGGTAGGCGCTTGCGCCGTATTCTATCGCCTGCTGGGCATACTTGAAGTCGTCATATCCAGAGATTACGACAATGGATGTATTGGCCCACTGTAACCGGCATTGCCTCATCAATTCGATTCCATCCACATCAGGCATCCGGATATCCGTGATCAGAAGGTCCACAGGATGCTCCCGCATAAGACTCAGCGCCTCCGCACCGTTGCATGCCGTTCGGATCTCCGGGCATATTGCCGGATTCGGCAGCTGAAGCAGCATACTCTTCAGTCCTTCCCGAATCAGCTCCGTATCATCCGCAAGCAAAATTTTCATGCTACCATCCTCCCAGAGCATCCTGCCGTGCCGGTATCCGAACTTCGACGCTCGTTCCCAGGCCTTCACAGCTGATAAACCGCAGCCCACAGGCTTCGCCGTACATCAGCTGGATTCGCTGATGCACATTCACAACCCCAATGCCGTTCTTTCCGGAGCGGATATTCCCAGTCCCGCTTCCATTCAGAGCACACTGAATCTCATGAAGCCGCTCCGGGGCAATTCCGATACCGTTGTCCGTAACGGACAAAATCAGTAGGCCATCCTCCTGGCGGCATTTCAATGTGATGACAATACGCCTGCTGTCCGCCGGCATTCCATGAACGATTGCATTTTCCACCAGTGGCTGGATACTCAGTTTGGGAATTTCTGTATACAAAACTTCCCGCGGAAGCGTAGATTCCAGGCGGATTTCTGTGCCATTTGACGCGGACATGAAGAAGATGTAGCGATCAATACAGTCCAGTTCTTCGGAAAGCGTGACGGTTTTTGTTTTCCACTTCATATGATACCGCATCAGGCTCCCCAGAGAAAAAACGGTTTCCGCAACCTCCGTATCCCCATGTACTTCTGACAGCATACGGATGCTCTCCAGTGCGTTATATAGGAAATGGCTGTTGATCTGGCTCTGCAATGCGTCCAACTCCGCCTGCTTTACCGCAAGTCCACGCTGAATATTCTCATCCACCAGCTGCTGCATTCGGTCCAGCATACCGTTAAAGCTTTTGCTGAGCGTATCCAGTTCATCCCCGCCGTTTTCTCTTTCGGGAATCCGAATATCCAAATTACCGGACTGCACCGCCAGCATTTTCTTCTCCAATAGCGCAAGCCGTTTCAGCATCGACTGGCAGACGTATTGAACCAGGACCCAAATCACGCACATTCCCAGCAGCATAACCGCCAGCACGCTTGCCCCCATTTGATATACGGGCTGCAGCAAATCCGCCTGATCCTCATAAACAACTGCCCACGCGTTCAGCAGCTCCAACCAGCTGTAACGTACCAGGTAGCTTCTTCCGTCCTTTTCCAATACGGCCTGATAGGTTGATCTGGAGGGCGTATCCGGCGAATCCGTCAGCACCGCCTGCAACTCTTCCGCTGAAAACAGATTCTCTTCATTTGAAAACAGCTCTCCATTCGCCGCAAGCAAACAGGATGCAGCATTTGCATTCGAGAAGCCTGAAAAGAATTTGTCTGAATCCAAGCGAAGCCGCAGCAACCCCACAGGGGTAATGTCCAGGTAAATACGATAGCACCCGTATACCTCTCCATCCTCTACAGCGTATACGGCACTTTGTCCGGAGGGGATGATCTCATCAAAAGGCGTATTTTTCAGCCTGTCCAGTCTATAAATTGTCGGCCAGATTTCGTGAATCTGCGGATTATCAAAGAAAAAACTTGCCTCTTCAATGATGTCATTGCTCTGAAAAATGCTCCGGATCGTCTTGAGTTCGTTTTGAGAAAACTTTACCAGCTGCAAACCATCCGCATCCATATCGGACGTACAAAAGCGAACAAATTCCCTCTGGCTGAGCGCTGAAGACGCGCTAGTATCAATTCTGGCCGCATTGGACGCTGTCTCTATGCGCAAATTCTGGAGCGCTGCGGCAGAATCCTTTTCAAAGCTGTCATAGACAAACTCGATCCTACCCTTGATCCACAGTGCGGCAATGATTACGCATGGAATGATCCATATTAGCGACAACATTTTAATGATTTTCGCTGCCAATCTGGTTTTCCCTGGAAGCATACTCTTTTTGGGCACGATACAACACCTCCTGCGTAAATCATTATAGCATGTTGACACTTGTTTCGACAAGGGAAAGGCGGTGGGCAAGTGCCCACCGCCCAAAATTCTACTTACTGAAAGAGCGCCTTCCGCACATCCAGCAGGTTCTGCTCATAGCTGACAACCTTTTCGTAGCCATAGCTGTCCCGTGCTGCCAGGAAGTCAGACAGAATCTTGTCAAACTCCTCGTCACTTGCAGCCGTGATCAGTTCAGGAACTACCTCCTGCCAGCGCTGATTGATTCTGGTCGCCGCAATGGCCTCTTCGCTGTCACCAGTCGGCTCCAGATTGTTATAAATACCGCCGTTCACAAATGCGTTCTTGTCTGCCCAATCGCTCATTGCCGTGATGTAGTAGGGACTTGCCGGACGCCACTGGTCCACAATGACGCTATTGCGGAGCATCCAGTAGGTATCTACCAGGCCATACTGCGTAGCAAAGGTATTGGGGTCACTGTTCATCAGCTCGATCATTTCATCCGTCAGCTGGGGCTTGCCGTCTACAACTTCGTAGGTTTCACCCTCAACTCCCAGGAAAATATCCTTCTGACCCTCCTCACTGAGCATATAGGTCAGGAAAGCGATTGCTCTGGCGGGGTCCTTGCAGTCCTTGCTGATGAAGGTGCTCATCCAGCCATCCAGAGAGCCCGGGAAAATCAGAGGAGCATCGCCGTTAGAATTTGCGGGGCCATCGATTGCAATATAGTAGCTGTCCGGATTTTCGCTGGAGGCCAGGATTGCATTCGCTTCCTGCATTCCGCTCCACTCACGCAACATGCAGAAGTAAGCGCCGTTGTTGCTCTTTTCCGTAACCTGATCGTCAGAGTCAACCAGGTAATCAATCCCGATCAGGCCTTCCTGATAAGCCTGCCGGAAGGTTTTCAGCCACTCGATGTAGTCCGGGTTAGAGATCCGGTCATAGATCTTGCCGTCTTCCTCATAGGGAACAGCCAGGAAGTTCTGCAAGTAGCTGGTCAGACCGTAGCCGCTACCGCCCTGTGCATAGAAGGGGGTAATATCCACACCCTTATAGGTTGCGTACTCATTCTTCAGCGTCCGAAGCGTATTCAGGAAGCCCTCCGGCGTGGACATATCCGGGCTGCCCATATCTTCATACAGATCCTTGCGCACCAGGAAAGTCTGAACAGCCGCCGTCATACCGGTTTCGGCCATCTGTTCGGCACCGTAGGCATCATTGGGAACACAGTAGAGGTTGCCATCGGACTTGGTATGCCATGCGACAACGCTGCCATCCACGACCTTCCAGAAGTAAGGATCGTACTGGTCAGCCAATTCATTCAGCGCGTAAGTATAACCCTGCTCATAGAGCGTATTGTAGCAGGTTTCCCAGGAACCCAGAGAAATCAGATCCGGCAGCGTTCCACTGATCATCATCAGGTTCAGCTCCTCAGACACATCTCCGGTAGGCGTAACAATATTGATGTTCACGCCCGTTTTCTCCGTGATATGCTTTGTGGACAGGCTGTCGCCCCAGGTATAGCCATACCAGGACGCGCCTACAAACCACTCCATATCGATGGGGCTGGTATCCTTTTCCCAAGCGGGGGCATCTGCGCTTGCCGTCGTTTCTGCCGCTTCCGTATTCTCGGTCTTTGCGGCCTCTGTCTGAGCAGGCGCTGCGGATGTGGTTTCCGTTCCGCCTCCCTTTGCGCAGGCAGCAAGTGAGAAGATCATAATTGCCGCCAATAGGACACTGACTATTTTTTTCATTGTTCGCACTCCTTGTTTCATATTTTAAGCAGCTCCAGCCGCTTTGGTTACCCTTTGATTGCGCCAAGCATAACGCCTTTTACCAGGTACTTCTGGATAAACGGGTACAGGCACAGGATCGGCAATGCTCCCACGAACATTGCGGCGTACTTTACGGTAGCCGATGTCGTTGTCCCGCCCAGCGCAAGCATTGCCTGCTGCTGCTGCGCCGTCATACTGGTTTCCGCCAAAAGCTTGTAGAGGATCGTCTGCAACGGTTCCAACGTCTTATCCCGAATATAAACAACGCCCTGGTAATAATCGTTCCAGTGGTAGACCGCCGTAAACAGTCCAATCGTTGCAATGACCGGCTTGGCATTTGGCATGACAATTTTCCAATAAACCGTGAATTCCGATGCGCCATCCAACCGGGCACTCTCTATCAGCGATTCCGGAATAGAACGGAAGAAGCTCATGAAAATGACCATGTTGTAGAAGGTAAACATTCCGGGGAGGATATACACCCAGAAAGTGTTGTACAGCTTGAGCTTGATCATCAGAATAAAGTTGGGGATCAGCCCGCCGTTAAAAAACATGGTGATCATTGCAATCTTCAAGTAGAACTTTTTCCCGATCAGGTCCTTCCGGGACATTCCGTAGGCGACCATGGAGGTGAAAAAGACGTGCGTAAATGTGGCAACAACAGTTCGAAGAATTGTGATTTTGAAACCGCTGAGGATGTATTCATTCTGAAAGACAACCTTATAGGCATCCAGGCTCAAAGCCTTTGGCCACCACGCAACCGGCCCCCGGTTCGCAATTTCCGGCGCTGCCAGTGAATTCGCCAGAATATACCACATCGGGTACACGCAGGCAAAGCAAATAAGCACCATGATAATCGCCAGGATAACATCGAATGCCGTAACAGAATGCAGTTTCTTGCGCATTTTTTGTCCCTCCTAAATGATACTCTCTCCTGTCAATTTCACGGAGGTGAAATTGCACAGACGGAGAAGGCCATAGGCAATGATACTGCGGAAGAACAGCACGGCCGTCGAAAAAGAGAACCGACCGGACACAATGCCCATATTGTAAATATAGAGATCGATGGTCTCGCTGCGTGCCATGTTGGCAGAATTGCTCAGGAAGAAGATCTGGTCAAAATTGCTGGTCAGGCAGCCGCTTACGGCAAGAATGAACAGCAGCGCAATGGTCGGACGGATACACTGGATGGTGATATTCCACATCTTGCTCCAGCGCCCGGCCCCGTCCAATTCAGCCGCTTCGTACAGCCCCGGGTCAATACCCGAGATCGCAGCCAGATAAATAATGGCGCTCCATCCCATTTCTTTCAATGTATCGGAGAGGAACGCGATCCACCAGAACTTCTTTGGGTCGCCGTTATACAGGACTGGTTTGTCCTGCAGGCCCAAAGCCATCATAAGCTGATTAATAATTCCGGACTGGGACAGCCAGGTAAGCAGGATACCGCCGAAAATTGCCCAGGAGATGAAATGCGGCATATACGACAGCGTCTGAACCAATCTCTTAAACTTGACATTCTTGATCTCATTGAGCATAAGCGCAAAGAAAATAGGAATGCAAAATCCCAGCGTGATCCGTAACGCGCTCATTCCCAGCGTGTTGTACACACTGCGCCAAAAGCGGTCATCCGACAAAAACGCCGCAAAGTGCTTCAGTCCGACAAAATTGTTCTCAAACAGCGGCGTACTGATACGGTAGTCCGTAAAAGCAATGTACAGGAACACCAACGGAACATAGCTGAAAACTGCCATCCAAATCAATCCGGGCCATACCATCGCCTGCAGTTCCCGCTGTTTCCAGAGGCTTCTTATCCCTCGCTGGAATCGACTGGAGTTTGACATCTTCTTCTCTGCTTTTTGCTGATTCACGTTGCTCCCCCTCTTTCTGTCTACATGATAGCAGAGCTGCCAGTCAGAAACAACGCATCAATTTTGGATTATATCCCAATTTTTTGGATTTGGTTGACATTGTCCTTTGTATTATTTACACTAATGCCACATGCAATATCAGGAGGTCTGCAGCATATGTACGAAACACTCATTTGGGAAGAAACCTTTCCCGGATGTTCACTGAATGAACATAATTGGAATCGACGGGTGGGTAACTGGCAGTTATCTTCGGATGGGCAGCCTGTTGTGCCAGGCTGGGGAAACAGAGAGCGGCAATACTACACGCCGCACAATCTGGAAGTCAGCGACGGCACCTTAAAAATCATCGCCCGCCAAGAGGAGGCACCCGAACAGTTTGGGATCCGCTGTCCATATACCTCAGCCCGAATCGATACCCATGGGAAATTTTCCTTTCAGTACGGGAGGGTCGTATTCCGTGCCAGATGTCCTATTGGAAACGGGCTTTGGCCGGCAGTCTGGATGCTGCCGGAGGATAGCGTCTACGGCCCCTGGGCAGCCTCCGGAGAGATCGATATCTTTGAAGCAAAAGGGCGGCTGCCCCAAAGCGTTTTCGGCACGATTCACTTTGGAGGTGTCTGTCCGCAGAACACTCACACAGAAAACCAGGCACAGTTGCCGAACGGGCAACGGATCGATCAATTTCATATCTACGAGCTGATCTGGGAACCAGATTCCATTTCCTGGCTGATAGATGGCGTCCCTTACGCCAAAGTAAACCAATGGGACTCAATAGACCAGAGCATAAAATACCCGGCCCCATTTGACCGGCCATTTTACCTTCTGGTAAATCTCGCCATTGGTGGGTCTTTCGATCTGGAGTCGGCGCAGAATATAACCCCGCAATTTCCCGCCATCTTTGAAATAGACTATATTCGGGTCTATCAGTGAACAAAAACCGGAGAGGATTTTTGATCCCCTCCGGTAATTTTCAGGAAATTTTATACAAGGAAATGTCGTCAATGGATATCGTATGGGCCATATTTTCTGTTGTGCCAACATTTCCAAGCATAAATACAAGCTTTACGCCCGAAGCAGCAGAACTCGCAGTGAAATCATAGGAATAATTCGTCCAATCAGCACTCACAGACATAGTTTCGTCCATCAAGGGCGATTGGCCATCTTTTTCCAGAGCCAACCGGATTTCTCTATTCATAGACGCTTTTGCCTTAAACGTTACGCGATAACTTCCAGCAGCTGGCACATCAATCACCTGATAAAGCTGCGCCGACCAGGGATTGGGAAGTGTAGTTGGGATATTGGCAACAAAGCACTGTTCTCCAGCGTCAACGGAATATGTACTCCCGTTTTCTGTCCAAGTAGACCAGCTTGTAAGATCGTTCGCAAAATTGCCATTCGTTACAATATCATCAGGAAGCGGAATGAGTGTTATATCATCAAAATATACCGTATGCTCCACGTTCTGGCTTCCATCTACATTGCCTAGGAAAAAGAGCAATTTTGCACCGCTGCAAGAAACAGACGGTGAAAAATCATAGGTGTACGTCTGCCATTCTGGCGTCGCGGTAAAAGTGCTATTAAACAGAGCCGCGTTGTTGACTCCCTCTACGCCAATTGTAATCGGTCTACTCACAGAACTCTTTGCACGGAAAGAAACGCGGTAGGTCGTAGAGCTGTAAACATCAACATTTTGATAGAATTGGGTAGACCATGTGTTTGGAAGCGTCGTGTAAATATCTGCCTTCAAAGTAGAATCAGCAACAGAAAAGACGGCGCCATTTTCACTCCATGTCGTCCAGCCTGCATAGTCCGTTGTAAAGTCGGAGTTTTGAAGCAGATTCACATTGGGTGTTTGCGTAGAGGAGCTTCCAGAATCAGGCGTCAAATCGCCGTCATACTCGTACACCCGAACATAGTCAATATAAAATTTGGTTGATGTCCAATCTGCCGGATTCGGGTCTCCCGGGAAGAACCCGCCGACGGCTAAGTTCAGCATTAAATAGAATTCCTGATTAAATGGTGCAGGATAACTATACGTTCCACTCGAATCAGCACTGTACCAGTCCTGTTGAATCTGGTAAAGATTTCCATCTACATACCAGCGGAATTCACCCGGAAGCCACTCCAGAACGAAATCATGGAAATCGTCCTCAAACGATCCATTTATGTCATAGTATCCGGTATTGTAAACCCAAGGATTTCCATAATGCAAAGTTCCGAGGACAGTATCCCGATCGCTGCCCATATACTCCATGATGTCAATTTCTCCACAAATTGGCCACTCGCCGCCATAGACATTGATATCCTTCGGCAACATCCAGATTGCCGGCCACAGGCCCGTGCCACCGGGCAACTTTGCGCGGAATTCATACCGTCCATATGTCCAGCTTGAGGTAGAGGACAGCTTTGCAGATGTGTAATTTTCCTCTCCGTTGGATTCCTGGATCGCATTCAGGACAAGGCAGCCATTTTCAATATACGCATTTTCCGTTGAGTCTGTGTAATACTGCTGCTCGTTATTTCCAAATCCGCCGCCGCCAATTGTAAAACTCCATTTATTTGTGTCGACGGAATCCCCAGAAAACTCATCTGACCAAACCAAGTTCCATTTGGAACTGTCCAAGTTGCTGTATTTTGTGTTTGATGTACTTGCTGCAAACACTTCAAGTCGTGCACAGCTTGCAACAAGTACAATGCAGCAGATGACTGCAGCAAGGGCTCTTGTAAATCTGGTATGCATTTTGTAAATCCTCCTTCAATTTTTTGTGCGTTTTGCACATTCATATTGTATCAAAGAGGTCCTTAACTTGTATATACCATAATTTTGGATTTGATGGCATCTTTTTGGATTTGCTAACGGGACACCCCAGAAATTATTATCCAAGGTTTTCAAGGCACTCGCTTAAACAGTAAAACAAAGAAAGCGAACTTCAGCCTACCTTCCCATTCTCGTCACCAGTCTAACTCAGAACTTTTGCCCTTGAGAATGCACCCTCACCATGCACGCATAAGCCAAGACCCGGTTCACGTAAGAACCATGTCTTGTATTTTTCGAGGCAGCCTCCCAACGAGACTGCCCCTTAGTCCGTTTTGTTCTAGCTAGAATATTTTTAGAAAGGAATGTGCATAACTATCTCGACCAACATGCAAGCCTATGGCTTCGGGTTTGGCTATTTTGCATATGGGTAGTTATTAAGTGCTAGCACATTTTCAAACAGGAATGTACTGCTATTTGTTCATAATTTTGAGTCTACATCGGCTCATTATGTCGATTATATCACACCGCCGGTATTTTTTATCAGTTCTTTAACACTATCATTAGCTCTGATATTTGAGAAATCGCAGCCAGCCAATGCCAGTCCAGGCTCATATTCAACCGGAACCGATAGCTCTCCTGTATCCCGGTCTATCAGCGTGACATGGAATGTTTCAAAGCATCCAATCATCTTATTGTTTTGCCACGGTGCAACATAGTTCCAACTATAATACCCCTTGTCGTTCCCAATATGACGATCAAACACTCCCCATAATATTTCGTAAGTCGCACTACTCAAATTAGATACCCATGCAAGGTCAGCACTATCACGAGCCAAAATTGCCTCCCCCATTTTTTCATCCAAATACATATAGGTTATGAGATTCTCCATTCCTTTTTGTGAAGCCAATGCCTTCTTGTGTCGTACACATATCATCTCAAGTCTGCCAAAGTGAACACATAATGGTGTAACGGAGTCACCGGCCACCTGATAACATTCAGGCTTCAATATCCGTGCAAATTCAGGCCTATCTTCCAAAAAGAAACCGCGCGTGAGTCTGTACCTCTGGATCCCATTTTCGTCATGGGGTCCCTCTTTACCGATATCGCCATTTCCGTGCACATAATATGTATACAGCTCTTCCGGTAAATATGGAACAATGTAGTACCATTCCTTGCTGAACTCGAAACCTGCATATTTCGCTACCTTGGAATAGAACTCACACCGGGTTGGCAGTCCTTCCTCTGATCCTTCAGTAACTGTTACTTCAATCCATTTTCCCGAGTAGTTACCGTACAAAAAGCGTTCCTGCCCAGCTGACCGAGCTACAATCATTTCTTCACCCGTAATCAGGTTGAATTCTACGCACTTATATTGCGTTGTAATAAGGACGTAATCCCCATTGTGGCTAAAAGACAAGTCAACCACTGTTTCTGAAGGCATGATTGTAGAAAAAATAGTTTTCTCTTCATAGGTCTCCAGATTCATTACGATAACTTTTTCATGTCCAAGGTCAGCAAACGCAAGTGCTATCCGGTTGTTCGTTTCATCAGAAGCAGTAACGTTGACAGTATAGTCGTGCTCCTGATAGCAATACTGATATTCCAGTTTAAGCGGCTCACTTGAAAACTGTGAAATACCATTATAGGCGTGTACGAGGAAAGCATTGGATCTGTCGGAGCTTACAGACAGATAGGCCGTGTCATAATAGGCCTCATTGTACTTGGCGCGTATTGTGTCATTTTCTGAATCCCACTCATAGGTTTTTGCATTGTCATCGAACGCAAGAAACTGTGTGCTAGACGGTGCTACATTAGTCGAAAAATGAAGCTGCGCATTCACGCCCTTTTCTTCCAGCTTTTTTTCTATGCCCTTAATAGTAAAACACTTCAAAACACCGTTGTTCCCGTTGATCTCTGATTCAATGTTTGCTAAGTAGCAACAATTTGAATACATAATCATACACATCGCTGGCATCTCCGCATAATGATGAAATGCTGCAGGCGGTTCTTGGTTCTCTCTTGTAATTGGCACAAAAACCGTTCTTTCTCTTAAAGTGTTGCAATTCAAGTATTCAATTTGATTATTGTCACCATCATATATCAAAAAAGCGTTTTTTCCAGTCAGATATGTAGCAGTCGGATGCATATGAGCTGCACCGAAGAAACAATAAAGTTCTGCAAGTTCACCTGTTTCCATATTCCATTTCCAAATTGAACATGGAACCCCAAAATCATCTGCTACATCATCACAGTCCTCGCCTAGACCTTCGTCATACTCCTCATTATTAAAATTTGAGTTCGCACATGGGTCAAATTCATAAGAGAAGATAAAAGCAAGTGCCCCCGCTGTCGAAAAATACACTTCATTATTCCTATAGATACCGTGAAAAACCTTCTTATAGAGCAAATTTCCGGACAGCTCATAACAAAATGCTTGGTTTGCATCACAAATTAGGGCAATAGATTCACTATCATCGGAAAAAGCAAAAAAAGACAGAACGCTGTGTATCCCTTCAGGAATAATGCAAATGGGAGGTTTCTGTGGATAATCCAAATCAAATATATTTAGTTTAATCGACATTCCACTACTTAATGATTCCTGCACTTTCACCCCCAACCATCTTTTGTTTCGAGAAATTTTCATATATCCTCTGGTTGAGTTATCCCTGTTACCAACCGGATCCCCTGAATAGATTTCATATTCAAATTTACCAGAAACAATATCCCAACATTTAATCAGTCCGGAATCATCTAGAGTAAGGCACTTTTTTTCATAATAGATATACTCGATGATATTGTCCTGATGATTCTGAGGATGGAAGCAATCTTCGTGCAGTACTGCCCCACTAAAATTCGTGCCTACTTTACCAAAGCAGCTCTTTCTGCTGCAAATCACATTAAAGAAATTGCTATGAGACAGATCCAGGCCATGCAAATCTACATATGTTAGTTCCTTTCTTCCATAGAGTATGGACGACAGCAAATTCTCCTGCAAATAATGAATGTCTGTCTTCTTGCAAAGCTTGCGGCACACATCTAAAGCCTCTGCCAAAACAGCCTGCTCATCATTATCCGGTTTGGGTGTATACCAATTGCCAATCTGTTTCTCTAAGTAGGGCTTGTTTCGATGCTCCATGAGGATTTCACTAATCAGTGCGACCTTTTCCAAAGGCCAGAAGCTGGTATTCAGTGTTTTACCGTAAGATGCATCCGATCCTTCAGATTTTATTATAAATTTGCTTGGATTCACTTGCGGAAGCATTCTGAGTAACTGCACAGTCCATATTGCAGAGAAATAATCCCTGAAACTGTGATGACAGAAAGCATATCTTACTCGTTCAACGTAACTGCCTTCATTGATCTGATACTGATAGATAATTCCAAGGTAATCAAATACGCACTTAATAACATCAGTGGTCTTGACAATATCTCCTTCAACTAAAGAATCCAGTGTGGATTGCAAGCAATTCTTGGAATAATGAAAATCCACAAAAGGGTTGCTCCCAGCATCTAAGAAAAGTTCTCGAACCGCTTCTACTGATTTCAATATCATGTGCCCGAAGTTGCCAGCGTTGACAGAGAAAATATCCTCACTTTCAAAGCAAGCTCCAATATATGGAAGAATAAAATCCAATACCAGTTGCGTCTGCAATTCATTCAAAGGGTTTGTTCGAGTTTCTACAGCTCTTTTTCGGATATTATAAAAAGAAGAGTTACGGTGAAAGAAGAAATAAAGGATTTCTCCCTGCGTTTCAGGAAGAAGTGTATTCTCTCCACTAGATGCGAACATACACAAATACAGAGGGGTTCTTAAGCACTCCACCAAATGTTTATTATTCATCACCTCTGCAATAAAATATTCTTGTTTCCCACATCCGCGAAGATGCTCAATAATAACCGAATCATTAAGTCCGGTTACACGAATATTGGTAAAGCCTGCTGCATAGTATGCTGCCTGAGTCTCACGACTAGTTGTGATAATCCTGACATTGTCATATTTTTTTATTGTGGATATCTCATTGCTAAGCAAACTGCGGATACTATATCCCTCATCAATTTTTACCTCATTGAATCCATCTAGCAACAATACATATTGTGGCTTTCCACCGTCAGGCCTCTTCTGAAGTTCTTTTTCCACGTATTCCAGAATTCTATCATCAACCGTATCGAGAGAAACATGATTTTCAAGAAGTGCACCAATGTATCTCGTAATAAATTTTGTTTTCCGTGAAGGATCGTTGTGCCAATGCACGATATCTGTAGGACACCGGTTAAGTTCAATAAAAATGTAAACAACCACAACGTTGCTCTCAACGGTGCAGTTACGGATGGTCATAACGAAGCCCGCACTGGCGGAAGCGTAGCCATTGCCGGCACCAGCTGCTACCAGGCCGGATTTCAGGGTTTTGGAGCCGCTTTTCAGCGTTACGTTGTCCAGGACGATGGCGCTGCCGGACAGGCCGACACCGGTAAAGTCATTGACCAGGCCCGCCCCTTCAATCTGCTCGCCGTAAATATCCAGGTCCTTGACGGAGGCACCGTTGATGCAGCCCAGCAATGGCTTCTCGCCAGCCGGGACCGTCAATTTCTTGTGATTGCCGTCAATATTACCGGAGAAGGCAGTGTCCCGTGTACCAATAGGCGTCCAACTCGTAGGCAGCGAAACATCGTTTGCGATCTGGAAGTAGGCACCGGCGAAGGAATCGCCGTCAGCGACCATCTTCTGGATTTCAGACAGATGCTCCGTTGTCTTGATGATGTAGGGGTTCTGTTCCGTGCCAGCACCATCCATGGTTGTCTCACGTTCGGTGAAGTCGATTTTCAGGATGTCCGACTTCGTGGATACCGGTTCGACGGTGGAATTTTTGTCGCTGGGGGATAAGGTGATTACGACGTAGAAGTAGTGTTCACCGGTGGGGTAGGCGGTGTTTGGGTTGATTTCGTAGTCTCTGTAAACAGCCGGATAATCTGAAGGATTGATTGTCATCTCTGTGTTAGATTCCGCTAAATTGCCAATATAGACTTTTGTTGTATCCTGAATTGGAGAAACACGTATTGTAACTGCATTACTTGAAGCTACTTGCGTTGTCATGGTCTGCGTCACTTTCATATTGGAGACAGCAGAAAGATCATTTGCAAGTAAAAGTGGATTACCATTTTCGGACACATCAATGGCTTTTATCCCAGGAAACTTACAAATGTTGTAAATATATTTTTCGCTGAAAATATACCTACAACTATCATCGTCATATTGGCCAATTTCAATCGAGAATTGGCCACCTTCACCATACGGTATTCTACTGGCATCAAAAGCAATCTCTGTCTTGTAGTCAGTGCGTACTCCTGCTTCTCCATTATATGCAGTTGTTGTCTTGCATGTTTCATTACCCATGAAAGAAACTTCCACAATGCCAATTTCATAGTCGTTCCGATCATTGATTTCAACATCAAAGTTTCCACCACTCCAACTGCCAGGATTATGCGATACGGTATAGTTGTCTGCCTTTAGCGTCAATGCACGTACATATGGTTTATAGACAGTCACAGTTGCAATTTCGCTTTTACATATAAAAGTCTTTCCACCAATCGAATTTGTTACAGTGCAGTAATAGCTATTGGACCCAATCGTCAGCATGGGAACCGTATATGTATTTGTCGATGCTTGCCCATCGCTCAACTTCTCATCTATGGTTTCACCGACTTTATACCATTGATATGACAGCTCGCCTCGTGAAACGGATGCCTCGACCGTCAAAATTGCATTCTGAGATGTTCTTTCAGATGCTACAGACTGAGGCTGTGCCGTAATCGTTGGTGTGTAATCAGACTCTATGGTTACATTGAACCTATAGAGTTCGCTGGCTAAGTAAGTCCCTTTCGCTGTGTCATATGTACCTACTTGTACCGTAAAATAACTGCTGCCTTCCGGGAGTTTGGATGTATCCAATGTCATCTCACTCTGGAACGTACCAGCTTCGGCAGCCTCCCCATTATAGCTTACAGTCATAGAATAGGTGTTGGCCGCGGTCGTATTCATGGGGAGCACCGTAAGAGTATATGCGCCTAAGGACTCCAGAGTAATATCAAATTCCTTTCCGGGCCAATCGCCATATCCTTTGAAAACTTGTTTGCCGCCTTCAGTTATAACAAGAGACTGTACATAGGTCTGGTACACTGTAACAGTGACAGTATCCGTGTTTACGGAATAGCGTTTCCCATCGACCGTATTCGTTACTTCACAGTAAAAACTCCGAACACCGAGATTTTTCAGCTTTGCCTTGTAGGTACTGGCTGTTGCTGTGGAATCTGTGAGCTTTTCTGCTCCGTTTTCCCCAACCTCATACCATTGATAAGAAAGGGTGCCATTGCCTGTCGCTGTAGCACTCACTGTCAGGCTGGCTTTCTTCACCGAACTCTTTGTGCTTGCCACTGACTGAGGCTGCGCATCAATCACAGGGCGGTAGTCACCTGTCATCGTCACATTAAACCTATAGAGTTCGCTGGCTAAGTAAGCCCCTTTCGCTGTATCATATGTGCCTACTTGTACCGTAAAATAGCTGCTGCCTTCCGGAAGTTTGGATGTATCCAATGTCAACTCACTCTGGAACGCACCAGCTTCAGCAGCTTCCCCATTATAGCTTATAGTCATGGAATAGGTGCTGGCCGCAGTCGTATTCAGAGGTACTACCGTCAAAGTATACTTTGCAGCAGAATCCAGAGTAACGTCAAATTCTTTTCCGGGCCAATCGCCGTACTCCCTGCAAACCTGATTTTCACCTTCCGCTATGACAAGGGACTGCACATAGGTCTGGTACACTGTAACAGTGACAGTATCTGTGTTTACGGAATAGCGTTTCCCATTGACTGTGTTCGTTACTTCACAGTAAAAACTCCGAACGCCGAGATTTTTCAGCTTTGCCTTGTAGGTACTGGCTGTTGCTGTGGAATCTGTGAGCTTTTCTGCTCCGTTTTCCCCAACCTCATACCATTGATAAGAAAGGGTGCCATTGCCTGTCGCTGTAGCACTCACTGTCAGGCTGGCTTTCTTCACCGAACTCTTTGTGCTTGCCACTGACTGAGGCTGCGCATCAATCACAGGGTAGCACTTTGCAAGCAAAATGAAAAGAACGTATTCTTTTTCACTTTGACTTTGATTATCGTTCTTTGAGACTATCTGTTTCCTCATCGGATTCTGCAGCAAGGTCTATATCTTGTCTTGTTTCATCTGCTTCCTCAATAACATCAGACGATACTTCTTCTACTACTGTGTCGTTATCATCCTCCGCTGCATATGCTGGGGAAGGTATATATGGCACAATTAAACAAATGGCAAGGACCCAGCTCATCAACCGGCGCACCAATGCTGTACTACTCATTTTCGTCAACCTCCCTTTACAAGGGAACTGGCTGAGACTACTGGTTTTTATCGGAATCAATTCCCTTGCAAAAAAAGAGGCGACCCCGTCATCGGACAGGGCCGCCTCACCATTATTTAGTTGTTAAAGCATCCGTTCTCCGATTAGGGAAGACGATTGCCCTGGGTCCACTCCTCGGTAACGTTGAAACCATACTTCAGGTAAATGATTTCATCTGCCTGAACATTATAGCAGCACATATAGTCCCAAATCTTCGCACTCTTAGTGCTGCTGTAGGTCCAATCGTATCCGGCGTAGATATAAGTATACGTTCCAGCGGCCTCATCTTCATCGACAAGCCCGTAGCCCTGATACTCGCCAGTGCACCACTGAATACCATCAATAGTCTCCTGGTCATAGCCAGCGGCAATCAGCAGAGCAACGTCAGTAGCCTTGCTCTTATCAAACCCAGCTTTCTCAAACATCGTGCCGCCAACTCTACCATAAGAAGTCAACACATCGTGCGTGATAGAAGGATCATAGTAATCTGCAACCGGGTCCCAATCGGGGTAAAATGTGCCTTTTTGTGCCTCGAGTGCAAATTCTACACTTTTACCAGTCGTTGCAGCGACAGTCCAAGAGTCGGTAGCACCGCTCCGGGAGTTCTCAACGGTTACCTGAACATACGGGGTTGCGGGGGTGTCTGCGAATGCGGTCACGCTCAGCGATGCGAACATCACCAGAACCAAGACCAAAGACAGGATACGTTTTGCCATTTTCATAGGTTTTCACTCCTTTGTAAAAAATTTATGTCACAGCCTTTCGACTGTTGACACCATGATTTGTGAACACCTCCGTCGTGTCCGCAACGATCCCCGCTTCCATTGGGGCCCACCATACAAACGGGCATCATCCCCAACCCACTTCGTCATGCTCCGGCTCAAAGGCCATCCCCGCACAATCCCACAGATCGGTGTCGCAGCACAACATCTAAGGCTGGTCACGAAAATCCCGACAATGAAACCTTTGGACACTCCCAAGTCGGAGAAAAAGCCTGAGGAAGTCGGTATCATCGGCGGAGCTAAGGGTACGGTCGAGATCGAGATTAAGGACGAGCCGATCGATTTTTCCAATGTTCAGATCGAGCCGCTGTTCCAGAATCAGGTCGATTTTGACACCTTCTCCAAGAGTGATTTCCGTGCCGTAAAGGTCAAGGAATGCGAAGCTGTGAAGAAGTCCAAAAAGCTCTTAAAGTTCGTTTTGGACGACGGAACCGGCGTAGATCGGGTCATTTTGAGCGGAATTCACGAGTATTATGAGCCGGAAGAGCTGGTTGGAAAGACCTGCATCGCCATCACCAATCTCCCGCCCCGCCCCATGATGGGCATCGATTCCTGTGGTATGCTCATCTCTGCCGTGCATCACGAAAACGGCGAAGAAAAGTTGCATTTGCTGATGGTTGATCCTCACATTCCGGCAGGCGCAAAGCTCTATTGATTGCCCCAAAATTGTCGGTGCTTACGCCACAACTTACGCCAATTTACTCCGAGCTTACGCCAAAAATGCGTCCCCAATTCTGCGATTGCAGACAAGTTCCGATAGCATACGATAAGTTCATATGATTTAAGCCCGCTGATTTCGGTCAGCGGGCTTTTTCTATTTCCTGATTAAAATCTTAATTTTAATCAGGAAGGCATCGCCTGAAGGCGCTGCCTGTTTTGTGATTTATAAGGAAAGAAATCACAAAACAAGTCTCATATGAACTCCATGTCCTTCAGGCAATTAAAATCTTTTTTAAAGATTTTAATTGGAGTTCAGTATCAGAGTTTCCCTTATTACAGCTCGGAGAACCGGGCGCTGCCTTTCTTTTTCAGCCACAGATACAGCAGGGCGCACAGGATCAGATTCAGCCCCGCAAGGCAGCCCATGTATCCGAAGAAGCCCAGCTTCCACCCCGGCAGTGCCACGTAGCCCACGAACAGCAATATCGTATAGCCGAAGCTGCCGAACAGGGCGATCATCACGGGGGCGCTCTGCTTGATGGGCGAAATTTCATTCGTCCATGTCAGAATGGGATTTTTCACTCCCAGAAGCAGGCCAAACAGCGCCATCAGCACCACGTAGGACATTACCAACAGCGTCATCATCAGAAGCTGCACAGGCAGGAACGGATAGACTGCCGCCGCGCACGCTATACACAGCGCCATGGGAACTGCAGTGAGAATGATCTGCATGGAAAGCTTCGCTTTCAGCACCTGCCACGGCGTGACCGGCAGGGACTGCATGAGCCACAGGCTCTTCCCCTCCAGCGACACCGAGGGGGCGGTCATATCATTCATGGAAGCGACCCCGCACAGGCAGATGGACAGCATCACCGGCACGCTCCCCTCCAGACCGTCAAGCAGGGTCTCCACCGTGGAGAGGAATTCGCCGCCCTTCCATAGGAACAGCAGCGCGCAGACCGGCATCAGGAACGTACCCAGGCCGCAGTTGAGCATATAGTTGGGACTTGCGCCGAAATGGGCGAATTCCCGGCCAAGCAGCGCTGCGGGAATGCTCTTTTGCCGCACAGTGGTTTCCCGGTACACCGTCCGGGCGGTCTTTCCCGTGGCAGTCGCGGTTTTCAGGAAGCTGCGGGAGATCAGCGCCCACATGAGGGCGAACAGCGCCGCGACAAACACGGTCACAATGATACACGCTTTGGCATCTCCCGTGCCGACGCTGCCAAACAGATAAATGGGGTAGGCGCCATCCTTGACGGCGGCGCCGTAGACCGCCAGATTGGCAAGCAGCTCCTGAATCAGCGCCATTGCCCGGAAATAGAAGAAATAGTACGCACCGAAAAAAGCCAGAGAAATGACGACGGTCACAAAGCTCTTATGCTTCAGCAGGCTGATCTTCGCGACCACCCAGCCCAGCGCGCAGGACAGCGTCATGACAAAAACGGAGATCAGCGCGGTCAGCAGCACGCCGCCCAGCACATTGGCGAGTGTGACACCGGCCACTGCCCAGTAGACGATCACCGCCGGAAGGATCACGATTCCGGAATACAGCAGTCCCATCAGGTAAACGCCCAGCAGCCGGGAGGCCAGCAGCACGTAGACCGGAATGGGCATGGACAGCAGCAGGTCGTTATCCTTCGCCAGATACAGGCTGGCATAGGTATTGAACACGCTGCCGAATACGCCGAGGAACACCGCCAGAAGTCCCATCAGCGCAAAATACAGCCAGCTCATGCCCGCCTGTGCCATGGGAGCGCACATTTTAACCGAAAACAGCGTGAAAATGCCGCCCAGAACAACTACCATCAGCACCGCGAACATAGCGATATACGCAATGGTCGCCGCCTTGGAACGGGCTTTGTTCTTTTTCGCGTCGTAATAATAAGAGCGGAAAATTTCCAGCAGCTGCTTTTTCAGCAAGAGTTTCAGCATGATTCTCCCTCCAGCTCAAGGAACACTTCCTCCAGAGAGTCGTCGCCCTTGACTTCCTCCATGGTGCCGGAGCGGATGAGCTTGCCGCCCTTGATGATGGCGACCTTGTCGCAGAGCTTTTCCGCCACTTCCAGCACGTGGGTGGAGAAGAAGATCGCGCCGCCCCGGTCACAGATCTCCCGCATCATACCCTTCAGCAGGTGCGCCGCCTTCGGGTCAAGGCCCACAAAGGGTTCGTCCATGAGGATGAGCTGCGGCTCGTGGAGCCACGCGGCGATGATGGCCAGCTTCTGCTTCATGCCGTGGGAATAGGCCGCGATGGGCTGCGCCAGATCGCCGGTCAGCTCGAAGGCGTCGGCGTACCGGCGGATGCGCTCGCGCCGCAGAGCGGCATCCACGCCGAAAATGTCTGCGATGAAGTTCAGATACCTGATACCCGTCATGTACTCGTACGGGTCGGGATTGTCCGGGATATAGGCGATTTTCCGCTTGCATTCCAGAGGCTTTTCCCGAACGGAATCGCCGCCGATGTAAATTTCTCCCGCGTCAAACTGCAAAATGCCCGCCACGGATTTCAGCGTCGTGGTCTTGCCCGCGCCGTTGTGGCCGATGAAGCCGTAAATCTCACCGGGACGGATGTGCAGGTTCAGGTCGTCCACAGCCTTCTTTTCCCCATAGGTTTTCGTCAGATGTTCAATGTTCAGCATATCGTACCTCTCCTTTTTTGTTTCGTCAGCCCCGCAGACCCGCCGCCTGCATGATGGCTTCAATGCTCTCTACCGGCTCGCTTCCCCAGAAACGGTGAATATCCGCGCATCCGGCAACGTCCAGCAGGTCGTCTGCCTCGTCGGTCAGAAGCTCTTGATAGGCATAGTCCACCAGCTCCAGTTTTTCCACGCACAGCGCCTGATCGTCACCCTTGGCGGCCAACCACGCGGCGGCCGCTTCGCCGATCTCATCCGCCCCGAGGCCGGTGTTCACGCCCCAGTCCAGCAGCCTGACGGCCACCTGCACCGCCCGCAGAGAAGAACCGGAGATACCGGGGATGACGTTTTCGTCGATATCGTCCAGAATGGGCAGCGTGAGTGCCGGCGCTGCCGCAGTCGGTGCCTCGGTCGGCACTTCGGTCGCGGCGGTGTCGTGACTGCTTCCGTCATCGGGAGCGGCTGCTTCCTTTTTCCAGATGCTGGTTTCTCCAGCCCCCGTCTTGAGGATGACCTCGTCGATTTCCCCTTCCACGGGGATGGCGACATGGAAGTCCCCCGTTTCAAAAATGCCGAATACCGCGCTGAAACGGAAGCCCACATACAGCTTGCCGCCCAGTTCCTCAGTGTAGCAGCCGCAGAAGCCCTCCGGGAAGGAGCCGGGATAGAAGCCCTTGATCGTGACGGCGCTTCCACTCACGTCCACGGATGTAATGGCCGCTTCCTCGCAGGCGCGGAAGCCGAAAACCTTCCAGCCATAGCGCCCCGCCATAAAAATGCCGGTGAACAGGATCGCCATGACCAGCAGCGTAATGATAACTGTTTTGATGAATTTCATAATGTCTCCTTCTCATGGAAGCTCTGATTAATACTATTTCCTGATTAAAATCTTTGATTTTAATCAGGAAGGCATCGCCTAATGGCGCTGCCAGTTTTGTGATTTATAAGGAAAGAAATCACAAAACAAGTCTCATATGAACTCCTTGCCCTTCGGGCAATTAAAATCTTTTCTAAAGATTTTAATTGGAGTTCAGTATAATACCGCACAGCTGGGGAAAAAGATCCGCTGCTCAGCCGAAGGCGATTTATTCAGAGGCTCCCTTATCGCCGTCCAAGATAGCGGCACACATGGCTGCGGTACGCCTGGTACGGCGCACCAAATACGTTCGTCAGATACCGTTCCTCCTGCAAGATCTGCAGGTGGAGCATGACCATTGCAAACAGGGAAAAGGCCAGCGTCAGCAGATTCCCGTACATCAGCAGTACGCCCACATATTGCAGGTCAAAACCCAGAAAGGCCGGGTTGCGGCTGTAGCGGTAAATGCCGGTGGTGACCAGCTCGGTCTTGTCCTTGTCGGGGATGCCCGCCCGCCAGCTGTCCTTCATGCACAGAACGGAGGCTAGGAAAATCAAATTGCCCAGCATTCCGATGCAGAAGCCGGTGAAGCGCGCGTTTGCGGGCAGACAGCTCCAGCCGAGCGCGATGGACAGCAGCTGAGCCGCCGGCGCGCCGAGGGTCGCAATGCCCATCAGCATCTCTATGGTGTGGAGAGTCTTTTCTTTTCTGCGCCCGATCTGGTGGGTGCGGATGCCATGGCGCTTCTGCACCAGCATCTTGCTGAAGTAAATGCCGTAAAAAATTGCCAGAACAGCCAGCGCGAGCCACATGTAGGGCAGTTTTTCTTCCAGTGGATATTTCATTTCTTTTCTCCTTTGATGCACTTGTACGTGCCTTCTCTGCACCGCACGCTGCGCAGTGCGGTATGGGTGATTCCCAACAGTTCGTCCATCTCTTCGGCGGCGTTTTCATAGACGCTGTTCTGATGGTGGACAAGAATATAATCCGCCTCTTTGATTTTCCCCGCCGCCTCCACGCAGAAGCTGCGCACAGGCGCGGCCAGCGCGAACGCCCAAATGGGCGAGCAGATGGTCACGTGGGCATAGCGGGACAAGTCCACGCCGATGGGCGCAATGGGCATCGGCCATTTGTGCATCCCGTAGCGGCCGCTCCACCAGAAGCCCGGCGTTCCCTCCGTCCGTTCGGTGGCCGTTATCTCGTATACCGCCCCACCGGTGCGTTTCGCTTCCTCATAGGCCAGCTTCCGTCCATAACCCATGCGGGAAAAGAACACCACCAGCCGCTCCGGGTTCGTGCCGATGTCCGGATAGTCGGAAATGTCCGCCCGGAACGCTTCCTGCTTTTCAAACACCCACGCGGCATAGCCGGTGGCCGCCTGCGCCAGGCCGAAGATGAAGTAGATCGTGGACATGAAATTCGGTGGGAACATATAGAACTGAATACAGATCCACAGCATCAGCGTCACGCCGAATACGCCGCCCAGCACCACACCGGAATGCTTTTTCGCCAACAGCAGCCCCGCCGCCGTCAGATTCGTCAGGCCATTCACGATCAGCAGCGCCCAGCCGGAAAAGGTGAAGTCCTGAAAAACCACATCCGCAAAGGGCAGCACCTGAAAGTAAGGCAGCATAGCGTCCATGCCCATGCTCTTTCCGCTGGGATCCAGCAGCATCGCCAGCGCCCCCGCCACGGCCCCCAGACCGATGAACAGCGTCCAGAAAAGCAGAATGCGCCGGGCTGTACAGAATCTTGACTTTTGTTTCATGGTTTCTTCCTCAATATGTAATGGGCGTCCGATAAAGTGCGCTCAGAATACAGTCCGTCAGGAGCAGCACCGCAAGCATTGCACATCCCCCGTAAACCGCCCTCCTGCTCAGCCTGCCCATCACGCGCTCCGTGGATGGCTCGATCAGATAGTGGAACACCAGCCCCAGCAGGGCGAAGCTGACCACACTGCGGACGCAGATGATCCCGCTGATATTCCCGAACAGTCCCCGGTAATCCCACAGGCGCATACCGAAGCAGCGGATCGCGATCCAGCCGACAATGTACTCCACAACGCCGGTGATCCCCGCGCTGAGCAGGAACAGGACGGCGGGGTTCTTCTTGAAGGGCTTCATGGCGTAGATGCCCAGCGCGCCGACGCCGTAAATCGGCAGCCATGGGCCGTACAGAATGCCCCGGTTTCGGAGCATCCCCTCCGTATACCAGTAAAAAATCTCCTCGTAAATCCAGCCGGTCAGGCAGCCGATAAGAAAGATCACGAACAGGTAGCACAGCCGGTTGGTCAATTCGATTCTTCTATCCAGTGTCAGCATAGTCTTCTTTCCTTTCACGCTGTATTGTACAGGAAAAACGCCGGATTCTATAGGCCGGTTTTGCATCCGAATGTGTCAATTTTATAGATATTATACACCACACTCAGGGTTTGCGGAAGGGCGCGTTCCTTAAATTTGATTTAAGGCGCGTCCCCCTCTTCGTCAGCAAGGCGCCTGTGACTCTCCCCGGAGGAAAAATGAAGCCAGCCTCTTTCTTTTTTCCGAAAAAAGTGGTATGATAAAAGAAAAACGGCACTTGCCGATTCACGCAAAGAAGGTTATCACCATGAACGCCCCCATAAAAATGCTGGTCATCAATCCCGGCTCCACTTCCACCAAGGTCAGCTACTTTGAAGACGAAAAGAACATCTACACCGAGAGCATCTTCCACGACGCCCCGGAGCTGCTGAAATACCCCACCACTAACGACCAGATGCCCATGCGCAGGCAGGTACTGCTTACCTTTCTGCAATCCCACGGCATGACCCCCGCCGACATGGATGTATTCATCGGCCGGGGCGGCTGCGCCTATTCTCAGGCTGCCGGAGTCATGGAGATCGACGAGCGGCTGGTACAGGACACCGCCGCTGACAAGGGCGGCAGCGACCACCCGGCAAAGCTGGGCGTCATGCTGGCCTACGAGCTGGGCTGCGAGTACCGCAAGCCAATGTACACCGTGAACCCCACCAACGTGGACGAGCTGTGGGACTGCGCCCGCCTCACCGGCATTGCAGGGCTTTACCGCCGTGCCCAGACCCATGTGCTGAACCAGAAGGGCATTGCCGCCATTCACGCGAAAAAGCTGGGCAAGCGCTACGAGGATCTGAACCTGATCGTCTGCCATGTGGACGGCGGCATCACCGTCACCGCCCATAAGGCCGGGCGCATGGTGGACAGCACAGAGGGCGCGGGCGGCGACGGCCCCTTCACCCCCACCCGTCTCGGCTCCATCCCGGTGATGGAGGTGCTGCAATATCTGGACGAGGGACACACCACCGCTCAGATGCGCTCCATGCTCTCCCGTTCCGGCGGCTTCGTCAGCCACTTCGGGACTTCCGACGCGGCCAAAGTCCACGCGCTGGTAGATGCCGGGGACAAAAAGGCCGTGACTGTCTGGAACGCCATGATCTACCAGCTGTGCAAATCCATCGGCGGCATGGCAGCGGTGCTGGAAGGCAAGGTGGACGGCATCCTGCTCACCGGCGGCCTGATGCGCTACGACGATATCTTAGAGGGCGTAGAGCAGCGCTGCGGCTGGATCGCGCCCATCACCGTCTATCCCGGTGAGTGCGAGCAGGAAGCCATGGCGGATGCCGTTCTGGAGGTGCTCCGGGGTCAGCGTCAGGCAAACCGCTACACCGGCGTCCCTGTTTTTCAGGGCTTCGAGTGGGACAACAAATGACAACCCTCCCCTACTAAAAAGGAGACCGTTATGCCTCAATTTACCAAATACGCACTGGAAAACTCCCTGAAAAAGCTGCTTCTGCAAAAGCCGCTGAACAAAATCACCATCAACGACATCACCGAGGACTGCGGCATCAACCGCATGACCTTCTACTACCATTTCAGGGACATCTACGATCTGGTGGAGTGGGTGTGCCTGGAGGACGCCAAAAAGGCGCTGGCGGACAACAAAACCTACGAGACCTGGCAGCAGGGTTTTGTCCGGATTTTCGACGCCGTCCGGGAGAACAAACCCTTTATCATGAACGTCTACCGCTGCGCCAGCCGGGAGCAGGTGGAAAAATACCTGACGCCCCTGACGGACGATCTTCTGTTGGGCGTGATCAACGAGCTGTCGGCGGGTATGGTCGTCCGCGCCGAGGACAAGGCCTTTATTGCGCAGGTCTATTCCTACGCCTTCGTGGGTCTGATGCTGGACTGGATCAAGGACGAGATGAAGCAGAACCCGGAAACGCTGGTAAATCGGTTTGCCCTCGTGATTCAGGATGATGTTTCCTGCGCGCTGAACCGGTTCCGGGTGGACAGGGGAAACTCTGCATCAAACCCGGCGGATTGATAAAATTTCAGGCACTTTTGCCTCCGTGATGAAATCTTCATCACGGAGGCATTTCTGTTTATTGTAAAAAGTGGGTTCCGGACATACAATAAGACCACCGAAAGGCAAATGAACGATTTTACGAAGGAGTTGCTATTATGTATTATTCTGCAGGAACTTACGAAGCGTTTGCCCATCCCGAGAAGCCGGAGGGCGTAGACAACAAATCCGCTTATATCATCGGCACCGGCCTGGCCGGTCTGACCGCCGCTTTCTATCTGGTCAGAGACGGCCAGATGAAGGGCGAGCGCATCCATCTGCTGGAAAAACTGGAGCTGGCCGGCGGCAGCTGCGACGGCTACCGGGACATCACCAAGGGCTTCTATATGCGCGGCGGCCGGGAAATGGACAACCATTTTGAGGTCATGTGGGACACCTTCCGGGATGTTCCCTCCATCGAGACTCCGGGCGTTTCCGTTCTGGACGAGTATTATTGGCTCAACAAGCACGACCCCAATTACTCTCTGTGCCGTGCCAGCGTGAACCGCGGCGAGGATGCCCATACCGACAAGCAGTTCAAGCTGGATAAAGAGTCCGCCATGGCGCTCTCCAAGCTGTTCCTGACGCCGGAAAAGGATCTGGAGGACAAGAAGATCTCCGACGTTCTCCCCGATTCCTTCTGGAACACCAACTTCTGGCTCTACTGGCAGACCATGTTCGCCTTCCAGCGCTGGTCCAGCGCTCTGGAAATGAAGCGGTATCTGTGCCGGTACGTGCATCATATCGACGGTCTGCCCGATTTTAGCGCCCTGCGCTTTACCAAGTACAATCAGTATGAGAGCATGATCCTGCCCCTGGTCAAGTATCTGGAAAGCCATGGCGTGCGCATCGAGTACGGCATGGATGTCAAGAACGTCATCATCGAGACCGAAGGGAACAAGAAGGTTGCCAAGCAGATCGTCTACGTGAAGGACGGTCAGGAGCAGACCATCGACCTGATTGAAGACGATCTGGTGTTCATCACCAACGGCTGCTGCACCGACACCTCCTGCTACGGCGACCAGACCCATGCCCCCGACCTGTCCAAGGTAAAGAACGGCGCGGGCGAATCCTGGGATATGTGGAAGGCCATTGCCGCTCAGGCAAAGCACGGCGAGTTCGGCAACCCGGAGAACTTCTGCTCCGATGTGGACGCCACCAACTGGATGAGCGCCACCGTGGCCACCTCCAACGAGGAGATCATTCAGCATATCATGAACGTCTGCAAGCGTGACCCCCGCTCCGGCAAGGTGACCACCGGCGGCATCGTCACCGTCAAGGACAGCACCGACAACTGGTATCTGTCCTGGACGATCAACCGTCAGCCCCAGTTCAGGTCTCAGGACAAGAACATGGTGCTGGTGTGGCTGTACTCCCTGAACACCAACAAGGAAGGTAACTATATGAAGAAGGCCATGCGGGACTGCACCGGTGAAGAGGTTTGTCAGGAATGGCTGTACCACATTGGCGTGCCGGAGGATCGGATCGCCGCCCTTGCCCATGACGCCTGCAACACCACCACCTGCTTCATGCCCTATATCAACGCCTTCTTCCAGCCCCGGAAGGAATCCGACCGCCCAAAGGTCGTGCCCGACGGCGCTGTGAACTTCGCCTTCATCGGCCAGTTCGCCGAGACGCCCCGGGATACCATCTTCACCACCGAGTATTCCATGCGTACCGGTATGGAGTCCGTTTACACCCTGCTGAACGTTGACCGTGCCGTGCCGGAGGTATGGGGCAGCAAGTACGACGTCCGGGAGCTGCTGCGCGCCTGCTACTACGCCATCGACAAGAAGCCCATCACCGATGTGAAGCTGTCCTTCATGGAGAAGCAGCTGCTGCACACCGTGATGAAGAAGGTCAAAGGAACAGACGTGGAGCTTCTGCTGAAGGAAAGCGGCCTGATCGAGTAAGATATCCCACAAACGTAAAAGGTGCTGCCGGTTGGCAGCACCTTTTTTCGTTATTTACAAATCGTTTCATTGACCCGCCGGTCTTTTTCTGGTAGAATACTCCCCAGACACCATAAGGAGGAGATATTGATGGAAAAATTCATTCCCTACGAGAAGCTTTCCAAGAAGGAAAAGCACAGTCGGGACTTGTCCCGCCGGAACACATGGGGACAGCTGAACCCCGTTACCCGGAAACCTAAAAACAGCAAGGCATATTGCAGGAGCAAAGCCCGGAATTGGAAGCGTGACGCGCACGAACCAATTCCGGGCTGGTATTTTATTACCTGTCAAACCTCGTCGGTCTGGGAAGCCGCTGCCTCGGCCTGAATGTCGGGGAAATGGGACAGTACCGGTTCCTCCGGAATGCCCTTGATCTTACGGTTTACATAATTCTTCGTGATCTTCATGACCATGGGGCACAGAACCACCACGCCGATCAGGTTGGGCAGCATCATCAGGCCGTTGAAGGTGTCGGAGATGTCCCACGCCAGAGAGGACGTCATGACCGCGCCGGAAAGGATCATCACGACGAAGATCACCTTGTAGATTTTCGTGGCCTTTTCGCCGAACAGATATTCCACCGCCTTGGTGCCGTACTGCGACCAGCCGAGCACCGTGGTAAAGGCGAACAGCAGCATGGCCAGAGCCACAAATTTTTCGCCAAGGGGGCCAAAAACATTGCCGAAGGCACGGGCAACCAGCGTAGCATCGTCCACACCCGCCACGGCAAGGCCGGTCTCCAGATCGATATAGCCGGAAGACAGAACCACGATGGCGGTCATGGTGCAGACCACGAAGGTATCGAAGAACACCTCAAAGATGCCCCACATACCCTGAGCGACAGGCTCCTTGACGTTGGAGGAAGAATGCACCATGACGGAGGAGCCGAGACCCGCCTCATTGGAAAACACACCCCGCTTGCACCCTTGGGTAATGGCCTGCTGGATGGCGATACCCGCCGCGCCGCCCGCGACGGCCTTGCTGCCGAAAGCGAAGCGGAAAATCGCCGCGAACATGGCGCCGACGCTGCTGATATGGGTAAAGAACACGATCAGCGAGCCGATGATGTACAGCACCGCCATGAACGGCACGACCCGCTCGGCGACAGTGGCAATGCGCTGCAGGCCGCCGATGACGATCAGCGCCGCGAGGATCATCAGCACAATGCCGCAGGCCAGAGAAACCACGCTCATGCCGCCCACGGTAGCAGTCACGCCGCCGAAGAACGCGGATTTCATATTCAGGACGATCTTATTGATCTGCCCCATATTGCCGATGCCGAAGGATGCCAGAATGGCAAAAATGGAGAACAGAACCGCAAGGACGCTGCCGACAGTCTTGCAGTGCTTCTTGCCGCCCAGACCGTCTTTCAGGTAGTACATCGCACCTCCCGACCACTCGCCCTGACTGTTGCGGCGGCGGTAGTAGATGCCCAGCACATTTTCGGAGAAATTGGTCATCATCCCGAAAAAGGCCGCAACCCACATCCAGAACACCGCGCCGGGGCCGCCGATGACGATGGCTGCCGACACGCCGGCGATATTGCCGGTGCCGATGGTGGCGGCGAGGGCCGTACACAGCGCCTGAAACTGGGAAATGGTCTTTTTGTCCGTTTTCGCGTGGACACCGCTGTCCCTGCGGAACATGCCGCCGATGGTCTGCTGCCACCAGTGGCCAATGTGGGAGATCTGGAACCACTTCGTGCAGCAGGTCATCAGAATACCCGTGCCGATCAGCAGGACCAGACCGATCTTCACCCAGATAAAGGCGTTGATCTTGTCATTGATCTCGGCGAGTGTGGTCAGAAAATTCTCCATACGTATCCTCTCTTTCCGGCTTCGCGTTCTTTGCAAAGCCAACAAAAAATAAAGACAGACTGCGCAAAACGCGCAATCTGTCCAAAAAAACAAACATTTCCCCTACGGACGGTATGGAAATCACTTTGTCCTTTTGCCTGAGAGATTGACGCGCAATGCGTTTTGCCCCTTCGGCACTCAATTCAATGAGCTTCTCCAAAGTTCTATCAGCTTACAGTCCTCATCCATGCTGGACACCTGAGAGTGTTACTCCTTCGGTTGCGGCAAGCCGCATTTCCTGCAAGCGTCATATAGATGTTAATAATTTTACCATGCTTTTCCCAAAATGCAAGCGCAAATCGGGGAAATTGCATTTTTTGTCAATTCTCCCAACTTAATATCTTTTCCCGCAGGCCGTCCACGTCCAGAACGCCCAAAGCAAAGCCCTTTTTCACCAGCTCCTCCGGCAAATATTCGTCGTACTTGTCAAAAAGAGGCAGCTCCTTGGGATATACCAGCTCCATGGGGTCGATGGGCTTGCGGATCTCTTCGGCCAGCACCCGGAAAAAAGTGGCTTCGTCGGCCTTCATGGTGAACTGAATGAAGAACGGGCGGGCGGAATCGAGATTTCGCAGGCCGAGGCGGTCGGCGCACTTGATTTTCAGGAACCGCTCCATGGTCAGGAAAGTGTACGTCCCCACCCAGGGCAGCAGGCACCACATGTTGCCCCCCAGGTTGATGAGCGTCTTGTCCGCCGCGCCGGAGTGGGCGGCGGTGAAGCGCGCCTGCTCCAGCCGCGCCACCGCGTTTTTCATCAGGTAGGGGTACTGCCTGTCCTCCTGAAGCACCCGGCGCATTCTTGTGAGAATTTTGGTGTGCAGGTCGCCGGGGCACTGACCAAAATAGGCGGGGACGCTGCCCTTCACCTGCCGGCAGTAGATCAGGCGGCGCTTGTGATCCACGTCCAGCACCTGCCAGACATGCCCCGCAATGGCCAGCTTTTCCCCCACGGGAGGCGGCGAAACCACCGTCCCCAGCTCCTGGGACTCGCTGCGGACGGTGTATTCCTCGCTTTCCTGGAACACGCCGTAGAACTTGAAGGAGTTGATGACCCGTTCCCCTGCCAGCCCTACGATCAGGCCGCCCTGCTCCGTCTGCTGAATGTGGTCTGTGGCGATGAGATGCCGGAGCAGCACCCGGTAGTCCTCCTGGGTGATTCTGTGGAAATAGTGCAGCCGCAGCACCCGGTCGGCCAGCGCCCGGGGGGACAGCTCGCCGCAGGAGGCCAGGGTGGACATGGTTTGGTGGTACAGCAGGCTGAACGGCAGCCTGTCCAGCCGGGGCGGCTCCACCCACCGCTCCTCCAGATACAGCTGCACCAGGGCAATGCCCTGCAAAAGCTTCCAGGGAATGGTGGTGGGCAGCATGGCCCGCACCTCCGGCTCGTCCTCCCGGATGACGAACCACATTTCCGGCGGAAGCTCCCGCCGGCCGGTGCGCCCCATACGCTGCAAGAAAGAGGACACCGTCCAGGGCGCGTCAATCTGAAACGCCCGCTCCAACCGGCCGATGTCAATGCCCAGCTCCAGCGTCGCGGTGGTCACCGTGGTCATGTACTGGGAATCGTCCTTCATGATGCCCTCCGCCGTCTCCCGATAGGAGGCGGAAAGGTTGCCGTGGTGAACGAGAAAGCGGTCGGGTTCGTGATTCAGCTCGCAGTAATGGCGCAGCGTGGTGGTCACCATCTCGCATTCTTCCCGGGAATTGACGAAAACCAGACACTTTTTCCCCCGGGTATGCTCGAAAATATACCCGATGCCGGGGTCGGCGTTGGCGGGGGCGTCGTCGGTTTTTTCTTCCAGCACGGGCAGGGCGTCGGGAATCTGCTTGTCCTCTGCGGCCTGGGCGTCCTTGACGTAGAAATGCTCCATGCTCAGCCGCCACTTGCTGCCCTTGGCGTCGATTTTGGGAATGACGGTCTTCCTCCCCGTGCCCAGGGACAGAAATTCGCCGGTTCCCTCCGGGTCGCCGATGGTGGCGGACAATCCGATGCGCCGGGGATTGACCCCCGCAATCCGGGACAGCCGCTCAATTAAGCACAGCGTCTGCCCGCCCCGGTCGCCCCGGAGCAGGGAATGCACCTCGTCGATGACCACGAAGCGCAGGTCGCCGAACAGTTTGGCAATGGCCGCGTGCTTGTGCAGAAGCAGCGCTTCCAGAGATTCCGGCGTAATCTGAAGAATGCCGGAGGGATGCTTCATAAGCTTTGCCTTATGGCTCTGGGCAACGTCCCCGTGCCAGTGCCATACCGGGATATCCGCCTCGGCGCACAGGTCGTTCAGCCGGGAAAACTGGTCGTTGATCAGCGCCTTCAGGGGGCCGATGTAAATGCAGCCCACGCTGGAGGGCATATCCTCGGAAAACAGGGTGATGATGGGAAAAAACGCCGCCTCCGTCTTGCCGGAGGCCGTGGAGGCGGTGAGCAGCACGTTTTCGTCCGTGTTGAAAATGGCGTCTGCCGCAGCGACCTGAATGGAGCGCAGATTTTCCCAGTGATTCTGATAGATATATTCCTGCACGAAGGGCGCGTATCGGTCAAATGCACGCATATTCAGCCACCTTACAGCTCAAATTCCGCAAGGGAATCGTCGGTCTGTTCCTCTTTTACCGCGTTCTGGGCGTAGCGGAACTGATCGGAACCCAGAAGCCCCCGCACGCTGATACCGGGATTCTGGTAGACGATGTCCAGCACCTCAATAAAGTCCCGGATGACCTCACGGGGGGTGATATGGGTGTCCGCCCCGATGCGGCCGAATTCGATCTCAATGAAATCCACCATATCCTGCTGTGTCACGATCTGGGGATAGTCGTACAGCCCCGCGTGAATGTCCGCCAGCTTTTCCGTAAGGATCAGCATTTCCTCATAAGTCAGGGGCTGCAAACGGATGACGGGGGAAAGCAAGTCCTTATGCTCCCCGGCGAAATGCCCTTCGGCCAGCCGGGAGCGGAGGGCTTCGTAGCTGTAAACGCCCCGGCGGGGGTCTTCCATGCACTGGGGCGTACCGCAGAGGATGAAGCCCAGATACTGCGCCTTGCCCTGCATGGCGTCGTTGTACATGGTCAGAATTTTCTCGTAATTATACTGCCGGGTGATGGCGTTGGGAATTTTGTAGATGTTCACCAGCTCGTCAATGAGGATGAGCATACCGGCGTAGCCCGCCTGCTTGAGAAAACAGGCGAATAATTTGAGATATTCGTACCAGTCGTCGTCCGTGATGACAATATTCACCCCCAGCTCCTGCCGGGCTTCGGTCTTCGTGGCATACTCGCCCCGGAACCATTTGAGCACCTTGGCCTTCGTCTCGTCGTCACCGGCGCAGTGGGCTTTGTAGTACAGCGTCAGCAGCCTCGCAAAATCGAAGCCGTGAACCATTTCGTTCAATGCGCCGATCACCGCGGAGATCCGCTTTTCCACCAGCGGCGCAAGGCCGGGGTCGGTCACCCCAAGGCCGGAGGATGCCATGACCTCCTGCTGCACGCTGCTGATCCACCGATCCAGAATCAGGGGCAGCGCGCCGCCCTCCGGTTTGGTCTTGGTGGACATATTGCGGATCAGCTCCTTGTAGGTCGCCAGTCCCTGCCCGCGGGTGCCTTGCAAGCGGCGCTCCGGGGAGAGATCGGCATCCACCACCACGAAATTCTTCGCCATTACGTAGTTCCGGATGGTCTGGAGCAGAAAGCTCTTGCCGCTGCCGTATTTGCCCACAATGAAGCGGAAGGACGCGCCCCCGTCGGCGATAATGTCCACATCCCGCAGCAGGGCGTCAATTTCGTCCTTCCGCCCTACGGTGACGTAGGGCAGGCCGACGCGGGGAACGACGCCGCCTTTCAGGGAGTTTATCAGCGCCTGAGCAATTCTTTTGGGTATTTTCATGGATGAATCATCTCTTTCAAATCCGCAATATAGTCTTCGATCAGTTCCGGCGGGTCGTCGCCCAGCAGAACGGAATCGGAAAAGGTGTCGTACAGTTTGTCGTTGATGCCGTCTACGAGAACGGACAGCATCAGCCCGGAAGACCGTACCCAGCCGTAGTCCCGGCCATACAGCAGGCTTTGCAGCAGCCGGTACTCATCCTTGGTCAGGGGAGTGTCCTCCGGTTCCGCGGCAGGTTCCGGGGGCTGCGCCGGGGGCGCTTCTTCCTCCGCCTCCTCATCTACCATCAGCCTGTCCCGGGTGACGGCAGCGTCGTCCCGGATCCTTGCCAGCCGGGAATAGTCGATGGTGATCTTCTTTTCCTCCGCCGCCTTCTTTTCGGCGAGAAGGTTCTGGGCTTCCTCCTGAATGATCTTTATGATCCACTTGGTTTTCAGCTTGTACTGAATGGGGCGGCCGTAGCCATAGCACTCCCGCATTACGGCGTCGATGGCTTTCAGAACATCCCCCAGCTTCCCGTTGGAATGGGGAATGCAGCTGTACTTCTGAACGCTCCACAGGCCGTTATGGCAGCGGTAGATATATTTTTCGTCCACCGTGTACTGGCGGCTGCCCTGCTCCTGACGCCTGTGAAAAACCGCCGAGTCGAACAGAATCACCTGAGACTGGGTAAAGCTGCCAAAATACTGCTCGACCATGGTCTTTTTGCATTGGGTATCGTAATGCTCCGCCATCCGCCGCAGCACCCGGACGATCACGGTGTCGCAGTCCTCCCGGTATTCCCTGTAGAATTTGGAGCGCTCCAGCCATTTGGGCGACAGCTGCTTCACCGCGCGGATGACTTCTTCGTCGCCACGGCTCCGGATGCTGTCCAGTACGGCAATGCTCCTGTTGAACCGCACCCGGGGGTTATCCGCCAGAAGCCCGGCGTCCAGATTATAATAGACCACGTAGTCCATCAGCCACTGGTTCAGATATGGCAGAATACCGTCGTCCAGCGCGCCGTACGCGTCCCGGAACTCCGTCAGCTTCCGGTAGCCGTCCATGGGGTCGGCGACGCCGATCTGATTGAGCAGCTCGTAGATATACAAAAACGCATAGCTCAGGGACGTTTCCTGCAAATCCCCCCGGCGCAGCTTCGTCCGCCATGAGAAATATCCCCGCAGCTCCGGGTCGGTCAGGGACTGGTAGGTGGGGAAATAGCGGAGCACCGGCCGGTCGTAAACATAGTCGTCCTCGTAACCTGCCAGCAGCTTTCCCTGTTTGACAAAAATGGACTCCCGGGACTGCCGGTAGGCGGGCATACCGTTTTCCAGCGAGCGGGCAGCCAGAAGGGGCGAAGGCAGCGGCTCACGGGGCATCTGGGGTCTCGGCTGAATGGCTTCGTCCCGGAAAACGTTGATGTAGAACCATTCCGCGGCCTTCTTTACACGATTCGTGTCCGTAGCGTCTCTCCCCTTTCGCCCATATGTTTGATATTATCATACAATATTTGCCGCACGCAGTCAAGCGGGCAGACAATATTTTCCCAAAAAGCAGCAGGGACAGGCCGCCTTGGCCTGTCCCACGAAAAAGCTTGTCCGCTTACACGTCCAGATATCCGCAGATCACCTTGAGGGTGTTGTACACGCCGTCGATGTGACTGCGCTCGTAGCCGTGGCTGGCGTAGGCGCCCGCGCCGATCAGGCCGTGACGGATGTCGAAGCCTGCCCGCAGGGTCACGTCCACGTCTGAGCCATAGTGGGGATAGACGTCCACGGCATAGTCCGCACCCATCTTCTTGGCGGCGTCAATGAGCTTGCCCACCACCTCGTAGCTGTATGGGCCTACGGAATCCTTGGCGCAGATGGAGACCTGCCGCTCGGTGCAGCTCAGGCCCTCGCCCACGCAGCCCATGTCCACGGAAATGGCTTCCGTCACCCCCGCAGGAACGGAACTTGCGCCGCCGTGGCCGACTTCCTCGTACACCGTCACATGGACGTAGGTTCTCCGGGGCAGGGTGATGTGGTTGTCGGCAAGATATTTGGCAAAGCCCAGCAGAATGCCCACGCTGAGCTTATCGTCCAGAAAGCGGCTCTTGAGATAACCGGACGCCGTGCGGCGGGTGCGGGGGTCGAAGCACACAAAGTCCCCCACCTCAATGCCCAGCTTCCGGGTGTCCTCGGCGGTAGAGATGTCCTCGTCCGGCACAACTTCCACGGTGTCATAGCTGCGCTTGGTAGAGCCGTACTCCCCGTTGACATGGACGGAGGCATTGCACAGCTGGCAGGTGCCGTCGTAGACCTTGCCGGAACGGGTGTAGATACGGACGTTTTCCGCTTCGGCATTGTTCGGCTCCATGCCGCCCACCGCCGTCAGGCGGAGACGACCGCTGCCCTTGATCTGGGCAACCATTGCGCCCAAGGTATCACTGTGGGCTTCCAGAAACAGACCATCGTCGGCATTTTCGCCGCCAAGATCGGCCAGAACGCCGCCCTTGGTGGTGATCTTCGCCGGAAAGCCCAACGCTTCAAAGGCCGTCTTCACCCATTCGGCCGCCCGGCGGGTAAAGCCGGAGGGAGAGTCGATGGCCAGCAGCGCGGCGGTCTGCTCCCATGCGTAGTCCGCATATTTTTCGTTAATCATAGTTTCCTCCCAGTAAAATATAGTGCCAGACACCAGCCACTTCCCGCATGAAATGGTTGATCTTCTGGGATAAACGGGATGTTTTTGCGGGAATTCCCACGAATTCCACGCCGCACGCTTTTGCAAACCGGCTGGCGCGGTACAGGTGGTACTCGCTGGACAGCACCCCCAGCTTCTGAGGACGCTCACCGGTTTTTTCCTCGATGAGGTCAATAGAAAAGTTCAGATTTTCCCATGTGGAGGTAGCATCCTCCTCCATCCAGAGGCGCTGGGGGTCAATGCCCAGATTCACCAACTCCCGGTACATGCACTCCGCCTCGGTGATTGGCTCGTCCGTGCCCTGACCGCCGGAAAGCACCGCGGTCACGTTTGGATGCTCGTCCAGATAGGTGTAGGCGGCGCAGATCCGATCCCACAACGAGACCGACGGGCCGTCCCGGTTCACCTTGGCGCCCAGGACCACCACATAATCCACCGGCTCCTCCGGGTTTCCGAAGCTGGCATGGATGATGATCCCCTCCGTAATGCCGACCACCAGCACCCCCACCGCGAGAATCACGGTAACGGCGGTCTGCACAACCTTGGCAAAGGCCGGGAATTTCAGCCCCACAAGGGGAAACAGGGTGTAAAACAGGATAATGCCGATCAGACACAGGCACACCAGTGCGGAAAAGCTGTAGCCCGGGACGGCGAATTTGAGGAACAGAGCCGCCACTGCCAGAACACCGCAGCAAATCAGCGCCGCGATTCGTCCCGCGCCGAGAAGATGAAAAAAGGCTTTCATTTCAGAAAACTCCAAGTAGAAAATAGTGTCACGGCCAATGCCGCTTTTCGCTCAGCAGCGTTGTGCCAGATTCTACCCTGCAGTTTACCACATTATCCCAAAGAAAACAAGCCGCCCCGGCGGGGGCGGCGTGCAAATTCAGGAAATCTTAATGGTGGGGCTTAAGGAAGCTCTGAACAAATCGACGAGAGCTGACAGCGAGAGATTTTTCGTCAGATGAAGGTTTCAAAAGTGGAGGAATACTTTGTGTATTCCCCACTTTTGAAACCGCACAGCTGGCGGAAAAGATCCGCTGCTCAGCCGAAGGCGACTTTGTTCAGAGTTTCCTTCACATCCCGGCTTGCCTGCACCAGCGCGGTGAAAGGGCGCTGCATCCGTTCCTCCACGGCGGCCACAGCCTCCGGGTGCCACTGCAGCCCCAGAAGGAAGCGTCCGTCCGTAGCTTCAATGCTCTCCACGATTCCCGCAGGACTGAGGGCGCAGACCCGCATCCCCGGCGCGGGGGTATCCACCGCCTGATGGTGGACGCTGTTGGTCAGCAGCTCGTCGCAGCCCATGAGACTGTGCAGAAACGTGCCGGGAAGCACCCGGGCGGGATGGTCGGGGGCATAGCGGTGCTCATTGTCACGGTGATTCTCCCCGGCGGCTTCGGGGCGCTGGCTGGGGATGTCCTGAATCAGCGTCCCGCCCAGCGCCACGTTGAGTATCTGCTCCCCCCGGCAGATGCCGAGAACCGGCTTTCCCGTATCCATGACGGCTTTCAGCAGCGCCAGCTCAAATTCGTCTCTCGCCGGGGTTGGCATGCCGCATTCCGGGCGCATGGACTGGCCGTAGTATCTGGGGTCAGGGTCGCCCCCGCCGGTAAACAGGAAGCCGTCCAGATGCTTTGCCCAGAACGCCGCGTGCTCCGGCTTCCACGGCAGGAACACCGGGACGCCGCCCCCGCGGCGCACGGCCTTGCCGTAGTTGCCCCGGAAAACCTGCTGCATCCGCGGGTCGCCCGTAAAAACCACACCGATCAGAATCATTCAGATGTCCTTGCTCTTGGAAGCGATCTCCGACAGGCACTTGGACAGGAAAGCGTCCATGGTCATGGCGCCCAGATCCTCGCCCTTGCGGGTACGGACGGAAACGGTGCCGTTCTCCATATCCCGGTCGCCCACTACCAGCATGTAGGGGATCTTCTGCATCTGGGCTTCCCGGATCTTGTAGCCCAGCTTCTCGCTGCGGCAGTCGTCCTCGGCGCGGATGCCCGCATCCACCAGCTTCTGGGTCAGGTCCTTGGCGTACTCGTGCGCCCGGTCGGTGACGGGCAGCACCTTGACCTGAACAGGGGTCAGCCACAGGGGGAAGGCACCCGCAAAATGCTCGGTGATGACGCCGATGAACCGCTCGATGGAGCCGAACACCACCCGGTGGATCATCACGGGACGGTGCTTCTGGCCGTCCTCGCCGGTGTATTCCAGATTGAACCGCTCGGGCAGCTGGGAATCCAGCTGGATGGTGCCGCACTGCCAGGTACGGCCAAGGCAGTCCTCAATGTGGAAGTCCAGCTTCGGGCCATAGAACGCGCCGTCGCCCTCGTTGACAACGAAGTCCTTGCCCATGCCGGTGATGGCCTTCTTCAGGATCTCCTGATTGGCTTCCCACTCCTCCACGGTGCCGATGTGGTCTTCGGGCATGGTGGACAGCTCTACGGTGTATTTCAGGCCAAACACGTTGTACACCTCGTCGAACAGGCGGACAACGTTCTGGATCTCGCTCTCCATCTGTTCCCGGGTCATGAAGATGTGGGCATCGTCCTGGGTGAAGCACCGGACGCGGAACAGGCCGTGGAGCGCGCCGGACAGCTCATGGCGATGCACCAGACCCAGTTCTCCCACCCGCAGGGGCAGGTCACGGTAGGAGTGGGGCTCGCTGGCGTAGACCAGCATACCGCCGGGGCAGTTCATGGGCTTGATGGCGTAATCCTCGCCGTCGATGACGGTGGTGTACATATTGTTCTTGTAGTGATCCCAGTGGCCGGACTGCTCCCACAGCTGACGGTTCAGGATCATGGGGGTGGAGACCTCCACATAGCCGTAGCGCTTGTGGACTTCCCGCCAGTAGTCGATCAGGGTGTTGCGCAGCACCATGCCCTTGGGCAGGAAGAAGGGGAAGCCGGGGCCGTAATCGGTGAGCATGAACAGTCCCAGCTCCTTGCCGAGACGGCGGTGGTCACGCTTCTTGGCCTCTTCGATGCGCTGAAGGTAAGTCTCCAGCTCTTCCTTGCTCTGGAAGGCAATGCCGTAGATTCTCTGGAGCATCTTCCGGTTGCTGTCGCCCCGCCAGTAAGCGCCGCAGGAATTGAGCAGCTTGAAGCCGTTGTGCTTGACCCGGCCGGTGTGATCCAGATGGGGGCCTGCGCACAGGTCGGTGAAATCGCCCTGCGTATAGAAGGAAATGACCGCGTCCTCGGGCAGGTCGTTGATCAGCTCCACCTTGTAGGGCTCATTGCGCTCCTGCATGTAGGCAATGGCCTCGGCACGGGGCTTCTCGCTGCGGACGATGGGCAGACGCTCCTTGCAGACCTTCTTCATCTCCGCCTCGATCTTGGCAAGATGCTCGGGCGTGAAGGTGAAGGGCGCGTCAAAGTCGTAGTACCAGCCCTCGTCAATGGCGGGGCCGATGGCCAGCTGCACCTCCGGCCACAGGCGCTTGACGGCCTGCGCCATGATGTGGGAGCAGGTGTGCCAGTAGGTCTTGCGATACTCCGGATTTTCAAAGGTGAACTCGTTTTCCATAATAAAATACCTCCGTTTCGGCGGGTCTTATCCGCCTTGTATTGTGTGGGGAAGGTATAAAAATACCCACCCCCTGAACGAAATCAGGGGTGGGATACAGCAGTATTCCACGGTTCCACCCTGGTTGCGGTTAATCGCCGCCACTCATTGACGCAATAACGGGCGCACCCGGCAGGCCATTTCCGACCTGCGGCTCAGAAGTGGTATCGGTTCCGGCAGGGGTACGAAGCCATTTCACCAACCGGCTTCTCTCTGAAGCATCTTACCGAACCGCGTGTCTTCCTCGCAGCCTTTTATCACCTGCAATTTAGCACATTTTCTCTCGATTGTCAATCCCCGCGGCGGGAAACCGGAAGAAAAAATCGGAAAAATCGACGGCGTGCGCTTCTTCCCCCTCCGATGCCCGCCCGGAGGCGGTTTTCCGGGGGTTGCCTCGGGAAAAAGCCGCACAAATCCCCGGCAAAACCGCCGGTAACGCTGCCGCAACCAGCAGGTTAAAGAGGTAACATAATCCGACAGCTTATGTAAACATATGTAACCTTTTGACACAAGATATTGCAAAATGCGTGTTTCTGCGACCAATATCTTGTTTGATAGTTAACATAATGCAGTCATAAAAATAATGTCAAAAGTTGTAGAAATCATGTAAAAATAAAGAAAAGCTTGACTTTTTAGTTTTATTTGTTATAATATTCCCATCCGAACCGTTTGGATATACAATTTGTAATCATTTGATAATTTTTGATAAAAACGTTTTGGAAGCACTTTGGATGGGAGGGTTCGCCTTGGTACGCAGCAGCGCCGTTAAAACAATACTCCGTCTTTTCGCCGTGCTGCTGACCGCACTGCTGGCGCTGGCGCTGGTACGCCAGACGGCCTTCGCCAAGACCTATGTCATCACCGACGGCGACCGGGTCGTGACCTACACCACCTTCGCCACCGATCCCGCCGAGGTGCTGGATCAGGCCGGACTGACTCTGGAACAATACGATACCTACACTACACAGACCGGGGAGGGCGTGGAGGAAATCACCATCTGCCGCTCCCAGCGTGTCACGGTGGATTACCACGGAGAGGAAATGACGGTAACCACCTTTGGCGAGACAGCAGGGGAGCTGCTGTCCCGGCTGAACCTGGAGGTGGGGGAGTACGATGTACTCTCCCACGCTCCGGAGGCTCAGACCAGCGACGGCATGGTTCTGCGCGTAGACAGCGTTATCAAGACCCGGGAGACCTACACCGCCGCCATTCCTCACACCATTACTTACTGCAATGATGCCACCATCCCCGCCGGCATTCAGGAGGTGCTGACTTTGGGTGCGGACGGCGAGCTGCTGTGCACCGCCGACGTGCTCTACGTCAACGGCGAGGAGGTCGAACGGGCCGTGCTCAGCGAGACCGTCACAAGAGCGCCCGTGGCGGAGGTCATCGCCGTGGGCACCGGCGCGGAAACGGAAGCCTCCGACCCCGATGAAATGCCGGTAATCGCCGACGGCTACATCACCCTTCCCACCGGCGAGGTGCTGACCTATTCCGACACCGCCACCATCCGCGCCACGGCCTACACCCACACGGACGCGGGCTGCGACATGACCACCTACACCGGCACCACCGTCCACAAGGGTACGGTCGCGGTAGACCCCCGCTACATTCCCTACGGCACCCGGATGTTCATCGTCTCCAACGACGGCGCGTATGTCTACGGCATCGCCGTGGCCGAGGACTGCGGCGGCGACATCAAGGGCGACCGGATGGATCTGTATTTTCCCACCTTCAACGAGTGCATCCAGTTTGGCCGCCGGGTGTGTACCATTTACTTTCTGGATTGATACAAACCAACAATGCCATTGCAAAACCGCCCTTCTTCTGGTATGATAGCCGAAGAAAGGCGGTTATTTGTGTATGATCGATGTATGCGATATTCAGGTGATGAAGCCGATGCTCGCTGCCCACGGCTTCCACTTTTCCAAGGCCAAGGGGCAGAACTTCCTCATTGCCCCGTGGGTGCCCCAGTCCATTGCGGAACAGGCCGGGGTGGACGAAACGGCGGGCGTGCTGGAGATCGGCCCCGGCATCGGCCCGCTGACCCAGCAGCTGTGTCTCCGCGCCGGGAAGGTCTGCGCGGTGGAGGTGGACGAGCGCCTGAAACCCATTCTGGACGTCACCGTGGGGAATTTTTCCAATCTGGAAATTCTCTGGGGAGACGTGCTGAAGCAGGACATCCCCGCGCTGGTGAAGGAGAAGTTCGGCACTCTCCGCCCCATGGCCTGCGCCAACCTCCCCTATTACATCACCTCCCCCATTCTCACGGCGCTGCTGGAAGCGGAGTGCTTCCAGTCCGTCACCGTCATGGTGCAGAAGGAAGTGGCGCAGCGCATCGCGGCAAAGCCCGGCACCCCGGATTACAGCGCGTTCACCGTGTTCTGCCAGTATTACGCCGAGCCGGAGCTTCTGTTCGACGTGCCCGCCCATTGCTTCCTCCCCCAACCGAAGGTCACCTCGGCGGTCATTACCCTGCGCACCCGGCAGAAGCGCCCGTGGGACATTGCCGATGAAACCGTGTTTTTCCGCGCCGTCCGTGCCAGCTTCGCCATGCGGCGCAAAAAACTGTCCAACGGTCTTTCCTCCGGCTTCCCGGAGCTGGGAAAGGCAGGTGCGGAAGCGGTGATCGCGGCGGCAGGCTTCGATGCCAACGTGCGGGGCGAAACTCTGGGCATCCCGGAATTTGCCCGGATCGCCAACGAGATCGTCCGCCGGAAGGAGAAAATGCGGCCATGATGGAATTCCTGTTTCTTGATCTGGACGATACCATTCTGGATTTTCACAAGGCAGAACGCATCGCCCTGAGCAAAACCCTCACAGAGTTCGGCGTGGAACCTGCCGAGGAAGTTCTTGCATTGTATCACAGAATCAACCTTTGGCACTGGGAGCAGCTGGAACAGGGCAAGCTGACCCGGGAGGAGGTGCAGGTCGGCCGGTTCGCGGCGCTGCTCCGGGAGCTGGGCGTATCGGCGGACGCGGTGCGATGTACCCGCAGCTACGAAAAAAATCTCGCTGTCGGACACTATTTCCTCCCCGGCGCCGAGGAAGCGGTAGCCAGCCTGAGCCAAAAATACCGTCTGTTTCTCGCCAGCAACGGCACTGCATCCGTTCAGGCAGGCAGACTGACCAGCGCCAACCTGTACCGCTTCTTTGAGACGGTCTTCATCTCTCAGGAGCTGGGCTTCAACAAGCCCGCGAAAGAATTTTTTGACGCCTGCTTCGCCCGTATCCCGGACTTTGACCCCAAGAAGGCCGTCATGGTGGGCGACAGCCTGACCTCCGACATTCTGGGCGGAAAAAACGCGGGCATCACCACGGTGTGGGTCAATCCCGAGCGCCGTCTCCCCCACCCCGAGATCGTTCCCGACTACGAGATCGAATCCCTCGCCCAGCTGGAAGCGCTTCTGGAAACAATGTAGCATAAAGGGTATGCGCCAGACGGTGCATACCCTTTTCGCTTATTTTATTGTCTGTGACCCGATGTTCCCGTGAGCTTGCCCCGTGGGGCGCGGCTGTAGTGGTGCTGTACCCCCACCCGGCTGCCGTCCTGCTGGAGAAAGATCTGCTCGATCAGCAGCAGCGGCGTTCCCTCCGGGCACTCCAGCGCCCGCGCCGGTTCTCCCTCCGCCGCGACGGCCGTGACCGTGATCTGGGAATACACCGAAAACGAGGACAGCTTGGCAAAGGTCAGATCCGGCAGCACGGCGTATCGGATCTCGCTTTCCACGGAAGGGTACGCCCGGGCATAGGGTACGAATTTGACATCGTATGCCACCGGCTGCCCCTCCCCGTCCCGGGATATCTGGGAGAATTCAATGACCTTCCGGTTCGCAGGAATGTCCAGCAGCTCCTGCAGCCGCTCGTCCGGCAGGATGCCGTGGATGTCCCGGTATTGCAGCTCCGTCCCCTCCAGTTCCTCGGACAGGGACAGAACCATATCGTTGTGATTTGGCTGGCTGACAAAATAGCCGATCTTGGGGCGGGAGAAGATCAGTCCCTCATTTTCCAGCTGCTGCAGCCCCCGGCGCACGGTCTCCCGGCTGGCGCCGAATTCCTGACACAGATGGCTCTCCGACGGCAGCAGGTCTCCGGGGCGGTACTGCCCCGTGAAGATCTGGGTCCGCAGAGACGCATGGACGACGGCATAGACCGGCGTCTGCTCACTTGGCTGCTTCTTTCGCATCCACTACCTCCTTGCAGAACCGCACGGTTCGGTTGCTGTCGTAAGCCCAGCCGTCGGCCCCCACGTGGTGCATCAGATACTCGCTGGTGCACAGGCCGCCGATCAGCACCTTCACCTGATCCCGAAGTCCCGCGTCCGTCAATGCCTGAATGGTCTGGACCATAGCCTCCTGCGCGGTGGTCAGCACGCCGCTGAGCAGCACCACATCCGGGTGATAGTTCCGAACCGCATGGACGAACCGCTCCGGCTTGACGTCGATGCCCAGATCCACCACGTCGAACCGCTCCGCCCGAAGCAGACTGACGATGATGTCCTTTCCGATGTCGTGGATATCCCCCGCCACCACGCCGATGACCACCTTCCCCAGAGGCCGGGGCGCGCCGCCGGAACGCAGAGGCTCCCGCTCGTTCAGGGCGCTGCGGTAGATCATACCGGAGACGATCAGGCCGGCAATGAAATAGTCCCCCCGCTCAAAGCGGGTGCCCACGGCGCTGATGCCGGTGTTCAGGCACTGCTGAATTCCCTCAAAGGAGTGTCCCTCCGCCGCCATCTGCCGGACGGTGGCGATCACCAGATCTTCATTCAGATCGGCCATTGCCTCAATAAGCTGTCTGTTCAGATCCATGCTGTTCCCTTTCTTTGTGTCGGTTTCGTTAATCATTTTCCAAGGTATGCAATGATCGGTTCGATGTACTTTTTATCCGTCCAATCGCACTTATCTTCCCCTGCGGCCATCAGCGCCTTTTCCCATACTTCATAATCAGCGGGGTCTTTCTTGGAAACGGCCTTTCTGAGTAAATTGCATAATGTTCTGTCCTTGAGCGACATTGCGTCCATATCCCACGCGCCGCGGCAATAAAAGACGGGAATATCAGATAACATGTTCTTCATGTTATGCTCTCTGCACTGCTGGAACGCGCTTTCTTCATAAGGCGACGCGCCGCAGCAGAATACGAGAATCTTTTTCCCCGTTAATTTACCGATGTTCCTTTTCAGGAAGGACAACCCGGCAATGCCGGAAGCATATATCCCGCCTCCCAGAATGATCGTATCGTACTTCTCAATTTCCTTAATATCCGCTTTCTTTGTCTCCATGCACGGATATCCCGTTTCTTCAGCAAGCCAGTCGGCATATTTCTTCGCGGCGCCGTATTTCGATTGATACAGAATTACCCCATCCATAAACGCTCCTCCCAAAATCCTGATTTGACAGTCTGGCGCATTAAACTGTCAGATTCTATTATAATTTAGTATTATACAACATTTTCCGGCATTTTGAAACTGGTTTTGGAATAAAAATAATGAAATATTTCACACGCAGGCAGGGTGGAAAAGCACCCGTTCAGCAAAGTAACCATTTCCCGGGGAATGGAATTGTGGGAATTGTAGATTTTCGCCATATCCGTTGACATGTGTTTCCGCATGTACTATAATTTGTCTAGACAAGTTGAAGATACATGAAGCATGCAGAAAATTCTCCGGAAAGGACGTGGATCATCATGATCATTATTGGCGAAAAAATCAACGGCGCCATTCCCTCCATCAAAAAAGCCATTGCCGAACACGACGAGGCCTTGATTGTGGAGCGGACGCTGGCGCAGGCGAAGGCCGGGGCAGATTTCTTAGACTGCGCCCCCAGCACCGCCACGGACATCGAGTATGAGACCATGGTCTGGCTCATCGGGCTGATGCAGGGTGTGACCCAGACGCCGCTGTGCATCGACAGCCCCAACGCAAAGCTCCTGGCGCGGATTCTGGGAGAGGGCCACGTCGCCCGCCCCGGCATGGTAAACTCCGTCAACGAAGAGGGCGACAAGTGCGAGACCATCTTCCCCCTGATCGCGGGGACCCCGTGGCACGTGGTGGGTCTGACCTGTGACCGGGACGGCATCCCCGCCGACCCGGAGAAGAAAATCGACATCGCCAAACGGATCATCGACAAGGCGGACAAGTACGGCGTGGCGCTGAACCAGCTGCACATCGACCCCTGCGTCATGGCCATCGCCACCATGCCCACCTCCATGAAGGATTTCGAGCGCTGCATCCGGGGCATCCACGAGTACGCTCCCACCGTCAAGGTCACGGGCGCCATTTCCAACATTTCCTTTGACATGCCCGCAAGAAAGTATGTCAATATGAATTGCATGGCCTACGCCATCGCGGCGGGGCTGGACAGCGCCATTATGGATCCCTGCAACATGGACATGATCGGCACCATCTACGCCTGCGAAGCTCTGACCATGAAGGACAAGGGCGGCAGAAAATATAACCGGGCTTACCGTCAGGGCAGGTTCGGTGTAAAGAAATAAAGGGGGAAACGCAATGATCGACTACGAAGAACTGGCCGAGGCCATGGGCGATCTGGACGAGGATACCGTCAAGGAGCTTCTGGAAACGGTCATGGCGGACGGCGGCTCCGGCGCACAGCAAGCGATGGACGCCTGCCAGAAGGGAATGGACATCGTCGGCTCCCGGTTTGAGAGCGGCGAGTATTTCGTTGGCGACCTGATCTACGCGGGCGAGCTGATGACCGACGCCGTATCCATTCTGAAGGACGCGCTGGTCACCGGCGACGGCGGCGGCACCAAGACGAAGATGATCCTGTGTACCGTCAAGGACGACCTGCACGACATCGGCAAGAACATCGTCCGCTCCATGCTGGAAGCAGCAGGCTTTGAGGTGCTGGATCTGGGCATCGACGTCCCCGCCTCGGAGATCGTAAAAGCAGCGAAGGAAAACAGCATCAAGATTGTCGCCCTGTCCGGCGTTCTGACGCTGGCCATTGATTCTATGAAGGCGACTGTGGAAGCGTTCAAGGCAGACGGAATGGACGATGTGAAGATCATCATCGGCGGCGCGCCAGTCAGCGAGGAAGCCATGAAGATCACCGGCGCCGACGAATGGGCGCACAGCCCCCAGAAAACCGTTCAGGTTTGCAAGGACTGGGCGGAAGCGATTTAAGGAGGCGCTATGCTGAGACGTGTTTTTCGGCAGAAGCAGTTCTTCGTGTGCGTGGCGCTGCTGGCGCTGATCTGTCTGGTATCCAATCTCACGGTCAACTTGATTCAGGACCGGACAGCCATGACGCTGCTGCACACCCTGTGCTACGTAGCCATGATCCCCATTTTCCGGCGGATCGGCAAAATTGTGATGCAATGCGCAGAACAGACAAATGAATAAGAAAGAAGGAGCATTATGGAAAAGGAAAAACGCACATTAAAATTCAGTGAGATCTTCGGCTTCGGCGCGGGCGGTATGTTCACCTACGGCTTCCAGCTGATGATCACCGGCTACTATCTGCTGTACTACATGACGGATATCGCCGGATTCTCCACCGTGCTGGCGGCATCCCTGTATTCCACCATTCAGATCATCAAGATGGTGACCATGCTGTTCTCCGGCGTCATCATCGATGCCATCAACTTCCGTTCCGGCAAGTACAGAACATGGGTGCTGGTATCCGGCATCGGTCTGGGTCTGTTCTTCCCCCTCAGCTTTTTCTACTATCCCCTTCCGCAGTCTATCTACGTTGTGGTGTTCATGATCATTTACACTCTGCAGACGCTGTTCTATAACGTCGGCTGGACAGCCATGCGCGCCGTGATCGGCAAGGTCGCCAAGAACAAGGCGGACGTCGTTGCTCTGAACACCTCCGCTCAGTCCGCAGGCACCATTTCCAGCATTCTTTACGGCTACATCGGCTACCCCATCCTGGGCATCGCCCTGTGGGCCGGCACCAAGCAGGCTTACGGCTGCGCTTCCGCGATCTACGGTCTGACCATCATTCTGGGTGCCATCTATATGTTCTGCGCCTTCGGCAAGTATGAGCATCAGGCAGACGAGGCCGCTCCCGTTAAGAAGCAGCGCACCGGTTTCTTTGAAATGTTCAAGGCGCTGAAGGGTCCCATGGTTCCCTTCTTCTGCTCCTATTCCTTCTCCGCTGCCTCCGTCGGCTTCTTCATGACTCTGCTGGTTTACTACACCACCTATGTTCTGAACGATCCCGCGGCCGCCGCGAAATCCCTGAGCTGGAACGCGATCGTCGGCCTGATTGGCTGCCTGATCACCCCCTGGCTGACAAAGAGACTGTCCAAGAAGGCCATTCACGTCGGCGGCATGATCCTCAGTGCCGTTGGCTATGTGGCACTGGCGCTGTTCGGCAGCAAGGCGCTTCCCTTCATTGCCATCCGCGCGGCCATCAATCTGGTAGGCTGCCCCTCCACCTGCGTCATGAGCGCCCTGTGCAACGACATCGGCGACAACATCGAGATGCAGGGCAAGGAAGCGCCCCGGGCTTTCCTGCAGGGTCTGGCTGGTGCCACCACCCGTGTGGGTCTGATCCTGTCCTCCTCCATTTCCGCGTTCAGCATGGCTGCCATCGGCTATGTCCCCGGCATGGAATTCACCCCGGAGCTGATTCAGAAAATGGTCATCCTGATTGCCGTGATCCCCGCCGTCGTCTGCGCCATCGCCGGTGCCTGCATGATTTTCTACAGACTGGACGAAAAGCAGATTGCGGAGTATAATGCAAAGAAGTACGGCTCCGTTCAATAAGGCGTAGTTCCCCGGGCATCGCAACCATACGATACCATTTCCCATTGAGCGCTGCGCCGCTCAATGGGAAATGACCGCAATAAGAAAGGAAACAAGTATGACCAACCAGGAACTGGAAAAATACAGAATCCAGCTGTTTCGGGATGCGGCCGGCATGGAGAAAAAGCCGGATCGGACTCCCTTGGTATCCTTCTTCGTAACCTGGAAGATACTGGATTCCCCCTATAAGCTGACGGAAGCCATGAACGACTACGACAAGATGGAGCAGGTCGTCCGGCATCACCAGGAAGCTTACGGCTTTGATACCATGTTCGACTTCGGCACCCGCAATCCCTACCGGGTGGCGCAGGCCATGTCCTCCCCCACCTATATCGTGGACGACGAGGCGGAATGCGTCAGTGTGCGGGACATCCATATCTGCGAGCCGAAGCAAGGGGCGCAGCTGGCGGCAAATTATGAGAAATTCCTGTGGGAAGTAGGTATGGCGCAAAAATTCCCCTGGTGGAAAGAGGACGCCAGCCTGCAGAAAATTCAGAATGCCTACGACGAGATGATGCGGTACTTCGGCTACAGCATGAAGATCAAGAACATCATGAAGACGGAGTACGGCCTTCCCGGCGTGACCGCCCCCAATCCCTATGCGGCCATCTCCATGGAAAACATTCTGGGCTTCGTTCTGGGTATGCGCGGCACCGCCATGATGATGCGCCGGGACAAGCCCGGTCTGCACGCCATGATCGACGCCATGAACGAGCTGTTCTTCACGCCCCAGCTGGAAGCGCTGAAAAAGCTGCCCGAGGGCGGGAATATGAACTACTGCTTCGACTACCTCAGCGCCATGCTCGCCCACAACTTCATGAACCCGGATCAGTTTGCAGAGTTCTACTGGCCGTACATGAAGCAGGTTCTGGACGTGCTGTGCGAAAAGAAGATGCACGCGCTGATCTTCAGCGAAGGCACCATTCTGCGCTACAAGGACTGCTTCAAGGACTATCCCAAGGGTTTCCTGACCATTCTGCCGGAGACGGACGATGTGTTCGAGATCCGCAAAGAGCTGCCCAATATCGCCATCATGGGCGGTATGCCCAACAGTCTGCTGGGCCGCGGCACCAAGCAGGCGTGTCTGGATCGGGCAAAGCGGGTCATCGACGAGCTGGGCTGCGACGGCGGCTTTATGTTCTGTCAGGATAAGATGGGTTCCTTCCGCAACGACGCAAATCCGGAAAATCTGAAGGCGGTTTGTGATTTCGTGCGGGAATACGCGTAAAGGAGAAAATATGGACGAAACAGTAGATGTACGCGAATTTGAATCCGGCATCAACGCCTTGGTGGAAAAGCTCCATTTTCCTCTGGGCTTTGACGGGAAGGAAATGACGGATGAGCAGAAACACGCTGCGCTGATCCAGTTTATCAACTTCGTTATCATGGGCTGACACAGCAGAAGATAAGAGAGGGGGACAGGCAATGAAACCCGCGTCTGAGGGGAAATCCGACTTAAGCCGCAGAACGGTATACGGCTATGGTTTGGGAGAATTCGGCTACAGTTTTTACCTGAATCTGATATCTTCTTATCTGATGTTTTATATGACGGATGTGCTTCTGCTGCCGACGAAACTGACGGGCATCCTCTATTCCGCAGTCCAGTGGGTGGAGGCCGCCACGGCGTTGGCCGCAGGCATCCTCATTGACAATCTGTTCACTTCCAAAGGCAGGTACCGCCCATGGATCTTCCGGGGCAGCGTGATCTGCGCGCTGTCCACGGCGCTTCTGTTCACCCGGCTTCCCTTGGGTGCGGCAGGCACCGCCACGGTTTTCGTGGTACTGTATACCATTTCCTATGCGGGCTACAATCTGATGTTTGTGGCGTACCGGGCGATCATGGGGGCCATCGGGAAAACGCCTTCGGATACCGTCGCGCTGACGATCAGCGGGACGCAGCTGTCCACTCTGGCGAGTCTGGCCTTTGGGCAAATTGGGGTACGGCTGCTGCACGGATTTTCGCGGATCGAAACCGGGTACACGGTCTCTGCCGGTCTGTACGGATTGATTCTGGTCATCGCGATGGCCGCGGTCTGCGCGGTGACGAAGCCCTACGATCCGGGTCGGGCGGAAGCGAAGAAAGCGGAAAAGGCGCCCGGCGTCAGTCCGAAGCAGATGCTCCGCGCTCTGCCGCCCATTCTGCCCTGTGCCTTTGGCTTTATATTCAGTATCGGGGCAAGCACTCTGCTCTTTTCCATGCTTGCCTACTATTTTAACTGGGTCATTGGGGACTCTGCCGGGATGTCCACGCTGATTACGGTCATGACCGTGGCGCGGCTGGCGGCGACCTTTGTCGTGACGCCGCTCTCCCGGAGATTTGAAAAGCGGACGATTTTCATAAGTTCCATGCTGCTGTCTGCGGTGTGCATCACTCTGGCCTATGTTTTCAGGGAGAACCGGGTGCTGTTTTATATCGCTATGGGGCTGTATTTCTTTTGTCTGGTACCTGCGGGCGCAATGCTGATGCCCTGCATTTCCGATTCTGTAGACTACAACCTCTACCGGAAGGGCATTCAGGCCAGAGGCTTTCTGTACGCAGTCGCTTCCACCCTGAGCTATGTCGCCCAGTTCGTCGGCGCTATGGCCGCCAGTGCCGGGATGGTTCTCATCCGTTACGAATCGGCGCTGCCCGTGCAGAGCGCGGAAACCCTGTCTGGCATTCCCAAGATCACCTTTCTGGGAACGGCCGTTTTGTCGGCGCTTTCCATCCTGCCCATGCTCTTCCACCGGCTGAACCGGGACGTGATGGACAGCATTTACCGCGAAAAAAGTTTATGAACCACGATAAAAGTTGGGGTCAGGCTTACCGCCTGACCCCAACTTCTTATTTTCTTCCCGCAGCCGGGGGCAAAAGCATGTCCGCGTCGGTGATGACCGTGTTTTCGGGGATGCAGATGAACCGCCCCGCGTCCCAAGGGCCTGTCAGCAGGGTTTCCAGATACCGGCTGTCTCCGGGAACGACCCGGTGGGTCAGATAGAGCTGTTCGGCCAGCGCCTGCGTCCTAGGGAGAATCGACTCCACCGGATAAGCCCCGGTGTCGATGACGTTCAGGGAATCAAAATTCCGGTACATCAGCCGGATGATCGTCTCCGCCCGCTTGGGGGGATAGACCCGCCGGATGCGCTCCAGCTCCCGCTCCATGCTCCGGCTGCTGCTGAGCCAGCTCTCCGTCAGGAAAATACCGAATCCCCCCTGCAGCGCGGCGTAGCGCTGCTCCATGGAGCCCATGAGCAGGGACAGACAATCATCCACCCGGGGCAAAATCAGCTGAAAGTTTCCCGTGCGCAGCCCCACCATCGCGCCGCCGCAGGTGCCGAAGGCCATCAGCACCCGGTCCGCGTCCTGAATGCCGTCCAGCTCCCGCTGAATAGCCTCCCGCAGCCGGTTCGGCACATCGTGATTGTTGTCCGTCAGAATGTGAAGGGGGTAGGAGATTTCTTTGCGCGCCATGGCGAGACGGACTTCCTTTTCCAGCGACGCGCAGCATAAAATTACCGTCTTCATGGGCAGAACCGCATACTTTTGGCGAAGGTTCGCTGGAACTCCGGCAGCGCCGCCAGTTCCAGAAATTCCGCTCTGTCGGCAATGGTCTGCGCCCGCTGCAATTCTGCCCCGGAGCAGGCCACTCGCCGTGCGCCGCTGCCCGCCGCGTTGCCGATCGCCTGAATGCGATCCAGCAGCTGCGGCGGCAGAAGTCCGATCCGGCAGGCGCTTTCCGGACGGATGAAGCTGCCGAAAGCACCGGCAAGCAAGACCCGCTCAATGGTCTCCACCCCGCCGCCCAGCTGCGCCGCCATCAGTTCGATGCCGGACGCGATGGCGCCCTTGGCCATTTGCAGCTGACGGATGTCGTCCTGCGTCAGATAAACGCTGTCCGTCAGGCGGAAACACCGCTGCCCCTCCGTCTCGAAAATCCGGTCGCCCAGAGGAAGCGCCGTCCCCGGCTCGGCCAGCCTTCCCCGGGCGTTTACCACGCCCGCATTCAGCAGCACCGCGGCAATGTCAATCAGGCCGGAGCCGCAGATGCCAGCGGCCTCCCCGCCGCCGATCACGGACAGGGACAGCGTATTTCCCACCAGCGCGGCGTGGTCAATGGCCCCCGGCTCTCCCCGCATACCGAAGCGGATTTTCGCGCCCTCCAGCGCGGGACCGGCGGCGGTGGCACAGGCGATCATCCGTTCCCGGTTCCCCAGAACCATCTCCCCGTTGGTGCCGATGTCCACCAGCAGTGTACGCTTCTCCTCCCGGTCGAGGCCGGAAGCCAGAACGCACCCCACCGTATCCGCCCCCACATAGCCGGAAATATCCGGCACGGTGACGAGCGCCGCGTGGGGACAGCAGGGGAAAATGTCTCCCGCCTCCCCGACCTCAGCTTTGGTCAGCACCGGGGCAAAGGGAATTTTTGCCAGATTTTCCGGCATAATTCCCAGAAACAGCTGCTGCATACAGGGATTCCCCACCACGCTGATAACGCCCACCGTTTCCGGCAGCACCCCGGCCTGACGGCAGGCGTCCCCCAGCAGGGACCCCATCTGCTCCCGGATGAGCCGGGTCTGGGCTTCCATCTCCCCCGCCAGCGCCCGCTGGATGCGGCTGATGACATCCGCGCCGTAGCTCTGCTGGGGATTCACGGCAGAGGCCGCCGCCAGAAGATGGCCGGTTCCCGCTTCCAGAAGGTAACACACCACGGTGGTGGTTCCAATGTCGAAGGCCGCCATTGCCCCATCCCGCAGGGGCTGGAGTTCTACCTCTGCCCCGTAACCGTCAGTGAGTATCCGGGCGTGGGTCTTGGCTGCGGTTACGTGGACGGTCACGTCCCCTGAAACCGTATAGCCGCAGGCAAGCACCGGCTTTCCGCCGATCAGGACGGTGCATTTCCCGCACTTTCCGTTGCCCCCGCAGGGCGCTTCCGGCGCAAGGTTCGCGCTTCGCAGCAAAGTAAGCAGGTTCTCTCCCGGCTGGGCGGAAAGCTTCCTCCCGGCGGGCAGAACGGTAACAGTACAGGTCATAAAAGCCCTCCCTGCCTGAATTCCGGCCTTCTGCGCCGGGGTTCAGGCAAATTGCTGAATGTAATAAAAATATTCATTAAAACGTATTTTTCATTGCAGAAAATCGGAATTATCCACAAATACCGCAATAATTTTACCGCATTTTGCCGTCTGTGTAAAGGCAGCGGCCATTGGCATTCCGCACAAAATTTATGCCAAAATTTCTACATGAAAGGCGGCTGCCAGTTGGCAGCCGCCCTCGATATTACAGGATTATCGCGCCGCGATCTCCGCGACCATTTTCTGATAGGCTTCTTCCGTAATTTTGTACTTTTTGCGGATCAGAACATAGGCACACGTCAGCGCCAGAACCGGAATGACCACCATGCCGATTCTCAGCAGCAGCGTCTGCCGGGGCTGCACCTGCGCCGTGAAAGCGTTGGCCTTCTCCAACGCCTGGACGCTGGTCATGCCGCCCTTTCCCACTTCAATTTCCAGCCCCGAGATGTTCTGGCTGACGGTGTAAATGCCGCTGATAATGAGCACCAGCGCGGAAATTCCCTGATTCACCGCCCCCGCCAGCTTGACGGAGAAGGAACGGATCGCGGAAATGACACTGTCGTGGCGCTCCCCGAAGCGAAGCTCGTCGTACTCGATGGTATTGTTGAGCATCACGATCACCGCCAGATTGTATAGCCCCTGGAAGAAGAAAATAACGAACCCGATGGCGTTCAGCAGCACCACGTTTTTGGGCAGAACATAGCCGAAGCCCATCAGCATCCCGTAGCCCACAGCGATGGCCGCCATGCAGATTTTCAGGATGGTCATGCGGTGCATCCGGCTGGAAATGAAGGCATACAGCGCCTGCGAAAACAGCGTCCCCAGCCCGTACATCACCGTGAACAGGAAAATCAGGTCGCCGCTGTCGGCATAGCCGAATTCAAAATAGAAGAAATTCACGCCGAAGATGATCAGCAGTCCGTTTCCGATGTTGAAAAGCAGGGACGCAATGCCGATGGGCACCAGCTGATCGTTCCGCATGAAAATGGTGAACATCTTCCGAAGCGTCACCTTCTCCGCATCGTCCCTGCGGGGCGCTTCCCGGACGCCCAGAACCACTAAAGTCTGGAACGCGATAAACGCCAGCGCGACGATCAGCGCCGTCACCCGGTAGGCCTGAATCGCGTTTCCCGCCACCACCGTGGGCACGATCCCCGCCACCGCGAACTGGCCGACGCAGATGAATACGCTCATCAGCGTCACCAGTGTGTCCCGTTCTTTGGGGTCGCTGCTCAGACTGGGCAGCATTCCCCAGTAGGCGATGTCGTTCATGGTGTAGGTCATGCCCCAGAGAAGATACCCTGTGGCAAAAAAGGCGACAAAGCCCCAGCCCTGCGGCCGCAGGGTAAAGAGCGCCACGATCACCAGCGCGTTCAGAACCGCGCCGACGATGATCCACGGCTTGAATTTCCCGCTTTTGAAGTGGGTGTTCTCGATGATAATGCCCATCAGCGCGTCGTTGATCGCGTCCCAGATCAGGCAGACCACGATGGCCGCGGAAATCACGCCGAACTGGGCGACGGTCAGCTTCATGGTGTACTGGACGTAAGTGAGCAGATACATGCTCACCAGCGCGTAGGCGGCGTCCCGCCCCGTCGCGCCGATGCAGTAGCACCATTTTGTTCTCTTATCCAAACTGTTTTTCATCCGCATTATCCCCTTATGAGCTTCCACAGTGCCTTGCCGCGATGGCCGTTCGCCTGCAAAACCATGGCTTCCGCCACCCGCATGGGCAGCATTCCGCCGCTCTGGCACACCACGCTGTCGATCATGCCGTTTTCCATGCCCATCAGGACCATAACGACCTGCGGATCATCGTGGGGGATGCCCTTGAACATGGAATACACCAGCGGCCGCGCCGCCCTGCGCACCGTTCTTGCCAGAGGCGACGCTTCCGCCAGCTGATTCAGGGAGTCATACAGGCTGTATTCCCCCGGCTTCCGGTCGTCAAAATGGCTCAGGGGTTTTCCGTAAAGCGCCGCGAACTGCTCCCGGGTCACGCCGTGCAGATCTTTCTGGAAGTAGTCGGAAAGTCTCTCCCGGTCATTGCGCGTACAGACTTCCCCCTGCACCGTTACCGTCTGCGCCAGACGGATATCCTGCACAGAGCTTCCGATAAGCACCCGGTATGTACCGCCGATCATCCGGAACCGGTCTTCGTCGAACATGGAGAAGCTTCTTTCGTCCAGCTCCATCGTGACGCGCTTCGTCTCGCCGGGCGCCAGCATGACCTTTTGGAAGCCTTTCAGTTCCTTCTTCGCCCGCAGATAATCGGCGGGCGGATTTTCCACGTACAGCTCCACGATCTCCGCCCCCGCCGCGCTGCCGGTGTTGGTCACGTTCAGAGAAACTTGCAGCCTTCCGCCCTCGTAGGTTTCGCTGCTCAGTTTCAAATTGTCGTAAGCAAAGGTCGTATAGCTCAGCCCGAAGCCAAAGGGAAAGCGCACCGGAATCCCAAAGCTGTCATAGTACCGGTACCCCACGTAGATGCTCTCCCGGTATTCAATGTCGTCGCTGCCGGTGGCAAAAAATCCATGGCATGGCGTGTCCTCCACCGCGTAAGGCCAGGATTCCGCCAGCTTTCCGCTGGGGTTCACCCGCCCCGTCAGCAGCTCGCCGCAGGCTTCCCCCACGGCCTCGCCGCCGAGGTACATCTGCAAAATGCCCCGCACCTTCTTTTCAAAGGCCATGTCATAGGGTGCGCCGCTGAAGGACACCACCGCCACATTGGGACTCACTTCGCAGATTTTGTTCAGCAGATGCAGCTGGTTTGCGGGCATGGCAAGGCTTTCCCGGTCGTAGCCCTCCCCCTCGTACTGGTCGGTCAGGCCGCCGAAAAACAGAACCGTTTTCTGCCCCGCGGCCAAAGCCAGCGCCTGTTCCTCCAATTCCCGGTTTTCCTCGTCTTTCAGAGAATATCCGGGCGCGTAAGTGACCGTCACCCCCAGCTTCCGCAGGGCGTCCAGCGCATTGGGGAAGCTGGCCGTGTTGATATGGCTGCTGCCGCCGCCCTGAAAACGCATCTGCTCCGCCAGAGCGCCGATGACCACCACGTCCGCATCCTGAGAAATCGGGAGTATCCCGTCGTTTTTCAGCAGGACGGCGCTTTCGCAGGCAAGCTGCTTTGCAATCTCGTGGGCGTCCGACGTATCCTTTTTCGCTCTGTTGTCCGGCGCGTACTTTTTCACCAGTTTTTCGATTCTTCCGGCGGCCTTGGCGATATCTTCCTCTGAGATTTCCCCCGCCTTGAGCGCCGCTTTCAGCTTCCGGGCATGGATTCCGTGGCTGTCCGGCATTTCCAGGTCCATACCCGCCTTCACGGCTTTCGCCAAGTCCGCGCAGGCGCCCCAGTCGGAAATGACCACCCCGTCAAAGCCCCATTCCTCCCGGAGAATTTCCGTGAGCAGGTGGCGGTTTTCACAGGCATAATACCCGTTCAGGCGGTTGTAGGACGCCATAACCGTGGCGGGACGCGCCGTTTTCACCACATATTCAAAGGCGCTGAGATAAATCTCCCGCAGGGCGCGTTCATCGATCTGGCTGTTGGACGTCTGCCGGTTTGTCTCCTGATTGTTGGCCGCGAAATGCTTGAGGGAGACCGCCACATTCTCCCCCTGGGCGGCGCTGACATAGGCCGCGCCCAGCCGTCCGGCCAGAAAGGGGTCTTCGCTGAAATACTCAAAATTCCTGCCGCACAGGGGGGAACGCTTCATGTTGATGCCCGGCCCTAAGAGCACGGCAACGTCCGCGTTCCATGCTTCCTTCGCAACCGCCCTTCCCAATCGCTCGGCGGCGGTCACATCCCACGAACAGGCTAAGGCGCTGGCCGTGGGATAACAGGTGGACACCAGACTGACGTTGTTCTGGCGCTCCTTTTCCTCCTGCTTGCGCAGGCCGTGCGGCCCGTCGGACAGATGGACGGAGGGCAAGTCCTCCACCTCCTGCGTGTGCCACATGCCGCTTCCCGTCAGAAGTTTGATTTTCTCATCGATATTACTCTTTTCCATGAAAGTCCCTCCTCCAAATTGGTGCCCTTGTAAATATTATCATACCACACCCAAGGACCCGCCGCAAGGGTTCCCGGAACCTCCCCGGTATTTTTCTACCGAAAAAACACCGCTCCGTTCAAATTGCGCAAATTTTTCGTTTTCCCTCTTGACTCTCCCCCAACGTCATAGTTTATACTGTTTTCATCGGGAGGGATGGAAATGAAAACCGTCAAGGAAGTCAGCCGTATCACCGGCGTGAGTGTGCGCACGCTCCACCATTATGACGCTATCGGCCTGCTGAAGCCAACCGCAGTGACGGAAGCGGGCTACCGGCTGTATGACGACGCGGCGCTGGAGCGGATGCAGTCTATCCTGCTTTTCCGGGAGCTGCAATTCCCGCTGAAGGACATCAAGCGGATTCTGGATGCCCCGGATTTTGACCCTATGACCGCCCTCGCCCAGCAGGTGCGGCTGCTGGAAATGCAACGGGAACATCTGGAGCAGCTCATTTCCCACGCCCGGGAAATTCAACAAACAGGAGTGTTTTCTATGGACTTTTCCAAATTTGATACCAGTGAGATCGAAAAATACACAGCGGAGGCCAAGCAGAAGTGGGGCAAAACTCCGGCATGGCAGGAGTTTGAGAAGAAAAACGTCACGCCCCGGCAGGCGCAGGAGAGCGCCGACGATCTGATGGACATTTTTGCCCGTTTCGGCGCCATCCGGGGCACCTCTCCCGCTTCCAAGGGCGCACAGGCGCTGGTCGCCAAGCTGCAAACCTTCATCACGAACCACTATTACACCTGCACCAAGGAAATTCTGCAAAGTCTGGGGCAGATGTACATTGCCGGTGACAGCATGACGGAAAACATCGACGCCGCCGGGGGCGCCGGAACGGCGCAGTTCGCCCACGCGGCAATCACGGAATTCTGCAAATAAACGGTTAAGCGTCTGCGGTCAATGATCGCAGACGCTTCGTTTCACTTTAATGCCTGTATCCGCCGGGTCAGCGCTTCCGCAAAGCGTCCGATGTGTACCCCGTCAATCAGCCGGTGGTTGACCTCCACGGAAATTCCCAGATACACCCGGTCGTTTTCCAAAGTATACTTCCCCCAGCAGATTCTGGGGATGGAATCGTCTCTGGCGTTTGGGGCCAATAACTCCCGTTCGTTGGTCACGGCGGTGACGTCCATCCACGGCAGACAGGAGAAATAAATCAGATCGCCCGCCTGCCCCGCCATGTCAATAAAATAATCCTGCTTGCCGCTGACCTCTCTGGCTTTCCCGCAGAATTCGATGATCGAGCCGTCACAGGGCATGGTCACGATATGAAACAGCTCGCTTCCCTTTTTGAGATCGGTAAAGCTGGGCTTCTGCTCCCCCAGCTCCACGACGTTTTCTCCCCGTATCCGGCAGGCAAAGGCCGGTACGTCCTGCAATGCCTTGCAGCAAAGATAAATCAGGCCATAATAAAAGGAAATCTTCTGCTCCTTACAGTAATTCCGAAGCTCCGTCACGTCCTGGCGGAATGTGACGGCGTAAAACGGGTTGGAAATTCCGCTGAAAAAGTTAGGGTCTATCTGAAAACCGGAAATATGACCAACAGCGAGGGATTTTTCGTCTGATGAAGCCATTTTTCCGCAGAAATACTTTGTGTATTGCAAGGGAAAATGGTGCACAGCAGACGGAAAAGACCCGCTGTTTGGGCGTGTTGACGGTTTTCAGATAGACCCTAAATATCTCCCGTCTCGGCCATGCGGCCTTGTCAATGATACGATCCATAATGTCTCCCTTTGCCCTCTTTGGGGCACACCTGAAAAATAAACACATTTTACCGCAAAAGCGGTCTATCCAATCTTGCCGTGTTATGGTATAATCATATCATGAATTACGGCGGTATTGCAAGCCGCCCGGAATACCAACAGAAATGAGGACGGCTGCTATGGAAAAAAAGCTGTATAAATCCAACCAGAATAAAATGCTCGACGGCGTCTGCGGCGGTATCGCCGAATACTTCGGCATCGACCCCACCGTGGTGCGCCTGATCTGGGCGCTGTTCAGCCTGATGGGCGGCTGCGGTATCCTGGCGTACATCATCGCCGCCATCATCATTCCCCGCAATCCGGTCTGCTGACGGGGCAGGATACGTCTAATCCCAGATGCTCAACTGTCCGCCGTCGTCCTTCTCTTCAAATGCCGACAGATAGCGGAATATCTGGTCATTGTCGTGGACGATCCCGTATTTTTCGCACTTTCGGTGGAAGAGCCGCATCAGCTTCTGGCTATTTCCGCTCTCTATCATGTATTGATCGCCGTAGGTGCGGATGTACTGTTCTTTCAGCCCCGGAAACAGCCGGTCTAACTGTTCATAAAAATACTCCCGGTTCCCTTCCCGGAGCGTCAGGCCCATGCCGAAGCAGATGACCCCGTAAACCTTCGCCTCCGCGCACATGTCCAGAATGCCGGAAATATTTTCCTCCGTGTCGTTGATAAACGGCAGAACCGGCGACAGCCACACAACGGTCGGTATCCCGCAATCCCGCAGCGTTTTCAGCACTTCAAAGCGTTCTTCCGTGGTGCTGACATTCGGCTCGATTTTCCTGCACAGGTCTTCATCGCAGGTGGTCAGGGTCATTTGCACGACGCACTTTGTCCTTTCGTTCATTTTCTGCAAAAGGTCTAAATCCCTCAGGATTCGATTGGATTTGGTAATGACCGTGAATCCGAAGCCGTATTCATATACCAGCTCCAACGCCTTTCGGACGTTTCCCAGCTTCATTTCCGGCGGGATGTAGGGGTCGGTCATGGAGCCTGTGCCGATCATGCACTTTTTCCGCTTACGGGTCAGAGCGTCCTTCAGCAATTCGATGGCGTTTTCCTTGACCTCGATATCCTCAAAGGCGTGCTCCATGTGATAGCAATTGCTTCTGGAATCACAGTAAATGCACCCGTGAGAGCAGCCGCGATACAGATTCATCCCGTTTTTCGCGGACAATATTCCCTTTGCTTTCACGAAATGCATGATGTGTCCCCCCTGCCCCGGCGCGGCGTGCGCGGTTAATTTCTCTGTTCTCCCCATTATGCAGCTATGCGGTGGGCAAACCGCTTCTGCCTGAATGGGGTGATTTTTTGTCCCCATTTACAGGAAAAAGGCAGACACCACGGCGGTTTCCCCATGTCTGCCTTTATCTTATCTCTTTCCGCCGCCAGTGTCAACCGGCGGGTCGGAGCATACGCCCCGAAACGGATAAGCGATAAGGTGAAATCCCGCTTGCAAATTCTTTTCGGAAAGGATATACTAGAGAAAAACGCGTCCGCATTTTCAAGCGGACGCTTCGCCGAAAAGCTGCATTTTCTCAGAAAAGAGGAATATCCCATGAATTCTGCCTTTGATACATACTTTACGGGTCTAAAAAATAAGAAAATCGCGGTGCTGGGGCTTGGCGTCAGCAACCGGCCGCTGGTTCGGCTTCTGCTGGAATACGGCTGCAACGTGGTGGGCTGCGACCGGACGCCCCGGGAAAAGCTGGACGCCGAGGTTCTGGAGCTGGAAGCCATGGGCTGCAGGCTCCATGTAGGCGACGGCTATCTGGACGACGTGGAGGCGGATATCCTGTTTCGCACGCCGGGAATGCACCCCAATAACCCCGCCATCGAAACGCTCCGCAGCCGGGGCGCGGAGGTGACCTCCGAAATGGAAGCGTTCTTCGAGGTCTGCCCCTGCCCGATCATTGGCGTCACCGGCTCCGACGGCAAGACGACCACCACCATGCTGATCTCCGAAATGCTGAAAGCGGAGGGAAAAACCGTCTGGCTGGGGGGCAACATCGGCACGCCCCTGCTTCCCCTTGCGCGGCAGATGAAGGAGACGGATCTCGCCGTGGTGGAGCTTAGCTCCTTCCAGCTCATGGACATGAAGCGCAGCCCCCAGCGGGCAGTGGTCACCAACCTCGCACCCAACCATCTGGACATCCACAAGGATATGCAGGAATATGTGGACGCGAAAAGGAACATTTTCCGCTATCAGGACGGAAGCGGCCTTCTGGTGCTGAACGCCGACAACGACATCACCGCCGCCTTCCGGGGCAACGGCACCACCCGGTTCTTCTCCCGCAAGGGCATGGCCTACGTCTGCATCGAAGACGGCGTTATCTGCCGGAACGGGAAACCGATTCTTCCCACCAAAGACATTCTCATTCCCGGTGTCCACAATATAGAGAATTATATGGCCGCCATCGCCGTGGTGGAGGGGCTGGTGTCCGACGAGACCATCCGCCATGTGGCAAAAACCTTCGGCGGCGTGGAGCATCGCATTGAGCTGGTGCGGGTGAAGGACGGCGTGCGGTTCTACAACGATTCCATCGCCTCCAGCCCCAGCCGCACCATTGCGGGGCTGCGCAGCTTCCCGGAAAAGGTGATTCTGATTGCCGGCGGCTACGACAAGCACATCCCCTATGACGTGCTTGGCCCGGAGATCTGCGCCCACGTGAAAAAGCTGTATCTCGGCGGCGCGACCTGTCAGAAGATACGGGAAGCGGTGGAACGCTGCCCGGAATATGACCCGAAGGCTCTGGAGATCGTGGACTGCGGCAGCTTTGAGCCTGCCGTCCGTGCGGCGGCCGCCGCCGCGGAGCCGGGAGACGTGGTGCTGATGAGCCCCGCCAGCGCCGCTTTTGACCAGTTCAAGAACTTCATGGTGCGGGGAGCGTTCTTCAAAAAACTCATAAAGGAGCTGTAAGCGTGGATATTACCAAAGTGACCCGCCCGGCGCGGAAGCTGCTGAAGCTGCAATACTGCGGCGCGGTGATCGTGGCCGCAGGCACGGCCTCCCGGATGGGGGGGATCGACAAGGTCATGGCCCCGCTGGGCGGCGAACCCATGATTGCCCGGACGGTGCGGGCATTTCAGGACTGCGACGCCATTTCGGAGATCGTCGTCGTCACCCGGGAAGACCTGATCCTGCCCATTACGGGGCTTTGCAAAACCATGGACAAAGTCACCGCCGTGGTCGCCGGAGGAAAAAACCGGCAGGAGTCGGTGAATCTGGGTCTGAACGCCCTTTCGGATAAGGTCAAACTGGCCGCCGTCCATGACGGGGCAAGACCGCTGGCCTCCTGGCAGCTGATCGACCGGGTAGTCCGGGCGGCCAACACCTACGGTGCCGCCGCCCCGGCAATTCCCGTAAAGGACACCATCAAGGTCGTCGAGGGAAGAGTTGTGAAATCCACCCCCGACCGGGCGTCGCTGTACGCCGTGCAGACCCCTCAGGTGTTCGATTTTGATATTCTCCGTGGCGCGCTGGCCAAGGCAAACGCGGACAACGCCAAGCTCACGGACGACTGCTCCGCCGTGGAGCGGATCGGCTTCTCCGTAAAAATTGTGGAGGGCGACGAGCGGAACCTGAAAGTCACCACCCCCCTGGATTTGAAGATTGCAGAGCTTCTGCTGGAGGAAACCAGATGAGGATCGGGCATGGCTACGACGTGCACCGGCTGGTGGAAGGCCGTGACCTGATACTGGGCGGCGTGAAGATCGACTACGAAAAGGGGCTGGACGGCCATTCCGACGCCGACGTGCTGCTCCACGCCGTTTCCGACGCCCTGCTGGGCGCGGCGGGGCTGGGAGATATCGGGCGGCATTTCCCGGACACCGACCCCAAGTACAAGGGTGCGGATTCCCTGCTGCTTCTGAAAAACGTGGCGGAAAAGGTCGCTGCGGCGGGTTATCGAGTGAGCAACATCGACGTGACCATGATCGCCCAGCGGCCGAAGCTGAAAGATTTCATCCCGCAGATGGAGGCAAACATCGCCCTTGCGGTAGGAATTGCCGCTTCCCGGGTAAACGTGAAGGCCACCACGGAGGAAAAGCTGGGCTTCACCGGCACCGGTGAGGGCATGGCCTGCCATGCGGTGTGCCTGTTAGAGGAATAAAGGAAAGCGCGGACACGACCTGTGTCCGCGCTCAAACTATGCAATTTTACCGGTGTAGCGCCTTGCGAATTACGGGAACGATCAGCAGAGCGATGCCGCCGCCAATCAGAGCGGTGATGAGCTGCGGCCAGCTGAAGGTGGCAGGGAGGGCTTTCAGCATCGGCTCCTTCAGCGTGCCGGCCGCCAGCAGAGACGGCGCCATCACGCCGCAGACGACCTTTACCACGATGAGGTACAGCACGGCAAACTTCCCCAGAGCGGCAATGAGCCACGCGGCGATCTGCTGACCGACCTTCCTGCTGTCCGTACCTGCGATCAGCCGCAGCAGGACCACAAACACGGTGTTGCCGACCATGATGGCGGGAAGAACAAGAATCTGCGGCGCGATGCCCAGCAGGTAGGCGAGCACCGGGGAGAGCACGGCCACGACGATGCCGCTGCCCATTCCGGCGGTCAGAACGGTAACGGCCAGCACGGCGTTGACGCAGGAGCCGGTGACAAACTGGCCAAAGCCCTTGGTCAGCGCCTGCAAAGCGACGAGAAGCGCCAGCATAACGGCGGTTTCGGTGATCCAACGTACTTTTTTGTTCATAGTAGATACCTCTTTTCCAATTATTCTTTGGAGATCACGCCGGAGTAAGCGGTTTTGACGCTGACGCCGACCAGACTCCCGATTTTGCCGGACAGGGCGGCAATGGTATTCTGGGGCGCGTCCATGGCAATGGCGATAACGCCCCGCTTGCGGTAGGGGATGCCCATTCGGCCGATGATAAATTCCCCGTACTCGTGAAGCAGCGCGTTCAGCTTTTCCACCATTTCTCCGTTTTCCACGATGATGCTCATCACCGCGAGTCTCGTTTCCACATAAAACACCTCCCAACAAAAATTGCCGCACCCTGACGGTACGGCAACAGCAGTAGACCCCGGAAATTTCCGCGGTCAAACACCATATTCGCACCTTTCAGGCAGCCCGAAAGCTTACTGTCAGGATCACTGTATATAGGATAGCACACGGGAAAGCTTTTGTCCAGCCACGAAAGCGGAAAACTGCGAAAAAATGGACGTTGGAAAAATGAAAAAAAGCTATTGACAAATTCCGCAGGTATGCTATAATACAGAAGCTGTCCGAACAGCGAACCAAATATGGGGGTATAGCTCAGCTGGGAGAGCGCTTGAATGGCATTCAAGAGGTCAGCGGTTCGATCCCGCTTATCTCCACCAAAAGCTCGAAAGAGTGAAGAAAAAACCTTGAAATCATCTGATTTCAAGGTTTTTTCTTTTTCAAAAGTGGAAAAATCGCAGTATTTGCAAAAGGCACCTGTGCGCTTGATTTTTGATGGAAATTTTGAGAATCAAGAGGTCAGGTACGATGAAGAAAATCAGGATGAATTTTCCCGCGCGGGACGCGGGGCTTCCTCCAAACAGCATCAACCGCTGCACAAGTGGCCCCAAATTCTTTCCCCTGCCGTCAATACAGCGTCTCCTCATTTTCCGCAAACAGCTTGTCGTTTACTGCAAATAGATCCATTCCATTCAAAATACCGTAAAGGATAATGGCATCCCGTCTGTCCTTGGGATAAAGCTGGGCAAACCCGCATTGCTTCAAAAGCTCCTGGGTTTCCTCCAGCGACGCGTTCAGGCCAAAGCACAGGCACAGAAGACGGCTGCGGGAGGGATTGCGCCGCCCGGAAAAAACCTGATGCAAATATACTTCGCTCATACCGGATTGCTTGGCAAGCGTCGCTTTGGAAATCCTTCGCTTCTGAAAAAGCCGGTTCAGTAATTCGCAAATGCTGTCCCGGTTGAAGCTGTCCTGATTTTCCGATAAGAATTGGTCGAGACTTGGAGCTTCCATCAGCTCCTGCCGCAGATTATTCGTGTCTTTCATGTTCCACCGCCTTTACAACCGTGTGTTTTCTTTGTATAATCATACTGGTTCAGGCGAGCAAAATCAATATGCGCTTTGCATAGCGTAAGAGGGTGAGCGCGATTTATCCATATTTGTTATCAAGCATCGAAACGGACTATGAAACCGTAAAGACGATCAAACATAGCGAGCGCGGCAGTGTTTCGCTTCTGCAAAACAAACAGAACGGAACACGCTTTATTTTTCGTCATTATCGTGGAAATGGGGAAGTCTACCGGAAGCTGCTGGGGATCTCCTGCCCAAACCTGCCGCAGATTATGGAGACTGCGGAGCGGGACGGTATGGTGGCGGTGCTGGAAGAATACATACAGGGGGATTCTCTTGCCTACCTTTTGGAGGGCGCGCTGTTCTCCCACGCCGAAGCGCGAAAAATCACCATGCAGCTATGTAATGCCCTGTGGGTGCTGCATAAATTGGGCGCGGTGCATCGGGACATCAAGCCGGAAAATGTGATAATCCGGGGCAGCGAGGCGATACTCATCGACTTTGACGCTTCCCGCATTTTCAAAAGCGACACAAATCAGGACACGCAGATCTTGGGAACCACAGGCTATGCCGCGCCGGAGCAATACGGGATTACCCAGACGGACGAGCGGGCGGACATCTATTCTCTTGGGGTGCTGCTGAATATCATGCTCACGGGAAAGCATCCGTCCAAAGAACTGGCAAGCGGCCGCTTAGGCCGTATCGTGCAAAAATGCACCATGGTAAATCCGGAAAAACGATACAAAAGCGTGCTTTATCTGATGGAGACGCTTTAAGGAGAGAATAACATGAAAAAATGCAGAAATTGCGGCGCGGACTTGCCGGAGGGCGCTTCCTTTTGCCCCCATTGCGCCCAAAGCCAGATTGAGAGGCAGGAAGTAAAGCCCCCGCGTCTGTGGCGGAAAAAGGCGCTGATTGCGGCTCTGTGCGCGCTTGTGCTGGTGACGGCGGCACTGGCGGTGTTCCTGCCTCACCGCCCGAAAACCTACGAGGGCGGCGCGTCCGTCACTTATACCGATCAGGACGGAACGTATGAGCTGCTTGTCGGCACTTCTTTAAACAACATTGAAGACAAGCAGCCGGAGGAAAAACGGACGCTTTCTCTTTCCGTGGACGAAACCTCCTACCTGCCTGCCATGCTTGGCGTTTACCGGAACGGAACGCCGGTAGACCCGGAAGCGTTTCTTGCCAAGGTGGAGCGCTGTATCCTGGAAGCATTCCCCAACGAAAACGGTGCATTGGATATCGCGGAGCCGCGCTATAACGAGATGTTTAGTGCCGCTGTTTTGGAAACGGATGTGGTTTTTACCGGAGCAAGCGGAACAAATGAGCTTGTCTGGACGCTGACAATGAAAAACGGCGATACCATCCGACTAAAGCATACCTTTGAGGTACTGCCCCTTGTGCATGCGGCTTTTACAGCGGAAGATACCCCGCTGAATACCATAGAAGATTTGAAGGCGCTCCTTGACCGCATTGACGGGGAGGTTCCGGCAGACACCGTCGTGGATATTTATTTGCCGCCGGTCACCTACACCGGCGATCTGCACATATCCTCCCGCGCGGTGAATCTCTATGGCTGCTGCGACGGCAGCGGGCGAACCGTGATCGAGGGAAGTCTGACCGTCAGCACCCACGTCCCGGACAAGGTAGTGCTGCATGATCTGGATTTTGTGGGCAACGGCGGCAACGGGCTTACCGCCACGGCATCGACGATGATTGAGAACTGCTCTTTCACGGGCTATGATATCGGCGCGGCCGTGGAAAACGGCGGCATGATCGGCGTGGAAGCCTGTACATTCCGGAATAACAAAATCGGATTTTCCTATGATACATTGCGCTATTCCTTTTCCAAAGACGGATTTCCGGACTGTAGGATTGAGGGCAATGATGTTGGCATTCAATTTGTAAACCTTCCCGGTGCAATGCCGTTGGACTTTTTCGGTACTGTTTTTTCCGGAAACGGAACGGATATTGACAATCCGATCCAGAACCCCATCGACCTGTCAAATGCGATTTTTGAGTAAAACGCGCTGTTTTAAGTTCCATTTCTTTGATTTTACTGCAAAACGCGGGAGATTCACAAAATCTTCCGCGTTTTTGCTGCGTTCCCATGATTTTGGGCAAAAAGGAGAAATTTCCCAATACTATGCAGCCAGTTAATTGTTTTCGGGATTTTCGCGCTGTATTCTATTCCTGTATGGGTTTTGGATAATGCGCTTAAAAGCGTTTTATCCTGCCGCAGGGCGTCCTCCGTGTCAAAGTATGTGCAAATGAAGGGCGTTCCCGCAAATATCCGTATTGCGGTTGAAAACTTGTTGCAAAAGAAGTGATGTAGATATAAATGAAAGCTATGGTTTGCGAAATGTGCGGTAGCCAAGATTTGGTAAAACAAGACGGAATGTTCGTCTGCCAAAATTGCGGTACAAAGTATTCTGTGGAAGAAGCAAAAAAACTGCTTGGCACAGTTAAAGTTGATAAAACTGAAGAAACAGAAAAACTTCTTGTGCTAGCTCGCCGCGCAAGAGAGGACAACAATAGTGAGAACGCTGAGAAGTATTATGGTCTGGTTTTGCAGGAAGACCCCGACAACTGGGAGGCAGCATTTTTCCAAGTTTATTATCAATCTATGCAGTGCAAAATAATGAATATTTCAAGTGCCGCTTATTCCGTTGCGAATAATATTGATAGCACAATGAAACTTATTTCTGAAATGCAAGATACCGATGAGAAAAACAGGGCTTTGGATACCGTCATTTCTTATGCGCAGTTAATTGCTTCTATGCTTGCAAGTGGTGCTATTAACCATTATACTCAGCATTCAAGTGTTAATGGTGTATTTGGAGAATGCAGTAATAGAGTGGTAGCGGTTAAATCCATCTATGAAATGCTAGAAAAGTCACTGAAAAAATACTGCACGTCCAATACCAGTAGGCTAGTTGCTGTACAAAAAGCAGAAAATAGCTTCCTGTCGAAAAATGGAAAATTTTTTAACACAAATTACCTAACAACAGAGACAGCACGACTTACAAACGAAATTAAAGACAAAGATACCTCTTACACGCCTCCCACCGTTCAGACTGGCGGCTGCTACGTAGCTACCGCTGTATATGGCTCCTATGACTGTCCCGAAGTTTGGACGTTACGCCGTTTCCGTGACAATACTCTGGCTGAAACATGGTATGGCCGCGCATTTATTCGTACCTATTACGCAATCAGCCCGACACTTGTAAAATGGTTTGGCGAAACTGCATGGTTTAAGAATATGTGGAAACCTACCCTTGACCGCATGGTTGAGCGGCTAAATGGGGAGGGCGTTGAAAACACGCCATATAATGACCGAGAATGGTAATTGTGGGAGCGGGGCGCGTGTCCCGCTCCTTTCTCTGTCCGTTTCATTAGGGTATAGCCCAATGACAATGAAAACCCCCTTGCTTTTCTGTTTCACATATATTATATCATAATTTTTGAAATATTTCAAATTGCATATATATCCTATTAACATACTTTGGGATTTGTGATAGAATAATGACAGATAAAGCAAGGGGGATTTCACAATGCGGGTTTTCTATGTGCGCTGCTCCACCATGGAACAGAACGAAGCGCGTCAGCTGAAAATGGCAGAGGAACAGAACGCCGAAAAGGTGTTTGTGGACAAAGCAAGCGGCAAGAACACAGACCGTGCCGCGTTCAAAGAAATGATGGCTTTCGTCCGTGCGGGCGATACCGTAGTAGTCGAGAGCATTTCCAGAATTGCCAGAAACACGCGGGACTTGCTTTCCATCGTTTCCGAGCTGACCGAAAAGGGCGTGGAGTTCGTCAGTCTGAAAGAGAACATCGACACCACAACCCCGCAGGGGCGTTTCATGCTGACCGTGTTCGGCGCTCTAGCTGAATTGGAGCGGGAAAACATTTTGGAGCGGCAGCGCGAGGGAATCGAGATTGCCAAAAGCGAGGGAAAATATAAAGGCCGCAAGCCCATTGATTATGACGAAGCACAGATGAAAGCCCTTTGCAAGAAATGGCGGGCAGGCGAAATCACCGCCACCGCTGCCATGAAAGAGCTGGGCTTGAAGCCCAACACGTTCTATCGCAGGGTAAAAGAAATGGGGCTGTAAGCAGCCTCGCAAACACGCAATCGATTCAGAAATTCAAGCGCACATGAAGCAGAAAAGTAAAGTGTGCGAAACGGGCAAATGAGAAAAAAGCCCTTGTATTTCAACGGTTTTTCCTTTTGGAGCGCTTGCCCCTGACGGACGCTGCCGCGGCCGTCAATGGCATTCAAGAGGTCAGCGGTTCGATCCCGCTTATCTCCACCAATGCAATATAATCCGAACCTTTTACCAATTGGTCATGGGTTCGGATTTATTGTTTTAATGGAAGAAATTGAAGACTGGTAATGGAAAAGCCGGGAGGACTGCCGATTATTGCAATCCTCCCGGCTTCTTTATGTAAATGCACAGTCCGTATTCTCTTTCTTTGCTTTCCATTCGGCAAATACCTTTTTACCGTCTGCACTTTCGTAGTACTTCTGAATTACCGGAAGCAGACTCCGTGCCAGCGATTCAAAGACGTATTCCGGAATTTTGGCTGCATCAACACCAGTCTGGATATTGGCTTTTTCTGCGTTCACTTGTTTCCTCCTTTATCGCTTCTGTAGGCGCATAGACACGCTTTTCTGAGGTGTTATGGGAAAAGATATTCCCCTGTGTTTTCTCAGCGCTTGTGGGCAGAAAACACCTTGTTTTCGACTTTTATTTGTGCGATATTGCGCCATCCTCTCTTGGCTGAATCAACTTTGCGTCCGCTGGGTAATTCAGCGTAATAAGCGCGGGTTTGCCCAAACCCTGCTTGCGCCGAACAATCAAACCACTGTACTCCAGGTCCCGGAAGATCCGCGTGGCGCTCTGGCGGCTGCGGTGGAGCTTGACCTGTGCCTGTTCCAGGGTGAAGTACAGCCGAATCGTGCCGTCCGGCTCGACGTAGCCGTTCTGCCGGGAAATGCTGGCTCTATCCAGCAGCAGCGCATAGAGCACCTTGGCGTCGTTGCTGATGCCCCGCAGGGCTTCGTCTTGGAGAAGAAACCTCGGCAGCGGTACATAGGACGCCGCTGGGCTCTGCGCCGTGAGCTTGCAAAAAGTTTTCATCTGACCTCCTATCCCATCCATTTTTGTGTTGATTGATTGATGGATGATTTTTTTGTATCTTGGGCAATACCGCACAGAAAAAGGTGCCAAAAACCGCCGAGTGTGATATAATAAACTTATGGATAAACAGATGACAATTTCCGCATT
>OLOI01000039.1_pt1 | contig 121876 bp, 65 predicted proteins | sample 1672131 | NCBI WGS metagenome assembly OLOI01 (sample SAMEA3136651, study PRJEB25190) | human gut metagenome
AACGTGACCATGGAAGGCCGCTCAAACCTCAGGTGTTGCAACCACCACTAGAATCTGCCAACTGGCTTGGTTATGGGGTCGCTCTACACTGGCTTCTGCTATGCATTACTTCACCCCTAAACGTTGCGCCACGTCGAATAAAATCATGTACCACGATAAGGCGCAGGCTCAGCGTGCCGCTGATCAAAGCCTGATCGAGCGCGGAGCCGAGCTATGGGTGTACCGTTGCGAATATTGCGGATGCTGGCACCTCACACATCGCGATCCACAATCCAGTTACCGGCATGTACCGCTGAACCAGCAACTCAAGCCACACAGTCGTAAAAAGGGCTACAAGCCACGTAGACGTTAGCGTCAGAAGCTCCATAGGCCTCGCCAACGCCGTATCTGAGACAGGTTACGGTCCAAACACGCCAGGTCGTAGGCTGCTAAGCGTTCAGGGCGCTCGGACACACTCCGTCCAACACTTACATCACCTTGGTGCTTTCAAGGTTGCGGATAACCCAATCGTTGAAGCGAATTACCGGCTTGCGCAACATAAGTCCCAACAGCAATGAGGGAACAAGGAACAGTGCCAGTTTGCCCATGGAAACCCAGTATTCCATGCCGAATGAGCCCGCCATGGCCGAATGCATCGCATCCACCGCATAGGGGAACAGTAGCCATTTAGAAACGACCTGGAAGAACGTCGGCAGTGTTTCAATGGGGAATGTGCCGCCGGAACCGGCTACCTGCATAACCAGCAGTACTACGGCAATGGCTTTGCCGATATCACCGAACGATAGGGCCAGCGTATACACAATATTCGAGAACACCAGTGCAGACAACCACCCGACCATCAAAAACTGAATCGGATGCTCACACTGCACGCCGAGATAGAACATATCGCCCAGGCACACCAGCGTACCTTGCAGCAAAGCAAGGAAACCGAAAATCATGTATCGGCCGAAATATTCGTGGTGCAAGCGTAAACCGAACTGCCGCGCATTGCCGGAAGACTCGGCACGCGGCTTCTTCAGCACATCCAACGCGGCGGCCGGTCCGGCAATCCGCCCGGCAATCATGGCCTCGCGAAGACCCACTCCCGAACCGAGCGGCAGATCATTGCCCAACCCTAAGATACGGGCCTTCTCATGGTCGGAAATCGATACTTTCAACATGGCGACCAGAATGATCGCACCGACCCAGATAGACAGAATCGTGTAGAACGGAGCCATCGCGGAACCATAGTTGGCAACGGGATAGAGCGCGATGCGGTCGACCGCTACGGGTGCCGCCAGCATGGAAGCAATGGCATCGGGCTTCGCAGAGGAAATCACAGACAGGTCGATGGTGCCGCCACTGGTGATAGAGGCGAGTTGGGAAGACAAGTTGTCGAGTTTCTTCGCCGAACGGGTCAAAGCGCTAGCTGCGTCAGTCAAGGCCGACTGGATATCCGTCAGGCTGTCTGAAACGCCGCCAGAAAGACCTGACACGCTGCTTACGGTCGATGCAAGCCCGTCGATTACGGAACTTGCCTGCGTGGTCACTTCGTCCATGGACGAGGTCAGATTGTTCAGTTGCGGTTTCAGCGTGCTCTTGTACGTGTCTGAAGCCTGAGTAATCGATTGTTTGGCGGCAGCGATTTGTGATTTCAGATCTCGACGCGCTGTATCGGCATCGGCAGTACCGTTTGCTATGTGCGTGGCCGCATCGCCCAACGCGGTGGCGGCTTGCTGCATGCTCTGCTGCGCCTTTGTGGCTTGGTCTGCAGCCGCGTTCAGTTGAGCGGCAACGGTATCTCCGCCCACGGGCAGTGAAGCCGCTTGTTTGGCGAGATCTCGTAAAGCGGCGGCATACTTTCCAAAGCTGTCGGCCTGAGCCTCCACTTTGGATTGCATATCGGTTAGCTTGTTTGATATCTGTGAGGATTGTGAGCCCACATCGGCAAAAGCGGCATCGATTTGCTTGGCAATGGTGTCGTAGGATGAACCGGCCTGCTGCAATGCCGTACCGACGCCATCGGTGGCTCCGGACAATGCCTTGTCGAGGCTGGAGACGCCGTTGCGGGTCTGTTTCAACGCCTTTTTGGTTGTGGCCGCAGCTGAGCCTGTTGACCCCAGCAGCTTATCGGTGGAATCAATGATGCTGTTGGCGGCCCCGAGCAGATTGGCATAGGAATCCATCTGCGACGCAGTGCCGGTCAAACGAGACGACATGGTGGCAATATGACTGGTGGCGTTGTTGACGTACTGCTCCATTTGCGGGCTTTGCGCGTAATCGGCCACGTTGGAAACCAAATCCAGCGCCACGCTCGCCAAGGTCTTCACGAATGTCTGGTCGATGGTCGTGGCCACGGTGGTAGCACCCTGGTCGGTGATATGCGGAGCGATCGGATTGATTTTCTCATTGAGATAGTATTCGAGCTTGGCGTGCTTGATCTTCGGTGAAAACAGCGTCATCATATCGGAGCTGAAGCTCTTTGGAATAATCAGCGCGGCATAGTATTCGCCTGAGTTCACGCCATCGATGGCCTTAGCACGATCCACAAACTGCCAGTCAAGGTCATGATTGGCCCTGAGCGTATTGGTCACGGTTTCGCCGACGTTGATGGTGATCGGCATCAGATCGGACTTATAGCCCTTATCCACGTTCGCCACAGCGACCTTCAAGGCCTTGGTGTTGCCGTACGGGTCCCAGCTGGCGGCGATGTTGTACCAGGCGTACAGTGCCGGCACAATCGCCAATCCCATAGCCACGATTACGGCGATCACATTGCGGGTGGCTTGGCGCACGTCACGTACGAATATTTTCCAGATAAGCTTCATCGTGCGCCTCCCTGCCCAGGCTGCCCGGACTGACCGGACTGTGCGGTGTGCGCAGTCGGCTCGGTGGCCTGATCACTGAACGGTGTGAGTCGTTCAGTGGTTTCGCCGATATTCGGATTGCTGTCCATCGCCGCTTCGTGACGTCCGTGGCCGTGGAAACGCCGCCACACATATCCGTTGAGCATCACATTGCGGAACTCGTCGGCACTCATGGCGCTGACGCCAAGCTGCATGGCGTAGGCTTCGCGTGCGTATTCAACCACAATGAGATAGGCGTCGATAAGAATAATCGACAGAATCCAAGAGGTCAGCATGGCGATTTTCTCTTGGGTGACGAACAGCAGCACCAGGAATACGAACGGGAGTACGGTCAGCAATGCCAGACCGGCAACGATCATCTTTGGATACCGTGCGAAGAACCGGTGCGCGCGATGGGCGATGATATCGCGCAGTTCCTTGCTGTCGGACACCGTGCGGAATACGGAGTTCAAGCTCACCTGTTCGTTCACCATGCTGTTGTGCTCGGTGATCATCAGGTCGGTATCTCCCAAACGACGGTCGAACAGCGCGTTCAGGTTCATCGCATACCGGCGTATGACAAGTCCCACGAAGAGTGCCGCCGGCAGATACCAGAACAGGTGCAGCATGTCGAGCCAGTAATGGTTCGCGTACAGGCCGGCAATCGGGCCGCGCATCGCGTTGATGCCGTAGGTAAAGGGCAGCCACGGGTGCAGTTCGCGGAAGAAGTTCGGCATCATTTCAATCGGATACAGGCCGGAGGCGCCGGGTATCTGCACAATGACCAGAATTACGGCGATGGCTTTGCCGATATGGCGGAACGCCACGGCCAGTGCGTAAATAATGTTGATGTATACGAACGAACAGAAGATCCCGGCCAAGATGAACAGCAGCGGATGCTCGCATTGGATGCCAAGCACCAGATCGCCGATGGTGGCGATGACGGCTTGCAGGAATCCGATGGTGACCAGCAGCAGCCAGCGGCCAAGATATGCTTGCGTAGCGGTGATACGGCGAATGCCCTCGCGGTCGACCTCAAGCTTGTAGATGGCGATTAGCACGAAACCGCCTACCCACAGTGCCAGATTCGTGTAGAACGGGGTGACTGCGGACCCGTAATTGTCGGTGGCATACACGACTTTCGTGGTCAGGGTGACGGGATTGCCCATGAAGTCGCCGAATCCCTTGTCATCCAGATGCAGCGTATCCCGGATTTTCTGGTAAGCGGCGGAACTATCGAGCGTGGCGATATCGGTGCGTACGGTGGCGACATCGCTGGCCACCTGGCGCAGCGAATCCTGCGTGCTGCTGATGGTGGTTTTTGTTTGGTTCAGGGTATCGACAAGCTGGTCGAACAGCCCGTCGGCCTGATCCAAGGTGCCGGACAACGAAGTCAACGTGCCATCCAGCGTGCCGTTCAGGGCGGCGAAACTGTTCAATGATGAGGTGAGCGACGGCATCACGGTGCCGGTCAGCGAGCCGCGCGCGGTATTCAGCGCCGCGATGCCGCCGGTGGTGGTGTTGGTCATGGCTCCGGAAAGGTTCGTGGTGGCGTCTTTGCCGGAGTTGATGAACTGTGTGGTGTCGGTATGGAAGGTGTTGAGCTGTGTCTGCTGTTTGCTGATCAATGAGTCGAGCGCATCGATTTGTTTCCAGATGTTCTGGCCGACCGGGTCGGTGGTGTCTTTGCCGATGCCGGCTTTGGTCAGCGCGTCTTTCAGATCGCTGATTGACGTTTGGGTGGCGTTCAGTGGGGCCGAAAGTGTGTTGGTGATGGTGTCGACGGAGTTCTGCGCGCTGTTGAAGGAACCGGTGATGCTGCCGGCGGCGTTGTTGACGTGGACGGCCAGTCCGGAGAGTTGTGCTGAACTGCTGTCGAGCGCGCCGACCAGTGTGGTGGAGAAGGCTTGTGACCCGGCCTGTGTTTCCGCCAACAGTGTGCCGGACTGGCGGGAGGCATTCTGCGCGGCCGCGACGGTCTGCTTGAGTGAGGCGGTGGTCTGTTTGGCGTCGGCGAGAATCGTGTCTGATTGGGCCAGCGTGTCCTGTAAGTCGGTGAGTGAATCCTGAACGGTGTTCAGCGTGGACATCACCGTATTGAGATCATCGATCGTATCGTGCTGGACTTTGCCGGTGACTTGGTCGAGATCGTCTCCCGCTTCGGAAACGGCCGAGGCAACGGTGGTGGCTACCGTGGTGACGAAGGCGGAGTTGATCTGCTCATCGATGGTGGTGGCGCCGGTGTCGGTGATTTTCGGCGCGATCGCGTTCTTCTTCTCGTTGACGTAATACTTGATTTTCGGCTGTTTGGAGGTTCCGGTCACCGATTCGACCAAGCTGGCGCTGAAATCCTTGGGCAGCACGATGGCTGCATAGTATCCGCCGGTCTCCACGCCGTGGACGGCCTGTTCCTCATTGTCTACGAAGCGCCAGCCGAGTTCGTCGTTCTGCTTGAGTTTCTTGACGACCTGCCGGCCCGCATCGAGATGGCCGACCAGATCGTTGGTGGTGCCTTGGTCTTCATTGGCTACGGCCACTTGCAGATTGCCGGTGGCTGAATAGGGATCCCAGTTGGCGAGAATGTTGAACCATGCGTACAGCGAGGGCAGCATTGCTACGCCGAGCGTCACCACAACGGCAACGGGATTGCGTAAGATACGTCTGCAATCGCGTAGAAAGACTTGCCAAACTGTCCGCATCCAGTCCCTCTTTTCCGGTTCGTAGTCATTGCGGCCACATGCAGTCTATTCCCACCACTGGTGCGAATACTGCTGGTTTGGCGGGTTTTCTTGCAAAACTGGCCGTTGGTTGTCCGCATAATGGGACTGATATGTGAACGTTTGTTGATGGTGCGACACCGGCGGGATGGTTGTGCAATTTTGCCGGTATCCGGTGATGAAATGTTGAGGTGTTGGAACTGAGTCGTCGCAGTGCTGAGACCGAGACGACTCAGTGACGAGCCTATCCGAGGCTATCTCGTTGGTTCTGGTCTCACTGATCCAGACGGAAGCCCTGAGCGGCGGCCTTGTCGAGCAGTGTCTGATGGCTGACATCCTGCCGACTGATCGTGGCGACCTGATCGCTGAAGGCGTCCACCGGACGGTCGGCTTGGCGCAGATCGTAGTACCGGTGAACTTCCTCGTCGAAGGCGGGCAGCTGGTCGAGTACGCCATCGGCGTCAGCCGGGTAGGTGTTCTCGAAGAACTGCATCGTGCGCGGCATGCGCGGCTTGACGGTCGGGTTCTGATCGGGCTTGCCGATGGCCAGACCCAGCACCGGATACGTGTATTCCGGCAGATTCAGCACGTCGATAAGGCCGGGGATGTTGTTGAGCAGAGAGCCGAGAATCACGCAGCCCAGTCCCAGCGAATAGGCGGCGGTCTCCATGGCGTGCAGGGCCAGCACTGCGTCGTTCTGAGCTTGGGTGAAGCGATAGCTGTACTTGAGATGGAATTCGTCGGAAGCGGGATCGATACCCTTGCGTTCGGCGATGCGTGCGTTGCGGTGCTCGTCGATGACGAACACGTACAGCAACGGCGCGGTGGCGATATACGGCTGATGGCCGAATTCGGCGAGCTTGGCTTTGGTGGCCGGGTCGGTGATACGGATGGCGGACCAGTCGTTAAGGAACTGGCTGGACGCGGCATGTTGGGCGACGGTTTCGAGCGTGGCGCGGGTATCGTCGTCGATGGCCTCGTCCTTGAACTTACGGATGGAGCGGCGGCCCAGAAGAGCCTCGATTGTTGCGTTGGTAACCATGGCTTTATTGTCGCACGGCAGACGCCGGACGCCACGGTGGATTACCTCACAGTGAAATGCCGATATTGTGTGGCGGAACTGTGCTGGACTGATGGTTCCTGTCGATTGACTGATGGTTCCTTGACGAAATTCCAGCGATGAGTCATCAGTCAGCCAACAGAAACCATCATCCAACCGGGGGATTAGCGGCTGGGCTTGCGATGGCGGTGGTCGACGAACGCCTTGGAGCCCCGATCCGACAGCTGCGAAACCACTGCGCCGAGTGCGGCCGAAACGGCGGCGAATGTCAGACTCATTGCCAGACTTTGCGGCGCGTCTGCCGCCAGTCCCTTGCGCAGATTGCGTTTGCTTGTGCCCTTGTCCCATATCATCTGGAATGCTTTGCCGGCAACCAAGCCTGCCAGCGCTGGGACTGCCGACTTGATGAGCTTGTCGCCCAGAGAATCAGGGTCGTTGAGCCGGTCCTCGCGCAGCCTGTTGACCTTCTCGTCGATGCGGTGCAGGCTGTCGACCGCACGGTCGGCGCTGGAGGGGAAGTCGGTGTTCGTTTCGTCGCTCATGACTCTCAGTCTAATAGCATCTCAATCATCTCAGCGCAAAAGATGGGCGTTAATGGTGGAGTCATGAACGAGCGCAGACTAGAGTGGAGGCATGAGCGAACAGAACGTGAACGGCACCGTTGCCGTCGAGAACTCTCGTGGCGGCAACGGATTTTTGGTGTTGCTGCGCCACGGCCAGACCGTGTGGAGCGAATCCGGGCAGCATACCGGGCGCACGAACATCCCGTTGACCGCGGTCGGCGAGCAGCAGGCAGCGGATGCCGGAAGGCGCCTGCGCGAAGCTTTCCCCGAAGGATTCAGTCAGGGCTGTGTGTTTTCCAGTCCGCTGAAGCGGGCGTGCCAAACCGCTGAACTGGCCGGTTTTGCGGACCACGGTGTGTTGGACGGCATCGCTGAATGGGATTATGGCCGAGCCGAGGGGCGTACGCGCCAGCAGGTGAGTGAGGCCAGCGGTTTTGAATGGGATGTGTGGCGTGACGGGCCGCGCTCGCTGACGCCCACGCTGGAGGGCGATTGGGTCGAGACCTTACCTTCGGGCGAGCAGGTGCCGGTCCATGCCGGGCCTGGCGAGACGCTGGAAGAAGCAGCGGTACGCGCCAAGAGCGCCATCGATGAGATTACGCCGCTGCTGAAAGACGGCCATAATGTGCTGTTGGTGGCTCATGCGCACATCCTGCGCATCCTCACCTCGCAATGGCTGGGCGTGGACCCGCATTTCGCGCGGTTGCTGCGTTTGGATACGGCGCACTACTCGGTGCTCAGCGTCTATAAGGGAGATAACGTCATCGAACGGTGGAACGCCTAGCCCCGGTTGCGCTGTGATTACGCTGGCCTGCCCGCTGCTGCGGGCGGGCCTTTATTGTTTGTGGTGGGAATTGCGGTATGTCGATAAATGATTTGCAAACGATAGCGTCGCCGTGTTGTTTTTTTTGATGGGTATAAGTGGCAATCGATTGCCATGAAAGATATGTTAGCGCTCTCATAATTGCGAACGCTTGCATTGCGATAATGAGGCAAAAATGACCGAATTAATGGGATATTTGTTGACAATGGCCTGAAAATGATGATTTATGACGCGCCGATATTGCTATCGTTTGCAAAAAGAAGCAAACCGTTGCACAATAGTGCATGTCGATAGTCATAAAGGTGCGTGTTAGCGTACCTGTCCTGACCGGGGACGGCCGGGGTCGACGATGAAAGAGAAAGGTTCGATGATGAATCGTACAGTCAAGTCAGCAGTCGCGATGGCGGCTATCGCTGCGATGTCCCTCGGCACTTTGGCGGCCTGCGGAAGCTCGACCTCCGGCGATGACGCCAAGGGCAAGGTCTACTACCTGAACTTCAAGCCGGAAGCGGCTGATCAGTGGGCCGCTCTGGCCAAGGAGTACACCAAGGAGAAGGGCGTTGATGTCAAGGTCCAGACCGCGGCCTCCGGCACCTACGAGCAGACCCTGAAGTCCGAAATCGCCAAAACCGAAGCCCCGACCTTGTTCCAGGTGAACGGCCCGGTCGGCTACCAGAACTGGAAGAAGTACACCGCCGACATGTCCAACACGGATGTGTATAAGGAACTCACCAACCAGGACGTGGCCCTGAAAGACGGCGACAAGGTGGTCGGTGTGCCGTACGTGATGGAAACCTACGGCCTGATCTACAACAAGGACATCCTCAACAAGTACTTCGCGCTGGATGGTGCCAAAGCCACGTCCATGGACGAAATCGACAACTTCGACACCCTGAAGGCCGTGGCCGACGACATGCAGGCCCGCAAGGACGAGCTCGGCATCAAGGGCGCGTTCACCTCCGCCGGCTTCGACTCCAGCTCCGACTGGCGATTCAAGACCCATCTGGCCAACCTGCCGCTCTACTATGAGTTCAAGGACGACAACGTCACCGAGCAGCCGGCCACCATCAAGGGCACTTATCTGCCGAACTACAAGAAGATCTTCGACCTGTACATCACCGACTCCACCACCGACCCCACCCAGCTGAGCGCCAAGACCGGCGATGATGCGAACTCCGAGTTCGCGCTCGGCGAGGCCGCCTTCTACCAGAACGGCACCTGGGCTTGGACCGACCTGCAGAAGGCCGGCATGAAGGCCGAATCCGTGGGCATGATGCCAATCTACACCGGTGTCAAGGGTGAAGAGAAGCAGGGCTTGGCCACTGGTTCCGAGAACTACTGGTGCATCAACGACAAGGCCTCCGACGCCGACAAGAAGGCCACCGAGGACTTCCTCTCCTGGGTGATCACCTCCGACACCGGCAAGAAGGCCATCTCTCAGGACATGGGCTTCACCACCCCGTTCAAGACCTTCGATGACGTCAAGTTTGACAACCCGCTGACCGAAGCCGCCGTGGAAGACCAGAAGTCCGGCACGACCCAGGTTTCTTGGAACTTCACCATGATGCCGTCCGAAGAGTGGAAGAACAAGGTCGGCCAGGCACTGCTCGAGTACGCGCAGGGCACCGGCAAGTGGGATGCCGTCAAGACCGCCTTCGTGGACGGTTGGGCTTCCGAATACGAGGCTTCGCACTGAGTCTCATAGAGTCCCATAGCCGATAAGTAACAATCCGCGGCGCCCCTGCCATTTCCTTCTCCGGGGGGCGCCGCTTTGTATTGCTGAGTCTCGCACAAAATCGTCCGCCGCAAAAAAGTGTGAGGCACGCACCCGCTCAATCGCACACTGTGGGGCCATGAATCGGCGATTTTTCGCCATTCTCCACAATGTGCGATTGAGCGTTACTGTGCGGTTGCCTCACACTTTTTCTATGGTGGGCTTTGTTGTGTGAGCCTACTTAACGCGGGAGGTGGAGGAGCGGACCTTCAGCTGGGCCGGGAACACGATGTAGGGTTGCTCAATCGGCTTTTCGTCAATGAGATCGAGCGTCATGCGGGCTGCCACGCGGGCCATTTCCACCGGATCCTGGCGGATGGTGGTCAGGCCGATATCGCCGGTGTAGAAACTATCGTCGTAGCCGATCAACGAGACGTCGCCGGGCACGGAGAATCCATTGCGCTCCAGCTGGAACATAAGCGGCAAAGCAATGCCATCCTCCTGGCATGCGATGGCGGTGGGCATCTCGTCTTGGCTTATGAGTTGGTTGACCACGTCGCTGATTTCATAACGTCCATCGTCATCGACCTTGCAGACGATAACCTGCGGCTCGATGCCTTCCCTGCGGCAGCAGGCGGTGAATGAGTCGAATCGGCTTTGCACGGAGAAGCTCAGCGACACCTCGCGATTGGTGCTGATGTAGGTGATGCGGCGATGTCCGAGATTGATAAGATGGCGGGCGGCCAGCGTGGAGCCCTGCACATCGTCGATATTGACGGCGGCGGTAAAGCCGCGGGCTCCGGGTTCGACTGAATTGATGCCGACGATCGGCACGCCGACCGAAGCCAGTTGCGCGATTTCGTTGTTGTCGATATCGAAAGACGCCACAATCACGGCATCGGCGTTACGGCGTACCGGCAACATCTCGAAGAATTCCTTGCGCTCCTCGATGCTGGAAATCTGGAATACCGAAATATCGTAGCCCTGCGTGTGCAGCACCTCGTTGAGCCCCTCGATGACCGAGGCGGTGAACCACAGGCGGATATGGCCGCTCATCAGTACTGCGATGCGCAGGGAGCGGCCGGATTTCAGGGCCGCAGCCGAGCGGGAGAGTGAGAAATTGAGTTTGTCGGCGATGGCGAGCACGCGCTCGCGGGTCTTGGCCGACACCAGATCCGGCCTGGTGAAGGAACGTGAGACGGTGGAGATGGAGACGCCGGCCTCGCGGGCGACATCCTGAATGCTCGTAGCCATTGCAGCCCCCTTGCGTTGAATGGAAAATCGCAATACACATGCACAACTGACTCCAGTGTACATGCTGATTGATTGATCTGCGGCGATGACAACGATTGTATTACAAACGTTTGCAAAGTGTCTATGTCGGCGTTAGATTGGCTTTATATAGCCATTATCTTAGGTGAAAGAAGATTGCTGGAGCCGGAGTGTGCTCGAACTTGAAACGCCTAAAATGACAACGTTTGACATATAATGATTCGACGTTTACTATGAACATAGGCTTGAACGAGAACAGGCCGTGCATGCGGTTCTCGATCGGCAAGCTCGCATTGAGTTGAACTCCGCAGCCGGCGCACGATGCAGTGTCACAACGCAGCGGACTCAAGGAGGAGGAAAAGTCATGATCAGCATGGCTGGCAAGGCGATACGCAGATGGTGGGCGCTGTTCGCGCTCCCCACATTCGCCGCATTCATCATCGGGTTCCTGGTGCCCTTCATCATGGGCGTCTACTTAAGCTTCTGCGAATTCACCACCGTTACCGACGGTGAATGGGTGGGGCTTAAGAACTATGGCAAAGCGTTGAAAGACAAGGAATTCCTGCACGCGCTCGGCTTCTCCACCGCGTTCACCATCGTGACCACCATCGTGATCAACGTGATCGCCTTCGCCATCGCCTACATGCTGACCAAGGCGATCAAGGGCTCCACGCTGTTCCGCTCGGTATTCTTCATGCCGAACCTTATCGGCGGCATCATCCTGGGCTACATCTGGCTGCTGCTCCTGAACGGCGTACTAGCCCACTGGGGCCGCGCCCTGACCTATAAGGCGTCCTACGGGTTCTGGGGCTTGGTCATCCTGGTGTGCTGGCAGCAGATCGGCTACATGATGATCATCTACATCGCCGGCCTGCAAGCCCTGCCCACCGATGTGCTGGAGGCCGCGGCCGTGGACGGCGCCAACGGACGGCAGACCATGTTCCGCATCATCATCCCGCTGATGATGCCGTCCATCACCGTGTGCTCCTTCCTGACCGTGACCAACGGTTTCAAGCTCTACGATCAGAACCTCGCATTGACCAACGGTGCGCCGAGCAACATGTCTGAAGGTCTGGCGCTGAACATCACCCGCACCTTCTACGGCCGTATGGGCTGGGAAGGCGTCGGCCAGGCGAAGGCCGTGCTGTTCTTCATCCTGGTCGCGGTCATCGCCCTGATTCAGAACAAGCTCACCACGAGCAAGGAGGTGGCAGCCTGATGAACGAGAACAAGCCTGTGAAGCATGGCGCATTATGGACCGTGCTGTTTGCCGTTGTCTCCCTGTTCTGGATTTTCCCGATCGTCCTGGTGCTGATCAACTCCTTCAAGCAGAAGGCGTACATCTCCAAGAACGCGTTCTCCCTGCCTGCCGGCAAGGCGTTCGTGGGACTTGAGAACTATGTGCGCGGCATCGAGACCACGCAGTTCTTCGCCTCCTTCGGCTGGACGTTGCTTATCACCGTCGGCTCGGTGGCGCTGATTCTGGTGTGCACCTCGATGTGCGCATGGTGGATCGTGCGCGTGAACAACTGGGCCGCGAAGCTGCTCTACACCCTGTTCCTGTTCAATATGATCGTGCCGTTCCAGATGGTGATGTTCACCCTCTCCAAGATCGCCGACATGCTGAAGCTCAATACCCCGTGGGGCCTGTGCATCGTGTACCTCGGTTTCGGTGCCGGTCTGGCCGTGTTCATCTTCACTGGCGTGATCAAGGGCATCCCGCAGGAGCTTGAGGAGTCCGCCATGATCGACGGCGCGTCAGTGCCGCGCATCTTCTTCCAGATCGTGGTGCCGATTATGAAGCCGTCGATCGTCTCGGTGGCCATCCTCGAAGCCATGTGGATCTGGAACGACTACCTGCTGCCGTACCTGACGCTCGACCTCGGCAAATACAAGACCATCTCGGTCGCCGTGCAATACCTCAAGGGCGGCTACGGTTCCGTGGATATGGGCGCCATGATGGCCTGCCTGGTGCTGGCAATCATCCCCATCATCGTCTTCTACTTGGTATGCCAGAAATATATAGTCTCTGGTGTCATGGCGGGAGCCGTCAAGGGCTGACGACTCGCGTCGTCAGCCCATGGCTGGAAGCCCAGTGGGCTTCCAGCAGGCTCCAGGCTGAGCCGCGACAGCGGCGAAGCTAATGATGAGCTTCGTCGTAGGCGAGTCCGTAATTGCAGGGCCGAAGGCGGAGCGGTCAAGGGTTGAGCCCGACAATTTGGCTCCCCTCCCTGAGGGGAGCCAAAAGCTGTACAAGGAGTAGTTGATGAACTGGCTGGCACCGGACTCGAAATTCATGCGCGCGTGGAGCAATCTTGTTGACGGCGTATGGATCAACATTCTGATGCTGATCACCTCTATTCCGCTCATCACCATCGGTGCAGCCCTGACCGCCGGTCATGATGCTTGCCGCCGCTCCATCGAGGGCGAGGGCAAAGGCGTAACCGCCAACTACTTCAAGTCATTCAAAGCCAACTTCATCAAAGCCACACTGCTGTGGATGCCGTTCTTGGTGGCGCTGATTGCACTGGTCTGGTCATGGATCGTCCTGCAGATCACGCCGCTGCTCATCATCAAATTCGCGCTGACCATCCTCTGGCTTATCGGTTTCGAATGGGTGTTCGCGCTTCAGGCACGCTTCGAGAACACCGTGGCCGGCACCTTGAAGAACGCCTTCATCTTCGGCATCTCCCACATCGCGATGACCGTGGCCCTAGTCATCGTGGATGCCGTGTTCGTGACGCTGCTGGTGGCCAGCTGGTTCTACATGCCCGGTGGACTGTTCCTGCTGGTGATCCTTGGTTACGGCACCATGCTGATGCTCCATATCCCCGTCACCGAGCGCGTCTTCAAGCCATATCTCATTGACTAGGCGGGTTCTCTCGCGAATATGCGGCGATCTTCGAGGTCTGAGCGCTCTCTGTCCACGCAAGCGCGGTAAAGATAACAAATTGATAACAGTTTGGGGCGGCTGGCGGAGCGGGGTGCCGATTGAGGGGTATTAGTGATTGGCTTGGAAGGGGGCTTTTGGACATACGGGGGGTGTGTTCGGGCTGGGCGGCTGCCCCCGTAAGTGCTTATATGCATAAGGAATCTGGCACACTGAGTCTCAGTGCCGTAATGGTATCACCGCAAATAATGTTTGCGCTCACGTAGAGGCGAACGAGACGCCCGACAAGTGGGTCGAGGCAAAGGACAAGGAGAGATGCGGTGAAGCATTGGAAGAAGATGGCAGCATCGTTGATTGCAATATCAACGATGGTGGCAGTAGTTCCGACGACGTATGCCATGGAATCGGAAGATTCCCAACCACAGACAACCGATACCGCGACAGTGCAGACTACTAAGGCTGCTGAACCGACGCTGCTCGCCAGCTGGGACTTCACGGGCAAAAACGGCACCACGAACAGCGCGATTGCCGATTCGACCGGCAAGTACAACCTGACGCTGAAGGACGGCGCCAAGATCGAACAGTACGGTGACCGCAGCAACAACGAGGCGCTCTCACTGCGCGGCGATGGCCAGTACGCCCAGATCGATGACCAGCTGTTCAAGGATGCGGGCGACTCCTTCACTCTGGAGTTCGCGTCCAAGACTCGTCACGACAACAGCGGCAAGTTCTTCTCGTTCATCGTCGGCAAGGACGGCTCGAACGACGCCAACACCACCGATCAGGCCAACGCCAACAAGTACCTGATGTTCTACAACAGCAAGACCGCCATCAAGGGCGTTATCTCCAACAACAACTGGGGTAACGAACAGGGATCCAAGGTCACCGTTTCCGGCAACGACAACAGCTGGGCCGATTACAAGATTGTCGTGGACGGCACCAACCTTGCCGTGTTCCGCAACAATGCCCTGATCATTTTCAAGGCCAACACCGGCATCAAGATGAGCGATCTCGGCGCGACCACCACCTACATCGGCAAGTCGTTCTACTCCGTCGATGAGTACTGGAATGGTGCAATGGATGACATCAAGGTCTACAGGGGCGCTGACCTGACCATGCCGACCGCCGTTGCGATTTCCGGCACCGGTGTGGTGAACAACAAGCTCACCCTGATTGAGAAGGACTCCACCAAGCTCACCGCCACCGTCACTCCGGACGACGCCGTGAGCAAGAACGTCACCTGGTTCTCCTCCGATGAGTCCGTGGCCAAGGTCGCCGCAGACGGTACTGTAACCGGCGTCAAGGCTGGTACTGCCACCATCACCGCCACCACTGAGCTGGGTGGTGTGAAGGCCGAACTGCCCGTCACCGTTGAGCCGATGAACGCCCAGAACGCCGCCGCAGCCGACCTCGATGCCGCGATTGCTGCGCTGAAAGTTCCGGCGGCCGAGAATCTGCCGCTAGTCGCCAAGGGCACCAAGAACGGCTCGGCGATTACGTGGAAGTCCTCGGACGAGAAGCTCATTACGTCCACTAACGAGAAGTACGAAAACAGGACCACTGGTGCCGATGACCCGTATCGTGGTGCTGGCATCATCAATCGTCCGGCCTACGGCGACGGTGATTCCAAGCCGGTTACGCTGACCGCCACCGCTTCCTACAACGGCGGTGAGAAGGTCACCAAGACCATCGAGGTCACTGTCAAGGAGAAGACCCGCATCGCGCCTGACACCGGCTATGCGGCCGTCACTTTTGAGAGCGACAGCAACGGTGGAGAAAAGGCCTGGGTGGCTTCCACTGAGAAGAACGATTTCTTCACGTTTAAGACTCGCAACAATGGCCAGGCGGTACTTACCAATGATGCCGACACGGGTGGCTTGCGTGACATGTTCGTGCTGCGTTCCCACGAAGGCGACAAGTACTACCTGATTGCCACTGATCTCAAGGTCTCGTCAATGGGCTGGAGTCAAAACCAGGTTAACGGCTCTCGGAAAGTTGAGGTCTACGAGTCCACCGATATGATGAACTGGACCCGTACCAACGGCGACGGCAACGGCGGCATCACCATCAACACGCCGAACGCCGGTATGACCTGGGCACCGGAAGCTTACTGGGATGATGACCTGAACGCTTACGTGGTGTTCTTCTCTTCCCGCATGTTCACTGATGACACCCGTACTACTCCGGTCAAGAACGACAAAACCGGCAATAGCTCCTATGCTCAGGTGCGTTACGCCATCACCCGCGACTTCGTGAACTTCACTGAACCGCAGATGTGGCAGGATACCGGTTACGCGCGCATTGATTCCACCGTGCGTAAGATCGGTGGTTACTACTACCGACTCACCAAGAATGAGCAGGGCGGTGCCGCTGGCGGTTACATCACCACTGGTAAGAGCATCTTCCTTGAGCGTTCCAAGGTGCTGACTGCACCGACCACCGAGGCATCTCCGGATCAGGACCCGAACACCGGTTGGCAGCTGCTCGAGCAGGCGTTGCTGCCGTTCGAAGGACCAGAGACCATCAAGCTCAACAAGGATGACGAACTCAACACGAAGGACGACGACGGCTACATTCTGCTGTCCGACAACTTCGCCTACCGTGCATTTATGACCACGGGTGCCGAGCTTTCCAAGACCACGTGGGACAACCCGATGACCAAGCGTTACCCGGACTTCAACAACGAAAAGAAGCCGGTCAAAGCCGAGCCGGGCGCTCAGGGCTACATCACTCAGGGTGCTAACGGCGGTCTGCCGGACAAGGTGCGTCACGGTGCGTTCGTGAACGTGCCTGAGTCTGTGCTCAAGGTGACGAAGTCCTGGACCGCTGCCAACCCGACGCACATCGAGGCTGTTGACTCCACCACCAAGGCCGAGTACAACGCCGGCACCCGCGAGCTCACCGCCACGGTGACCGCCGCCGATAAGGGCACGCTCGCCGGTTCGGTGAAGTTCTCTGCTGGCGACTGGTCCAAGACCGTGAAGCTCGACGCCGAAGGCAAGGCCACTGTGACCCTCCCGGCCAGCGTCTCTGGCACTGTTGCGGTTGCTTACGACGGCTACACCGATGGTTTGGTCAATCCATCCGATACTACGGTTGACGGCATTGAACAGGGCAAGGTCGATTTGGTTGAGCTCAACAAGCAGATCGCCGCTGCCGAAGCGCTCAAGGAATCCGATTACACGGCTGATTCCTGGGCTGCGCTCGCCAAGGCACTGCAGGCCGCCAAGGCTGCGCTCGCTTCCTCCGACCAGGCTGTGGTTGACAAGGCCGCCGCTGATCTGAGCGCCGCCATCGCAGCATTGCAGAAGGCGGAAACGCCCACCAAGCCGGATACCGGCGATGGTGGCAACAAGGGCGATAACGCAGGCGACAAGACCGATGACACCAAGTCTGACGGCAAGTTGCCGGCCACCGGTGCCGCCGTATATGGCGTGAGCGGTGCCATGGTGCTGCTCGCCGCTGCCGGCATTGCGTTGTCCATCTGGCGCAAGCGCCGCGCATAACTGAGTAGCTGCTCACTGCAACGCACAGAAAATCGCACAGTATATATGTGATTTTCTGTGCGTTTTAATGTATAACAGCACATGCGTCATTTTTTATTGTATTGGTGTGGTCATGCTAAATGTATGTGCTGTAGAGCCTGTGTACCGTACCAGTGAACGCTAGCACTAAACTTATAAGTGCTTGCATTTGGGCGTGCTATAGCGCATCGGTGTTGTCCCCGGAAAACGGCGTTGTTCGTAGGGGCGGATTGGTGGGCAAGTGCAGTCAAATGTAATGCGAATCGGCAAACGAGGAAGTGCTGATTCGTACAAGGAGACGCAAAAGTGGCCGATAAAGGAGCGGCCAAGCGCCATAGCGATAACAATTTGATAACAATCTAGCAAGGATGCGAGGAAGGAAACTCGGTGAGGAGAGTTACTCGATTGGCGGCCTGCTTGGCTGCGGTATCAACGCTGAGCGTGGGACTGGTTACGCCGGTCACCGCGTTGGCTGACGATACGACACCTCAGGTGCAGCAATCCGTTCAGACGAGCGATGCTCAGGCTGCTGCGGCTGTAGACCCGCTTGCCGGCTTCGATTTCAATAGCGACCCGGACGATGGTGCATTCGCCAGTGCTCAGGGTAACGCTAAGGCCACCGTGCAAGGCACGGTGGATCTCGTCAACGGAAAAGATGACGACAACGGCAAGGCCGCCCAGCTCGGCAGCGGTTTCTGGCTGAACGTGACCAAGTCCGATGGCAGTGCACTGCTCAACGGTCTTGATGATGTGACGATCAGCTATGACAGCAAGGCGGCTGCGACCGGTGGCCAGTGGACTGTGTTTGCCGCGCCGACCGCCGGTGCGGTGAACGGCAGCGCCCCCACCTACGTCGGTGTGCTCGACCGCGCCGACAAGACCCGCGTGGAACGCTATCTCAACGGCCGCGCATCCGACATCGCCACCATCGACAAGAATACCGGCACGAAGGATGCTTGGAAGCATGTCGATCTCGTCATCTCCGGCAAGACCGCGAAGCTCTATGTCGATAAGAAGTTCGTGGCGAGCAACGTGAACGGCGAGGATCTCAAGAGCATTCTTGGCGGCTCAGGTGGCGTGCTGCAAATCGGCAAAGGCAACTGGGGCAACGGTGAATACTTCACCGGTTTGCTCGACAATCTCACGATTTATGGCTCCGCGCTTTCCGCGGCCGATCTCGGCATCGCATCGCCTACTGCAATCGAGATCTCCGGTTCCAATGTGAAGGATGGCAAGCTGAGTCTCAAGGAAGGCAACTCCGCATCCCTGTCCGCAACCGTCACCCCTGAAGGCGCTGAGCCTACGGTGACATGGGAATCCAATAATCCGGCTGTGGCTACTGTGGATACCAACGGCAAGGTCACCGGCGTGAAGGCCGGCACCGCCACCATTACAGCGGCTTCCGAAGCTGACGCCGCCAAGACCGCCGAGCTCAAGGTCACCGTCACCGAGGTCAAGGCCGATGACGCCTACGGCTACGTGATGGTCCACTTCATCGAAAACAACAAGGGCTACGCCGAGAAGATCTACCTCGACATCTCGCGCGGCGATGACGCCACCCAGTGGGATACGCTCAACGGCGGCGAGCCGATTCTGGTGAGTAACGAATCCACCACCGGCGTGCGCGATCCGTTCATCGCCTACAACCCCGAGTCGAAGACCTACTACGTGCTGGCCACCGATTTGCGTGTGTTCGGCAGCGATAATGCCGGTTGGGGCACGTGGGCTACAGGTTACAGCACCAAGTTGCATGTGTGGTCGTCCAAAGATCTCATTCACTTCAACGACATGACGGAACTGGAGACCGCCGCCGCCGACAAGTACACTGCCAATCCGAACAAGAGCCAGACGCTCACCGATTCCGTGACCGGCAAGACCATCTCCGAGATCGGCATGGCATGGGCTCCTGAGGCTACGTGGGTGCCGAACTTCTATGATCTCAACGACGACGGCCAGCTCAACGGTTCCGATAAGGGCAACCCGAAGAACCAGCAGGGCGGCGCATTCGTTGTGTATTGGTCTGTCTCCGCCAAATACGATGGCGAGAACAGTCAGCCCGGCAAGAAGGTGACTCACGTGTTGTGGGCGGCCACCAAGGACTTCACCAACGAGACTTACATGTTTGGCGGCGTCTTCGTGCCTAACAGCAAGTACAACCGGGGCAACACCATCGACACCACGATGCTGCAGAACGGTTCCCGCACATACCGCACCACCGGCTCCGGCGTGATCTTCATGGAATACACCGATCGTGCCGATTGGTGGCGTGCCAACGATCAGGGCCAGTACGCGACCGACCCGGCCAAGGGCTGGGTGTTGCGCCAGACCAACATCGGACACACGCTCGGCAGCGCGCAGGAAGGTGCCAACGGTTTCAAGGTCAACGGTGAGAACAAGTGGTACATGTTCGTTGACAACTATGGATCTGTCGCCTCCGGTGCCCGCTACGGCTACAACCTACTCGAGGCCGACAACCTCGATTCCGAGAATCCGTGGAGCGTCCTGAAGGCCGACGACTACTTCCTCACCGCCAACACCAAGCACGGTGGCATTGTTTCGCTCACCAAGGCCCAGTACGACGCGATTCGCGCGGCTGATGCCAAGGCTTCCGACAACGCCGACCTGAAGGCCGAGGATGTGACGGTGGATAAGGGTTCTGCCGATACGGACATCACTGCCAAGCTGCCGAAGACGCAGCAGGTCACTCTTGCCAACGGTTACGGCACTGCCAAGCGCGACGTGATGTGGGACGTTTCCAACGTCGACACCTCCAAGCCCGGCGAGTACACCGTCACCGGCACGGTCGACACCATCGGCGCGAACAAGAACCACTGGAAGTGGACGAACGCCGCCGGCGAGTCGAAGACCGACGAGGACGACCTCATCAACTCCGGTGCGAACGCGAACAACAACTGGAAACAGACCGGTGGCTTTGTCGACAACGAAACCGCCAACAAGAACCGCACGCTATACAGCTCCACCGCCATCACTGTGACCGCCAAGGTGACCGTGACCGGCGAAACCGAGCCGACCGACCCGGATTTGCTCGCCGACTTCACCTTCGAGAACGCCGGCGAGACCTTCGACGGCGGCAATGCGACGGGTGCCACTCAGGGCACCGCCACGCTCGCCGACGGCAAGGACGGCAAGGCCGCGAAGCTCAGCAAGAACTTCTGGCTCAACGTCACCGCCAAGAACGGCGACGCTCTGCTCAAGGGCAAGAACGACGTGACCATCAGCTACGATGTCAAGCCCGACGCCTCCGGCAACACCGGCTGGACTTTCTTCGCCGCCTCCAACGCCACCAAGCAAGAGTACGGCCAGGAGCACTACGTCGGCGTGCTCGACAAGACCACCGGTATTACCGTCGAACGCTACAACAACAACGATGGCAAGCGCGATTCCTCCGGCAACGTCTCATACACCAAGACGAACGTCGACTGGAAGCACGTCGATATCGTGATTTCCGGCGCAACCGCTAAGCTGTACATCGACTCCAAGCTGGTAGCCGTGAACAACAACGGCCAGAAGCTCACCGACATCCTCGGTGCTGATGGCGGCGTGCTGCAGATCGGCAAGGCCAACTGGAGCAACGGCGAGTACTTCTCCGGTCTGCTCGACAACCTCAAGATCTGGGGCAAGGCCCTGAGCGACGACGAGCTTGGCGTGGAAAGCGCGAAGACCGACTACGCCGCCGCGCTCGCCATCCCGGCGCAAATCACCGGCGACCTGCCGAGCACTGTGCTGGGCAAGACGGTTACTTGGTCCGCGACCGGCGACGGTACGAAGCTCGTAGCCGCAGACGGCAAGGTCACGCAGCCGAAGTCCGGCGAGAAGGCCGTAAAGGTCAAGCTCACCGCCACCATCGACGGCGTGGATAAAGCTATCACCGCCGAATCCGAAATCCTCAACAACGGCGGCGAAATCGCTTCCTACGTCAAGGATGTCGATCGCTCCGACCAGAACGGTGCCAAGTACGACCCGCTCGCCTACAACGACGATCGTCGCGCCGACTCGCTGTACGTGGCCGCCAAGGCCGCCGATGGCAGCAAATGGGAGCCCCTGAACCGTTCGCAGTCGATTCTGTCGGTCAAGTGGGACGGCTCGCAGTCTGCCAAGCTGAATGCGCAGATGGGCTCACCCGCTTTCTTCCGTGCGGAGGACGGTACCCTTGGTGTGGTTTCCTCGCAGAACAACGCCACCGGTGCGATTTACGTGTGGGATGGCAAGGGCGACGGTGCCACGTTCACCAACGAGCGCGCCATCACCGTGACCGACAGCTCCATCGTCACCAACCCGCGCATCGTCTATGATGCCGCCTCCAAGGGCTACAAGGTCTTCTGGACCGATGGCCTGAGCGGCGAAGGCCGTATGGCCACGCTCTCCGACCTGACTGCCAAGGCAACGGTCGGCGAGACGCTCAAGGCCGACGCGGTTGCGATGGGTGTGGGCGACGTGACCGAAGGTCTGCCCGCATGGGCCGGCGAAGGCCAGACCCGCGCATTCGCTGTGAGCTCCTCTGAATTCGATGCGTTCTACAAGAACTATGTCGATCTGCAGAACACCGGCGTTAAAGCTCTGGGCGGCGCAACCGTGGAGAACGGTGCTTCCGCCGAGGACGTCACCGCAGCGGTTTCCGGAACGCAGGCCACAATGACCTACAACGACGGCTCCACGAAGACCTTCAACGTCGACTGGAACGCCGATGATCTGGCCGCCGTGGACACCTCAAAGGCCGGCACGTATGAGGTCAAGGGCACTGTTCAGCAGACCACCGAGGCCATGTACAACGACGCTCGCGCCGATCCGGACATCTTCTACAACGAAGACGATGGCTACTACTACCTCACCGGTTCCACCTATGAGGTAAAGTCCACTGATTCGACCAACAACCAGAAGGACAGCTACCGTTCCATCGGCCTCAAGCGCGCCAAGACCATCAACGGTCTGAAGGATGCTGAGGAACACATCATCATCAAGCCGGAGAACGGCACTCCGGGCCACGAAGACCAGTACCCCAACTCGTTCTACGGTTGGAGCGCGTTCATTTGGGCCCAGGAGTTCCACAAGATCAACGGCAAGTGGTGGATTGTGGCCGGCTTCCACAAGGGTGCCTCGTCCGCGAACGGTGGCTGGTGCAACAACACCATCCTCATCCCGTACACCGGCGACGAGCAGTCCATCAAGGATGGCGGATTCCTCGAGGCCGAGAACTGGGGCGAGCCGACCGTGCTGGAAGGCGCCGCATTCGACGTGACGTACTTCGAGCGCGAGGAGAACGGCAAGGCCCAGGGCTACTGGCTCTTCCCGAAGAGCGCAGGCCTGTACCTTGCCAAGGCAAAGATGGGCGATGGCGTCACTCCGCTGGTGGATGGCGGCCTTGAGCACATCTATCAGGTCAGCCAGCAGTTCGAGTACGGCAAGTATGCGCCTACCCCCGGAGACAACTCTGAAGGTTCTGATCAGGCAATCGTAGAGGCACCGTTCATGTTCGAGCATGGCGACTACGTCTACATTGCCTATGCGGGGGCCACGGTGGATAAGTATTACAACACCAACGTGATGCGTGCCGCCAAGAATGCCGACCTGCAGGATCTGTCGAGCTGGACCACGGCCGACTTCCCGTCGTTCGACACCAACGACACCTACACCGGTGCCTACGGTGCGGATGAGGCCTCGTACGAGCGCAAGCAGGCCGGCCCCGGCCACATCTCGCTTGCACATGATGAGGCCGGCAACATCGTCATGGCCTACCACGCACGCCCCTACCCGGAAATTCACTCCGGTTCCGCGGCGGGTGGCCTGTTCGATCAGGACCGCAATACGTGGGTCAAGGCCGTGAACGTGCGCGCCAACGGCATGCTCGACATGTCGCTGACCAAGGATCAGGAGGTTGCTCCGGCCAACCGCACGGTGACCATTACGGTGACCGTCGGCGAGCCTGATACGCCGGTTGAGCCGTCCATCACCGGCATCCGCGTCAAGAGCGAGCCGACAAAGACCAAGTACACGGTGGGCGAGCAGTTCTCCGCCGATGGTCTTGTGATCGAGGCGACGATGTCGGACGGCACGGTGAAGACGCTCGATGCCGCCGACTACACGGTCGGCGACGTGGACATGTCCGCTGTGGGCACCAAGACCGTCACCGTCACGCTCAAGGCCAACGATCAGCTCACCACGTCGTTCGTGGTGACCGTGAGTGCCAAGACCGAGCCCGGTAAGCCCGGTTCGGGCGACGGTTCCGGCGATGGTGCAGGCAGCGATAACGGTAACGCTGGTACGGGAGCAGACTCCGGTCTGCCGTCCTCTGGTGCCGCCGTGCTAGCCCTCGGCACAGCCCTGGTCGCTCTCACCGCAGCTGGTGCCGGTCTGGAAGCCTGGCGCAAGCGCAAGGACTGAGCAGGCCTAGTCTGCATAGCTCCCCTCAGTCCGCCTCAGATGGACTGAGAGGAGCCCAACAAACGTGGTTTCCCAATAAACACACTTCACAACTTAACAACCAACTCAGCCACCCCACCATTCAATGAGGAGAAATATATGGGCAAGTGGAAGAAAACGGTAGCGGCGGTAGCGGCGCTACCGGTCATGATTGCGGGACTGGCCTTAGGTCCAGTCACCGCGATGGCGGCAGACAACGACGGAGGTCTGACGGACGCTAATCTCGTCGCATCCTACGATTTTGAGGATGCCAACGATAAAGGAAAGGACATCTCCGGCAACAATAACGACCTGACCGTCAAGGGCGAGAATGTCGAATACGGCGTACCCGGAGACCATCAGTCAGGCGGCAACGCCATCCAGTTGCGAGGCAACGATGGTCAATACCTCGAACTGCCGAACGGTCTGCTCAATGGCACCGACTCCTTCACCGTGCAGTTCGACTCGAAGTCCCGCATGGCTGCGAACGACAACTTCTTCTCGTTCACCATCGGCTCCGACAACCAGAAGTACTTCTTCTCCCGTCTGCGCCCAACCAGCGTGTACACTGCCATCACCAAGGCCTCCAACGGTAACGAGCAGGGCGTGACCGCTACGCAGTCCGCGAACGTGTGGCACACGTACCGCATTTCCGTGAGCCCGACCTTCATCGCCACGTTCATCGACGGCAACCTTGCCGCCATCAACAAGAACGTGACCACGAAGCTCTCCGAGCTCGGCGCCGACCTGCCGATGAACTTCGGCAAGTCCACATGGGCCGGCGACAAGTACTACAACGGCGGTCTTGATAACATCAAGATTTGGAAGGCTGCCTACGTCTCCGACGGCATGGTGTGGGATGGCGTGACCCTGCCCGGCTCCACCGAAGGCAGCGTGACTCTGCCTGCCAAAGATGCGCTCGGCAACACGATCACATGGTCTTCGTCCAACACCGCAGTGCTCGGCAACGACGGCACACTCGTCAAAGCCCCGGCCCAAGACACCGATGTGACGTTCACCGCCAAGTCCACGGTCAACGGCATCGAATACACGAAGACATTCACGGTGAACGTGGCTGCGGCCATCACCACCGCCGACGTAGCCGCCGAACGACTGCTGGTTGACTACCAGCTCACTGCCGGCGCAACGCTGCCGACTGCAATTGCTGCGGCCCCTGATGCGAAGGTGACGTGGAAGTCCTCCGACACGAGCCTCGTCAAAGACGATGGCACAGTCGTTGGCACAAACGGCGACGCTGAGAAGACCGTCGACCTTACTGCGACGGTTACGCTCGGCACCACCAGCACCACAAAGAAGTTCACCGGCGTGCGCGTTATGCCGAAGAGCGCCCAGAAGCTCTCCTCCTACACTCGCGACAGGTCCATCAACGGTGGCTCCCGCGTGGGCAATGCCTTGCATCTGGCACTGAACAACGGCACTACGACCACTGCGCTCAACACCAACTACGGTGTGGCTTTTGCCGAGGCGAAGATCAACGCAACCGCAAACACTGAATCCACTGAAGTTCGTGGTCTCGTAGACCCGTACTTGTTCCAGTTGAAGGATGGCAAGTACGCCTATGTGGCAGTGTTCACTGATGTGAACGGCAATCGCGTAGATGGCGGCCAGGTTGCTTTCTCTACCTCCAGCAATCTGACGGACTGGTCCGGCAAGCCGAATGAGGACGAGCGTGGCGACGTGGTTACGGTCACCTCTGACGCTACTCTGTTTGATGCCGGTTCCATCGCAGCTGGATACGACGCTTCCGCAGGCGAATACCGTATCTCGTGGAAGGTGAACGGCGCTGCCAAGTACGTGACGACCAAGGACTTTAAGACCTTCTCTGAAGTCAAGAACGGCGTAGGCTTCGAGCGCACGCAAGCTGACTTGACCGGTATCGATAATGCGGTTGCTGGCAGCGGCAACGCCATCGCGCTTACCAAGGATGTTGCTGACAGCCTGACCGAGAGGTTTGGCCGCGTGCACAACACTGGTGTGGAAGTCCCGACAGACATCACCGTGCAGGCTAACAAGACCACCAAGGATGACCTGCTCGCGCAGATCAACGGCGGCGCAGAGCTCGACAACGGCAACCTCTCCAAGGGTGCCACGGCAACCGCCGCTTACTCCGATGGCTCCACCTTCGACTTCCGCGTCAACTGGAATCAGGACGATCTGAACAAGATTGACCTGACCGAGGCCGGTACTTATGAAATCAGCGGCACCATCAACCAGCAGAACTACTCCGAGCAGTTCCCGATGATGAGCAACCGCGCCGATCCGAACATCGTGTACTACAACGGTAAGTACTACGCCATGGGCACCTCCGATACCGGCGGTATGAAGACACTGTTCATCCGATCCTCCGATACGCTCGCCGGGCTGAAGGATCAGAAGGCCGGCACCGCAACTGAAGGCGGCTACAAGGTCGAAGGTCAGGATGTGTACCTGTTTGGCGAGAACGATGGTTTGGGGCACAAGGGTTACCACTGGGCACCTGAGCTGCACGTTATCAACGGCAAGCTGTACTGCTTCTATGCTACCTTCCCGACCGGTAAGGCTGGTGATGAAAACATCACTAATTCTCCCAACTGGGCCGGTCCATCTGCTTACGTGATGGAGCTCAAGGATGGCGGCGATCCCACCAAGACCGCCGACTGGATTGAGTATCGCGTGCAGGCCAAGGATGGCGGCGTGCTGTCCCCGCACGGTCTGTCCATCGACATGACCTACTTCGAGGCTGGCGGCAAGTCGTACATTGCTTGGAGCCAAGGCGATCAGGAGCGTAAGGGTGCCAAGGCCAACGTGTCCATTGCCGAGGTCAACTCGGACAAGCCGTGGCAGGCCATCACCGAGCCGCAGCGTCTCATGCGCCCCGAATGGGGTTGGGAGCTGGACGGCGTGAATGAGGGCCCGAACGTCCTCGTCTCCGGCGGCAAGGTGTACATGGTGTTCTCCGCGCAGCTGGTCACTCCGCAGTATGCCACCGGTATGCTCATCGCAAATGTCGGTGACGACTTGACCGATCCGGCCAGCTGGACGAAGTCCAACTACCCGTGGTTGCACAACGGTACTTTCGCCGGTCAGTTTGGCTTGGGCCACAACTCCTACTTCACTGACCCGTACGGTGATACGTACAACGTGTATCACGCGATGACCAGTGGCACCAACAACACGGCTCGCCATGCCGGTGTTGTTCCGGTGCACTTCCGTGCCGATGGCACGCCGATTATCGACATGACCACTAGCGAGGAGCTCGACCAGTCGAAGAAGAACGTGACGCTGAAGGTTGTGGTGACCGAGGATCAGGTGTCTTCTGATGCCACGCTCAAGTCGCTGAACGTTGCCGGTTCCGATATCGACCTCGACACGGCTGTCTCCACTGAGAGTGCCGCGCTTGAAGTCGACGATCCGAGCAAGGTGACCGATGCCGATGTGAAGGCCGAGGTGAACGATGCCAACGCCAACGCCACCGTGGCCGTGGCGAACAACGTGGTGACGGTGACCGTGACCGCGCAGGATGGCACGACCGTCAAGGTCTACAGGGTCGTGCTCACCAAGAAGGCCGTCACGCCTGACCCTGAAGGCCCGACCGATCCTGATTCCGGCAAGGATGACGGTGACAAGAACACCGGCAAGGATCCTGACAAGGGCGACAAGCCCGGCGCTGACCTGTCCGAGACTGGTGCAGCTGTGCTCGGCCTTGGTGGTGCCGTGGTGGCGCTCGCCGTCGCCGGCATCTCCCTCACTATCTGGCGCAAGCGCCGCGCCTGAGCGGATTCAAATGCTCCCTCTCAGTCGGCTTCTGACGGACGGAGAGGAAGCACCTAGTATCACCATAACTTGAACAATTTCAAAACTGCGCCTCATAACTGAAGGCGCAACCACAATCAACCCTATCAATGAGGAGAAACATGGGAAAGCTGATACGAAAGGCAACCGGACTCACGGTCGGCGTGGCAACACTGCTCGCTGGTCTGGTGCTGCCGATGACGGCCAGTGCCGAGAGCGCATCGCCAATCGATGCCAGTCCGATCATCCACTATTCATTCGATAACGCACTGACGTCCAAGACCATCGCCAACGAGGGCAGCGCGGCCAACAGCGATGCCACCCTATCCGGCGACGCCACGGTGGCCAATGGCCAGATCAACCTGACCGGCTCGCAAACCATTAGCGTGCCGACTACGGCCATCGCCGGTAAGAAGGACGTTACCGTCTCCATCTGGCTCAAGAACAATTACGGCAACGGCAATACCGCCGCCGCGTACATCGGCGCGGCCAAGACCGGCAATTATCCGGCCAACGGCTACTGGCTGCTCAACCCGGCCAACCCGAGTGGCTACGCGAAATCCGTAATGACCAATGCCACTGCGGCCGACCCGAATAACAGCCCGTGGGGCACCGAAGTCGGCCCTGGATCGACGAACGCCGCCACCACCGGCACCAAGGCCACCAGCGATTTGGCTCTGTACACCACCGTCATCAGCGGCACCAACAGCACCATGAGCTTCTACCTCAACGGCAAGCAGGTTGGAGACGCCACCTACACCATTCCGGCCGGTGGCCTGACCAATTACGGCGACCTCGTCGCCTACATTGGCAAGTCCTCCTACGCTGACCCGAACTCCAAGCTCGACGTGGACGATTACGCCGTATACGACACTGCCATCAGCGCCGCAGACGTGACCAAGCTGTATGACGCTCAGGTGCTCGACAAGGCCGAGGCCGCTGTCAAGGCCGCTGTGCCCGCATCCGCTACCGAGGACTTCGCGCTGCCGACCAGCGCCGCTGGCGTGAGCATCGCGTGGAAGTCGGACAACGCAGCTATCGCCGTTGACAACGCTACCGGCAAGGCCACAGTCACTCGTCCGGCCGCAACCGCAGCTGATGCCGAGGTGACCCTCACCGCCACGTTTGGCAACAACGCCAAAACCGCCGCCTACACGGTCCTCGTGCCGAAGCAGCTCTCCGATGCCGAGCAAGCCAAGGCCGACCTTGACGCTGTCACCATCGAGGACTCCGACGACATCCGTAGCAACTTCTCCGTGCCCACCAAGGGCAACAATGGTTCGACCATCTCGTGGGAAGTGACCGGTGGCAAGGATATCGCCACACTAGGCGAAGGCGTGAACGACAAATCTCGAACGGTCACTGTTAAGCGCCCTGCCGCCGGTAGCGATGCCGCCACTGTGACGCTCAAAGCCACTGCCAAGTACGGTACCGCCACCGAAACGAAGACCTTCACCGTCACCATTCAGCCGATGCCTGCCGCCGAAGAGAAGGACGAGGCCTACGTGTGGGCGTTCTTCACCGGTGAGGGCGTGGGCGGCGAGAAAATCAGCCTCGCGGCTTCCAAGGGCAACGATGCGCTCGACTGGAACACGCTGAACAATGGCACTCCGCTGTTCACTTCCGAGTTTGGCGAGAAGGGTTTGCGCGATCCGTTCATCATGAAGTCCAAGGATGGTGACAAGTTCTACATGCTTGCTACCGATCTGAAGATTGACGGTCGTGCCCCCCTCAACGGGCTGAATGGCTTTGCTGGTGCACAGGCTAACGGTTCCAAGTACATTGAGATTTGGAAGTCCGACGATCTGGTCAACTGGTCCAGGCAAAGCCACGTCAAGGTGAGCTCTGATTACGCAGGCAACACTTGGGCGCCTGAGGCCTACTACGATGAGGAAATCGGCAAGTACGTGGTCTATTGGGCCTCGAACCTGTACGACAACACCGACGAGAACAGCCGCAAGCAGCTGACCTACAACCGCATGGTGTACGTCACCACCGATGACTTCGTCAACTTCTCCGACCCGACAGTGTGGATTGACGTTGATCGCCGAGGCGGTGCAGGCAGTGGATCCATCGATGTGACCGTGCAAAAGGTAGGGGATACCTACTACCGCATCTACAAAGATGAAAACACGATGTCTTTGCGTCAGGAGAAGTCCACAGATTTGACTGCCGCAATTGGTGGTGCCGGCGTGAAGAACTACGCCGATGCGCTTAAGGGTAGTGCATGGAGCGAAGTTGCCACGAACATCGGTAAAGGCCAGGCTAACGGTTACGGTAAAACTTTCACTTCCGGCGAAGGTCCATCGCTATTCAAGGCCAACGATGGCGATGTGAACGGCTACCAGTACTACCTGTTCGCCGACCAGCCGAGCTATCATCAAGGTCCAAACCACTATGTGCCGATGGCGACTGAGGATATCGCCAGCGGTCAGTGGACCGTTATCGGCAATAAGATGCCTGAGGCGAACTTCCCGACCAACTCCGATGGCGGCAAGCCGCGCCATGGAACCGTGCTGCCCGTGACCCGCGCCCAGTATCAGAAGGTGCTGGAGAAGTACGCCCCGGCCGTGGCTGTGAAGTCCGTTGACGCGCTGTCTGCCGAGACGACGGTTGGTGTGGCTCCGACGCTGCCGGAGACCGCGCATCTGACTCATGCGGACGGTTCCGTTTCTGACGTTGCAGTTGAGTGGGATGCCATTGACGCATCTTCCTACGCCAAGACCGGCACCTTCACCGTCAAGGGCATCGCCCAAGACGATTCCCGTATGCCGGTCGAGGCTACCGTCATTGTGAACGGCATCGACCTCTCCAAGGCGACCGTCACCGTCGAACCCAACGAGTTCACCGCAGACGGTGCTGCCAAGGAGCCGGCCGTGACCGTTGTACTCGATGGCGCGACGCTCAAGGAAGGCGCCGACTACACGGTGGCCTATACGAACAACGTCGAACCCGGCGCCGCCACGGTGACCGTGACCGGCGCTGGCAAGTACTCCGGTACTGTCTCGGCAACGTTCACCATCAAGGCCGCCGAGCCCGGCTCCACGCTGGACAAGTCCAAGTTGCAGGCGCTTGTCGATAAGGTGAAGGGCTATAACAAGGCTGATTACCTGTCTGGTTGGGATGCTTTCGCCGCCGCGCTCGCCAATGCGCAGCAGGTGTTGCAGAGCTCCGCCGACCAGCAGGAAGTGGACAAGGCGCTGTCGCAGCTCCAGTCCGCTGCCGATAAGCTGGTCAAGAGGTCCGGCGATTCCGGCAAGACCGACGGCAAGGACGACGGTGCCCAAAAGCCCGCCACCAAGCCGGACAGCGCTCTGTCCAACACCGGCGCCTCGGTATTCGGTGTGGGTATCACCGCGGTCACACTGCTCGCCGCCGCCGGTGCCGCCTACACCCTCCGCAAGCGCCAGGCCTGAGCTGCTTGCAGCGTAGACCAAGCCCCCCTCTGACGGGCCGAGCCGTATAACAAGCAGCCTACTGGATTGTTTGCTTCATGGTGCGGTCCCATCAGAGGGGGCGTATTGCACGTTCGCCCGACGACGCTGTCGGACGCATAGGCTCTATGGCCCCATAGCTCCAATAGCCATTACCGAACTTCACCACTCAACATCTAGATCTGTTGCGCGGCAAGCAGTATCACCGCGCGCAAGAAGGAGAAGCAATGACAACCAAACCATCGATAGGCAAGCGCCTGCTCGGTGTGATGCTGGCAGTGCCGATGGCGCTTGCCGGCATGGGAATCGGTGCGACCACGGCGGTCGCGGCCGATACCGTTCCGACCGATAATCTCATCGCCGCCTACGACTTCACCACGAAGCCAAGTGACGGCAAGACCGTGGCCAACAGTGCGCCGAACGCTACGCTTGGCGCGGCCGAAGTGCAGAACTCCGCCGACTCGCTCTGGGCCGATAGCGCTCTTACCCTTTCCGGCGGTGCCAAGACCGGCGCCGGCGACTGGGTCAAGCTGCCCTCGAATCTGCTGTCCGGCAAGGACGCCGCCACGGTGCAGTTGGAGGTCAAAGCGGATTCCAGCATGCTCAATGCTTTCCATTTCCTGTGGAATATCGGTAACGACAGCTCCGATACGGAGTATTTCTTCGCCACGCTCAACTGCGGCAGTTCGCGTAACCCGCTCGTCGGCCTGAAATCGGGCGGTACGGAGACGCTCGTGCAGTCCAGCTCCTGCGTGGCCAAGGCCGACCAATGGTTGTCGGTGACCGCCACCATTGATGGCACCGCCGCGAAACTGTATATCGACGGCACGCAGGTGGCATCCGGCACCGTGCCGGCCAAACTGTCCAGCGTCAAGGACCAGTCGCTCAATGCCATCGCACGTTCGCCGTGGCCCGACAACCTGTTCAAGGGTGCGGTCTCGAACTTCCGCGTATACGATGCCGCGCTCACCGCCGAGCAGATCGCTGCAATCAGCACTGCCGATGCCTCAATTCATGCCAGTGAACTCACCGGTTCCGTGCTGAACGGCATCACCATCCCCACGACGGTCGACGATCCGTTCATTTCGCTGCCCACTGCGAACGGCGTGACGTGGGCGTCCTCCGATAGCAGCGTCATCGCGACTGACGGCACAGTCAACCAGCCCGCCAAGGGCGAGGCAGCCAAGACTGTCACGCTGACCGCCGCCGGCACGATCCGTGGCCAGACCGCTACGAAGGAATTCACGGTCACAGTCAACCCGACCACGAAAACTGCCGCTGAACAGCTCAAGGAAGCCGCGGCCGGCTACGTGATCCCGTCCGTCGTGCGTTCCGGAGACGCCCTCCCGGCGGCTGTGAATGGCACTACCGTCACGGTTACGTCCACTAAGGACGTAGCCGTCGAGGATGGCAAGATCACCATCGATGGCGACGAGGCCACGACCGGTACCATCACCGTCGAGTTCTCCAAGAACGGTCTCGCCGGCATCGAGCCCATTACCAAGGCCTTCACCGTAAAGGTGCTGCCCGCCGCGAAGTCCGCGACCATCGCCGCCTATGATCGCAACGCCACCAGCGCCGACGAGGCCAACAACGGCGACATCGCCTACAGCATGCACCTCGCGTTGCAGAACGCTGACGGTTCGTACACCCCGTACAACGAGAATTACGGTATCTTCTTCGCACGTTCGCCGAAGGCGCAGAATCTCAACGAGAACCTCGACGGCAATGATTACCGCAGTCTCAAGGATCCGAGCCTGCTCCGCATGGCCGACGGCACCTATGGCGTGATTTCCGTGCGTACCAACCGCGGCACCGCCACCGGTGACTCCACCGCGAAGTCCAGCGTGCTCATCGCCACCTCCGAAGACCTGCTCACCTATAGCGAACAGGAGAACTCCGGTTCCATCGTCGACCTTGGCGAGACCAACGGCGTTAACGCTCCGTACGCCGTGTACGACACCGCCAGCAAGCAGTATGTTGTCGGCTGGGCCGATGACAACGGCGTGGCCAAGTACACCACGTTCGATTCGCTCAAGGGCTCCGCGTCCAAGCACGGCAGCGTACTGTACGGTTCTGTCGCCAAGTCCGGCGTACTCGATGCCGACGGCGTGCAGGGCATCGCGAACTTCCGCTCCGGTGCCACCATCGCGGTGGACGAGGCGACCGTCAAGGCGCTCAACACCCGTTACGGCCGCTCTGAGAACACCGGCACGAGCAATCTCACTGACATCACCGTCAAGAAAGGTTCCTCGATTGATGAGGTGACCTCGCAGCTGCCGAAGAACGTGGACCTCACTTACTCCGACGGTTCTACCGGCTCCCTGCCGATTTCCTCATGGAACACTGAGGGTATAGATCTGACGAAGGTGGGTGATTACACTGTCACCGGCACCGTCAAGCAGACCGAATACCAGATTCCGTTCGCCGAGGACCGCGCCGATCCATCGGTGTATAAGTGGCAGTGGACGCATGAGGTCGACGGCAAGGAAGTCACCGAAACCAAGTTCCTGATGATCGCTTCCAACGACATCCAAGGTGACGTCACTTGGCAGCATGGTTCGCCCCACATGCCGTTCCGCATGGCCGACACGATTTCCGGTCTCGCCGACGAGCCGGGCAACCCGAATGCCCTGATTCAGTCGAACGGCTACAACAACAAGGAGGTGTCGCTGCTCAAGGCTGGCGACAAGGACTCCGAGGGTAATGCCATCATGCACAGCTTCTGGGCTCCAGAAATTCATGAGATTGATGGTAGGCTCACGATTCTGTTCATGGCCGGATACGGCAACACATGGTCCAACGGCAAGTCGGTGTACATGCAGCTCAAGCAGGATGCCGACGGTCATGACCTCGACCCGACCGACCCCGATAACTGGACTGTGCCGACACCAATCTACCGCAATGACGCCTCGCTGCTCAACGGTAACAAGCAGCTCGCAGCCACCGCGTCCGGCGGAGTGGGCATGTCGCTCGACATGACCTATTTCCAGGATGCCGACGGCAGGTCCTACTACGCCTGGCAGCAGCTCGGCGCCACCTACATCGCCACGATGGATCCGAAGGACCCGGCCCATGTGACCAGCTCCCCGGTGCGCATCGTCACCCCGGAGTATGCGTGGAACGCCGCCATAGCCGAAGGTCCGAACGTGACCATGCGTGATGGCAAGCTGTACCTCATGTTCTCCGGTTCCGGCGTAGGCAAGACCTACACCACCGGTTTGGCCGTGGCTGATGCCGCCGGCTCCGACCTGACCGACCCGGCCAGCTGGACGGTGCTCAACTACCCGATTCAGAAGTCCGGTCCGTTCAACGGCGAGATGCAGCTCGGCACCGGTCACGGCATGTGGAGCGAGGACGAGGACGGCAACCAGATCTACGTGTTCCACGCCTATGCCACGAAGAATCTCGGATCCGTGAATGCCACCGGCCGCGACATGTTCGTACGCCGCGTGCACTGGGCTGCCGACGGTATGCCGGTGTTCGACATGAGCTCTTCCGAGGAGCTGGCCTCCAAGACCGTTTCCGTGACAGTGAAGGTGGCTGACGACACGGTTACGGTCGACAAGACCGACCTGTCCAAGGCGCTCGCGTCCGCCAAGCAGCTGCGCGAGTCCGACTACACCGCCGCCTCGTGGAAGGCGTTCGCCGCAGCGTTGGCCTCCGCCGAGAAGGTTTATGCCGACGAGAACGCTTCGCAGAAGGACGTCGACGACGCAACCGCCGCGTTGAACAAGGCGCAGGCCGCGTTGGTGAAGGTCGACGGTTCCGATTCGGGCGATGGCTCGAGCGATTCGACTAAGCCGGGCGACGGCTCGAGCGTTGACACTGGTGCTGTGGACGATAAGACGGGTAACAAGGTCGGTCTATCCAAGACCGGTGCGGCCGTGCTCGGTCTGAGTGGTGTGGCCGTGGCGCTCGCTGCCGCCGGCATCGCCCTGACCCTCCAGCGCAAGCGCCAGAGGCGTTTGTAGGTGAACGAAGGCCGACAGTCCCACGGGCGGAAAGTCGGCCTCAGTCCGTCCGCAATTGCGGACGGACTGTCCTCGTAGCGGACTGAGAGGAACCCTCCTGCCTGCCAACTAGGGGCACCCATCCTCAATATGGGTGGAGACACCGCATCTCATGAATTCAACGGTGTGACGTTCGCGGGAGAGGCTTTCTCTAACTCCTTTCCATATACGCTGGGGAACGGAGATACCGTAACCTACACGGACTACGGATATCGCCACGCTTCCGATAATCAAATTGGGGCGTGGAATGGTTATGCCTCTTGCGGTACTGGGGCTTGCGCTTCGCTGACCAAGGAATACGGGGACTTGCTGGGAAGCGCATGGTTCAACGAATCGAATGGTGATGCTTCGTGAACCATTCCGAACTCTGCCGGGGAGCGTGCCGGCATTGTGCTGACGCTTAATAATCTGACTCCGGGTGAGCGTTATGAGATTCAGCTCTGGACCAATGATTGCCGCATCGCGACGAGTGGCAAGAACTACAATCCCGGCAAAACCACGAATATCGCCGATCTTGGTGGCATGGTGAAGCTTGAACAGAACAGTCAAAAAGCCGCTGGCGGAACCGGACAATACGTCACTGGCATGTTCATCGCATCGGGAACCAGCAAGACCCTCACGCTTGCGGGAAGCAACCCCGATGATTCAGCCGATAGCCGGGAAGCCATCTTGCCCGCGTACCAGTTGCGGAAGATCGGCGCTGACAAGACGGCGCTAAGCGATTTGGTTGCCAAGGCAGAGGGATCGAAGGCATCTGACTATGAGGCGACTTCTTGGGAGTCGTTGGAAGCGGCCCTTGGTGCGGTCCGTACGGTTCTGAACGATGACGCAGCTCTGCAGAAGGATGTCGATGCCGCAGCCCAACAGTTGGAGTCGGCCATGAGTGCCCTGAAGCCTGCTGAGCCAGACGTTCCCACTGAGGGTTCCCTTGACGAGTCCAAGTTGCAGGCGCTTGTCGATAAGGTGAAGGGCTATAACAAGGCTGATTACCTGTCTGGTTGGGATGCTTTCGCCGCCGCGCTCGCCAATGCGCAGCAGGTGTTGCAGAGCTCCGCCGACCAGCAGGAAGTGGACGGGGAGCTGTCCGCGCAGCGGACTGAGGGGAGCTCCCTCGTCTTGCACAAAAAGTGAACGTTAACACTAAAATTGTAAGTACTTACAACTAAAAAAAGCGGCCTTGCATCGCCCCAGTCCCTCAAAACGGTGTCGTTCGAGGGGCAAGGCGTCGCATGGCCGTATGAGAACACAGTTCGCGCTGACAAACAAAGCAGCTCCATTAGTGCGAAAAAGGCGCGAAACTAGGCCGATAAAGGAGTGACCGACCGTCGCACGATAACAATTTGATAACAAAATCGATGTTTGTTTCCTGTTCAGGAAGCTGAACACCATTGATCAATAACTTCGATCCATAACTCAATGCAAAACCAAAACCCACAATCAGAGGAGACACATGGGTAAGTGGAAGAAAGCGGTGGCAGCTCTTGCAGCTGTCCCGATGCTGATGGCGTTGGCGCCAGCAGCAAATGCGGTTGAATCGGATCCCAGCGATTCATCGGCCGCGCAGCGGGCGCTGGCAGCAGCCCTGAAATCAAATGCCAAGGCAGCGGCAGACAGCGATCTGCTCGCCAGTCTTGATTTCGACAACGTCGCTGCAGGCGCTACTGGCACTATTGTCGATGACACCACCGGCACCAAGGCGACCATCAACGGTGCTGCCGCAGTGGCTACCAGCAAGGACGGCACTGCTGCAGTTCGGCTCGGTTCTGGATTCTGGCTGAATGTGACTAAGTCGGACGATTCTGCCGTGCTCAAGGGCCTGGATGCGGTCACGATTTCGTACGATTCCAAGTCCGCCAGCACCAATCAGGGCTGGTCGGTATTTGCGGCACCGAATACGAATGCGCAGACCTATCAGCAAGAGCATTACCTCGGCGTGATGGATCGCACCACTTCGGTGAACGTTGAGCGTTACAACAACGCTGGTAAGCGCGACACCACCGGCAATGTGAGCAAGGATGGTCTCGCCAGCCAGTGGCGTCACGTCGATTTGGTCATCGACGAGGCCGCTTCCACGCTGTACATTGACGGTGAGCAGGCCGCAACCGTAGCCCCAGCTGATGGCGCGAGCTTCGCTCAGCTCACCGATATTCTCGGCGCAGACGGCGGCGTGCTGCAGATCGGCAAGGCCAACTGGGTGAATGGCGAATACTATACCGGCGCACTTGACAACCTCAAGATTTACGGCTCTGCGCATACTGCTGACCAAATCAAGGAAGCCTACGATTCCACGAAGTCCGATGCCGCCAAGGCCGACGCTAATGCGCTGACCATTAACAACGGCAGCACTGATGTGTATTCCAACATCACACTTCCGGCCAAGGGCTCGGTTAACGGTTCCGCGATTACGTGGAAATCCAGCAACGCAAAGGTCATTACCGATGCGGCAGATGGTGACATCGCAGCTGGTGTCGTTGCTCGTCAGAAAACCGACACCAAGGTGACGCTCACTGCCACCATTACCGATGCTGACGGCAACACGGAAACCAAGGAATTCGAGCTGACCGTCAAGGCCGCCGTCGAACAGCCGAAGACCACGGACTATCTGTTTGCGCACTTCACCGGCACCGAAGGTAGCGCTACCGACGAGCAGATGTACTTCGCCACCAGCAAGGATGGCCTGAGCTGGCATGACACCCGCGAGTCCGGCGATCCGGTACTCAGCTGGAACAACAGCCAGACCGGCAACTCTCGTGGTAAGGACAACGGCGTGCGCGACCCGTATCTGGTCCGCTCTCCGGAAGGCGACACCGTCTACCTCATCGCTACCGAGCTGAGCATCCATAACCGTGGCGGTTGGGGCGCGGCCACCGCTACCACCAATGGCAGCACCAACCTAATCGTGTGGGAGTCGCATGACTTCGTCAACTGGAGCGAACCGCGCGCCGTTGACGTTGCCTCTCAGATTCCGGGAGCCGGCATGGCTTGGGCTCCGGAAGCCTACTGGGATGATGTGAACAAGCAGTACATGGTGTACTGGGCCACTGCTTCCGACGCGGACAACAAGTCCGGCGATCGCACCAATATGTACTACTCCACCACGCGTGATTTCGTGAACTTCACGACGCCTGTCAAGTGGATCGACCGAGTCAAGTCCGTTATCGATACCACGATGATTAAGGCCGATGACGGCTATTACTATCGTGTGTCCGGTGACACGTACCTCGGTGTTGAGCGTAGCAAGGATCCGTATGCCACAACGCTCACCACTGGTGACACAATTGCGAATGGTTACTACAACACTGACAGTGATCCGAACCAGTGGACGCTTGTCGGTACATTCGGTGACCTGACTGGTACCGGTCTGACCGGTGCGCAGCTGGAAGGCCCGGAGCTGTTCTTCTACAATGAAGATGACGTGCAGACCAGTGATGCGGGCAAGAAGATGCTCTACGGTCTGATGTGGGACCAGTACTCAGCCGGTAAGGGTTACACCCCATACCGTTCTGCCGATTTAGGCAGCACTGATAAGGCTGATTGGGGCTTTGCCTCTGATGTGAACTTCGGTTCGCTCAAGAAGCGTCACGGCACCATCCTGCCTGTCACTGAAACCGAGTACAACGCAATCCTGAAGGCATTCGATAAGAACAAGGACACCGAGCCAGTCACACCCGATGAAGACGGCTCCGGTCCGATTGCCGAGTATGACTTCGAAGACAGCAAGGGTACCGACACCACTGAGAACAGCAACGACTTGACCTTCAACGGCAACGCCAAGGTCTCCGAGGATGCCGAAAAGGGCAAGGTGCTTAAGCTCGACGGCTCTGACGGCACCTACGCCGAGTTCCCGAAGGGCCTGTTCGATGGCCGTAACAAGCTGACTGTGCAGATGGATGTCAAGTCGGAGATCAATAAAAACCAGTTCACGTTCGCTTTCGGCCAGAACTCCACCAAGTACTACTTCCTGAAGTACAACAACTCCGGCGAGCTCGCCAGCCGCATCACCACCAACTCGTATGGTGCGGAGGACGCGGCTAACGCTACGTTGTCTGGCAACGGCGCATGGCATCGTGTCACGGTCACGTTGGACGACAACGTGATGACCGTGTACTCTGACGGTGCGCAGGTGGCTCAGAACAAGGCGACCAAGAACAAGGTCACCGATTTGGGTAACGATCTGCTGGCCTACTTGGGCAAGTCCTTCTACAACGACCCATACTTCAAGGGTTCGTTCGACAATGTGAACGTGTGGAACCGCGCGCTCACTGCTCAGGAAGTCGAGAAGACCAGCCCGATTGCTCTGCAGGGTATTTCTGTGGGCACTGTGCCGTCCGACCCGAACTCGCTGCGTGGCACTGACGACCACTCTCAGGTCCGTTCCACCCTCGACTGGTCCACGAAGACCGTCACCACCGTGCTCAACCGCCGTGGCGGCGCGACCAAGGTGCCCGTCAAGGTGTCTGTCAACCGTAGCGACGACTCCATCAAGCTCACCCTTGATGGTCAGGCGTTCACCAATGGTGGTACGGCCGACCTGGCTAAGGACCGTACTTTGGTCGTTGATTTGGGCGACGGTGCGCCGCAGACCTGGACGCTGAAGAAGGTCACCGTGGGCAACAACCCGGTACTGCCCGGCCAGTACGCCGACCCGGACATCGACTACTTCGACGGCAAGTTCTGGATCTACCCGACCACCGACGGCTTCTCCGGCTGGAGCGGCAACTACTTCCATGCGTTCAGCTCCACCGACTTGGTGAACTGGACCGACGAGGGCGTGATCCTCGATGTCAATAAGGACCACCAGCCGACCACCGATGGCGATGAGAACACCGCCATCTCCCCGTGGTCCGTGGGCTCCGCGTGGGCGCCGACCATCGAGAAGAAGAACGGCAAGTACTACTTCTACTACTGCGCGAAGTTGCCGAACGGTACATCCGCCATCGGCGTCGCCGTGGCCGACAACCCGGCCGGCCCGTACAAGGCCGCCGACCAACCGCTGGTCACTCGCACGATGGAAGGCGTCACCGTTGGACAGGCCATCGACCCGTCCATCTTCACCGACCCGAACACCGGCAAGTCGTACATCCTGTACGGCAACGGTTCGCCCGCCATCGCCGAACTCAACGACGACATGGTGAGCATCAAGGCCGGTACGGTGAAGAAGCTCAACGGTCTGAACGGCTTCCGCGAGTCCGTGGTCGTCGCCTACCGCGACGGCAAGTACCACTGGACCTGGTCGTGCGACGACGCCAACTCCCCGAACTACCATGTGAGGTACGGCGTCTCCGATTCCATCGACGGCACCATCACCTACAAGGGTGTGCTGCTGCAGAAGGATTCCTCCAAGAACCTGCAAGGTACCGCGCACCAGTCCGACGTGCATGTGACCGACGCGGACGGCAACGACCGTTGGCTCATGGCCTACCATCGCCACTACACGCCGCTCGGCGTGTTCACCTCCGGCCTCGGCTACCACCGTGAAACCGCCATCGACGAGATCACCTTCGACGCGGACGGCCTGATGCAGACCATTCACCCGACCGACGAAGGCGTGTCCATTGAGATGGCCGATACGACGGCGCTTGATGGCGCGATTGAAGCGGCCGACAAGCTCGGCGCCGATGGCTCTGCTTACACCGAGGCCAGCTGGAAGGCATTCGAGGATGCGCTCGCCGCAGCCAAGACGGCCAAGCAGACCTTCCTTGACTCCGGCCTGTCTCAGGCTGATGTCGATGCCGCCGCCAAGGCCCTGACCGACGCGCAGAATGCGTTGGAGGAGAGCCAGCCCGAGCCGGAGCACCCGGCCGCAGGCACGATCCTCTCCATCGCCGTGACCGCGCAGCCCGCCAAGGCCGAGTACAAGGTTGGTGAAGCGCTCGACGTTGCCGGTCTGGTCGTCACCGCGACCGTGGCCGATGGCAACGGCGGCTCCACCACCCGTGAGCTCGCCGCCGATGAGTACGAGCTGCTCGGCTTCGACTCCTCGAAGGCCTCCGACAAGGTGACCGTGACCGTGCAGTCTGTGGCCGATTCGACCAAGACCGCCACGTTCACCGTGAAGGTCGTTGCCGACGAGACGCCGACTCCGGATCCCGATCTGGCCACTGAGGAAGAGCTCAAGCAGCTCGAAGACGCCATTGCCAAGGCCGAAGCCGAGAAGCTGAACCAGGACGATTACACCGCCGATTCGTGGAAGGCCTACGCCAATGCGCTGGCCCAAGCGAAGAAGGTGCTCGCCAAGGAGAACGCCACCTCCACCGAGGTCCAGGATGCGATTCGTCACCTGACCGAGGCCCGCAAGGCCCTCGTGAAGGTCTCCGCTGATGGCAAGAAGCCGGGTGCCGTCATCTCCGACACTGGTGTCGCCGTCTTCGGCGTGGCTGGTGCCGTGGTGGTCCTCGCCGCCGCCGGTATTGCCCTGACCATCTGGCGCAAGCGCCGTATCTGACCCCTCATTTGCAAAAAACTCTCACTGACGTTGAGTCAGTGAGAGTTTTTTGCAATAGGGGGGTGTTCCTATGTTTTTGTCAACTCCTTGGGGAGTTGACGTGTCGGGATTCCGGTTGGCTGTCGTGGGCGCGCTTCGCCCTGCCGGTGGCGTCCGGCGTCCTTTCCCGTGTGGCCCGGTTCAGGCTACGAGGGCTGGTTCCTGGTAGAGGGTTCCGTTTTTGAGCATGCTGTAGATCACGTCGCAGCGCCGACGCGCGAGGCAGATGATGGCGGCGTTGTGGTGTTTGCCCTGTTCGCGTTTGCGCTTGTAATAGGCCACGGAGGGCGGGTGTTTGGTGGATGCGACGAACGCGGTCTGCCACAGCGCGTTCTTGAGGCGTTTGTTGCCCCGCCTGGAGGGCCGTTCGCCTTTGATGCTGGTGCCGGATTGGCCGGTGACGGGCGATATGCCCGCGTAGGCGGCCAGATGGGCGGACGATTTGAAGTTGGCGATGTCGCCGCCGATGCCGAGCAGGATGTTGCTTGCGGTCCTGACGCCTATCCCGGGCATCGACGTCAGGACCGTGAGAAGAGGGTGGTCCTCCAGGAGCTTCTCGACCTGGCGGTCGACCTCGCGCCGCCGGTCCCTGATCGTCTTGATGTCGTGGGCGATGGAGGGGATGATGGTCTCGGCCATGAGGGTGCCGGGCACGGTGACGGTCTGCTCGCCGATCGCCTTGAACATGTCGTCGATGATGCGGCCGGCGCGAAGCCCGTTGGACTTGGCCCAGTCCTTCACGTCCTCGATCCCGGCCCGTTTCACGCCCATGGGCCCGCCGTATCGTTCGAGCAGCGCGAGCGTCGCGTCGCGCGTGATTCTCTCGCCCTTGAGCGCGCGTTCGAACGCGGGGTGGGTCTGCAGCAGCAGGCTCCGCAGGCGGTTGACGTGGCGGGTGGATTCGTGGGCGAGGTCCTCGTCGTGGCCGGCGAGCAGCTTCAGGGCGGCGAGGGTCTCGTCATCCGGGCCCGCGTCCCTGAGCGTCTCGGGCAGCTTGAGCGCGGCCCACGCGATCACATGCGCGTCCCTGCGGTCGGTCTTCGCGTCCCCGGGCAGCAGCTGCGCGGTCCTGCGCATGGCCGTGCCGGGAAGGTAGGCAACCGCGATCCCCATGTTCCGCGCCACCGTCAGGGGCAGGGAGCCGATGGTGTTGGGCTGGTCCACGACCAGCAGCACACGGCCATGCTTGGAGAGCTTGCCCAGCATCGTGCGGATGGCCTTCTCGTCCTGTTTCAACGGCTTGTCGTACAGGGTGTTCCCGTCATGGTCGAGGGCGTGCGCGTGGTGCGCGCTCTTGCCCACGTCCAGGCCGACCCACACGTCGATGTCGTCCGGGGTCATCATCGTTCCTCCCGTCATGAAGGTTTTCCGGTCGCCGCGGGCTCGGAGGAGTCCGGACGCCCGCGCCGCACCCACATTACGACGAGACCTGCGCCATGCGCCCCTGAAGCGTCCGTGTAGCCGGCCTGGTTCCTATCAGCGGTCATCGGGCGTCCCCGTTCCCGGCGACAACACCCCCGGATCATCGACGACAGGGCAGGAAAGTCATACCGGAACCGGCGACCCGGCCCCGACCATCGGGGCCTACCAAACATGGTAATGGGCTTATCTCTTCGCCTGAGTGATCTGGTAGGCGGCGAAGAGAATGGCGAGCCAGATCACGCCGGCGATAACGGCGACGCGGTAGCTGGCGGAGAAGCACATGAGCACCACCACCAGTGCCAAGAACGCCAACACCACCCACGGGGTCACCTTAGCGAACGGCAGCTTGAAGTGAATCGCGTCGAGCGCTTCCTTGCCGGACTTGCCGGCCAGTTCGGAATCCTCGGGAGCGCCGCCCGCGGCGACCACCTTACGGAACTTCATTTCGGTGAACATGATCATCGTCCAGTTGATGATGCCGGCGATGGTGGCAATCGACATCAGATAGTTGAACGCGAACTCAGGCCACACGAACACCACGACCACGGCGATGGCGGTGATCACGGCGGACGTCAGCACGCCGGCCACCGGCACGCCCTTAGCGTTGAGCTTGCCCAGATACGCGGGTGCATTGCCTTGTTTGGCCAGCGAATACAGCATGCGGGAGTTGGCGTACAGGCCGGAGTTGTAGACGCTCATCACAGCGGTCAGGCACACGAAGTTGAGGATGCCGGCGGCCGCGTGGATGCCCACGGAATCGAAGATTTGCACGAACGGGCTGGGAACATCGTCTCCGCCGATGGTGTTCCACGGTATTACGGCCATGATTACGCCGAGCGCGCCGATGTAGAACACGAGGATTCGCCAAATAATATCATTGGTGGCGCGCGGAATCGTGGTCTTCGGATCCTCGGTTTCGCCGGCGGTGATGCCGATGAGCTCGGTGCCGCCGAAGCTGAACATCACCACAACCAGTGCCATCAGCAGGCCGGTCCAGGAACCGTCGGAATTCTGCCCCATCAGGCCGTTCGGGAAGAAGCCGTTACCCACGGTGAACCAGTTCGCGAAGCTTGCGCGCACGCCGGATGCGGTGGGCAGGACAAAGATGATGACGGCCAGGCCGCCGATAATCATGGCGATCACGGCCACAATCTTGATGATGGCGAACCAGAACTCGAACTCACCGAATTTAGAGACGCCCAGCAGGTTGGCGGCGCAGATGATCACCAAGAACACGGCCGCCGACACCCATGTCGGAATCGCCGGGAACCAGTAGTTCACAAACGAACCCACCACTGATAGCTCCACCATCGAGACGAGGATGTAGTTGAACCAGTAGTTCCAGCCGGAAATAAAGCCGGCGCGCTTGGACCAGTAGCGGGTGGCATAGTAGCTGAACGCGCCCGCCTTCGGATCCTCAACGGACATTTCAGACAGTGCACGCACAATCGCGAAAATCGCGAGGCCGCCAACCAAGTAGGCGAGCAGAATCGAGGGTCCGGCCAGCGCGATGGATTCACTGGAACCATAGAACAGGCCGGTTCCGATGGCGCCGCCCAGCGCAATCAGCTGGATGTGGCGGTTTTTCAATGACTTGCGCAGCGTGGCCGGCACCGGCACGTCGTCGGTTTCGCGCGGCTTCTTAGGCGCATCAGTAGTACTCATTGTGCTCTTCTCTCACATTTCTTGGGTTTGGCGCACGCGGGGCTTGCCGTGATGCGCAACGTTCGTTATTCTATGCCGCCGTATCGTCTCAGAAATGGTCAATCGTCTATTTGTGCGCTATTGCAAGCGCGGGCGTGGGCGCGGCCGGTGAGCAGGCGAAGCTATAGCGAGCGATGCTTATGAAACCGCACGCTTCACTGAGTTCACTGAATTCACTGTGCTCACTGCGTGGCAGGCGTACACATGGTGAAGATGGTGTGGGACACCGATTCGGGAGAGGCCGCGAGATCGGTGGCGAGCCAGTATTGCAAAAGCCCAATGCTGCCGGACACGGCGAATCGCATACGCATCTGCGCCTCGGCTGGGTAACCCGCCGAAGATTGCAACTGTTCGCCTACACCGCGCTGGCTGTAAATCAATCCCAGCAGCTGCTGCTGGAAACCGATATCCGCTTTCGGGCTCATCAGCACTTGGAGATGATTGCGATTGTCGGCAATGTACTGGCAGATGCGCTCAATAACATGCTCGATGCCGGCAGGATCTGGCTGGGCGAGTAGCTGTTCGAGTGCGGTGGTGACCCAGGCCATGGTTTCGTCTTCAATGTCGTGCAGCAGTTCCTCGATGCTCGCATAATGCGCGTAAAACGTGGAACGATTCACATCGGCCCGCTCGCACAACGCTTTAACGGTGATGGAGCCGAGCGGCTGATCGCGCAGCAACTCGATAAGCGCGTCCTGCATGGCACGTCTCGTGTAACGGGTGCGGCGACTTTCCGTCAATTCTTTGGACATGGCCTTCTCCCCAAGTTCCGACAACCCACAATCCAACTGTTGGTTGCAGAACCGACACAGTGTTGTTTTACTTGAGTATAGCAGGAAGTTCTGGCGGGGCCTATGGGGCTAGGTGGCTGCCACGAGCGCGTTGGAGGTGTGCGATGGCGTATATCGAATTCGACCATGTGGTCAAGGAATATCCTTCTGGCAGCAGTGTGATTCGCGCGCTCGACGAGGCCAGCTTCACCGCCGAACAAGGCGAATTAAGCGTGATTCTGGGGCAGTCCGGTGCCGGCAAAACCACGGCATTGAACATTCTGGGCGGCATGGATACCGCCACAACCGGCCGCGTAGTGGTCGGCGGACGCGATATTACGGGTCTGCGGAAAAAGGAACTGGTGACCTACCGGCGCAACGATATCGGCTTCGTCTTCCAGTTCTACAATCTGGTGCCTAACCTTACCGCGCTCGAAAACGTGGAGCTCGCCTCGCAAATCTGCCCTGACCATTTCGATCCAGAGGAAACGCTGCGCAAAGTCGGACTGGGGGAGAGGATGGACAACTTCCCCGCGCAACTGTCCGGCGGCGAACAACAGCGTGTATCCATCGCCCGCGCGATTGCCAAAAAGCCGAAGCTGTTGTTGTGCGATGAGCCGACCGGTGCGCTCGATTACGAGACCGGCAAGGAAGTGCTGCAGTTGCTGCAGGATATTTGCCAAACACAAGGCATGACCGTAATGATCATCACGCATAATTCCGCGCTTGCGCCGATGGCTCATAAAGTGATTCGCTTCCGCTCCGGCAAGGTGACCAGCGAGGAGGTCAACGCAACGCCGCAGCCCATCGCCGATATCGAATGGTAGGTGATTGGCGATGCTCGCTGCAAGACACTCTGTGAAACGTCCCGTGAAACAAGCGAGGCGATCCGTGAAACAGTCTGTGAAACGGCCGAACCTCGACGATAACGGCGGTCGAGGAGCGGGCGTTTCTGCGGTATTTGCCAAAGACACGTTGCGGTGCTGGCTGCGCAGCTGGAAGCGGTTCGTCTCGATCGCCGTCATTACGCTGCTTGGCGTGGCTGTGCTGACCGGTATCTACGCCGGATGCCGCGATGCTTTTCTGGCGGCCGGTCGTTTTTACGATCAGCAGGGACTGCATGACCTGCAGGTGCTATCCACATACGGCCTGACCGATGATGATGCGGCGGCACTGCGCCGAATCGACGGTGTGCAAACCGTGCAGCCCGAACGTTCTCAGACGGTGACCACGTTGGTGGACGGCACCAAGAAAACCGTGACCATGCAGGAAATCGGTACCGAAGGGCTTGATCAGCCGTACCTGCAACAAGGCAAACTGCCGAACAAGGCCGGCGAAGTGGCGGTGACTCAGCAGTTCCTGAACGATAGCGGACTCAAGATTGGCGGCACCATTACTGTGACGCCACAAGACACCTCTTCATCCGTCATATCGGTAGCGGCCACGGAGACTGACGATTCCAATAATGATTCCAATGACGATTCCAATAATGCCGATACGGTAGGTGTCGCCGCCAATGCCTCGGCATCCGATGCGAAGTCCGCCGCCAATACGGACGCCGACGCCGAGCAATCCCCGCAGTTCCCCACGAAACTCACCATCACCGGCGTCGTACTTGACCCGCGCGACCTCAACAATCCAGACGGCTATTCGGGCATGACCTCCTTCCGGTCCACCTCATCCGAGGACTATACGTTCTTTGCACCCAGCGACGGCGTGACCGGCAATATATACACTGCGATATCGGTTGCCGTCACTGGTGCGTCCGATTTTGACACGTTTTCCGATGCCTACGATGAAGCCGTCAAAACCGTGGCCGACCGTATCGAACATCAGATACAGACCACACGCCAGAAAGCCCGTCGTCAACAGATCGTCTCCAGCGCGCAGCGCAAACTGGACGATGCCCAAGACGAGGCCAACGAGCAGCTGGACGAAGCCCAGAAGCAGATCGACGACAACTGGGCCGAGCTGGAAGCCAACGAAACGACATTGCAAGATAGCCGTACCGAATTGGAGAACAACAGGACAACCATTACCGATGGCGAACGGCAGCTCGCCGATGGACGTGCGCAGATTGCAACGGCCCGTCAACAGATCGCGCAAGGTCGCCAGCAGATAGCCGAAGCGCGCACCCAGCTCGAATCAGGCAAAACGCAGCTCACCTCGGCTCGCAAACAGCTCGATGCGGCGCAAACGGAACTGACCGCCAATCGCACGAAAATCGAACAGGGCATTACCCAAATCGACCAAGGCATGGCGCAAATTGATCAGATGCTGCCCATGATTCAACAGGCCAACAATCTACTGGCGCAACTTGACCCGAATATCGACCTCAACTCACCCACATGGCAGGCCATCAAGCAACTGCTCGCGCGCCTTGGCATTACCGTGCCTGAAGTGCCGTCAATCAGCGATCTGCGGCAACAGCTGACCGCCAAGCAAACGGAACTGCAAACGCAGCGAGACAGTCTGGCCCAGCAGAAAGCCGATTTGCAGCGCACATTAAACGAAACCATTGCCCCCGCACAATCCACCTTGGACCAGCAGAACGCGCAACTGACCGCCAAGGAACAGGAAGCGGCTGCAGGAGAGGCACAGCTCAATACCAAATCCGCGGAACTCGAAGCGAATGCCGCAACCCTCGAAACCCAGTCGGCGCAACTTGAAGCGCAGGCCGCCCAACTGGCCAGCGGCAAGCGGCAGCTTGAAGAAGGCGAGCGGCAGCTGAAAGAAGGCGAACAACAGCTCGCGGACGGCAAGGCGAAACTGGGTGATGCGCAGTCTGCACTCGATGCGATGCGAAGCGAAGCGGAAAGCGAATTCGCCAAGCAGCAACGGCGCATCGACGATGTGGCCAACGCACGTTGGTATGTGCAGACGCGCGCTTCGATCGACGGATTCAGCTCGCTCAAATCAGATGTCAGTTCCATCGAATCCATCGGCCGCGCATTCCCGATTGTGTTCCTGCTGGTCGCCGTGCTCATGAGCCTGACCACCATGACCCGCATGGTCGAGGAAGATCGCGGACTTATCGGCACCTACCTTGGACTCGGCTATGGCGGACTCGCCGTGTCCAGCCGGTATCTGCTGTTCGCGTTGCTCGCCTGCTTGGTCGGCGGCGGCATCGGTCTGCTGGTCGGATTCCTCGGCATCCCGGCATTCCTGATGGTGGTGATTGAGGGACTGTATATATTGCCCGGTGTGCGACTTGAATACGACTGGCTGTACGGCTCGGCCGGCATCGTGCTGTTCGTGGTCGGTGTGGGCGTGGTCACCGCGCTCGCCTGCCGCGAGGAGATACGGCACACGCCCGCCGCGCTGATGCGCCCGAAGGCGCCGAAGGCGGGCGCTCGCATATTGTTGGAGCGGATTCGCCCGGTATGGAGCCGGCTGAACTTCCTCGGCAAAGTCACTGCGCGCAATATCTTCCGATTCAAGTCGCGTTTGATTATGACCGTGGGCGGCGTGGCTGGTTGCACAGCGCTGATTATCTGCGGATTTGCGATTAACGACACCGTCGACACGACTGGCGTCAAGCAATATGAGCAGATCTACCAGTACGACCTGATGGTCGTGGCCAATGACGATGACGCCACCGCGATGCGCAAGCAGGTGGCACAAGATGGCCGGGCCACCGAAACGCTGAATCTGCGCGTGGATAGCGGCGAGATGAGCAATGCGGCGCAGGAAAGCGAAACCGTGCAGCTGATGACGGTGCCCAACAATTCGTTGAACAAACTGAACGACATGGTCACGCTGGAAGAGGCCGGTGACGATGGGTGGTTCGAGCTGCCCAATATCTTCGGCAAAGCGGGTGGCGGCACTGTAGCGCTGGACGATAGTGGTGTGATTGTGGCGAAGTCCGCAGCCAATTCGTTGGATATTCATGCGGGCGACACCGTCACGTTGAGCAATGGCGGCAGCGGGCGGGCCAAGGTGAAGGTTGCGGCGGTGACGCGCAACCTCATCGGCTCTGATGTGTACATCAGTGAGCGACTGTACGACCAGAAGTTTGCGGCCGACGGTGTGACGTCTTCGGCTTCGGGAGATGGCACTGCCTCGACCTTGACGTGGAACGCGATGCTCGCCAAGCTGAAAGGTTCCGAGACCGAACAGGCCGAATATGCGGATCGGTTGGGCGAGGAATCGTCGGTGCTCAAGGCCGTGAGCTGTGCGCATCTGGCTGCCACGTTTAAGTTCGATTTGATGGGTGCCGTGGTGGCGCTGATTGTGGGGCTCGCCGGCGGCCTGGCGCTGGTGGTGCTGTTTACGTTGGCCAATACGAACGTGTCCGAACGCATCCGCGAGATGGCCACACTGAAGGTGCTGGGCTTCTATGACCGCGAGGTGCACAACTACGTGAACCGCGAGATGATGATATTGACCGGTATGGGTGTGGTGGTTGGTCTGCCGCTTGGCAGGTGGATAGGCGGATTACTGACTGCTGCGTTGAATATGCCGTCGCTGTATTTCGAAGTGGAAGTGCACTGGTACAGCTATGCGATTGCCGTGGTGGCGACGCTGGCGTTCGCGCTGCTGGTGCAGCTGTTCACCAACCCAGTGCTCGATCGCGTAGACCCGGTCAGCTCGCTCAAGTCCGTGGAATAGAGGTAGAAGTTCAATTTGGTGTTGATGAATTGAACTTTTTGGCGGAATATTTACAGTATCATCGCATGTATTCTTGAGCTGAGCGGTTTTCGTGACATATTTCGGTGATACAGTTTGAACTTGTTTTGAACGAGTATCGCGTCTGGTGCGTAACAATCGGGCGGCAGAGAAGAGAAATGAAATCAGTATGGCCGATACGAATGTGAATGGTGGTACACAGCAGGCTACGGGCAAACTCAAGTCTGTCGAAAGCCTGGACCAGACCAACGAGATGGAGCGTGGCCTGAGCAATCGCCACGTACAGTTCATCGCCATTGGCGGCACCATCGGCACCGGCCTGTTCCTGGGCTCGGGCAAGTCAATCTCGCTAACCGGCCCCTCGATCATCTTCGTGTACATTCTGGTCGGTGTCATCATGTTCTTCCTGATGCGCGCCATCGGCGAAATGATGTACCGTGACCCCAGCCAGCACACCTTCATCAATTTCATCACCCGTTACCTTGGCAACGGGTGGGGGCATTTCGCCGGCTGGACGTATTGGGCCGCGCTCGTGCTGCTGGGCATGACCGAGATCACGGCCGTCTCCACGTACTTCATCACCTTCTTCGACACGTTCGGCATCGACCTGACCCATTGGAAATGGCTGATCGAGCTGTGTTTCCTGGTGTCGCTGGTCTCCATCAACCTGATTGCCGTCAAGGTGTTCGGCGAGGTGGAATTCTGGTTCTCGATGATCAAGATCACGCTGATTTGCGCGATGATCGCCACCGCCGTGGTCATGATCGTGATCGGCTACCATTACCCAGCCGTGCAGATTCACGGCGTGGACCACGTGAGCCCGGCCGGCCACGCCGGATTCGACAACCTGTTCGCCAACTTCTCGTTCGCGCCGAACGGTTGGATGGCCTTCCTCATGAGCTTCCAGATGGTGTTCTTCGCCTACGAGATGATTGAATTCGTGGGCGTCACCGTCTCCGAGACCAAGAATCCGCGCAAGGTGCTGCCCAAGGCCATCAACGAGATTATCGTGCGCGTGCTCATCTTCTATGTGGGCGCACTGGTGGCCATCATGTGCATTGTGCCGTGGACCTCGTTCAAGCCGAACAAGGACGGCTCCTTCGCATCCCCGTTCATTATGATGTTCCAGTATGCCGGGCTGAATTGGGCGTCTGCGCTGGTGTTCTTCGTGGTGATTACCGCCGCATCTTCCGCGCTGAACTCGCTGCTGTACTCGGCTGGCCGCCACCTGTACCAGCTGTCCGAGGTGTCGCCGAACCCGACGCTCAACAAGCTCGGTCAGGTGTCCGATCGCAAGGTGCCGGCCCGCGCCATCCTGGTGTCCGCGGCGCTGATACTGCTGTCGCCGATCGTCAACGCCATCCCCGGCGTGTCCGGAGCGTTCGTGCTGTTCTCGTCCGCCAGCTCCGCGGTGTTCCTGTTCATCTACATCCTGACGCTGATGGCACACCGCAAGTACCGTCGCTCCGCTGATTTCATTCCGGACGGGTTCGTCATGCCCGCTTGGAAGGTGCTCAATACGGTGGCAATCGTGTTCTTCGTGTTCATCTACCTGACGTTGTTCCTTGCGGACGATACGCGCAATTCCGCGATTGCCGGCCTGGTGTGGCTTGTGGGCTTCGGTGGATTCTCGATGCTGCGCGAACGCTACCGTAGCCGCGATTTAAAGGCCGCACTGGAACACAAGGAGTGATTGGACGGGCTGATTGGCTGGCGGCTATTAGTTGGGTGGCTGTTGGCTGTTGGCGGCTGACTGGCTAGCGGCCGATAGCCAATGACTGGGCTGATCGTCAGCCAATCGGCTGCCTATAGGTCTCATTGATACATTCGGTCATCCGATTAGTGCATTTGCGCGGACAATTAGTGCATTCGATCATCGGATTAGTACATCAGTGTGCAATTATTAGTACAATTAGCCGCCTAATTAGTACATTAGGACATAAAACAATGTCCTAATGTACTAATTAGATGCTAAAATACGATAAGTGCCATGTCCTAATGTATGAATTATCGCTATGAAGGGCGGAATGCGATGACGCAGGATGAACTTATGCAAGTGCTGCAGGCCGGTGAATCATCTATGGTCGAGTTCAAGCGCTGCAGCGAATTGCCTCATACGGATACTTTTGAGACTGTATGCTCATTCGCCAATCGTTCTGGTGGCAGCATTTATCTTGGCGTTGACGATGACGGTCAAGTGCTCGGCGTCGATTCTAAGCGCGTTAGTGAGATAGAGCGCAACGTTGTCAACGTAGTGTCTAATCGTAAGATGTTCGAACCGGCTCCAATGGTGGAAACGGAACATATCGAGTACGACGAACGGATTATTGTTCGTATTTGGGTAGCTCCGAGTTCTTCGGTTGTGCGGTTCAAGGGCGCAGTGTTTGATCGCATTGCTGATGTGGATACACACATCGAAAGCGATATCCAGATTAGTCAAATGTATATTCGCAAGCAGAACTACTATTCCGAACGGCGAATTTTCCGTTACGTGACTCCGTTTGATTTGCGTCCTGAGCTGATTGCGCGAATGCGGCAGCTGGCGGTCGCTCAGCGAGCTGGGCACCCTTGGGGAACTATGTCTGACGAAGAACTGTTCCGCAGCGCCAAGCTATACGATCGTGATTACACGACCGGCGAAGAGGGCTTTAATCTTGCTGCAGTGCTGCTCTTGGGCAAGGATGAAGTCATTTCCTCGGTTTGCCCAGCGTATATTACTGATGCCGTGGTTCGGCGAGACAATATTGACCGATACGATGACCGACTTATGGTGCGGACCAACTTGTTCGATTCGTACGAGCAACTCCGTGAATTTACTGAGCGGAATCTGCCTGACCGCTTTGTGTTAAAGGGCGATAAGCGAGTGAGCCCGCGTACGATGATCGCCCGTGAATTGGTGGCAAACAGCCTCATGCATCGGGAGTATTCCAGTCCGGTGGTGGCGCGTGTCACCATTGATAATGAATCCATCCGGACGGTTAATGCTTCGCGCTCATTCTTTGAAGGTCGAATGAAGCTGGGCGAGTTCACGCCAATGCCAAAGAATCCGATTATCGCTAATGTGTTTGTGCAGACCGGCATAGCCGAGCAGCTGGGTAGCGGACTGCGGAATCTGATAAGAGCGTCCCGGCAATATACTGAGCGAGAGCCTGAGTTCCGCGATGGTGACATATTCGAGGCGACGATTCCTATTGTTCCTGCGCTGAAGACCGTGGATGGTTCTGGTTTTGCTAGCGTGAGATCTGTAGTTGAGAAAGATGCCGAAGAGGGTGCGAGGCTCATTGGCGGGGAACGTGTGGATGGTAAGAAAGCAGATGCAACCGCATCGGGTGAAATTGATTCGCGGGCAGCGATGCTGTCGGCGATGAATCGACGCTTGACAGAGGTTGACTATGTGACTGTACCTGAACTCGCCAAGATAACAGAGCTCGATAACAGAACAGTCCGCAAATTCCTAAACGGTTTAGTTGCGCAAGGAAAGCTGATTGCTGAAGGCAACACGCGTGGTCGGCGTTATCGGAAGGGATAGCGGGCGCGATATCTCGATGCAGTGGGATTCACTTAAGGGCTACGGCAAATATGATTCGTAGCGATTGGGCCAGCGCAATTCGAATGGCTCATGACTTTGTGCGTCGTTTGTGGTCTCTGAAGTTGTTTGCTGGGTGACGGTTTTGTGATAAAATCGCTCATATCAAAATGTTTGCGTAAACATTTTGGCTGCGCCGAAAGAAGGAGTCGACGTAGGTCATGTATCAGGCAAAGAGGCTGGCTCAGTGAAGCAAAGGCCGATTTTTCCGGTATAAGGCGGACAGCAGGAACACTAAGGAGACCAATGAAGGTACTGAGCAAATCGCTTGCTGCAATGGTTGCGGCGGCAACACTAGTGGGAGGAGGGGCGTTTGCGGTTGCCGGCACTGCGTATGCGGCTGATAACGATGCCATTACCGTGACCCCGAACCCATGGTATGCCAACAGTTTCGATGGCTGGGGCACCTCGCTGGCTTGGTTCGCCAACGCCACCGGCAGCCTCGGCGAGGAATCGGCCATCACCACCAATCTCGGCGATGACGCTTCCAAGGCTAAGGCTGTGGAATACGGCAAACAGCTGCGCGAACAGTTCTACCAGTCCATCTTCGGTGATGAAGGACTGGACCTGAACATGGCCCGCTACAACGTGGGCGGCGGCAATGCCTCCGATGTTGCCTACGGCTACCCATTCATGCGCCAAGGCGCTGCCGTGCCTGGCACGTGGAAAGATGACGCCACCGGCTCCGGCACGTATGGCAATGGCGTAACCACCAAGCAGGCCGACAAAGACAAGCTGGCTGCGGCATTCGACCCGACTGACGACAACCAGTATGACTTCTCCAAGTCCGCCGCCCAAGACTGGTGGATTGAGCGCGGTGCCACCGGCGATAACCCCGACATCACCGATGTAGAGGCCTTCGCCAACTCCGCTCCGTGGTTCCTGACCAACAGCGGTTACGCCACTGGTGGATACAACTCCGGTAGCAATAATCTTGCAAACCCTGAGAAATTCGCTCAGTACATGACCAAGAACGTCGAGCACCTCGAAAGCCTTGGCGCAAACGTTGACACGGTCGAGCCGTTCAACGAGTCCGAGACCAGTTACTGGGGCACTCCGGGCGACATGGCTTCGAAGTACACCGATGAGAGCGATGACAACACCAAGCTCATTAACAACTACTGGGATAAGTACTACTCCGACAAAGATAAGTCCGTCACCCCATACTCCAACGCGCTGAAGAAGCCGCAGGAGGGTATGCATGTCAATAACGCCCAGCAGCAGCAGACGATTACCGCACTCGCTGAGGCGCTCAAGGACAATGATGACACCATCATCGCAGCCACTGATGCTACAAACTCCGCTGACTTTGTCAAGTCGTACAACCAGTACCCGCAGGCGATCAAGGACCTTATCGATCAGTACAATGTTCACGCCTACTCCGACGGCAGCCAGATGCAATCGCGCGATATCGCTCAGGCAGACGGCAAGAAGCTGTCGATGAGCGAGGTGGACGGCTCCTGGCAGTCCGGCTCCTACAACCCGTACGGTTTCGACAACGCGCTGGGCATGATGAGCAAGATCAGCTCCAACGTCACCCGCCTGCAGTCCAAGGACTTCACCTTCTGGCAGGTGGTCGAGGACCTCTACAACATGCAGATGGGCTCGAACGTGAACCCGGCCGGTGAAAACACCAACTGGGGCACCGTGCTGATTGACTTCGACTGCACCGTGGCCGGTAAGGACGGCAAGCTCTACTCCGAGCGTCGCGTGAACAACAACGGCGGTACCGCCGATGGACTTGAACCGTGCACGGTTATTGCCAACGCCAAGTACAACGGCGTCAAGGCCATCACCCACTTCATCCACGCGGGCGACAAGGTCATCGCCAACAACGATGAAGACAACAACATGACTGCCACCTCCGCCGATGGCAAGACGCAGACCGTCATCCACCGCAACTCCGGCACCTCTGACCAGACCTTCGTCATCGACCTGTCGAAGTACGGCGAGATTGCCGACAACGCTTACGGTGAGCTCTATCTGACCACCGAAACCTCTGCCGAAGACAAGAACGTGGGTGTCGATTCCGCCACTCCGGAAGTCTTCGCCAAGACCAGCAACGTCAAGCAAGCTGAAGGCTCTGTGGTGATTGACAAGGCTGCCAAGACCGCTACGGTCACTGTGCCCGCCCGTTCTATCGCCTCCATCCAGCTCACTGGCGTGACCGGCTACGCTAAGGATGCTGCCGTCGAGACCGGCGATACTTACCAGCTCGTTGGTAAGCAGTCCGGCAAGGCCGTGGCTGATACCACTTCTGGTGATTCCGCGCTGTCCCTGGCCAACGTCGCTTCCGATGCCGAGAACGCCAAGAAGCAGACTTGGACCTTTACCCAGATCGAGCAGCCCGCCGACTCCGAGCGCCCTGATCTCAAGGCTTATGTGATTACTAACGCCGAAGGCAAGGTGCTGGTGTCCAAGGATGGCACGAACGCGCTTTCCAACGAAACGGTTGGGGCCGCTAAGTCCGACCCGGCTGCCAAGTGGATTCTCAACACTTCCGATGGTTCGACCTACCAGCTGCTCAATGCCGCGACTAAGACGAACCTTGATGTGGATAACTCTGGTACCACAGTCGGCACGAAGGTTGGCTTGTGGCAGTCACCGAGCGGCACTTCGCCGTCCGCCAACCAGACATGGACTCTGCGCAATGTAACGCCGACCAGCCAGAAGACCGTGAACGTGCAGACCGCCGTTAACGAGAAGGCCGCGCTGCCGACCGAAGTCACGCTCTACTACACCTGGGGCGAAGGCAAGGCCACGGTTGCCAACTGGGATACTTCCAAGGTCGATGTGGCCAAGGAAGGCGCCTACGAAGCCACCGCTACCGCCACCGATGTGTACGGCAACGAGTTCAATGTCGCCGCTACGGTCTACGTTGGCGCGCTCACCGTTTCCGATCCGGTATCGGCTACAGTGCTGGCCGGCACCAGTGCGAGCGAGGCGAAGGCCGCGCTTGAGGCTGCGCCGGTGTACCTACACGTCAAGGCATCGCCTGCATTCGAGGGCGATGCGGCTAAGGTTACGTGGAACTTCGATGGGCTTGATACCAAGCTCGCCGATGCCAAGGCTGGCGACAACATTGCCGTGACCGGTACTTACCAGCTGGACGACGCGACCACGATTGCGCTGAAGGGCGCGATCTATGTCACCGCCGCCACGCCTGAGAATGTGGCCGACACTGCTTCCAACCTGACTGTGACCAACCAGCAGACGGAATACAGCAAGGGCGATCAGTGGAAGAAGCTCACCGATGGTGACACGTCAGCTGAAGCCTGGGTGACGTGGAACTCTGCTGGTGACTATTCCGCCAGCCCGACCGCCACGATTGACTTCGGCTCTGAGTGTGAGCTTAGCAGCGTGACCATTACGTATGGTGACAAGGCTCCGGCTTCCGCCAAGGCCGAGTACACCACTGATGGCGAGACGTGGATGCAATTCGGTAGCGATGTTAAGCCTGCCGCAGGCCAGACGGTGACGTTCAAGGCCGATAAGGGCACAGTGAATGCCACGAAGATGCGCATTGTGAACACCGTGAACAACGACTACATGAACGCCACCGAAATTCAGGCATTCGTGACGCCGGTTCAGGGTGCTGCGAAGAACATCGCCGCGGCCTCTGGCACGAACTTCTCGGTGAACTTCCAGGAGGGTGCCTCCGCTTCCAAGGCCATCGATGGTGACACTACGTCAAAGGGTTGGTCCACTTGGGCTTCCACCGCCTCGACGGTGGACCCGGTCGCCACGTTCACCTTCGACGAAGCTCAGACCATCACCGAAGTGAAGACCTTCTTCTACTACGATGGTCGTGCGTCTTGGCCGAAGAGCCAGACGCTGGAATACCAGGATGAGGCTGGCGAATGGCATGGAGTCGGTACCAAGGATGGCTGGAAGATACAGGCCGGCGATGCCGGCTCTGGCTCCGACGGCATCACCGCCGCCGACACCCCGACCGTTGACTTCGTGCTCGGCACCCCGGTAAAGGCCAAGGCCATCCGCCTGACTAACACATTGCAGGACACCAAGGTGTACATCAACGTGGCTGAGATCCAGGTGTTCGCACAAGACAGCACGGTACTCACCCCGCAGCCGGCATCCGATGCCACGCTGGGCGACCTGCGTCTTGACGGCGAGACCATCAAGGGCTTCGCTGCTGATAAGACCGACTACACAGTTGATCTTCCGTTCGGTGCTGAGGCAAACCCGGTGCTGCAGGCCTTCGCCGCCGACAATGCCGCCACCGTCAAGGTGACTGGCGACGCGGTTGAGAATGGCAAGCTTGGCGGCAAGGCCACCATTACGGTGACCTCAGCCGACGAGTCTGAGACGAAGACCTACACGGTGACCTTCAAAGCCTTCACTTTGGCTTCGCTCAAGGTGACCGGACCCACGAAGATCGAGTACGCCATCGGCGACAAGCTCGATACCGCCGGTCTGAAGGTTACTGCCGTCTATCAGAGTGGCGACAAGACCAAGGAAGTGCCGGTCGCTCTTGACGACCCGCAGCTTGCGATTGGCTCGTTCGACTCCACCACCGCCGGCAAGAAGGCGATTACCGTCTCCTACCGTGGTGTGACCGCGACCTTCAACGTCACGGTCAAGGCCAACGCAGTCGCCCCTGGCCCTGAAGAACAGAAGCCCGGCAACACCAACAAGCCCGGTGCCACCGGCAACGGCAACAAGAACACGGTGGCCAACACCGGTTCCAGTGTTGCCGCCATCGCTGGCGCTGTCGCTCTGCTGGCCGCTGCCGCGGGTGCACTGTTCATGCTGCGCAAGCGTGCATAGCACCCTCTCGCAGTAATGGGTGAAGGAACAAGCCGGCAATATTGACTATTGCCGGCCGGTTCCTCCGCTCTTTGACCATAATTGGTCCGACAAGTTGAATACTGAATTTTCAGTATCGGTATATTGATTTGTCGAACCTTTTCTGGCTTCGCGGATAGCGACATAACTGTTTGTTCAAAAAACCGTTATCATCAATCAAGGAACCAAATCAATGAAGATAAACGATAAGGGCAAGGGCGCTCTTATCGCGGCAATTACCGCCGCGGCAACGCTATTGTCATGCGGGCTGGCCGCTGCAAGTGCCAGTGCGGCAGGTGTGGATTACCTGCCTACCATCGGCCAAGTGCCGACATACACCAAGTTCCAGCCCACAGCCGATCCGGGCAAGAACGCTAGCGATTACTTCCAGCCATATTGGTATGCCAAGAACGCCAATGATAATGGCGGCACACACATCCAAGCGCACGGTGGCCAAGTGGTCAAGGTCGGCGACGCCTACTACTGGTATGGCGAAGACCGTTCTAACGGTTACGACAACAGCCCCGGTGTCCATGCTTATATGTCGACAGATCTATACAACTGGACCGATCTTGGTGTGGCGCTGCGTGCGGTGACCAGCAAATCTCAGTTGACGGATAAGAGCAATGCCGATTACGCCTACTTCGACAAGGCCTACAACCTGACCAAGTCCGACGGCAGTGTGGACGCTGCCAAGGCCGACGCAATCTTCCCGTACCTCAACACCAACCCCGATCAGGATGGTGATGGCGCGGTTGATTCCGTACAGGGCATTTTCGAGCGTCCGAAGATCATCTACAACAAGAAGAACAAGCAATACGTGCTGTGGTGGCATTCCGATGGAAGCACCACGCCGGGCGGTTCCAACTATGCACGTGCACTTGCGGGCGTGGCTGTTTCCGACAATCCGGCGGGCCCGTTCACTATGGTGGGTGCCTATCGTTTGCCTAACCAGAACAATTGGAAAGAAGCCGCAGGTAACCCCAGCTGGGGTGAGAACGGTGACAGCCGCGATATGACTGTGTTCGTGGACCCGAAGGACGACAGTGCCTATGTACTGTATTCTTCCGAAGCCAATGCCACGCTGTACATCGCCAAGCTCAACGATGATTACACCAATGTAGTCAAGACCACGAATGTGGACCAGTCCGAGGGACAAAAGCAGTACTCTGCTGACGGGCAGTACCCATACATTCTTGCAGACGCTACTACGGATGCCCCGGTGCGTGGCGAAGATTTCCAAATCGTCAAACAAAATGGTTCGCTGGAAGCTCCTGCCGTATTCCAATATGACGGGCGTTACAACATCATCGCATCTGGTGCAACCGGCTGGGCCCCGAACAAGCAGACCTACTACACCGCCGACTCCATGCTGGGAAGCTGGACCCGTGGCGTGGAAAAGGACGATGCCAACGAGAACACGTGGTACAACAACATGCCGGAAGGCGCGGATGGTCTGTTGTCTGTGGGCGATACCCGCGGCACCACATTCGGTTCGCAGTCGGCTAGTGTGCTCGCAGTAGACCAGGAGAAAGGTCACTTCATCTACCTTGGTGACCGTTGGGATTCCGGTAAAGCCGATTCCACCTATGTTTGGCTGCCGCTGACCATTGGTGAGAACGGCACCATCGAAATGCATAATCCTGCTCAAGAAGGCGAGCCCGACGGCTGGGATCTGAACTATTGGGACAACCATGGTAGCGCCAAGGGCAAGCTGGTCAACTGGACTGTGGAAACCGGCGATGATCTCCCGAAGACCGTGAACACGGGCGGAACCGTTACTCTGCCGGACACCGTCAACGTCAAGGAAGGCGACGATACCATTGCTACCAAGGTGACATGGAATGTGGAAGGCGGTACGGCAGTCAGCAAGTCGACCAAGGCTGCCGGCAGCACCTACGCATTCAATGTGCCGGGAACCTACACCATTACAGGCACTCTTGCCGAGAGCAGCAACTTCAACCCGGGCCGCACATTCCGCAGAACCATCGACGTTTCCTGCTCCAACCCGATTTCCGGAAGTTGGAAGGAAGCCCATTGGAAGGGCGGCAGCGCGTGCCAGGTTTCTGCGTCCGGCGGTGCTTATGACTTCACGATTACGGACAACGCCAATCGTGGCGTCTGGACGGATCGCAACGAGGGCAGTGCGGTGTACCAGCCTGATGCTCTGGACGTGAACGAAACGCTGGAAACCACGGTCAAGCCGCTCGACTTGGGCGGTAATGGCGATCCGCGTGCCGGCCTGGTGGTTCGTAACGGTCTTGCTGACGCTAACGGCGGCAAGGGATATGCCACGTTACTTGCCAGCCCAAGCGGCATTTACATGCAGTACGATTCCAATGCCGATGGCTACATCGATAAGGAAACATCGCATGTTGGTGCCGGCTTCGGCGACCAAGTGCAACTCAAGCTGGAGCGCGCCGCAACCGATACCCTGAAAGGCTACTGGCGTGCTTCCGCGAACGATGAATGGCAGGATGTCGCTACGGTAACGCTGACCGGTGCGGACGCAACCGGGCTCGATGCCGGTGTCTTCGCCACGTCGAACAGCAATGCCGGCGCATTCACCGTGGCCTTCAACGGCACTGCGTTCGGTTCGCAGACTGCTGCTGTGGAGTCCATCGCGGCTAAGGACCCTGAAGCCACTATCGCCAAGGGGCAGACGCTCGCGCATAAGGACGTGACGGTTACCGCCACGCTCACCAATGGCAAAACGCGTGTGCTGGAGCCAAGCGAATACACGCTGGAAGGCTTCGACACCACCAAATTGGGCGAGCAAACCGTGACGGTACGCCTTGTCACTGATTCTTCAGTAACTGCCACGCTCACCGTGACTGTGGAAAGCAACCTTGCCCGGTTGTTCTGCTCGTCCGCCGCAGCCTCGAAGTATGAGCCGGCCAGCAGCTGGGCCTCCGCTTCTACGACCGACCTGACTTGCGACAACAATCTGAGCACCAACTGGTCGAACTGGGGCACCGGCGACACCTCGCCGTGGCTCAGCTACACCTTCGATAAGGCATATCAGCTGGGCAAGCTCAGCGTTGCGGTGGATAAGGCCAAGAGCGAGGCCGCTCCGAAGAGCTTCACTGTATCGTACCTAGCTGAAGACAACGCCACGTGGACTGATGCCACGCTGCCGGCAGTCACTGTGAATGGTGCTGCTGGAGCCGTGACGGAAGCCGATGTGAGCGCTCTGCCCGCCACCAAGGGCATTCGCCTCAACTTCACCTACGCCGATGGCAATGACTATGCCAAGATCGCTGAAGTACGCATCGCCGAAGGTGAAGCAACGCCAAAGCCGCAGCCGTCTAGTAACGCCAATCTTGCTGATCTGACTGTGGATGGCAAGACGGTTGACGGATTCTCCGCGGATATCACCGAATATGCCGGTGCGCTGGCCGGAGACGCTGCTTCTTACCCGACGGTGGAGGCGACTGCTGCTGACGCGAAGGCTACGGTGCAGGTGGAGCAGGCTTCGACCGAGAACAGCGGCGTGGCCACGGTGACTGTAACTGCTGAGGATGGCACGGCGGAAACCTACACAGTGACATTCGGCGAACTGCCTCAGTTGGCCGAGCTTGCTGTGGAAGTGACCAAGGATTCCTATCAGGTAGGCGATAAGTTCAACGCTGCCGATGTGAAGGTATCCGCCATTTACAAAGTCGGCGATACCGAAACGCTGCGCAAGCTGATTGATCCAACTGATGGTGATCTGAAGTTCACTGGCTTTGATTCTGCCACCGCAGGCACGAAGACCATCACCGTCTCTTATCGTGGCGTGAACGCGACGTTCGAAGTCACGGTCACGGCCACGGAGGTCACTCCCGGCCCTGGAGAGCAGAAGCCCGGCGATACCAACAATCCTGGCAACACTGCTAAGCCCGGTAACACTGCCACGAATAAGCCGGCTGCTAATGGCGCTGCACCCCTTTCGAATACGGGTGTTGCCGTGGCTGCCATTGCGGTCGTGGTTGTGGTGCTGACAGCTGCGGCTGGTGCCTTGCTCGTCATCCGCAAACGCCGCGCATAACCATGGCAACTGCTGAGTGGCGTGGATTGCGTTGCTATTGAGCAATCTGCGATTCACGCCACTCAGCGAGTGCACCCGAGCTTGCGCAATGCAGGCGCAATACAGTGCAAACAGTACAAAGCAACAATAATGGCCGGTCTGAGCCAGCTGCTCCATGCGAGGGCAGCTGGCTCAGACCGGCCATTGTGTCTGCAAGTACATGCAATTAGAGCATGAACATGTGGAAGCCGTTGAGCGTTACTGGTTGTTTTGCTTTGTTGTTGCGCTCAGCAGTGCGACGGACGTCCGCCCGCAGTGTAGTGCAGCGCTCCGTGAACCAGCGCTGATGTGAAATGCATGTTGCACATGCCCGCTTCTTCTGCTTCGTGCGTGCAGCCGGCGATGCTGCATAGGTTCATACCCCGAATCATGGTCATACCCCCTCTTTGGGATGGCATCCGTGCCGCCATCTGCCTTCAGAGCATAGCGGACAATTGTTGCATTGCCTGGGCGGTACAACGCTTTCTGTGGCCTGTATCACATCCTTGCCGGCGTTCTGCGGCGTGGTTGGGCGTGTACATGTGCTCTTGTGCGGTTTTGTTGTGTGTGATTTGGGTATACGGATAGAGTTTCTTCTCTGCAGTGGCAAGGGCCTCTCGGCCGGCGAGCCGGCTGATTTCTCCCATGCGTTGCTCAATGATTTCCGTTTTGCGAGTCTGAACGGCAAAATAGCTCTGGAGAAGTGCCACTTCTTCTTTCTTTGGATCACCGTTTTGAGCAATGAGATAGCAGGCGTATCGGGTGAGCTTGACGTCCGCGATGGAGCGGGTGGCACCGCTGCCGAGAGTCACGTCTCGCGTAGTGTCACGGAAATGGGATTCAACGGATACGCCGGAATTGTCGCAAGCTTGCTTGGCTCGTGTAATAGCTTTGCTGAAGTTTTCCCATCTGTCGTACCCCATATAGGTCATTAGCTCGCGTGCATACCAATACTCAACTTTGGAGTCCTCGGTGGTGTGTGCGATAGTGCTGAGTTCGCTGGTTTTGCGTGTGATTTCGTCGCGGTTCATGGGTGTGTCCTTATGTTTTTCATGACCATTTTCGTGACTCCACGAAAATGGTCAAAGCCAATAATTGCAATGGTTTTGAGGTATGGGCGCGCTCCGCCCAACTGGTCTGTCTTCGTCCGCCTTTTCGACCAGATACCTCATGGAGCACAATGCCAACGTCGCTACCGTTGGCCCAGCAAATATTCTTAGACGACGCCCCGAAGTGAATATCTATGCGGCTTTCAGAATATCAAAGAGCGTGGAGTGTGTGCATTATGCGTTCCAAAAATAGTTTCTAGTAATGAATTGTTTACGGTGTGAGATATTCTTGGGGTGTTTGCGGCGCTCTGCCGTGTGGCGAATGGGAATGGATGGTGCTCTTATGGGATTTGAGCAGGAAGCAGTTAGTGAACTGTATGCCAGCGTGTGGGGCAATCGTTCGACAATGCAGAGGGAATTCACTCGTGGAGCCCATGGTGAGCAGTTCGTGCTCCGGGAGCTGTCCATGAAGGGGACGCAAACGCCATCGCAATTGGCGTCGGCGCTGCAGGCCAGTTCCGGCCGCATCTCCACTGTGCTGTCGTCTCTGGAGAAGAAAGGCTGGGTCACGCGTGACATTGATTCCAAGGATCGGCGCATTATTCGCGTGAATCTCACTGATTCCGGGCGCGAGCAGTCTCATCGGATGATAGAGGGAATGCGTTCCGCAATTTGCTGGATTTTCTCGCAAATGGGGGAGCGGCGCACGCGCGAATTCGTTGACCTGGTGTCTGAGTTCACCACATATATGTCGATTTGCCATCCGGGGCGGCCTCGGCCGACGGCTGAACAAGTGCGTGAGGCATTCGTGGAGCGGGACAAGCGCGTGGCTGAACACATGGCAGCTAAGCGCGCGGAGGCTGAGCGAGACTAGCTTCCTCCCGCTGGCGGGTCTCTCCCTCCGTCACTGCTGCGCGGTGACGCCTCCCTCGTCAGAGGGAGGTAAAGGTAATTGAGGACGCTCACAGCGAACATACAGAAGTGCGTATAATATCTCACAGTGTAAGTAATCAAACAATGGAAACTATTAAGACATCGTGAACCGATAATCACCGATAACCCAGCCAACTTAAGAACCAATCGCCAATAACCAATAACCAACCCAACCAACACAAGGGGAAACCAATGTTTCGCATCATGAAATACCTCTCCAAAGCGGAGATCGGTCAGATGCTCATCGCCCTGGTGACCATCGTCGGGCAGGTCTACTTCGACCTGAAACTGCCCGACTATATGTCAGACATCACCACGCTGGTCGAGACGCCGGGCAGCGACATGAAGGACATCTGGATCGCGGGCGGCAAGATGCTGCTCATCTCGCTCGGATCCGTGGCGTGTGCCATCATCACCGGCTACATCGCTGCGCGCGTGGCCGCCTCGTTCACCCAGCGTCTGCGCTCGCTCGAATTCCGCAAGGTCGAGTCCTTCGGCCCGGCCGAGATGAGCAAGTTCTCCACCGCCAGCCTCATCACCCGTTCCACCAACGACGTCACGCAGGTGCAGATGTTCATCACCATGGGCCTGCAGCTCATCGTCAAGTCGCCGATCATGGCCGTATGGGCCGTGTGCAAGATCGCCGGCGAAGGCTTCGAATGGACGCTCGCCACCGGCATCGCCGTGGCGGTCCTGCTGGTGTCCATCACCGTCATGATGGCCATGGTCATGCCGAAGTTCAAGGTCATGCAGACCCTGACCGACAACATCAACCTCGTGGCCCGCGAGAACCTCACCGGCCTGCGCGTGGTGCGCGCCTACAATGCCGAGGACTACCAGGAAGCCAAATTCACCAAGGCCAACAAGGACCTCACCGAGACCCAGCTGTTCACCAACCGCGTCATGGCGTTCATGATGCCGTTGATGAACACCGTCCTGAACGGCCTGATGCTCGCCGTCTACTGGATCGGCGCTTACCTCATCGACGCCGCCGGGCTCAAGGACAAGCTCACCGTGTTCTCCAACATGGTCGTGTTCTCCAACTACTCCGTGCAGGTCATCATGAGCTTCCTGCTCATGAGCATGGTGTTCGTGCTCTGGCCGCGCGCCGACGTGTCCGCGCAGCGCATCATGGAGGTGCTCGACACTGAGCCAATCGTCGAGAACGGCACCAAAACCGCCGCCGACGTGGCCAAAACCGGCCAGAGGGGCACCGTGGAATTCCGCAACGTCAGCTTCACCTACCCGGATTCGCGCGAGGCGATGCTGGAAGGCATCAACTTCACCGCCGAGCAGGGCCAGACGGTGGCGTTCATCGGCTCCACCGGCTCCGGCAAGTCGTCTCTTATCAATCTCGTGCCGCGCTTCTATGACACCAGCCAAGGCCAGGTGTTGGTCGACGGCGTGGACGTGCGCGACTACGACCTGAAGGCCCTGCGCGACAAGATCGGCTACGTGCCGCAGCAGTCCGTGCTGTTCAGGGGCACCGTGGCCTCCAACGTGAGCTACGGCGATCAGCCGGGCGACCCGGCGGAGGTCGAGATGGCCGATACCTCCACCCCGGCCGGGCGCAAGCGCGAGGCCGCGTTGATCGCCGCTGGCGAGGCCGCGGAAGGTGCCGATATACCGGCCGAGCAGCTGAATCGCGTCAGGGCCGCCGCCGACGTGGCGCAGGCCAGCGAGTTCGTGGCGCGCATGGACGGCGGGTATTCCGCCGCGATCGCCCAAGGCGGATCGAACGTGTCCGGCGGCCAGAAGCAGCGCCTGTCGATTGCGCGCGCGGTGTACCGTCACCCGGAAATCCTGATTTTCGACGACTCGTTCTCCGCGCTCGACTTCAAGACCGACCGCGAAGTGCGCGACGCGCTCGCCCGCGAGGCCAAGGATTCCACCAAGCTCATCGTGGCCCAGCGCATCGGCACCATCATGAACGCCGACCGCATCGTCGTGCTCGACGACGGCAAGGTCGTGGGTCAGGGCACGCACAAGGAACTGCTCGACAACTGCGACGTATACCGCCAGATCGCCGAATCCCAGCTCAGCCAGTCGGAGCTTACGGCGTAGGGGGGCGGCAGCGGTAGCTCCCCATGTCAGGGGCTGAGCCGTAAAGGGAACAGCCCAGTGGGCTGTTCCCAGGCGAAGACGAGCTGATAAGCGAGCGAATAAAACAGCACAGCTGACTGAGGGGTAGTCGCGTACGGCTTCTCTCCCTCCGGCGCTTCGCGCCACCTCCTTCATCAGAGGGAGGTCAATACGGACTTTTAAGGAGTAAAACAAATGCCAAGAGGACCAATGGGCGGCAGGCGTGCCGTCGAAGAGCCCCATGATTTCGGCAAAGTCATGGGCAAACTCGTGAACTACTGCCGCAACTATCTTCCCGTCATCATCATCGCGCTCATCCTGGGCGCGGCCGGCACCGTCTGCCAGATCGTCGGCCCGGACAAGCTCAAGGACATGACCAACGAGATCGTCAAAGGTCTGCCCGCCATCGTTAACGGCAGACCGGTGATGAACTCGGTAGATTTCGGCACGGTGGGCCACATCGCCTGGACTTTGGTGGCCCTGTACGTGGGCTACGCCGTGCTCGGCTACGTGCAAAGCTGGATGATGGCCAACGTCACCCAGCGCACCGCCCAGCGACTGCGCGAGTCCATCTCGGTCAAAATCAACAAACTGCCGCTCAAATACTTCGACAAGGTTAGCTACGGCGACGTGCTGTCGCGCATAACCAACGATGTGGACGCCATCGGCCAGACGCTGGGCCAGTCGCTCGGCTCGCTGATTACCTCGGTGACGCTGTTCGTGGGCGCGCTGGTGATGATGTTCTACAACAACGTGATCATGACCCTGTGCGCCATCGGTGCCAGCCTCATCGGCCTGATCATCATGATGGCCATCATGAAGTCCTCCCAGAAGTACTTCGCCCGGCAGCAGATGGCGCTGGGTGACGTCAACGGCCACGTGGAGGAGATGTACGCCGGTCACCTCATCGTCAAGGCATACAACGGCGAGGCCGATTCGATTCGTCGCTTCGAGAAGTACAACTCGGACCTCTACGAGTCCGGCTGGAAGTCGCAGTTCCTCTCCGGCCTGATGATGCCGCTCATGAATTTCGTGGGCAACTTCGGCTACGTGGTGGTGTGCGTGGTGGGCGCGGCGCTCGCGCTCGACGGGCAGATCGAGTTCGGCGTGATTGTGGCGTTCATGATGTACATCCGCCTGTTCACTCAGCCGCTTTCGCAGTTTGCGCAGGCCTTCCAGAACCTGCAGCGCTGCGCGGCGGCCGCCGAACGCGTGTTCGGCTTCCTTGAGGAGCCGGAGATGGAGGACGAATCCGGCAAGTCCGCTTTGCTTGGGACCAACGGCCACGAAGTGAAGGGCGACGTGGAATTCAGCCACGTACAGTTCGGCTACGAACCGGGCAAGCCGATCATCCACGACTTCTCCGCCTCCGTCAAGGCCGGGCAGAAGGTCGCCATCGTCGGCCCGACCGGTGCCGGCAAGACCACCATGGTCAACCTGCTCATGCGCTTCTATGAGATTTCCGGCGGCTCGATCGCGATTGACGGCGTGGACACCAAGTCCGTGCCGCGCTGGAACGTGCACGACCAGTTCTCCATGGTGCTGCAGGATACGTGGGTGTTCCGCGGCACTGTGCGCGAGAACATCGCCTACTCCAAGCCCGGCGTGACCGACAAGCAGATCGAGGATGCGTGCAAGGCCGTGGGCCTCGACCACTTCATCCGCTCGCTGCCGGACGGCTATGACACCGTGCTCGACGACAAGTCGTCGCTCTCCCAGGGCCAGAAGCAGCTGCTCACCATCGCCCGTGCGATGGTGCAGGACGCGCCGATTCTGATTCTCGACGAGGCCACCTCCTCGGTCGATACCCGCACCGAAGAGCTGATCCAGAAGGCCATGGACGCGCTGACCGTGGGGCGTACGAGCTTTGTGATCGCGCACCGCCTCTCCACGATTCGCGACGCCGACATGATTCTCGTCATGAACCACGGCGACGTGATCGAGCGCGGCACGCACGACGAGCTGCTGGCGGCGGGCGGCTTCTACGCCGACCTGTACAACAGCCAGTTCGCACTCGCTGACTGACGGATTGTTTCCTGCGTTAGCGGATTAGCGGATTAGCTATACTCGGCTCCCCTCTCCGAGGGGAGCCGTCAGCGTAGCTGACTGAGGGGAGCAACCCATCGGTCCACCCGAGGGATGTGATACTGATGATTTCGTACATTAGTGTGTGAAAAAGCCGCCGGGAAAATTGGGGGATTGGGCGGCGGTGCGGTTGGCGTTGAGAATGGCGCATTCGAAGGGGAAGTGAGCGCGCAGCTGGGTGGCCGGGGTGGTGAACAGGGCGGTGGCGAGGCCGTCGGCCAGTGTGACAGGGACGTGTGCCGCAACGGTGTTCGACGAATCGTCGGTATCGCGGTTTGCCGTTGTCGAGGCATTGCTGCCATGCGTCGATGTCTTCGTGGTTATGGCGCTCGATGGCGGCGTGACGGCCACCCATGTGGCGGCTACATCGTCAACCGGTAGTCCGTCGATGGCGTTGAGCAGATGGTGAAGTTGGTGACCTGCGGCGTCAGACCAGTGGCGGCGGCTGGGGGAGCTCGCGCAGAATGCGCCGTGGCTGATTTCGACCGTACCTACGGCGTTGGCCGGATCGGCAGGATCTTCAAGGGCGATGGTGATTGGTTCGTCCGTGTGCACTAGCAAATCACCCCCGGCGTCGATGACGTATTGAATGGGTTGAGGGTGACCCGCGCCATCACCCAACATCCCCGCAAGCAAATCCACCAAATACCCCTTACCGCACGCGCCGAAATCGAGCGCGACCGGTCCGCGCGTCACCAGTGTTGTGCCATGCCGCTCAACGTCGGCTGACCAAATGGCTCGTCCGTGGATCGCGCCTGCATGTTCAGCGGCATCTGGCGCAGGCGTAAACGAATACGACTCGTCATAGCCAAGCCGAATCAAATCCTCGCCCACGCACGGGTCGGTCGCCCCATCGGTTGCCGCAAACAGGCGGTCGTACAGGCCAAACAGACCCGATGCCCAGTCGGGAAAATCGAACGTGCCGCCATGTGCGGCCGTGCGCATCCGGCCGACGATGGAATCATCGCGGAATCGAGATAATACAACCTCATATTCATGGATGAACGAGCCAATACGATCGCGTATCTCATCGTCCAATACGCTCTCGGTGTGCACCAGTAATCCGGTCCCCAACGCATCAGGAAAAGCGTATACGTATGGCAGTTGCTCGGTCAGACTTGTCATGCCCACTATCGTAGAGCGCATGGTGTGCCGGTGTATACTGGATTTTGACACTGTGTCAATGTTGATTCGGAGGTTGTGAGAATGGGCAATGCGACTACAGCAAGTGTAACGGGTGTGCAAGTTGCACCGGCGAAGTCAGCCATCAGAGATCTCCCCATCGCCAAAGTGTGGGCGTTTGCGGTCGGCCAGTTCGGCTGGGCACTGCTTTCCGGCATTATCTCCAACTGGCTCGTGTATTTCTATCAGCCCGATCAGGAGACCATCTCTCAAGGCCAGACCGTATTCGTGCCGCAAGGCCTGGTTGTGCTCGGCATCGTGACCGTGGTGGGCGGCATCACCGCCTTCGCCCGATTCTTCGACGCCTTCGTGGATCCGGCCGTGGCGTCCCTTTCCGACCGTTGCGATTCCAAATCTGGACGCCGTATGCCGTTCCTGAAATTCGCCGCCCTGCCGCTCGCGGTGGTCACCGTGCTCGTGTTCTGGAGCCCGATCAACGGCACCAGCTGGGTGAACGCGGCGTTCCTGTTCGTCACCGTGATCGGCTACTACATCGCCCTCACGTTCTACTGCACGCCGTACAACGCGCTCATCGCCGAACTCGGCCACGACTCCAAGCAGCAACTCACCATCTCCACCGCCATCTCCTTCACTTGGGTGGCCGGCACGGCCATCGCGTACGTGGCGCCGGTGATTTGGGGCGCGTTCGTGCCGATGATGGGCCGCATCACCGCCATCCGCGTGACCTTCACCATCATGGCCGCCGTGGCGTTCGTGTGCATGCTGGTGCCGCCGCTGGCCATCCGCGAGAAGGACTACGTCAACTCCCAGCCCACCTCCGAATCGACCATCGAATCCCTGAAGCAGACGTTCGGCGACGGCGAATTCCGCAAGTTCGTATGCTCCGACGTGGTCTACTGGGTGGCCATCACCACCTTCCAGACCGGTCTGCCGTTCTTCGTGACCAGCCTGCTCAAGCTGCCGGAAACCACCACGACCATCTACTTCGTGCTCATGACCGGCGTCTCTGTGCTGTTCTATCTGCCGGTCAATATTCTGGCCAATAAGGTCGGCAAGAAGAGGCTGCTGCTGGTTGCCTTCGTGATCTTCACCTGTGCGTTCGCATTTGCCGGCGCCCTTGGTTCGGCCGTGCTCGGCTTCATTCCGGCGATGGCCCAGGGTTTGGTGCTCTCGGTGGTCGGCGCGATTCCGATGGCCGCGTTCGGCATCCTGCCGCAGGCCATCGTGGCGAATATCGCCGACGCCAGTTCCAAGACCACCGGCCAGGACCGTCAGGGCATGTTCTACGCGGCCCGCACCTTTGCGATGAAGATGGGCCAGTCCGTGGCCATGCTGCTGTTCACCGGCGTCTCCACCATCGGCATGGCGTCCGGCGCGGGCTACCGCATCGCCGCCGTGTGCGCGGCCGTGCTGTGCGGTCTGGGCGGCATCGTGTTCGCGTTCTACAACGAAAAGAAGGTGCTGGGCGTGCTGGAGACGTGATGACGTTGCCGGGTGCCGCCGCGGTATCCATGCGGAGCGGTGTGGGTGACTTGCCCCGTCTGCGACACTTCGGCGTCAAATTGCGTTTGACCGCACTCCGTACTATATTGTTGCGAGTTGCTTTGCGGAGCAAAGTAACATCCAAGGGGCTGTAGCTCAGTTGGTAGAGCGCTTCGTTCGCATCGAAGAGGTCGCGGTTTCGACTACCGTCAGCTCCACGAGACCCTCTGCATTCATTCCACCGTAGAGGGTCTTTTCATTTTGTTTTCGTTGAAATTCTGCCATCTCGCGTTTCAAGGGGCTGATTTGGGGTTTGCCGGAGGTCTACTTGCGTTTCGAGGGGCTGATGGTCAAGTAGATACGCCGCCAAAATGGCGGAATAGCGTTGCGTCAAAGCCGTTTGTACTGGTGCTTCACCGGATGAGGAGCCCCTTGAAACGGAAGTAGACCTCCGGAACATGTGAAATCAGCCCCTGCAAAGGGAGAATGCCTCGATTTCGCCATGGATTGTCGTGGATTGCTCTGTGGCATGGGCAATACTGGGAGTATGACAAGCGCAGATGAGTTGAATGAGCAGTATGACGCTGACGGTAGCGTGACGCAAGTGCCTGAACGCAATGATGAAGTTCATGCCGGCGAATCCGCCGTCGCCCAATCCCGCGAATCGGCCGTGACCATCCCCGCCGGCACCGTGGTGCTCGCCGCCACCCCGATCGGCAATGTCGGCGACGCTTCAGCCCGTCTGGTGGCCCTCTTGGAACGGGCCGATATCGTGGCCGCCGAAGACACGCGCCGCCTCTACGATCTCGCCCGTCGCCTCGGCGTCTATGTGAACGGTCGCGTCATCGCCTATCACGACCACAACGAGCGCGACAAGGCCGACGGCCTGCTCGACCAGGTCGAAACCGGCGCCACCGTGCTCGTCGTGTCCGATGCCGGCATGCCCACCATCAACGACCCCGGCTTGGCCATCGTGCGCCGTGCCATCGAACGCGGTCTGCCCGTCACCTGCGCGCCCGGCCCCTCCGCTGTGCTCGACGCGCTCGCCCTCTCCGGCCTGCCCACCGACCGCTTCTGCTACGAAGGCTTCCTACCGCGAAAGCATTCCGAGCGCGTGCAGTATCTGCGCACGCTGTTGCCCGAACGCCGCACCATCGTGTTCTACGAGACGCCTCATCGCATTGCCGATTCGATGGACGATCTGCTGGACGCGTTCGGCCCGAATCGCCCGATGGCCCTGTGCCGCGAACTCACCAAGGATTATGAGCAGATTCGTCGCGGCCCGATTGACGAGATTCACCAAAGTGTGATTGATGATCCGCCCCGTGGCGAGATAGTGCTGGTCATCGGCGGCGCGTCCAACGAGGAGGCCGAAGCGGCCGCGCCCAGCACGTTGAGCGTGGATGACATGGCCGTGCTCTCCATCGACCGTGCTTTGGAGGACGGCCTGCGTATCAAGGACGCCATCGCGCAAGTGGTGCAGGAGCATCCACTGGCTGACGGATCGTTGGCCAATCGCAAGCAGGTGTATGCGGCTGTGCTGAAAATCAAGGGATAGCGCAGCAGCCGGCGATTATCTCCCCGTTACGTTTCCATCGACTCGAACAATATTTCCAACGCCTGCCGGACCCCGGGCCCACCACGCTGCGAGACCAATTCCAGCAAAGGCGCGTCGGCTTTGGGATTGGCAACCAGCCATTTACGCAGTTCGGGCACGTGATATGCGATGTGCCAGAGCACGGCAACATCCGTATCGGGCGAACATGCCACCGCGGGCGTAAGTCTGATGGGCGGTTCAGGCGGCGCGGTCATATCCGAGATTGCGCGCGATGCGGATTCGGATGAGTGTGCCGCCGCCGCGTGGCGAGGCAACCGTTGCGCCTGCCGCAAATGCCGTAAACGGTGAGCGGCATGGCAGCCTCTGCGATGGCCTCTGACAATGAACCCCCTCGTCATGCGCATTGCTCCAAAGCCGGTTCGTCCATCTCCTGCTGCACCGATTCAAAAAACATGCGTGCGCGTCCGGCGTACTTGTGATGCCGATGCTCCTTGACGATTTGCAGACAGTCGTTTGGCCGAAACTGGTACGCGGACATCAGCTGGCACACCAGTGCGTTGACGGTGGAAGGATCGGGGATGTCTTCAGGACTCATCACCAGGTCGCAAGCCGTACGGGCTGGCGTGGTGACAGGCAGCCCGCCGAGCTTGATGATTTGCTCCGGCAACGTCAATCTTTTGAATACGCGGATACGGCGGCTGACGGATGCCGAGCGGAAGTGCGATGTGGAAATCACGTCTATGGTACTCGGAAAGTCGGGGCCTCCCAGCCATACCCAAGCGGCGGTCATCGAACACACCACAGTGCCAAACGGGGCGACCTCCGCGACGATTTTCGCGCGACCATACAGTGTGCCCGAATGCTCGATCCAGTAGCCGGCGGAATCGTCGAGCTTATGTAACGTGCCGAAGGCGGCCAGACGGTTAAGGCTGAGCGGTCCCGGCAGATCCTTGGTAAACAGTATCGGCGGCACCGCAGGTTGCGCGGTTGCCGGCGAGGCGACTGTTGTGATGTCCGTCATCGGACCTGCTGTGATATCCATGACCGAACAATATGCAGAAATGCGGCTTGCGCGCCACCGGATAGGCGAAAACGGTGGATAAGTGCATAACTTTACTAGGTACGCAAATGATGTGGATAACTCGGTGGATATTGGCAGGCGGAAGTGTGTGCGGATGTGCGTGGGCGTGCGTACGGATGGGTGCGCGGATACGTGTGCGAATGCGTATGTGGATAAGCGCGCAAGAGGTGTACAGATAAGTATGTGGGGAAGTTGCGGGTGGATAGGTGAGTGGGATGAGGATGGCGGCGCGGCAGCTATCCGGGCGTGTCCCCGCCGCGCCGGATAATCAAGCCTTATGAGTCATGTTTTGGTGAATGTTGCTTGGCCGTATGCAAACGGCCCCCGTCATATCGGCCACGTCGCGGGATTTGGTGTGCCCTCCGACGTCTACGCGCGCTACGAGCGCATGAAGGGCAATGATGTGCTCATGGTGTCCGGCACCGACGAGCACGGCACCCCGATTCTCGTCGAGGCGGAGAAGGAAGGTCTCACTGCCCAGGAACTGGCCAACCGTTACAACCGCGTGATCGCCAAGGATCTGTGCGACCTCGGCCTGAGCTACGACCTGTTCACCCGCACCACCACCGGTAACCACGAGCACGTGGTGCAGGAGATGTTCAAGCAGTGCTTGGAGAACGGCTACATCTACAAGGGCACCCAGCAGGTGGCGATTAGCCCGTCCACCGGCCGTACCCTGCCCGACCGCTACATCGAGGGCGAGTGCCCGATTTGCCATGCCGAAGGTGCGCGTGGCGACCAGTGCGACGCCTGCGGCAACGAGCTCGACCCGGACGAGCTCATCAACCCCGTCTCCAAGATTAACGGCGAAACCCCGCGCTTCGAGCAGACCGAGCACTACTTCCTCGACCTGCCGGCGCTCGCCGAAGCCAACAAGGCGTGGCTGGAGACCCGCAAGGGCTGGCGTACCAACGTCATCAACTTCTCGCTCGGCCTGTTCAAGGAAGTTAAGCCGCGCGCCATCACCCGTGACATCGACTGGGGTATCCCGGTGCCGGTGAAGGACTGGATTGACAACCCGAACAAGAAGCTGTACGTGTGGTTCGACGCCGTGATCGGCTACCTGTCGGCTTCCATCGAATGGGCCCGCCGTCAGGGCGACCCGGAGAAGTGGCGCGAATGGTGGAACGACCCGAGCTGCCCGGCCTACTACTTCATGGGAAAGGACAACATCACCTTCCACTCCCAGATCTGGCCGTCCGAAATGCTGGCGTACAACGGCAAGGGCTCCAAGGGCGGCGAAACCGGCCCGATGGGTCCGCTCAACCTGCCTGAGCAGGTGGTGGCCAGCGAGTTCATGACCATGGAAGGCAAGAAGTTCAGCTCCTCCCGCGGCATCGTGATCTACGTCAAGGACATCCTCGCCCGCTACCCCGTGGATGCCGTGCGCTACTACATTTCCGTGGCCGGCCCCGAATCCTCGGATTCCGACTTCACGTGGGCCGAGTTCGTGCGCCACAACAACGAGGAGCTCGCCTCCTCGTGGGGCAACCTGGTGAACCGCGTGGCCAACCTCATCAACAAGAACTTCGGCGAGATTCCGCCGCTGGACGAGGATTCGATGACCAACGAAGACCGTGGCCTTCTGGAAGAGGCTTCCGCCGCGTTCGACGTGGTCGGCTCCTCCATCGAAACCCACCACCAGAAGCACGCCCTGTCCGAGGCGATGCGTGTGGTCGGCGACATCAACAAGTACATTTCCGCCACCGAACCGTGGAAGATTAAGGACGACCAGGCTCGTCTCGGCACCGTGCTGCACGTGGCCGCTCAGGCCGTGTCTGACGCGAACCACCTGCTCGCGCCGTTCCTGCCGCACTCCGCACAGAAGGTGTGGGAGGCGCTCGGCGGCACCGGCACCTTCTCGCCGCTGCCTGAGCTCAAGGAAGTCGAGGATCTCGACAAGCCCGGCTTCACGTACCCGATCATCACCGGCGATTACGAGCTCGGTGTGAACGTGCACCCGTGGAAGAGCGAGGCAATCGAGGTCGGCGCCATGGTGCCTAAGCCCGCACCGATCTTCGCCAAGATTCCGACCGAGGCCGTGGAAGAGGAGCTGGCTCGCTTCGATGAAGCGTTGGCTGCTCGCCGTGCCGCCGAAGCCGAACGTCTGGCCGCCGAGAAGGCCAAGCTCGCCGCCGAGTGATTCGGCATTGCTAGCTCGTAGCTGACGGGCCACCTCGCACATGAAGTGTTGCGGGGTGGCCCGTTGCCGTATGTGCGGCCTAGCCCCGACAATGCGAGGCCGGTTGTCGGGCGGCGTTACAAACCCGTCACAGTTTGCCAAGACTTTTCTCAGACAAGCACATCGAATCCCCAAGAAAGAGACGGTTATATAGAAGATGTCAACGGAATGAAGTTCATACCGGTGGCGAGGTTCTTCCGAACCCCATAACTGAACCCTTCTTCTCTCTTCTCTCTCACCCGGCGGCCCCCTCCGCCGGGTTTCTTCGTTTTGGGCCGCATCATGCAACGCAAGTTACGCTGCTGTCCAGCTACATCCACGCCGCTCGAAGCCGTGATCCGCCACACCAAGCACGGGGCGCGGTGATTCGGAGCATTGCAGGATTCCTCCATGCTTCCGGTTTGGGGGGTGCTGCTTGATTCCTCTACTTCCAGCGAAACGTTGCTATCGCGGTATGGTCGCATGCCTGTTAAGCATTGAAGCATCTTATCTATGCGCAGTCGGTGTCCCGGTGGTGACGGCAACCGATTGACGTGCGAACCGGGCCAGATTTCGTTGTCCCGGTTCGTGATTTTGGCCTCTTTTTGGGAACCGGGACAGACCATCCCGTGAGCGCTCAATGTATGCAAATCCAGAAGCCCGGAATTCCGCCGATGTGTGATGGCGGATATTGTGCGGTAGGGCCGAATTGGCGATTTTTCGAGGGTGTTTCTGTCCCGGTTGCTCAAAAAGAGGCGAAATGGAGAACCGGGACAACGAAATCTGGCCCGGTACACACATAAATCGATTGACGTCGTTACCAGGACATCGGACACCGTGACGTATATCGCGAACCGCATAATATGGCAGTACGCAACGCAGATGATGTGCGGATTCGCCGGACGTAACATGGCGTGTGACACACAACAGTGCCATGCGGTCGGGGCCACGCGACCAAATGGGGTGCGATGAATGGCATATGCGTTGCAGCAAGCGCGCGCAATCGTATCGATGTCAGCTCAGTGCGCCCCGGTGGATTTCCGTCGTTTCCGCCGGGCAAGTTCATTGAGCGGCGTCGCTGTCAAGGTGAAATCGAATATGGAGCCTCGCAACGCCAGCTGTCGCCCGGCTCGGTAGGCGAGTTCGGCTTGAGACGGTTCATCAGCCATATTCGCGGCGGTGGCGATGAGGACGATCCAATGATGATGCCGTAACAGTTCGCGCTTGTCGTTGTCTCGCCGCCACTGGGCCTTGTCTGTGCGATGATGATCGCCGTCATATTCGATGGCGACGCGGAATTCGGGCCAAGCGAGATCGAGTGTTATCGGCGCACCATTGCTGAACGTCGCGCCGGGCACTGTGTAATTTGTCACGGCTTGTGGAAGCCCGTATTGCGTGGTTGTGATACGGGTCTCTGATTCCATCGGAGAATCCACGCGCGGTGCAATAAATTCAAGTGCGATCATGCATGTGGCTTTCGCGTTGAATTTCGGAAGTTCGCTGACCTGCCGCACAAAGTCCTGATAAATTTCGTCGGCGGTGCGGCCGCCCGATAGGCTCGGCTTGCGCGCTATTGCCGTAAGGGTTGCGTCGCCAAGTATGACCAATGATTCCAATGACATGTGAGCGGCGAGCTGCGCCCAAGTATGTACCAGATCCAGCGCGTGCACATGCTTGTTGATACGTGCATTGTGCGCGGTGCTTAGCGGTTTCCAGATGTGCGGTGTTGTTGGCGGAACGACGGCGCGTATCCGGGTGCGATGCGAGTCGGAGACGGTATGGAGCTCGGTGGCATTGAGATCGCAATCCTTGGGAAGTGGCACGGATTGCAGTATCAGCGATGTGGTCATGCCGAAGAGCACAGGCTTTCCGAGCTGTTGCGCGGCGTCCGTGCATCGTTTAAGAATTTCCCGCTTACGTTGGGTGAGGGTTTCGCTCATAGCGGGCGCAGTGGGGGTTGCCATACGCGGTGGTGAGTATGGCTCGGGCTTGACGGCGTGCGTGGACGCAGCACTCGGTGCCGCGGCATTGTTGGTCCAGCCGGGTGGTTCATCGTCGAATACGCCGGGTGGCGGGGTGGGAAATCCGCTGTTCATAACGCCACCGTAGCGTAGCGGTCGCTTGTTCGCCATGAAAAACGGGGTATGTGGTTCTAGCTTGCTGAGGATGTGGATAACTCTGTGGATAACTAAAGTGCTCCTATGTTTTGCTCACTCTGTGAGAAGTCGGCAAAACATAGGAGCACTTCAGCCGCGGCCAATGGGCGGAATATGTCAGCGGCAGCGACGGGTGAGGGGCTGCCAGGGATCGAGCTCGACTGGTTCGGTGGTGAGCAGGGCGCGGGTGGCGTCGTCGAGGTATTCCTTGCGGATGATGAGCTCGGTAACGTAGCGGTCGAACCAGGCGTCGGACATGACGTAGTAGCCGTCCTTGCCGGCGTCCTTGCCCCAGCTGTTCTCCACCTTCCAGCGGTTCGGCTTGCCGTCCTCGTCGAGGTTCACGCCGGTGAAGGTCATAGCGTGGTTGCTCGGGCTGTCGCCGTATTCGAGGCCGTGGGCCTTGTCGCCGGTGAATTCGGTGCCGAACAGCTGGTCGACGCGCACCACGGACTGGTCGAAGAAACCGTCCTTGCGCAGGGCGAACTGCGTGCAGTCGCAGGCGAACCAGATCGGGTGGCCGGCGGTGAGCTGGTCAAGCGCGGCCTTCTTGAACACGTCCAGCGGCACGTTGACGAATTCCATATCGCCAGCCTCGGCCACGTTCGCGCTGAAGCGGATGCGGTAGCGCTGGTTGAACGGGCGGTTCTTGAGCGGGGCGTTGGCCAGCGTCACGAAATCGTTGACGTCCACCGGCACGTACTTCTTGTAGAACTCAAGCGGGGTGATGCCGATCTCGCGAATCTGCGGGCGCTCGTCCTTGCCGGTTTTCGGCTTGTCGGACTTGTCCTTATCGCACTTGCAGGCCTTGGCGTCGGATTTGCCCTCGCACTTGCAGGATTCGCCGCACTTGCAGGATTCGGCCTTGCCGTCTGCGTCGGCCTCGGCCTTGCACTTGCGAGCCTCGCCCTTCTTATCCTCATCATCATCCTTGGGGCGCGCGAAGAAGTCGAACTTCTCCGGCGGTTCGCCGAGCGCCACGGCGCAGATGCGGTACACGGTGCCCATGTACTCGTCCTTCAACGCACGCAGCTCGTCCTCAGACGCCCCGGCAGCCGAACGGCGGCGCAGCTCGGCCGCGAACTCGCGCAGCTTGGAGTTGAGGTACTGCTTGAAATCGTCGGAATTGCGGGAGTTCTCGGACTCCGGATAGGCGCTCTTGGGCACTAGGCCGTACTTGTTCACCAGTGCGGCGAACATCTGCCACCAGCCACCATCGTCTGCAGGCGACTCATTGATGGCCTCGAACAGACGCGAATCGGTCGCCTCGTCGAGCGTGCGCAGCACGTTCTCCAGATAAGTGTTCGACTTCTCCATCGCGTCCCAGAAGAACAGGTAGGTCTCGGAGAACTCGAAATCCTCAAGATTCCAGCGATGCATGAGTTCGTAACGCAGCGTGTTCAGGGAGGCGAACATCCAGCAACGGCCGGAACGCTCCTGATTGGTGATCGAACCCTGCTTGAGTTCGATGGAGAAGTCGCGCGGCAGCGCACGTACGCCGCGATAGTCGGTGGCCGCCTTGAGCACGCCGGCCGAAACCGCCGCGTCCGCCGCGATCAGGTTGGCGCGGTCCTTGTTGAAGTCTTCGGTGTACGTACGCAGAAGTTCGGGTTTGATGGCCCGTGCGCTGGCGTTTGCTGTCATGATGATTGATCTTCCATTCATGTAGGCGACGTTTGTGGTCCGTCGGTAGTATAAGTCGCCGTGTATTCGTCGGACGATTCACCGGGCGAAATCGTACGGGCGGATATGCGCCGGCGATTCCACCCCGCCAACGATTTGTCCACCTTGCTGCTCGCGCGGGCGCACGTATCATATGTACCGATACATATTGTTGACGAATGTCGCATAGTCCAAAGGAGTACGTCATGACTTCGCTGCATAGCAAGCCGCTGGCCCTGAAAAACGTCACCGTCACCGATTCATTCTGGCGCACCGAGCAGGAACTCGTGCGCACGGCTGTGATTCCCTATCAGTGGAACGCCCTGAACGATAACGTCCCCGGCGCGGCCCCCAGCTATTGCATGCACAACTTCAAGGCCGCTGCCGCGCAAAACAAGCGCAAGGATACCCAGGGCAACGCGTTCGTGCCGCCGAAGTACACGTTCCGCGGATTTGAGGCGCTCCCCGAAGACCCGGCCAATCCCGACCCAGACAAGTTCTACGGCTTCGTGTTCCAAGACACCGACTTCTCCAAGTGGGTGGAGGCAGTCGGCTATTCCCTCGCCCATCACCCGGACCCCGCACTGGAACAGACCGCCGACCAAGCCATCGACGTCGTGTGTGCCGCCCAACTCGACAACGGCTATCTGGACACCTGCTACATTCTGAACGACATGGATCGCGCGTTCACCAATCTGCGTGACCATCACGAACTGTACTGCCTCGGCCACCTCGTTGAAGGTGCGGTGGCCTACTACCAGGGCACCGGCAAAGACAAGTTGCTCAAGGCCGCCTGCCGTTTCGCCGATTACGTAGACGAGCGCTTCGGTCGCAAGCCGGGCCAGCTGCGTGGTTACCCCGGTCACGAGATTGCCGAGATGGCTTTGGTGAGGCTGTACGAGGTCACCGGCGAACAGCGGTACCTTGATCTGGCCGAATATTTCGTGACCGAGCGCGGCCGGCAGCCGTACATCTTCGATATTCAGGCAGACGAGAACGCAAAGCGCGACGCCGACGCCAACTACAAACCCAACACGGACCCCAACCGGTACGCCTACCACCAGGCGAACAAGCCGGCCACCGAACAAGACGAAGCCGTAGGCCATGCCGTGCGCGCCGGCTACTTCTACTCCGGTCTGGCGGACGTGGCCCGACTGACCGACGATCAGGACCTCGCCGATGCGGCCGAGCGGCTCTGGCGCAATATCGTCGATAAGAAACTGTACGTTACCGGCGGCATCGGCGGCACGGTGGACGGCGAGGCATTCTCCTACAACTACGACCTGCCCAACGACTCCGCCTACTCCGAGACCTGCGCCGCGATTTCGCTGGCGTTCTTCGCCCGTCGCATGCTCGAGCTCGCGCCAAAGGCCGAGTACGCGGACGTTATGGAGTCGGCGCTGTACAACACCACGCTGGCCGGCATGGCGCTGGACGGCAAGAGCTTCTTCTACGTGAACCCGCTGGAAGTCAATCCGTATGCCTGCCATAAAGACAGCCGCCTGCGCCACGTCAAGCCGGTGCGTCAGAAGTGGTTCGGCTGCGCATGCTGCCCGCCGAACATCGCCCGCATCGTTGAGTCGGTGCAGGAATATGCCTACACGGTTGCCGAGGATGGCGGTACGCTGTTCACGCACTTGTATATGGGCGGCGTGGCCAAAGCTGAGTTGAATGGTACGGCTGTGGAGCTGGATGTTACGGCGAACCTGCCGTGGCAAGGCGATGGCAAGGCGGTCGTGCGCTTGGGCGGTGATGCTGCTGGCACCTCGGCTCAGGCTCCTGCTCGCTTTACGCTGGCCTTCCGTCTGCCCGGTTGGGTGGGCGATGAGTCCGCTGCTGCCGCCGCGATTACGGCCACGGGCGAGTCTGAGTCTGGGGCCGATAGTTCCCGCGTGACCCGCGAAATTCGCGACGGCTACCTGTATCTGACCGGTGAGTGGCGCGACGGCGACACCGTGACGTTCGACTTCCCGATGCCGGTGCGTATGCTGGCCGCCAACCCGCTGGTGCGCGAGGACGCCGGCAAGGTGGCGTTCGTGCGCGGCCCGATCACCTTCTGCGCCGAGGAAAAAGACAACGGCGCCAACCTGCACCTGCTGCACGCGGATGTGGAGGCACTGCTGGCCGACCCGAGCGCGGCCAAGGTCGAGGAGTTCGACTTCCACGCCGGCGCCAAGGGCATCGACGACAAGGGCCAGGGCGAGGTGGAAGACGTGACCCGCCGCATGGTGAAGCTTGAGGTGCCGGCTTGGCGCGAGCCGTTGCCGGCTGCTGTGGCCGCCGCGGGTGAGGGCGCGGCCGAGGTTCCGGCGTTCGCGCCGCTCTACGCCGTGTACGCGCCGGTCAAGCGCGAGCCCGCCACCGCCACGCTCATCCCGTACTTCGCCTGGGCCAACCGCGGCGAAAACGAAATGACCGTCTGGCTGCGCGGCTGATATTTGCTCTCGGCTACTCTGGTAGCCATGGGCATCACGACATGTCGGCTCGAAGGGCCGGTGGACTTTTACTCGGTCGGGCAGTTTGTGTCCGGACCGGGCTGGCGCCATCTGCGGCGCACCATCGACACCTTCGAGCTGATGTTCGTGCGTCGGGGCGTCCTGCCGATGCGGGTGGGGGAGCAGACCCTGCATATCGAGGCCGGCCAAATCGCACTCTTGCCGCCGAATGTGGAGCATGCGGGCGCCGACATCATCACGTCTGACGTGGACTTCTACTGGATGCATTTCAAATTGCCGGATGCGCGCATGCTCCCCGATGACGCGGGTCTGCCGCAGGACGACCATTGCCTGTTGCTGCCCGATGAACGCACCCTGCCCGACCCCGACCGGCTGGCGGTGATGTGTGGGCAGCTCATCGACATCTATGCGCGATTCGGCCCGTATTCCAACGCTTACTGCGATTACTTCGCCACCGGCCTGCTGCTGGAGGTCAGCGCGCAGGAGCGGCTGAAGGCGGACTTTGCCGCCCATCGTACGCTTGCCGGCTACCGGGGCGACGGCAAGCCCATCACCAGTGCCGACCGCGTCCGGCAGCAACAGGAATGGGCCATGCATGTCGATTCGGCCGGTGCCGCTGGCGATTCGTCCGGCCTGGCGCCGATGCTGGCCATCCGCTCGTGGATTATGGCCAATGCCTTCGACGACATCACCGTGGCCAAAGTGGCCGCGCGCTTCCACTATTCACCCAGCTATCTGACCGCGATGTACCGGCGCGTGTTCGGCGTGGGTGTGGCCGAGCAGATCATCGAATATCGCATCGACCGTGCGCGCGAACTGCTGAGTTCTACCGCTTCCAGCGTGGCGGATATTGCGCGAGAAGTGGGCTACGCCGATCCCAAGTACTTCATGCGCGTCTTCAAGCGCCGCACTGGCCTGACCCCCGGCCAATACCGCGACGCTTTCCCCGCCCGCCTCTACAACACCGTGTGATTAGGGAAGGTCATGGTCCTAACCCTAGGAAAAGTGCGCATGGGCGCCACTACCACGTGGGAGCGCTGGGAACGGTTTGACGCATGCCGAAACCTCGCACGTCACGCTGCACGGCACTTGGGCAGTGGGCGCGGCAGTCGGGAATCGCCGCCCTATTTCGGCGTTTCAGCGTTACCTGTTTGCCGAACCGACAGTGGACTCGCGCGGAACCAGTGTGTATCCAATGGTGGCGCGCGTGGCCGGCATGCCAGCGGATTCGTCGGACCTGCCGTCGCCCTGGTCGCGCTGCTCCACGCGGCGGGTGATCATATCAAGCGCGAATTGGGCGAGCTGATCGAGATCCACTTGGACGGTGCTCAGCGTCGGTGTGGTGTACGAGCCGGCCGTGGCGCCGTCGAAGCCGATGACTCTCACATCGTCGGGCACGCGGATGCCGTAGTCGGCAAGGCCTCGGATTACTCCGAATGCGGCATAGTCGTTAATGCAGAAGATGCCATCGATGGCCGGGGTGCTTCCCGTTGCCCGCGTGGTGCCCGGGGAACGGGACTCAGCAGTGTCATCAGCCGATTGCGCACGAGCCTCGAGCATCGCCTCGGCGATGGCATGACCGGCTTCGATGCCGCTGTCGCTACCGTAACCAATGAAGTTCGTCGATTCGTCATACGGCAGCCCGGCGTCAAGCAGTGCGCCGCTGGCCCCGCGTAGACGCAAACCGCTGGAACTTTCCACGTGCGCCAGTTCGGTTCGTGGCGAATACCCGTCGCCGACAATGGCGATGCGGTGGCATCCGCATTCGATGAGATGCTGCACTGCCGCCCGCGCGCCGTCTTCGTTCGGGAAATTCACTGTATCGAACGTGGGCGTTTCCTCGCAGGCGTCAATCAGAACCAGCGGTCGGCCGTGGTTGATCGCGGAAAGCGGCACACCGGCATTCAGGCCCGAAGCGTGGATAATCTCGCCGTCGAACAACTGCCCGGAGAACGGGTTGTTGGCCAGCGCGTGTTTGGCGGCATCCGGAGAGTACCGGGTTTGCTCCACGAACGGCGTCAGCCCGCGCGCGGTGGTTTCGGTGACGAGCGATTCGACGAGTTTGGAGTAGAACGGCGAATCGAATTCGTTGACGATGATGTGGATGATGTTGCTGCGGCCGGACTTCAGCATGCTGGCCGTCAGATTGATGCGGTAATCGAGCTTTTCGGCCACTGCCAGCACTTTGGCGCGAGTGGAATCCTTAACACCCGGCTTGCCGTGCAGCGCATTCGAGGCGGTCATGGGGGAGAACCCGGCGGCCTTCGCTACGTCGCGCAATGTTGGTTTGCCGCTCGGCATAACGTCACCTCATGTTTCGCCTGTGATGGGCATTGGATCATGCCCGTAATGCTTCCAATGGTTGTAACGGTATTCACAACATCGTGTTTTGGCAAATGGTGGCTGTGTGCCGGAATCGCTGAAAATGCTGCGCTTAGGCGATGACGCGCCGAGCGTAACATGCGCTTGCTTGATATCGTTCCGGTGGAAGAATATGTAACGGTACATACGTCGGTGTGCCAAGAGGCCATGAAGTTCGTCGTACGTTGGGATGGGACTCTCCGGGGGAGTGGCGTCACTCTTCACCTATCCGTACGTGTGCGATGCCGATTGGTTTGCGGCTGGCGTACCGCCGTATGGCAACTTATACGAATATCAACGAAAGCAGGATACGATGACGGATCTTCCGCAGAGCCTTCCTCAGGCATGGCGTCCGCCGATGGGCTGGAACAGCTGGGATTCGTACGGCACGACTCTCACCGAAGACGAGCTGCTGGCCAACGCGCGGTTCATGGCTGAACACCTGAAAAACGCCGGCTGGGATACGTTGGTCATCGACATCGACTGGTACGACCCGACCGCCCGCGCACATGGTTACAACGACAACGCGCCGCTGATTCTCGACGAATACGGCCGTCAGCTGCCTGACCCGGTGCGTTTCCCGAGTGCTGCCGGCGGCAAGGGATTCGGCCCGCTCGCCGCCGCCGTCCACGAACTGGGCTTGAAGCTTGGCATGCACATGATGCGCGGCATCCCGCGTATCGCTGTGGACAAGAACCTGCCCGTATACGGCACCAACTACACCGCCAAGGACGTGGCCGACCTCGACCACGTGTGCAAGTGGAATCCGGACAACTACGGCCTGAACCAATCCCACCCGGGCGCGCAGGCCTGGTATGACGCGCAGCTCGACCTGTTCGCCTCCTGGGGCCTCGACTTCCTCAAGGTCGACGACATGCAGACCCCGTTCCACTCCGACGAAATCGCCGCCTATCATCGCGCCATCGCCAAAGCCGAAGCCAAATACGGCCGTTCGATTGACCTGTCTCTCTCGCCCGGCGGCTGGGTGGCGACGAGCTACGTCGACTTCCTGCGCGAGAACGCCCAAATGTGGCGTATTTCCGACGATCTGTGGGACCGTTGGGAAGACATCTACCAGCAGTTCGCCCGCCTGGCCCGCTGGGCGCCGTTCCAGACCACCGGCCACTGGGCCGACGCCGACATGGTGCCGTTCGGGCACATAGGCCTGCGCGCCGAACGCGGCGACGACCGCCAATCCCGCCTTACGCTGGACGAGCAGAAGACACTGCTGGCCCTATGGTGCATGGGGCGTAGCCCGCTTATGGTCGGCGGCGATCTGCCCACCAGCAACAGCGACGCCATCGCGCTGCTGCAGAATCCCGCGTTGCGTGAGGTGCTTGCCGGCTCCACCAATAACCGCGAGACCGTGCGCGAACGGATTTTTGGCAAATGGTGGGATGAGAGCACCTACCGTGGCGAGTTCATCGTCTGGTCCGCCGACGCAGCCGATTGGGCTGATGGCACACGTTCCGCGCATCACGGCGGCCATTACGCCGCGCTGTTCTGGACCGGCAGCGACACATACGAGATCGGCCGCAACATCCAGCTCCAATCCATCGTGGGGCTTGACGCCCGCAATGACGATTGGACACTCGCCGATCTGTATGCCGACGCGCCGGGCGAGCCCGCCGACGTGCGTCTTGAAGGCGTGGGTGCCGACCGCGTCATCACCGGCACGATTCCGCCGCACGGCGTGCTCTGGGTGGCCCTGGACCGACGCTGAAACCGAACCTGCCTCCGCCAACCAACCTCCTGAACCGACCGCCCGAATCGTATGGAGAAACCTGCCATGAATGCGAACATCGCAAACGAACAATCCCCGGTAGCTGTTCCGCCCGCAAGTTGGTTCCTACGTGCGTTCGCTGGCGTTCTGACCTGTAGTCTGTCTGTCTCTGTCTGTTCGTTGCTTCGCCTTGCTTGCGTTTTGTACGTTTTATCTGTTTCGTGAGTTTCGTGCGTTCTGCGGATTTCACGCGTTTCGCGCAGTGCCGCACGCTGATCACCATTCAGCGTGCGGCACTTTTGCATATCTCACGTGTTGCGGGAGATGCCGATTCCGTCGCACAATACGTAAAACGTGAATGAACCACTCACTATGCTGGGTTGTTTGAGCGTGATATGACATGCGCCACTTTCCCGGGAATGCGTTGCGAATTGGACCTGTTCGGAGGTGTGCAGCGACGCATTCCGGGGAATGTTGCGCTTAGAGAGCCGCGTATCGTTGCTAATGCGGGGAACACGCAGAGTTGCGGGCCGTTGCGATTAGACGCAGGTCGCCTAGACTAGTACGCGTTTGCGAAAGTCGAACGTGCTTCGACCGATGAAGGAGAGCTTCGGTCATGCGGCCAATGACAGGCGCAGTGCGAAGCACGGCTGATCGTGAATCGCGGCGGCAGCGATTGCCGCGTGCGGCGCAGGAGCATGCCGCACCATACCACAAGCAAACAATCCCCAAGAAACGGTGATCTCCTCACATGTACGTCGATCCGGGAATCAATACCAGCGCAAGCAATCTCAAATGGGTGCTGCCATACTGCAAACCAGACCTGCCCCGCGTGGTAGGCGCGCTTCTACTGTTCATCGCAAATAACACGATGGCCCTGACCATTCCGATTCTGTCCGGTATCATCGTGGACCGCGTCATCGTCGGCGGACATGCCGACGAACTGCCACGTCTGTGTGGACTGATGATCCTCATGACCATCATCCGCGTGGGCGCGCGATACGGCTACCAGATGTGGATGGAGCGTTTCGGCCAGAACTCGGTCTACCGCCTCGTCTCCGACGAATACGAGAAGCTGCACGAGCTCGACTTCACGTATTTCAACCACACACGCACCGGCGACATCATGAGCCGCCTGACCTCCGACACCGACGCGATCCGCCACTGCCTGAGTTGGGTGAGCTATCAGATTGCCGACTGCGTGGTCATGTTCGTGGGCGCCCTGTGCGTGATGTTCGCCATCGATTGGCGACTCGCGCTCGTCCTGGCCTGCGTCACGCCGTTCATTTTTGTGCTCACGCGCGGCCTGTCCACGCACGCCCACCCGCTGTTCTTCGCCATCCGCAACTCGCTGGCCTCCCTCAACTCCATGGTCGAAGAGAACATCGAGGGCAACCGTGTGGTCAAGGCATTCGTGCGCGAACCGTACGAGACCGAAAAGTTCGACGAGCACAACGACGATTACATGCAGTGCAACATGGCCTTGGCCTACAACTCGCGCAAGTACATGCCGTGGCTGGACGGCCTCGGCTTCTCGCTGCAGCTCATCACCCTCGGCCTCGGCGGCTTTCTGGTCATCAAGGGCTACATGACCCTCGGCAATCTGGTGAGTTTCAACTCCTTCCTGTGGATGATCGACGGCCCGGTGCGCCAGTCCGGCTGGCTGATCAACGACTGGCAGCGATTCAACGCCAGCTGCATCAAAATCCGCAAGCTGCTCACCGAACAGCCGCGCATCGTGGAGAAGCCCGACGCGGTCGAAGCCGTCAAGCAGGCGGTCACGATCGTCGAGCAAGTCAAGCACGATGATGAGGCTACCGGGGCTACCGGAGCGCCCGTGGCTTCCGGAACATCCGGTGCCCAGCAGTCCACCGAACGCAAGTCCTGCCCGCTGCACATCAAGGGCGACATCCGCTTCGACCACGTCAGCTTCGCCTTCCCGGACGACCCGGAGACCCCGATCCTCAAGGACCTCGACTTCACCGTGCCCGCCGGCTCCAAGCTCGGCATCCTCGGCGAAACCGGCGCGGGCAAGTCCACGCTCGTCAGCCTCATCTCCCGCTTCTACGACCCGACCGTTGGCCATGTGCTCATCGACGGCATCGACGCACGCGACTGGCCGCTGGCCACCTTGCGCTCGCAGGTGTGCATCGTGGCGCAGGATACCTTCCTGTTCTCCGACACCATCGGCGGCAACATCGGTTTTGGTGCCAGCGGTGATAGCGACGACCGATATATCCAGAAAATGGCCCAGATCGCCGGCGCGGACAATTTCATCAGGTCGATGCCACAGGGTTATGACACCGTCGTGGGCGAACGCGGCGTGGGCCTGTCCGGCGGGCAGAAGCAGCGCCTGTCGCTGGCCCGCGCGCTCGCGGACAATCCGTCGATCCTGATTATGGACGATACGACCTCGGCCGTCGATATGGAGACCGAGGCGGAGATCCAGAAGCACCTCAAGGAGATGGACGGCGGCAAGACCATCGTCGCCATCGCCCACCGCATCTCGTCGGTCAAGGATTCCGACCTGATTCTGGTGCTCGAGCACGGACGTATCGTCGAACGCGGCACCCACGCCGAACTCGTGGCCGCACACGGCCGCTACTGGGACATCTACCACAAGCAGCTCGGACTCCAGTCCGGCGTCGCACAAGGTTTTTAGAAGAGGACTTATGGCACAACGCAATACATACCGCGAGGATGAGGAACTCGAGGAGCAGATCAACTTCCGGGACATCCTGCGCGTCGGCAAATATCTCAAACCGTATATGGCACAGGTGGCGCGCATTCTCGTCGTCGTCATCTCGATGAGCTGCATCGTCGTCGCCGTGCCGTACCTGACCAAGATCATGATCGACGAGGCGATCCCGAACAAGGACCTCGGCAAGCTCGGCATCCTCGCCGTGATCCTCGCCGCGCTGATCGTGCTGTACGAGTTCGGGCTGCGCTACCGCACGGTGGCGATCACGCGCGTCGGCCAGCTCATGCTCAAGGACATGCGCCGCGATATCTTCACGCATATCCAGACGCTGCCCTTCAGCTACTTCGATTCGCGCCCGCACGGCAAGATCCTGATCCGCGTGGTCAACTATGTGAACACGCTTTCGGACACGCTGAGCTCCGGTCTGATCAACGTGATCTCCGACGTGTTCACCTTCGTGATCACGCTGATCGTGATGTTCGTGATCGACTGGCAGCTGGCCCTGTGGAGCCTGATCCTGTTCCCGGTGCTCATCATCTGGGTGCGCGTGCTGCAGATCTTCCAGCGGCGCGCCTTCCAGAAGCTCTCCAACAAGCAGAGCAACCTGAACGCCTACATCCACGAGTCGATCGCCGGCGTGAAGACCACGCAGACCTTCGCACAGGAGCAGGCCCAGTTCAGGACCTTCCAGGAACAGCAGGGCGAGGTGCGTTCCGCGTGGATGCACGCCGTGCACATCCAGTTCCTCATGTGGCCGGGCGTGCAGACCATCTCCGTGATGACCATCTCGTTCATCTACTTCGTCGGCGTGATGGGCTTCGGGGGCGTGAACGTGACCACCGGCGTGCTCATCGCGTTCGTCGGCTACGCGAACAACTTCTGGAATCCGGTGATCAACATCGGCAACTTCTACAACCAGCTCATCACCTGCTCGGCGTACCTCGAGCGCATCTTCGAGACGCTCGACGTCACGCCGGAGATCCGCAACAAGCCCGACGCGGCGGACCTGCCGCAGATCCGCGGGCGCGTCGACTTCAACGACGTGGTGTTCCGCTACGAGAAGGACGGCCGCAACATCCTCAACCTCGTGGACTTCCACGTCGAACCGGGGCGCACAATCGCGCTGGTCGGCCCGACGGGCGCCGGCAAGACGACGATCATCAACCTGCTGTCGCGCTTCTACGACGTGTCCGAGGGCTCGGTGACGATCGACGGCTACGACGTGCGCGACGTGACGCTCGCATCGCTGCGCCGGCAGATGGGCGTGATGCTGCAGGACACCTTCATCTTCTCCGGCAACGTGCGCGAGAACATCCGCTACGGCAAGCTCGACGCCACCGACGAGGAAATCGAGGCGGCGGCGAAGGCCGTGCACGCGCACGAGTTCATCATGGAACTGCCCGACGGGTACGACACGGTGGTGGAGGAGCGCGGATCGACCCTGTCGGCCGGCCAGCGCCAGCTCATCGCCTTCGCGCGCGTGCTGCTCGCCGACCCGCGTATCCTGATCCTGGACGAGGCGACGAGCAACATCGACACGCGCACCGAGGAGGCGCTGCAGGCCGGCCTGCAGCATCTGCTCAAGGGGCGCACGAGCTTCATCATCGCGCACCGCCTGTCGACGATCGAGAACGCGGACGAGATCTTCTACATCGATCACGGCCAGATCGTCGAGCACGGCTCGCACGCGCAGCTGCTCGCCGCCAAGGGCGCGTACTACCGCCTCTACGAGTCCCAGTACGCGATGATTCGCGTGGCCAGTGGAGCGCCGGAAGAGTGACGAGATGTTGCGCACAAGGATGCGTTTAGCGGCGTTTCACATAGCGGGTGCTGCGACCGGCACCGATTTTGATGATCGTACCGGAGTCCAACAGTGATTTCAGCGTGCGCTCAATGGTGGTGGTGCTGGTATCGGGCATACGAGCGAGAATATCGGCCTTGGAGAGTGGCATTAGGGATCGATCAAGCAGTGCTTCAATCCGCGTTCCCTTGGTGGCTACTCGCGGTGCTCCCTGCGTTCTGCCGCCTGCCGTGAGATTGATGCGTTCGTCGAATTCCTTGCACGCGGACAGTATGATGCCAAGCAGGTAGTTCGTGAATGGCGCATAATCATTGGCGTTGTCGTCCCATCCTTGGGTGCTTGCGGCCAGCGCCTCATAATAAGTGCTTTTACTTTGCTCGATAAGGTGTTCGATACTGATGTATTTGCCGACCATATAGCCATTGCGGTACAACATCAGGAGCGTGAGTAGCCGACTCATGCGGCCGTTGCCGTCATTGAACGGATGTATGCAGGTGAAATCGAGAATGAACATGGCGATGGCAAGCAATGGATCGGTATGTCCATCTCGGATTGCTTGCGTGTAGGCGGAACACGCGCGTTCGATCAGTTCCGGTGTGACAAGTGCGGACGGTGGGGCGAATCGCACGGTGCTGGTCCCGTGTGCATCTCGTTCGATGATGACGTTGTCACTGTCCTTGAAATGCCCCGCAACGGTCAGTGGTGTGTGCCGGAAGAGGTCGCGGTGCAGTTGAAGAATGACGTTCGGGGTAATCGGAATATAGTCGTGGCTTTCGTGAATAGCCGATAGCACGTCACGGTAGCCGGCAATCTCTTCTTCATTGCGATTGCGCGGTGTGACTTTCTCCGAGACGAGATCGTTGAGCCTGCTATCGCTGGTAGAAATACCTTCGATGCGGTTTGAGGCATCTGTGCTTTGGATGCGCGCGACGGCAACCAGCGTCTCCAATATATCCGGTCTGATCGTTGTCTGTATGCTTTGGCGCCCTTTTGCCTCGTGAATCGCGGCAAGCAAACTCGTGGTGTGCGGGGTGAGCAACGTCTTACCTGATTCGATGTAGTCGAATGATCTCATACTGCCTCATTTTTTGCATCATACGAACTTTTCTGCATCATATTTTATCAAAATGAGGCAGAAAATGGGCTGATGAGGCAGAAAAGGCGGCAGGATGGTGGCCATCTCGCTTGCCGGTTGCGCTACTTTCCCGGGAATGTTGCGCTCGTGGCAAGAGACGGCAAGTTCAGGCGGCCGAGATTGGCGATACCCGTCGTGTAGTCGAACATCTTACCGGACTGCCTTACGAGCGTTGCTGACGGTAGCCTACACTGAGAAACAGCTTACACTGAGAAACCATGAGCAAGCACCACCATCGCGACCGTAGCTGGGCCCCGGCACCTGAAGCATTGCCGGACGACGCCCAGACCATCGACAACCACACTCACGTGGCCTCCGTAATCCCTTTCGCGCGCGCTATGAGCCATGAGGCGCAGGAGAAGGGGCAGCCCGAAGTCCCGGTGTACGACGTCGACCAATTGCTGGCGCAGGCGCAATCTGTCGGCATTGGGGGTATCATCGACTGCGGTTGCGAGCTGCCGCACCTGATGACCGCCGTCCAGATGGCCCTCGATCATCCAGGTAACGTGCACGCGGCGCTCGCAATACACCCCAATGAGTCCGTGCTCCACGGGCATCGCGGTGTGCCGGGGCCGGATGGTCTGCCTCTCAAATACAAGCCTTACCATGACACGTCTTTCGAGGACGCGCTCGCCGAAGTACATCGCCTCGCCACCACATACCCCGAGCAAGTGGTGGCTATCGGCGAGACCGGCATGGACCTCTTCCGCACCGGCGAAGGTGCCAAGGAACTGCAGCGCGAGGCTTTCCGCGCGCATATTGCCCTGGCCAAGGAACTGGGCCTGCCCATGCAGATTCACGACCGCGACTCCCATCGCGAGGTCATCGAAACCCTGCTGGTCGACGGCGCGCCCGAACGCACCGTATTCCACTCGTATTCCGGCGACCGTGAGATGGCCGAGATTGCGCGCGAACATGGCTGGTATCTGAGCTTCTCCGGCACCGTGAGCTACAAAGGCAATGACGGTATCCGCGAATCGCTACGGATTGTGGGTCTGGGCCATGCGATGGTCGAAACCGACGCGCCGTATCTGACGCCCATGCCGTACCGTGGCCGCACCAACGCGCCGTACATGATCCCCTACACCTTGCGGGCCATGGCCGATACGCTCGACCTGTCCATCGCGGATGTGGCGCGCGGCACCCGCGATACCGCCCGCGCCGTATACGGACTGTGAGGGCCGGGTGTGCGGCCGTCGCGGCGCGTGTAGAGACGATGTGTTGACTTGTAAAATTTGTCAGAATTGTGAACGAGGTCTATCATGATGTGTTTGACATAAGCGAGGGGGATGATCTCCACCTCAATGGAGGACTGAACGTATGGCTGAGTCGAACCAAAGGACCGCACGCGCCCAAAAAGCCTTAAAGGCCCAGAAAGCCCAGTCTGGCGCCGCCAAAGCCAAGGCCCGACAGGAAGAAGAAGCACTGCTGAGGGCCGACACCTTTACCAACGCTCCCAAGGTGTCCCGCCGCACTCTCACCAAGGAGGAGCGCGAGGCACTCGCCAAGCAGAGGGAAGCTGAAACCAAAGAAGCCGAGAAAATCGCCAGCGCATGGTCGAAAGGCGGCCTCGGTCGATGGTGGGCCCGCCTGCAATCCAGCCCAGACAAGGTCACCTGGGGCATGGCAATCGTGGCGCTCGGCGTGGTGTACGGCGACATCGGCACCTCGCCCTTGTACACCGCGCAGACCTTCCTTGCCGGTCAGGGAGGGCTTGGCGGCGTAGACCGAGAGGCCGTGCTCGGCATGCTGTCGCTGGTCTTCTGGTCGATTACGCTGATCACTACCGTCAAATATGTGCTCATCGCCATGCGCATCGACAACAATGGCGAAGGCGGCATCTTCGCACTGTACTCGTTGATTCGCAAGTACGGCGCATGGCTCGCGATTCCCGCCATGCTCGGCGGCGCGGCATTCCTCGCGGATTCGGTACTTACCCCGGCGGTTTCCATCAGTTCCGCAGTCGAAGGCTTGCAGACCCTGCCGCCATTGGAAGGGTTGTTCGACGAAAACCCAAGCCTGACCCTGATGATCACCGTCGTGATCATCGTGATTCTCTTCTCCGTGCAGTCGCGCGGCACCGAAAGCATCGGCAAAGTATTCGGCTCGATGGTGCTGGTCTGGTTCGGCTTCCTCGCCATCGTGGGCGTCACGAATCTCTCTAACGACTGGTCTGTGTTTGAGGCCCTGAACCCGGTGTACGGCATCAAATTCCTGTTCAGCCCGCACAATGCTGCCGGCATCGCCCTTATGGGCACCGTGTTCCTCTCGACCACCGGTGCCGAGGCGCTGTACTCCGACATGGGCCACGTGGGGCGCGGCAACATCTACTTCACCTGGCCATTCATCAAGGTTGCGCTGGTGCTCAACTACTTCGGCCAAGGCGCGTGGATGCTGGCCAATAGCGATAACCCGCAATACACTGCGACGGAGTCACTCAACCCGTTCTTCCAGATGATGTCTCCGAACGTACGTTATCTGGCCGTGATTCTGTCTGTTTCGGCCGGCGTGATCGCTTCCCAGGCCCTGATTACCGGCGCGTTCACCATGGTCTCCGAAGCCACCCGCCTCAATTGGATGCCTCATCTGCAGGTGCGGTACCCGGCCCGCACGCGTGGCCAGCTGTACATTCCGGTGGTCAACGGCGTGCTGTGCGTCTCCACGCTGGCCGTACTCGCCATCTTCAAAGATTCGGAACACATCTCTGCCGCATATGGACTGGCGTTGACCATTACGATGATCACCACCACCGTGTTGCTCGGCGTCCACCTATGGCATTCCGGCAAGCGGGTCGGTGCCATCGTGTTCACCGTGCTGTTCTTGGCGATTCAGGCTATGTTCTTCATCGCGTCTATGGCCAAATTCCTGCATGGTGGTTGGTTCACCATGTTGCTGACCGCCGCGATTCTGTTCGTCATGTACACGTGGAATGAGGGCACCAAGCTCGAACGTGCGCAACGCCGTCACATGCGGCCCAACGACTTCCTACCCGCGCTCGACAAGCTGCACAGTGATTTCCGCATCCCGTATTTTGCGGACAACATCGTGTACCTGACCTCCGACTCGGAAACCAAGCGACTCGACACGGACATCTTCTTCTCCATCTTCGCCGACCACCCCAAGCGCGCCCGTGCTTGGTGGGCAGTCAGCGTGGAAACCACCGACGAGCCGTTCACCCGTGAATACTCGGTGGAGGACTTCGGCACGAACTACATCTACCGCGTGCGCTTCCGTCTGGGATTCAAGGTTTCGCAGTCCATCCCGGCGTACATCCACCAGATCATGCACGACCTGTCCAAAACCGGCGAACTGCCTAAGCAGAAGTCGATTTACCCCAAGGTCGACGCCGATCCGGACATCGGCACCATCCGTTACGTGCTGATTCACAAGGCCCTGATGCCGGAATCCAAGGTTTCTGCACGCGGTGCCCTGTCGTTGCAAGCCAAGTACGCAATCCGCCACATGGCCGGCTCGCCGGTTAAGTGGTTCGGTCTGGCACCTTACAACCCGTTGGTCGAGGTGCAGCCGCTGTTCGTCTCCACCCGCCGCCCACCGCGTCTGAAGCGCACCGATACGGCCAAGACCATCCCGACGCCCACGCCGACTCGTGCAGTGGCCGACCCGGCCGCCGTCCCCGACCCGATGGACACCACGTCCGGGCTTGGGCGATTGGTACAGGAGCTCGATGCCGCCGTATCGGCCGAGGCGCGGAAGACCGCTGAGGCCGCTGCCGCCGATGCGCCCGCTGAGCAGGGCGATAAGGGCGATAAGGGCAAGGCCGAGAACGGCAAACCCGCCGCCAAGCCTCAGCGCTCCGCCAAACAGAAGCGATAACATACCAGTTTGCAGCGGCGCTGATGCGCTCTATAAAGAATGCCTATAACGGTCGCCGCACGTCGCCACACGGTTTCGGTAAGTTGAAATACCATGTGCAGATTACTGGGATACGCGACGGCAGGCTTCAACCTGAGTCTCAACGCTGTGTTGGGGCAAGACAATGTCGAGGATTTCCGTGAACTGTCTGAAATCCACAATGATGGCTGGGGTGTAGCCCAGCTTTCCGATCCTGCCGAAGCACCGCACGTGCGCGACGGTGGCGCACCCACCCCGGAAACCGGCACCCGAATCTACAAGTCGACCATCGCGGCCCGTCATGACAGCACGTTTGAGGCGCTGGCCGACGAACCGTCTCGCGGTGCCATCTGGCACCTGCGCTTGGCAAGTTCCAATCTGCCGCTCATCATGGAGAACCAGCACCCGTTCTATGCGAACGGCCTGAGCTTCATCCACAACGGCGATATCTCGGACGCCAATGGCCGCAACATCGTCACCAACCGCTCATACCCGGTGAACCACAGCGTGTTCCTCTCCACCGGCGGCCGTTCCGACTCCGCCATCTTCTTCGCGGTGATTCTGGAATACATCGGCTTCGGCTTCTCGCTCGACGAGGCCGTGGCCCAGGCCGTGCGCGAACTGCGCCAAGCCTACCCGAAGTCCAGCTACAACTGCATGATTCAGTCCGAGGACCAGCTCATCGCCCTGTGCGCCGCCGGTCGTGAGAAGACCAGCCCGCGCATCGTGGAAATCTACGATGAGTACGGCCGTGGCGAGCAGGCCGCCGACTACCGTGTGATGCGCTACCGTGAGCTGCGCGACGACAACGGCGACTCCGCCGGTGTGGTGGTCTCCTCTTCCGGCTACAAGCAGGAAGGCTGGAACGTGCTGGAGAACGACCAGATGATCATCGTCTCCAACCGCAACGGCACCTACCGTCTCCGTTCCATCTGAAATACCTTCATAAGCCCCCTCTGACGAGGGGGCTGTCAGCCGACAGGCTGACTTGGGGGGAGACCCCTAGAGCCTCAAATCATCCGCATCCCATACTTCTCCGCCAACGCCGGAATATCCGGCACGCCATACTTGGCTACCAGATCCAGCCATCGCTGTTTGTTCTCTCCGCCAAATCGCTCGGCTCGGGCCGTATACGCCTCGACCTGCAGGAACTTCGGCGGCACTGACTTGCTATGGAACTTGTCGGCGTACATCACCACTTCCTGCTCGAGATTCATCGGCACATAGTCGGCTGGTGGCAACGGCAGCTCCTGGCGCACCACATCCTCGCGCGTAAGTCCCACGCCGGTATGGTTGCGGCAGAACTGGGCGATGGACTCGTCCACGCCCTCGTCGAGCAGATACTCGTAGCCCTTAAGACCGTGCAGAATGTAGCGTTTCTTGCTGAATTTGAGCGGTTCGCCGTCAGAGCCGTCATGCTTGAACACGCGGTAGGTGCCGATGTCATGCAGCAGTCCGCCGATGAGTACCAAATGCTCGTCGAGCAGACGCGGCGGCACATGGCCGCCGGTGACGCCTGCGGTGGGCGGTACCTCCGCGTCCTTCGGTAATGTGCAGCGGCGCGTGAACAGCGCGTTCTGCCGGCGCACGATCTGGCAGCCGATGGTCGCTACAATCACGCAATGCGTGTGCACCAGCTCGTACGCCGCCTTGGACGGCGCGATTTTGCGGTGCAATTCGTCGATCTGCTCCAGTGTGGGAATATATCCGGTCATAATTATCAGGTTTCGCCTCGTACGGTCAGATTTATCCTCAGATTAGCGCGGCAATGAGCCGCATCATTGAAAAACCCCTGTGATTCGGCAATACGAATCACAGGGGTTCTATGGTCTGAACATCAGATTTCGAAGAGTGTGTCGGCTGCTTCGGCGATCTCGCGCGACGCAGTGAGCACGATAACGCAGTGCTTCGGGTCACCGGTGTGCGCCAGCTTGGCCAGCGCGGCGAACACGGTCACCTCGTCATCCGCGTTCAGCCCTCGTGTCGGCTCGTCGAGGATCAGCACCTCGGCCTCGGTGCTGATTGCACGGGCGATGGCCACCAAACGCTGCTGCACCAAAGGCAACGTGCCGACAGCCACGCCGCTGGTGGCCTCAGAGAAGCCGACCTTGGCCAGCAGTTCGCGGGCGATCACCGGCTTGGGCTTCAGGAAGTTGCGGTTGGACGCATTCATGGCGTACAGCACGTTTTGTTCGGCGTCGAGCTTCGGCTGCACGGCGTGCAGCTGCGGTACGATGCCCAGACGGTGGCCGCGCAGTTCCACGGGCTCGAGCTCAACAATGTTGGCGCTCTTGTTCATCACCGTGCCAGACGCCGGCGTGGTCAAACCGCTCATCACGCCCATCAGCGCGCGACGCTTGGCGTCGGCGGTGATACCCGAATCGGGGTCGTCGCTGATCAGCAGCGCGTATGCGTGTCCGGAATAGCAGAAGAAATTCGCGCCATCGAGGATGTTGACCTTGCCCTTGGGGCCGGCGACCGTCACCTTGTTCAGGGCGAAGGTCGGGTAGGTCTTGAGCAGAATGTCGTCAGAACCGCCGCCCACCAACACGCGATCGATACGCGAGGCCAGCGTCATGGTGGGTTCGGACGCTTTGCCCTGAGGCTCCGCATGCTCGGCCAATGCGTCTTTGTGATCGGTTTTGGCCAGTCGGAGCGTTTCGTTGACGCGGGCGGCATTACGCTCGGTCACTTCGGCGGATGCGTTGGCCGAAGCGATGGCGTCTGCTTCGGCCTCGCTGGTCTCGTCGGTTTCTCCGGTTTCGGCAGATGCCAGTGCGCTGTAAATACCATCGTCAACAGTGCCTTCGTCATCAACGTCATCGAAGGTCACGCTGAACTGCATGGAGTCAGCTGGAACGGATTCAATGGCGTCGTTCGTCTCAGTCTCAGAAGTCGCTTCGTCAGCCGTTGCGTCAGTGGTCTTCTCGAGTTCCTGATCGTTGTTCCTGTCGCTCATGCCTGTGCCTCCGCATCGTCGGTTGTGGTGGTCGTCTTGTTGGTCTCGCTCACGGTGCCCCAGTCGCCATCGGCGGCAAACAGCTTGTTCGCGCTGAAGAACGCAAGGCGCAGGGCGGCAAGAATCGCCAGGATCAGGATTGAACCCAGTCCATACCAGACCATGGTCCAAATCAGGCCCGATGTCACCGGGGTGGCATGGCCGGATGCCAGGGCAGATCCGATCGGATTGGCGGCGAACGCGCCTCCGACCAGACCAATCACGTAGAAGGGCAGGGTGACGATGAACACTTCCAGCATGAACTGCCATCCCAAACGCCCGCGAGTGACGCCGGACACCAGTGCCATGCCGATCTCGTCGTCACGCTTGGACGCCCACACGCCCGACAGCACGAGGATGAGCAACAGCACGCCGCCCACGGCAACCAACACAATGGTGCCGGTCTTCGCGCGCGAGGATAGCGTATCCAGCGGCTCCAGAGAAGCGTTGTAGGATTCCAGCGAGGGGGAAGAGAACTCGTAACCCTTGGCGGGCAGCTTGGACTTCTTGAGGGTGGATACCAAGGACTTGTATGTAGCGGAATCACCGGCGTCGAACACCACGTCCAGATCCGGGACTGCCCAGCCGGAGACGGTCTTGTCGGTGGACTGTGGGTCGAGTCCGGCCTTGGCGAAGGTCTGATAGTTGGTGAAGATCGCGTTCTCGCGGTTGCGGGCGGCCGTCACCGGATTGGCGACGGCGGATTCGGATGTGTACTTGTAGATGCCGCGCACCTTGAGTTTGGCCGTGGTCTTGGCGTCCGAGGCGGCCGCCACCTCGAGCGTATCGCCCACCTTCAGGTTGTTGGCGGAGGCAAACGCTTCAGAGACCAGTGCGCCGGTGGTGTTCGGGTTGGAGGACTGGTTGTTGTAGCTCAGGTCCTTGCCGTCCACGATTTCGAAGGTGCCGAGGTCGCTGGCCTTGGCGGAATCCTTGGTCCAGAAGGCTCGCCAAATGAGCTGGCCGCCGGTCTCGTCATCGGAGGCCGAGCCCAGCGATCCGCCGTCCAGGGCCTTCAAATCACCGCTCACGCGGGCCGGCACGGTTTCGGTAACCGTGAAGTTCAACGAGTTGGTGGCCGACTGGACGAGCGTGGCGTATTCGGTGTATGAGGTCCACGTCATGTAATGCTTGGTGGAAGCCGAGTCCGTAGCGGAGACCTTCTTCCACGTAGCCGCAGTCGGGCGAATGGCCAACGTGGCCTTCTGCTGATCGTACGCGGTGGTGTGTGCGTTGGTATCTTCTTGAATGATGGCCAGTCCGGCGACTGTGCCGAAGGTGACCGCCAAGGTGATGAACGCGGTCAGGGCCGTACGTCCTTTAGAACGTGTCAGGGCCCGCCAGGCGTTGCTGAGGACGAACATGTAATTACCTCTCCCGTTCTCCTAAGCCGAACAAATCAATACGGCTCTAACTATTGTTGCGTTTAGTGACCGTTTTCTTGCGCAATACTGTTATACCCCTCAATGAAGTCTGAGAACATTCTGACAGCGATGTGGTGGTCATGCGGGGATTTGCACCCAGTATGGGATAAATCCTCGGTCTATTTCGGTGGCATCGGTACACTGGCATGAGATATGCGTGGCGTCACGTGTGCTCCGGCATGTCTGCGATTCCGGATTTGCCCGGAGTCCGGCATCCGGAAGCGTGGCCTCGCGCCGCTGGATAAGAGTATGAGCTGAGCAGATTTTCGGGCAGGGTAAGTATGCGATTCACTTCAGGGCATTCGAGCCATAAGGCTGTGGGGCGTAGGAGAAGACGTCATGCCGGTAACGGAAAATTCAATCGCTCCGCATCTACGAATAGCGCTGTGAATCAGCAGACGGGTCCCGTAAACCTGAAGACTCCCCAGCACGTGGGTGGTAACGGCCGTTCGCTGATCAGCCGTACGCCGATATGGGCGCGAGTGGTGGTTGTACTGCTGCTGACGTTGCTGGCCAGCGTCACCTGTGTGGGCACGCTCTACGCGGCATCCGTCTCGAGAATGGCCACGGATGCGCAGCGCGTGCTGACATCCGCCGAAAGTCTGGCCAATTCGGCACTTGGCTGTGGCAGCGATAAGAGTCTGTCGGACATCTCCCAAGAGCTGGTCAATGCCACCAATGATCTCAATGCGGAGCTGAACGGCCCACAGTGGGACTTCTTCCGCGACCATTCGCGATTCGGAAGCGACATCACCGCCGCCCGCGAAATGCTGGCTTCCGTGGATACGCTGGTCAACGGTCCGTTCACTGATCTGCTGAACCTGTCCAAACGATTGCAGGGCTTCTCCCTGAAGAATGGCTCGGTGGACGTCAGCGCCCTGATGGATATGCCGGATATCGTCAAGCAGGCGCATAAGGATATCTCGCAGCAGCTCACCAAGCTCAACAAGGTGCCGACTCCGAGCGTCGCCAAGGTGGCCACCGTGCTCGAAACCGAAAAGGCTGCGCTCAAGACCGTGGATTCGATGCTCGGCGAATACGATGGCCTCATTAACTTGCTACCGCAACTGCTTGGCGAGGACGGCAAGCGCACGTATTTGGTGATGGTGCAGAACCCGGCCGAGCTACGTTCGGCGGGCGGCATGGTAGGCACCATCGCCGCAATCACGGCAGATAAGGGCACGATTACCATCGGTGATTTCGCCACCACTTCTGGTTGGGACATTCCTGAGGAGCCAATGGATGATACGGTGCTGAAGGAGCGCCAGGTATTTGGTGGCACTTTTGACCAGTACCCGGCCACCACGACCATCGACCCCGAATTCCAGCGTGTGGCACAGATGAACAAATACATGTGGCTGTATCAGAAAGGCAACGAAGACGAGAACGTAGCGGGTGTATTGTCACTCGATCCCGTATTTCTCCAGGCATTGCTGGGAGCCACAGGCGAGGTCAAGCTTTCGGACGGCCGAGTGCTGGATAGCACCACCACGGTGCCGTTCTTCGCTTCAGACCTGTACACGGATTACCCGGACTTCGAGCAGCAGAACAACTTCGTTTCCGAAGCGGCTCAAGCAATTATGAACCATGTGCTTGGCAACGCGAATGCCTCTACCGCATCCCCGCTGTTGAAGGCAATTAGAGATACCAGCGCTAGCGGTCATTTCAAGCTATGGATGGCTGATCCGGATGAGCAGGAGGCGCTGATTGCCACCGGACTTATCGACGATAAGGCCAGTGGCGAGTTGTCTGCTGACAGTCAGGTGCCCGAAGCCGGCATCTATCTTTCGGAGCTGCAGCAAGGCAAGCAGGATTGGTATCTGAAGACCTCCACCACGGTCACAAAAACCTGCGGCGACGCCTCAGCCAGCCAGAACGCCCTGTATTCTGGCGTGCTGGATAAGCGCATCACGACAGCCGTGCGTAACACGCATCTGGGTCAGTTTACGGAAGATCAGCTCGGTGACGAATACACGGTCACCTTCACCATGAAGAACACGCTGACTAAGGCTAAGGCCGAATCGTTGCCTGATTTCGTTAATGGCGGCTCGGAGAATCCAGTGCTCGGCGGCATGTTGTACCGCGTGGTGCTTACCGCTCCGTACGGTGGCGAGATCACCGCTGTGCAGGCTGATATAGATTCATGGGGTACCAACACCGCGAGCCTGTATGACCGTCAGTACATTATGTTCAACCAGCAGTGGATCGAGCCCGGAAAAGAATTGACGATTGCTTATACCGTTCGGGTCAGCAGCGATGCCACACATCCACTGAACGTGGTAACCACGCCGGTGGTGAATGCGGATGGCGTCGAGACGGGCTCCAACGGTAATGTGACCGATGAGTGCACGGCGGATACGAACGGCGCCGATGGTGCGAACGACGACAAGAACGGCGGCGCGGACGGCGGCAGGAACGACGCGCATAAGGACGCGTCCTCCGATCCCTCGGCCGGCCTGGACGCCTTGGACAAGTTGAAGAGCCAGATCAGCTGCCCGGTCGATCTGAAGTCCCTGGCGGGATCCATGTGATGACCATGCCCGATTCCGTTTCCGATGCCGCCGGCAAGCCGCGCGACGTGAACTACGATCTGCTGCGCGTGGTGGCGATGTGTCTGGTCATCGGCGTCCACGTGATCAACAACTACATGCCCGTCAAGATGACCCTCGCCGGCAGCGCGGAAGTGACGCGATCCGTGCTGTTCGCGCTGTTCATGGTCTGCAATCCGCTGTTCATTATGGTATCGGGCCGGTTCAACCTGACATTCGATGCCGACCGGCCGGTGAGCACCCACTCAGCGGGCCGTCTGCCGGGCTCTGGCTCTGATGCCCGGGCAGGCGGCGATGCCGGCCAAGCCGATCCCAGCAGCCTCGCGCCGTACGTGCGCTACTACTACAAACGTTTTATCTCGCTGATTGTGCCGTATCTGCTGTATGCGGGTGGCATGGGATTCGTCGCCTACCTGGTGATCGATCATCGTTCGGTTGGCGGCGCTGTGTCTGGAACGTTGTTCGATCTGTTCTCCGGGTATGACGATTCCGTCTATTGGTTCGTGTTCATGCTCGCCGGTTTCGTGCTGGCGACGCCGTTCCTGGCCGCGATGATGCGTACGATAGGCCGATCGGGCGCCTGGTTGCTGATCGGCCTGGCCGCCGCCGTGGCCGCCGCCGAGCAGATCTGCAATCTTGCCGGATACCCGTTGACGTTCCTGCAGTCGTTCCCTTGGCGGGGGCTGCTGGTCTACTATCTGCTCGGTTTCGTGCTGGAATACTATCCGCCGTCCACGCGGATGCGGCATGGTTTGTACGTGTTGGTGCCGTTCGCCCTGGCCTGGACCGTCGCCACGCCGTACTTGTTCGCCGGCCAGCAGATTCAGGTCGGCCGCACGCTCACGGTTTCCTTCGCGGTGGTGGTGGCCGCGGTGTTCCTGTTCTTTCGGTACGACGTGCACATCACGTCGGCGCGGGTGCGCAAGGCGATTATCTGGCTGGCGGGGTACTCCTACACGATCTATCTGGTGCATTCGCCGCTGTCCAAGGTGCTGATCGGCCCGCGGATTCCCGCGCCCACGGACGGATGGTCGTATGCGGGCATCAGCGTGCTGATGTTCGCCGCCACGCTGCTCGCGGCGTTGCTATTTGCGGTGATTGCCGATACCGTGGTGCTTAAGCCTGTGCAACGTCTGCTGCGGAAGGTGCGGCTGTAGATTCGGATGCGGCGCTATGCCACGGTATCAAAGCCAGGAATCCCAGCAGCAGAAGCGGGGTGAACGTGAATTTCGACATGCCAAGGCCGGCATCAAACGGTTCAGCCGCTTCCACGCAGCGCTCGCCGCTACTCGCGAGAACACGGTCGAAGGAGCAGAAACAGCATCAGAGGCATCGGAAGCATCAGACATATGTCCCACTATATATGAGGTGTTGGTGGTGATTGAGCGATATTTGAAGGCAGTTCTGGAAGGGTCCTAGACGTATGATTTGGAGAACGGTTCCACCATTAATGGTGTCAACGTTCAGTTCTATTCCAGCAACGGTACTAATGCCCAGCGTTGGATGTTGCGTAAGTAGGTTTGATGAGCATGACTTCATCTGATGAGAAGCCTTGAACCCGTGTCCACATTTATGATGGAGGGCGAATAACATCAACGATTTTTAGCACGGCTTTGTCTCCGTCATTTAATTTCTTGGCGCTGTCGATGCCGCTCGCACGTCCACACATGAAAAGAGCCATGTCAATCATCTGTAGCCCGTACAGCATGCGCGAATCCTCCCATTGGAAAGGCATTTTGATGCGTGCCAAATCAGAGGGGAAATATCCTTGCTTATCCAAGGTATGAGAGATTTGTGGTACCTGTGGCTGGAAAAGGATAATGAGGGACTCCGAAAGGATGCTTAATGGTAGGGGAGGAAGAACGGTATATCGATTCAATCGGCTTGTCGTATGTGGACGGATACCGATTATGCGCTTGAGGTTGGTGCGCGTATTGAGTGTGTGGTCGAACAAGCTGAAGATGAGTGGGGGTGTCATTGTTGACGTTCAAGAAAGCATGGCAGATACCAGGTAAATGATTTACCTACCTTCATATTTTGCGGTTTGGGCTGACACTAAAAGATGGGGTGCGACTCACGGTTGCGCCCCCATCTTTTAGTACGTCGCTGTCAGTGCCTCTTGTTGTATGCGATTTTGTTGGTGTCGATGACGAAGGTCTTGCGGTCGTTCTTGGCCATGACGTCCAGGATGATGCCGGCGATGATGAGCAGGAGCCCCGTGATGACCAGCATCACCGCGCCGATCAGCGTGGGGAAGTGGGTGACCACGCCGGTCTTGGCGAATTCGAAGGTGACGGTGCCGCAGAGCACAATGCCGACGATGCCGATGATTAGGCCCAATCCGCCGAAGAAGGGGAGGGGCTTGTATTCGCGAATCATGCGGAAGATGGTGCTCATCACCTTGATGCCGTCGCCTACGGTGTCCAGCTTGGATACGGAACCTTCCGGCCTGTCGCGGTACTGGATGGGCATTTCGAACAGACGCAGGTTGTTGTTCAGCGAGTGGATGGTCATCTCCGTCTCAACCTCGAAGCCTCGCGAGAGCACGGGATAGGTCTTGACGAAGGTAAAGTTAAATGCGCGGTACCCGGTCATGATATCGGTGACATGTGCTCCGAACAGCCCGTTGATGGAGCCGCGCACCAAACGGTTGCCGAAATTGTGGAACGGACGCTTGTTCTCTTGGAAGTACGTGGAGGAGAGGCGGTCGCCAATCACCATGTCATAGCCTTCGAGCACTTTCTCAACCATTGCCGGTGCTGCGTCTGCCGGGTAGGTGTCGTCGCCGTCGGCCATTACGTATACGTCGGCGTCAATGTCTTCAAACATGGCTCGCACTACGTTGCCCTTGCCCTGGCGTGGTTCCTTGCGCACAATGGCGCCTTCAGCTGCGGCAATCTCGGCAGTGCGATCCGTGGAGTTATTGTCGTACACGTAAATAGCGGCATCCGGCAACGCCGCCTTAAAATCACGTACCACTTTGCCGATAGTAGCTTCCTCGTTGTAGCAGGGGAGGAGCACGGCAATGGAGGTATCATTATTTGCTTCAGGCATATATTCGACTATAATGGTTGCACTGGTCTTAGACTCGTTGTCTATTTAGAAGTGCAATATCCTTGTTGTTGGGTTAATGATGGCAGTTCGTCGGTGAATGCCTCGGCCGGGGTGCGGTAGCCGAGCACGCGCATGGGACGGTTGTTGATCTCGTCCACGATGGCCTGTATCTCGTCGGTCATGGACGGGTCGATGCGCGTGCGTTTGGGCAGGTGGCGGCGGATCGCGCCGTTGCGGTTCTCGTTGCCGTCGCGCTGGTACGATGGGTACGGGTCGGCGAAGTAGGTGGCCATGCCGAGCCGTTCGCGCAGTTCCGCGTGGCGGGCGGACTCGGTGGTGTTGTCGTGCGTGACGCCGGTCCTGGCCCCGGCCGGCAGCGTGGAGAACATGAGGAACCGCGCTCCGGCGCTTTCGCGGGCGGTCTTGTCGGGCACGATGCGCGCCATAAGGAAACGCGTGCGTCTTTCGACCTCGGTGTGCGGGTGTATTGCTTCAATGTTTGTTGGGCGGGTTCGGCAGTGTTTTTCCGCAGTGTGGGCTGATGGTTTTCCCCGGTGCCGTCATCGTTTCCCGGTGATGTGAGAGGCATCGGTGCCGCCGCCTGTATATTCCCGAGTTGCGATTCGAATTGGATTCGGCCGGTTGCCGCCGGCCGGTGCGGGCCGTCGCAACGTGAAGGGCGAGGTCACGTTGACTGGGATGCTCTCCGCGTTCGTGGCGCATCACCGGCTCGAGGTCCGGTTCTGCAATCCGTACTCGGGCAACGAGAAGGGCAGCGTGGAGAACTCGGTCGGGTTTTTTGCGACGTAATCTCATGGTGCCGCCCATGCACGCGGAATCCTACGAGCAGCCAATTCACCCCACGACTCGACGGCACCCCCGTCCTCTGCTCCTCGAGCCAGTCGCGATGCCACATGCGCAACGCCTCCCGACTGGGATAACCCAGCTCGCGGATCACATCCGCAGCGCAGCACTCGTACCGCACATACAACTCAACCGCACACCGACGCTGCTCCTTGCTGTACTTCGCCATGGCCGTTTCCTCCTCGGCTCACAGTCCAAGAAAACGGCACCACCTTGCTCGTGTATTTATATAGTCGTATGTTCCTACGCTACATTTTCGTTGGGCATTTTGTTTCGTTTACTAATGAATACCAAGTAAGAAACAAGTAATGGCATTAGATAATACATTTGTAATGCATAGCGGAAGCATGCAACGGGTGAAAAAGCCAGCAAGGACAGCAGGATACACCACAGCGGCAGGGAAACAAGCAAATAATAACGTGTCACTTTCTTTTTCAACGAGATTATCAGTCCAATGATAAAAATCCATAGAGGAAGTGCTCTATTGAAGAATATGAAATCTGCCAAATCGGTTAAAAGCGGTATGTGGAGGCCATCAATAATAAGTTCAGCTCTGCTGAAACGATCCTGCCAAGTTGTGTTTTTCATATCAAATTGTTTAATGTAATTTGTATTACATGCGTTTGCGCAAGCGGTTACTGTGTAATTGTCATGATTTGCAAAATCGACATAGATAAGTGTTGTGGATCGAGTGGCTCCAAGTTGCCAATATGGATACATAAGATCAACGTATGCTTTGACGTATGAGCGGGGATTGTTGACCCCTATAGTTGCCCAAGCCTTTATGAATGCCGGTGTTAGAGTAACTTTTTCTTTATCGGGATGTTTATTGTTGAATTTAAGATAATCAGAGTTCTCTGGACGATAGTCTGTTTTCCATTCGCTTAGTGGGCGTATTTTTTCCAAAGTCTTTTTCGCTTCATCGGGGATTTTCCCGCCGTCTGCAAATGCCCGTCCAATTTGTTGTACAGGCACTGAGAGCAATTCCTGTGATGGTGATTTTGTTGTCTGCAATACATAGGTATTGAATAGACTGGTGCATAGTATGAGTCCTACGCACCCGATAAGCATAAGGAAAGATTGTTTACGGTACTTCTTGAATAAGAAAAAGAGAAACGCGAAGCCGAATATAATAATTAGTGCGGCATTCTTACGTAATTCGAATATGATATAAAAGAGTAGAGTAAGAGAAATCGTAAAAGGAATCTGAGATAATATCTTGCCCTTTGTCTTCCAGATGTAGATGAGCATCGTAGTGAGGGGGGTAAGCAATATGCTGAAGATGACATCTGAACTATACAGTTCATTGTACATAAGAAATGTTGGGGATAATGCAAAGATGCATGTTAAAATCCATGTTGAGCGGTTCGAAAGAATATCTATTTTCTGTAAAGTATGCAAGGAATACTGTATAGAAATAGCGAATATTGCTATTTGTACAATTCCATAGACTGCGATTGAACCTGAGAGGTAAAGAAATGGATAAGCAAAGAAGCCCCAGAGCAAGGAATGCCATTCATCGAATCTTCCATTGGTGATATATGCGATGGTATTTTGATGGTCGGCTTGAATGAATCCGGGGTAGACAATGGCTAAAACTAATAAATTGGGAACGATAAGTAATATGAGTTTTAAAATAAATTGAGTAATATTTTTCCGTATAAAAATATCAAATTTATTTGATGTCTGAATCATATGCGCCCATATTCCGATTAGGTTGTAACGTTTTATCGTATAAGTTAGCATACAGTTTTTATTGGATTAGGAGAAATCGCTGTAGGGTCATCTCTGTGGTTTGTTACTCGACCCCATTCGTCTTAGCGAGCAGCACTACCCATCAGGGATGGTATCGGGTCGCCTTGCTAGCATGGTCATTATGGCTGAAGAACTATTCTCCCCGAAGAACATCATTGTCACCGGTGGCTGTGGCTTCATCGGTTCGAACTTCGTGCACTACGTGTACAGCAATCATCCCGATGTGCATGTCACCGTGTTGGATGCGCTGACCTATGCAGGCAACCTGGAAAACATTAAGAGCATTCTGGGCGATCGCGTGGAATTCGTGCATGGCAACATCTGCGATGCCGAATTACTCGACAAGATTGTGCCGGGCCATGATGCTATCGTGCATTATGCGGCCGAGTCCCACAACGACAACTCGATCGCTAACCCGGAGCCGTTCTTAAAGACGAACGTGGAGGGCACATTCCGCTTGCTGGAGGCGGCTCGCAAGTACGATGTGCGCTACCACCACGTGAGCACGGACGAAGTATACGGCGACTTGGCCTTGGATGATCCGGCAAAGTTCACGGAAGAAACTCCGTATCATCCGTCCAGCCCTTACAGCTCCACGAAGGCCAGCTCGGACCTGTTGGTGCGCGCCTGGCATCGCACGTTCGGCATTCGCGCCACGATTTCTAACTGCTCGAATAACTATGGTCCGTACCAGCATGTGGAGAAGTTCATCCCGCGCCAGATTACGAACATCTTGGAAGGGCTGAAACCGAAGCTGTACGGCAATGGTGAAAACGTGCGCGACTGGATCCACACGGACGACCACTCCACGGGCGTGTGGACCATCCTGACCAAGGGCCGTCTGGGGGAGACCTACCTGATCGGTGCGAACGGTGAACGCAACAACATCACGGTGCTGCGCGACATCCTGACCGTGATGGGCCAGGATCCTGACGCATTCGACTGGGTCAAGGACCGTCCCGGACATGACCGCCGCTACGCGATCGATTCCACCAAGCTGCAGACCGAGCTTGGTTGGAAGCCGACCCACACGGATTTCCAGAAGGGTCTGGAGCAGACCATCAAGTGGTACACGGACAACCGTGACTGGTGGGAGCCGGCGAAGGCCGCTACCGAAGCCAAGTACAAGCAGCAGGGACAGTGATCCGATCATGGCATTTGAATTCGAGAAGGAACTGAAGGTCGAGAAGACGAACATCCCGGGTCTGTTGGTGTTCGACCTGCCGGTGCATGGTGACAATCGTGGCTGGTTCAAGGAGAACTGGCAGCGTGCGAAGATGCTGAAGCTGGGGTTGCCGGATTTCGGCCCGGTGCAGAACAACATCAGCTTCAACGCGACGAAGGGCGTGACGCGCGGCATCCACGCGGAGCCATGGGACAAGTACATCAGCATCGCGACCGGTGAGATATTCGGCGCGTGGGTCGATTTGCGTCCGGGCGAGAGCTTCGGACAGGTGTTCACGACTCGTCTGGATCCGAGTCGTGCGATTTATGTGCCGCGTGGCGTGGGCAACAGCTTCCAGGCCCTCGAAGACGGCACCGCGTACACGTATCTGGTGAACGCGCACTGGAGCTTGGAGCAGAAGAAGACGTACACGTTCGTGAACCTCGCGGACCCTGAACTCAACATTCAGTGGCCCATCCCGCTGGAGGAGTCCGAGCGTAGCGAGGCCGACCTGCACCACCCCATGCTCAAGGACGCCAAGCCCATGAGCCCGAAGCGCACCATGGTGTTTGGTTGCAAAGGCAAGTTGGGCCGTGCCATACGACGATATGCAGATGAGCATCAATTACAGGGCTTTGAGTATCACGATACTGATACGTTCGATATTGCTGATTCTCATGCTTATGAGGGTATCGACTGGGATCTGTACGGCACTATCATCAACGCGGCGGCATATACTGCCGTAGACAAGGCAGAGACTCCTGAAGGTCGTAAGGCTGCGTGGCAGACCAATGTAAAGGGAGTGGGCAATCTCGCTCGTGTCTGTACCGAGCACCGTATTACGCTCATTCATATTTCCAGTGACTATGTCTTCGATGGCTCTCAAGAATTGCATAAAGAAGATGAAGAGTTCGCTCCGCTAGGCGTGTATGGCCAGACTAAAGCTGCTGGTGACACGCTGGTAGAGAATGTCCCACAGCACTATCTATTGCGATCCAGCTGGGTTATTGGCGAAGGCCGTAATTTTGTGACTCGTATGATTGGCTTGGCAAATAACGGTGAACATGCAGAAGCTCCTTCTGATCAGTTTGGACGTCTGACATTCACCGATGACATGGCTGGCGCTATCTTCCACTTGCTGGATTCTGGTGCCGCATTCGGCACCTACAATATGACTGGTTCGGGCCGTGTCGTAAGCTGGTATGACATTGCAAGCATTGTGTTCAAAGCTGTCGGAGCTGATGAAAATAATCTTGTTGCCAATTCTGTCGCCGAATATGCGCGAGAGCACCATGCCGCATTGCGGCCGCGAAATTGCTCTCTCGATTTAAGCAAACTTGAAGCAGCAGGTTATCATCCCCGGAACTGGGAGGAATCCCTCGCATCTTATCTCACGAAGGAGCTGAATAAGTGAAAGGTATTATCCTCGCTGGAGGTTCGGGGACCCGACTCTACCCTCTTACGACAGTAACGTCTAAGCAGCTTCTGCCTGTGTATGACAAGCCGATGATTTACTATCCGCTGAGCGTGTTAATGATGGCGGGAATCAGAGATATCCTCATCATCTCCACGCCCAAGGATTTACCGAATTTTGAGCGATTATTGGGCGATGGTTCCCAGTACGGAGTGAATTTCAGCTACAAGGTTCAGCCCTCTCCTGATGGCCTTGCACAGGCGTTTATCTTGGGCGAGGAATTTATCGATGGGGAACCTTGCGCGCTGGTTCTAGGAGATAATATCTTCTATGGCAACGGATTGGGAAAGGTCTTACGCCGCGCTGCTTCCGTTGAACATGGTGCTACGGTGTTTGGCTATTATGTAGACGATCCAGAACGCTACGGTGTGGTCGAGTTTGATGAGAACCACAAAGCTGTTTCCATCGTAGAAAAACCACAGCATCCGGCTAGCAACTATGCGGTAACCGGACTGTACTTCTACGATAGTCGAGTTACTGAATTCGCTAAGCAGGTAAAACCTTCTGCTCGCGGTGAGCTGGAAATCACTGATCTTAATCAGATGTACCTTAAGGATGGTTCCCTTACCGTACAGACCTTGGGAAGAGGTTATGCTTGGTTGGACACCGGTACGATGGATTCCTTGTATGAGGCCGGTGAATTTGTTCGTACCATTCAACGTGCACAGGGGCTTCCAATTGCCGTTGCCGAAGAAATCGCGTTTGAAAACGGTTGGATTACTCGCAATGAGTTAATGGAAGCAGCAGCCAAGTACGGCAAGTCCCCATACGGGCAACATCTTAAGAGTGTGGCAGAAGACAGGATTATCAGCAGGCCTTCTGATGATCCGCAGCAATGAGTATGGAAGGTATTGAGATAATGAAAAAGAAGATACTCGTTACCGGAGCTGGCGGCTATATTGGCCGTCATGTGGTGAAAGCATTGCTCGATGCTGGTCAGGAAGTGATTGCTTCCGACCTACGTTTGGACGATGTAGATGACAGAGCCCAGAAGATTGTGACAAATATCTTCGAGCCGGATGATGGCTTATTTACCAAGCTGGGTTCGCCGGATGTTTGTTTGCATATGGCGTGGCGTGATGGCTTCAAGCATAATTCCGATAATCATATGGGTGACCTCTCTAACCATTATCGCTTCATAAAGACGATGCTTGAAGGTGGGCTGAAACAGGTCGCAGTCATGGGGACTATGCATGAGGTTGGATACTGGGAAGGTGCGATTGATGAAAACACGCCTTGTCATCCTGCTTCCATGTATGGAATCGCAAAGAATGCGCTGAGAGAAGCCACTTTGATGCTAGCTAAAGAGCATAACGCTGTGGCACAATGGATTCGTGCCTACTACATTGTTGGAGACGATGCGCGAGGCAATTCCATCTTTTCAAAGCTGCTTCAGGCTGCGCAGGAAGGAAAGACCACTTTCCCCTTCACCACGGGTAAGAATAAATACGATTTTATCAATGTAGATGAACTCGCTCGTCAGATAGCAGCTGTAGTGTCCCAATCTGAAGTGGATGGCATTATCAATTGTTGTACGGGTCAGCCCATCACTCTGGCAGAGCGAGTCGAGCGATACATTAAGGACAATGATCTCAATATCACGCTCGATTTCGGGGCGTTCCCGGACCGTCCTTATGATTCACCTGGCGTGTGGGGTGATGCTACGAAGATTAAACAGATTATGTCTGTTTGATATTTTCGAAGTAGCGCTGAATGCTGGGGGGGAGGACTCACTGAGTCCTCCCCCCCCCAGCATTCAATGATTCTAGTTATTGATTATTGTTCTGCTACGAACATGCTCCTGATATATGCAAGCGTGGATTTATTGACACGATAGAGAATCACAGAGAACACCATAATGATGGTGAAGTCGGCAAAGAATAGCAAATAGGCCGCACTCGCGGAAAGACTCGTAGGATTGATCAAATTGAAAATTTGGATGATTACCACGTGATGGACGAGAAAGATGGGGTAGGAATACCGAGAGATGGATTTCACTGGTACTCTAACTGGCTGGTAGTCAACAAAACGGGATGTATAGACCAGTAGCATAAATGCGGCAATACCGACAAATGTGGTTCCTAGATCGTCGACCAATAATGGATGAATTTCCTGTACTACAAGAAATAACAGAGAGACCAACGCCACAGGCCATGGAATTCTTTTTATGTACTGAGTGAAATACATGCCGAAAGCAAGTTCCGGTAATCTTGTGGTGAGGATTACGGCCTTGGGAAGGTATCCAATAACATTGGAATTGAGCAGGAGCATTGCAATATATAGTGCGGCTATTATCAGCAGTGTTGGAATAGGGTAATTTTTTACACCCCATCTCAGCAGCGGAAATACAAGATAGAAGATAATAATGAATCCAAGAAACCACTCGCCAAGGGTGTAAAAAGTGGGGATCGCAGCATTGGCCAACAGCCCATCTACCCCAAGAATGGAGAAGATAATATTCTCCTTAGGCACTCCGGGATGAGGATTTCCTCCCGCACGCAAAAACAGGAAGGCATTCGCAACAATAAACGCTATCCAGAACATGGGGTATAGCGTTTTAAAACGCTTCCAATAAAAAGATTTCAGTTCTAGTTTCTTGACTCCACCGTGGTTATACATCAATGCGGCACCAGAGATAATCAGAAACAGTGAAACACCGAGGTTTCCTATGTAAATGCCAAAAGGCTCATTGATGAATACGGGATGAGACTGCAGGAATGGATTATTGTAATGCGTGATCACAATCAGCACTGCGGCTATGGCACGAATAAGATCTAGATAGAATAATCGAGGGCGACGCTTGGTCTCTGCCTCCGAGGATTGTAGTTCTGCTGCTGATGGGGATGCCGTTGTTGCATCTGATGTTGCCATTGCGCTTCCTGATTTCCTTCTGCTTCTAACCTCGGATTGTTACCGATTAATTGTTACTTGTCTTTCGCGGAGTTGATTTCATGGCGGTGAACTACTGGGTCTTTGCCGAGAAGATGCCTAACTGATAGTGCCATCTTGGTTAACATGACATTTCGCTTGATAAGTCCCTTGACGTTTCTCATAATCGTTGCACGAAGACTTTGACTAGCCGAAGCGTTGCGGCATGTCTCCAGCAAAGTGGGGCGGGCTAAAGCGGGACCTATCGCTTTAGCCAGCTCACGAGTTTCGAAAGCGAGATTGGTGATTTCCAACTTTGCAAAATGCTCGGAAAACACATATTCGCTGTAGTAGCCATTGGATTGAGCCACATAGCAGTAAGCGCGCTCAACGAAGTGTAAAAACGAGCCGTCTGCAGGGTTAGGTTCGGGCGGGAAATCTGCATAGTCCCATGATCTGTCAATTAGACCATGGAGCGCATTCGGGCGGAACCAGAACATGGTTCCCAGAGGGGCGATAACATCAGCATGCGGGCTGAGCGGCACTTTGATTCCAAGTCCGTCCAGTAAATCTTTTGTCCCCTGATAGTTGGGTCCCCAGCTGAACGCATAGCTATAAAAATAATCCGCATGGTTGGGCGCGCTCGGCATCGCTACGCCAAGTCGGGGATTATCGGCGAATAGATTAATGATATTGGCGACGTATGCTTTGCTGGCAAGCGTGTTTCCGAAGCATTTCTTGGCGAAGCCGTCGCCAATGGTCTCAGGACGCAATTGTCTAACTTTTTTGTCGTGTGCGAAGCAGACGAGGTCGTAGTTGAGGACGTCCTTGCCTGCTCCGACGAGGAGTGCGCTGACGTCGCGCCCGCGGTTCTCGATGACGCGCACATCGATGTTGTAGGGCATGCCCTCGCACCGCTCTTTCACGATGCATGCCTTCTCCTCGCTGCCCACGGTGATGATCACATCACAACCCTCAGGCATAGATGAGATATACTGAAGACTGGAATCCAACAGGTCGATGTAATACAAATGAAACACTAGTGCCACATGTTTTGGATTTGGTTCATATGAAGTATGATCCTGAGGAAGCACGTAGTTTAGGTGCAAGGTCTTAACAACGTCCGCAAGATTGATGGTGCGCAGGATGTTTTGCCATATGAGGCCGGTGTCGTAACCGGTGTGGTCGCGCAGGTACTCGTACAGGTCAAGCGAAGCGTTACCAACCGACTGCTCGATAATGTCACCATAGTCTTGGAAGAACAGCCGTCGCTTGAAAATTGGACAACCTTTTTCCTGCACGAGTTTCTTCGGCGCATAGTTAATTGGCCCGTAGGTGTAGCCTTCGAGGTCGTTGGTGTTGACGTAGACGTCCCAGGTGTATCCGAGGTCGGCGAATCGTTTGGTGAAGAGGGATTCGTGCAGTCCCACGGAGTCCTCGTAGCTGTTGATGGGGGGCAGGTTGTCCCAGTAGTTCTGGAATTCCTTGCTGGACACCAGGCTCTTGCGGTAGGCGTGGAAGTGGGACTGGATGTGCTCGGGCAGGTAGCCGAAGGGGCTGCGTCCGAAGGGGTCGAACGGTACCTTGTGGAACTTGGTGATGCCCCAGAAGTCGAGGTCTCGCTTGTCCATGGCGTCGAACATCTCGGAGAAGGGGTGGACGGGGCCCATGATGGTGGCGTTGAACAGGACGATTTCGTCGAATTCGGTGAGCGCGTCCCATCCGTAGGAGTCCATGGCGGTCTTGTATGCCCATGCGTCGAATCCCTGGTTGGCGCGCACGGTGATGTTGCCGGTGTACCGGGCGAGTTTGGCGCGTCCCTCGTCGGTGAGCTCGCCGTTGCATACGATGGCCATCTCGGTGAAGTGGGGCGCCAGCCCGTCGAGCAGCGTGGTCACGTAGTCGTCCACCACGCCTTGCGCGTCGTAGAAGAAGAAGATGCCCAGCCGGTTCACGGCCCCATCATCAGCAAAACGCATACAACAAACCACCCTCACAAACGATTAATACTGTTTGAGCAACAACGCTTTTTACATGATGTGTTATTTCGAACGTGTTTGCCGCTCATATGCAGAAAGTAGATGTTGCCTACGCCGATGATTGTGCATCCTATCGATTTTTCGAACAATTCGGTCAAACAGGCCGATTGCTTTGGGACCAATACCCGGAATGAAAGAAACGCAATTACGAAGGATACGAACAATCATGTTACGGAAATGTTTACCATGCTCGATTGCATCACAAGTAAAGGGAAGCGTTGGCATCAACCAGGTATCAGTAATACAACGAGTCAATGCTCGCGTTGTATACGCCAGATTAGTGAGTTCTATTCTCGAATAACGATCTGAGAAAACATACCCACTGTAGTATCCATTGGCTTGGGCTACGTAGCAGTATGCACGTTCAATGTAGTGCAGTATGGTCCCGTCAATTTTATTTGGTTCTTTTGGAAAATCTGAGTACTGCCAATTGTGATTAAGAAGTCCATCGCTAAGTGCCTTGGGACGGAACCAGAACATGGTCCCTAGAGGGGCAATGACTTCCTTTTTCTTATCCAATGGAACGGTTTTATGTATATCCCTTAGCAGCTGCACGGTACCGTCAAAGTTATCTCCCCAACTTAGGGTAAATACGGGGAAATAATTACCGTGTTCTGGAGGATTAGGCATCAGTACCCCCAGGTGGGGTTCACGCTCAAATTGATCTATAATATTGGCCACGTATGCTTTGCTGGCAAGGATATTCTCAAAACATTTGTATGCAAATCCATCTCCGACACTAAGCGGCTTAATTTGAGTTACTTTTTTGTCGTGTGCGAAGCAGACGAGGTCGTAGTTGAGGACGTCCTTGCCGGCTCCGACGAGGAGGGCGCTGACGTCGCGTCCGCGGTTCTCGATGACGCGCACGTCGATGTTGTAGGGCATGCCCTCGCACCGTTCTTTCACGATGCATGCCTTCTCCTCGCTGCCCACGGTGATGATCACATCACAACCCTCAGGCATAGATGAGATATACTGAAGACTGGAATCCAACAGGTCGATGTAATACAAATGAAACACTAGTGCCACATGTTTTGGATTTGGTTCATATGAAGTATGATCCTGAGGAAGCACGTAGTTTAGGTGCAAGGTCTTAACAACGTCCGCAAGATTGATGGTGCGCAGGATGTTTTGCCATATGAGGCCGGTGTCGTAACCGGTGTGGTCGCGCAGGTACTCGTACAGGTCAAGCGAAGCGTTACCAACCGACTGCTCGATAATGTCACCATAGTCTTGGAAGAACAGCCGTCGCTTGAAAATTGGACAACCTTTTTCCTGCACGAGTTTCTTCGGCGCATAGTTAATTGGCCCGTAGGTGTAGCCTTCGAGGTCGTTGGTGTTGACGTAGACGTCCCAGGTGTATCCGAGGTCGGCGAATCGTTTGGTGAAGAGGGATTCGTGCAGTCCCACGGAGTCCTCGTAGCTGTTGATGGGGGGCAGGTTGTCCCAGTAGTTCTGGAATTCCTTGCTGGACACCAGGCTCTTGCGGTAGGCGTGGAAGTGGGACTGGATGTGCTCGGGCAGGTAGCCGAAGGGGCTGCGTCCGAAGGGGTCGAACGGTACCTTGTGGAACTTGGTGATGCCCCAGAAGTCGAGGTCTCGCTTGTCCATGGCGTCGAACATCTCGGAGAAGGGGTGGACGGGGCCCATGATGGTGGCGTTGAACAGGACGATTTCGTCGAATTCGGTGAGCGCGTCCCATCCGTAGGAGTCCATGGCGGTCTTGTATGCCCATGCGTCGAATCCCTGGTTGGCGCGCACGGTGATGTTGCCGGTGTACCGGGCGAGTTTGGCGCGTCCCTCGTCGGTGAGCTCGCCGTTGCATACGATGGCCATCTCGGTGAAGTGGGGCGCCAGCCCGTCGAGCAGCGTGGTCACGTAGTCGTCCACCACGCCTTGCGCGTCGTAGAAGAAGAAGATGCCCAGCCGGTTCACGGCCCCATCATCAGCAAAACGCATACAACAAACCACCCTCACAAAACTAATAGTGCTAATTGCATAAAAAGACTAACAGAATGCTATCGCCATGGCAGGAACATCGACGTGTAAGATATAGTGAATTCATGAAGGTTACGGCTAGGAGAAGTATCGTTATGCCCACATTTTCTCTGGTTGTCATCGCATATAATCGCGGAGACTATATAAGGCAATGCCTCGACAGCCTAGTTGGTCAGACCTTCACTGATATCGAAATCATTGTTGTTGATGATGCAAGTACTGATGGGACTTTGGATGTAGTCCGATCCTACTCGGACAAGGACAGTCGTGTAAGGGTCATTGCGAAATCGCGGAATGAGGGGGCTCATTTAGCTCGCCTCGATGGATGTGCAGCATCTACTGGAGACTATGTAATTTTCGTGGATGGTGATGATGCTTTAGAACTCACCGCGTGCGAACTGTTGGAACCTTTTATAAGAAGCCACGATGTTGATATCGTCCGGTTTGGTAGGACAGTGGTTGGAGAGACCGATGTGGATCGTGCGGAGGTCCCCGCCTTAGAGTATTTGTACAACAAAAAGACTGAAGCATTGCATGGCAAGCAGATTATCTGTGCTATGTATGAAGACGGACGTGATAGCAAACTGACGTATTGCGTTATTGATTCGGTGTTCAAGGGAGATTGGATTCGTGCTACCTGCAATAGTATTGCACGAGTGAAGCTTGGCCGCATGCAAGATGCATATGAGTCGTTTGTCATCGCGAGCAAAGCTCAGAGTCTAATTACAATTCCGGAGTGCCGCTTGCTTCGGTACCATTACGGTCGTGGAGTATCCGGCTCCGAGACGATGACAACATCGACATTTGTCAAGGACCAAAGTAGCATGTTTGCCGTGACTTGCGCAGTCGAAAAATACGCGGAAACCCAAGATGACTTTATTAGGGATTTGGCTGCACGATTCAGACGCGATGTATTGCGTATTGTAGAGAATCAGTGGAGAAGGCGTCTTCTCCCTGAGCAGCAGCAAGAAGCTTTGAAGGCCGTGCGCCAAACGTGGGGCGAAGAAGCGGCATGTGGAGTGCTCTTGATTCCATTTCTCGCTCGGGCTAAGGAATTGGTGGACGGACATTTTACACCAGTAGATGGTGACGATTACTACCGCTGGGATGACATGTTGCGACTGATACGACCTGAACATATCTCAGACCAAGAACTAGCAAATCAGTTGAAAGATCTTGATCGTATGCGCGGGGCAATCGACAAGCAGGTCAAAGCTAACTTGTTGGCTGAGGAGGAGCGTCAGCGTTCGCTCGAAAGAGCCCTTACCGAGGAACGCGAACGACGCCGACTTCTGAAGACTGGAAGTGCGGCAAAGCAAATTGTAGATAAGCTACTTCCCGAAGAGTCTCGCATGAGGCGCGCGATTCGTGGTTTTTTGCTTCCCTTTAGGTCGTAGACTGACTGGTGCATTATACTGTTGATTCAATTATGGACGTTTGATTATTGCTAGGATGGTTATTTCGTGAGTAATGCCTTAACTTGGTTAAAAGAAAGAACTCGTTATTCGGTAGTGGTCTTCAAAGAACTGGTGAAAACCGATTTCCAGTTACGCTATCAGGGTTCTTTTCTTGGAGTCCTATGGTCAGTGCTAAAGCCGCTAATGCTGTTTGCTGTCATGTACATGGTTTTTGTGCGGTTCTTGAAGTTTTCGGACGGAACTCCGACCTTTGCTATCTCGCTATTGTGCGGCACCTGCCTTTGGTCTTTTTTCAATGAAGCAACGAGTACAGGTATGTTGTCCATAGTGTCACGTGGCGATTTGATGAGAAAGATTCATTTTCCCAGCTACATCATTGTGGCTGCGACCACAATGGGGTCGATGATTTCTTTGGGAATCAACATGGTTGTTGTAATTATTTTTGGTCTTTTCGCTCATGCTCATTACACGTGGCGAGTAATTCTTGTTCCTTTGAGCATTATTCAGCTTTACGGTATTGCTCTGGGTATTGCATTGCTACTGGGGACCCTCTACGTGTACTACCGAGATGTAGCTCATATTTGGGAAGTTATTTTGCAAGCAATGTTTTATGCTATTCCTATTATTTATCCAATTACGATGGTCTCCAAGGATTATCCTTTGATTGCAAAGTTGATTTTGTTGAATCCCGTGGCACAAGCCATTATGGATATTAGGCATAATCTACTTTCTCCTGAATACATTCCTACTGTGTGGACATGGGAGGGAAGTCCTTGGCTGGCGATAATTCCTTATATTCTGTCCGTGGTATTGCTTTGGTTGGGTATATACGTATTCCGAAAGAACAGTGCAAAGTTTGCTGAGGTATTGTAGTGGTAGATCAGAATAATAGTGAAAAAAATATGGCATCTGATAATGAGTCTCCGATCGTGCTTTCGGTAAAGCACGTGGCCAAATCATTTAGATTACCCACTGAACAGGCCTCTGGTCTTAAGCAGGCATTCCTGAATTGGACCAAGGGCATTAAGGGGTATCGTGAGCAGCAAGTACTAAAGGACATCAATTTTGAGGTCCACCAAGGAGATTTTTTTGGTATTGTTGGACGTAATGGATCTGGTAAGTCAACGCTACTGAAAATAATATCAGGCATTTACAGGCCCGAACAAGGTTCGGTTTCTATTCAGGGTAAGCTTGTTCCTTTCATTGAACTCGGTGTGGGATTCAACCCTGAATTAACAGGGCGCGAGAATGTGTATCTTAATGGTGCACTACTTGGCTTTTCTCATAATGAAATCGACGCCATGTATGACGACATCGTCTCGTTTGCTGAACTTGAAGATTTCATGGATCAGAAGTTGAAGAATTATTCCAGTGGTATGCAAGTCCGTCTTGCTTTCTCGGTGGCGATCAAAGCTCAGGCCGATATCTTGGTATTGGATGAGGTCCTTGCAGTTGGAGATGAGGCATTTCAGCGTAAGTGTGATACTTTCTTTAAAGAGATACAGCAGAATCCCTCCAAAACGGTGATTTTGGTCACGCATGATATGTCATCGGTAAAAAAATACTGCAACAAGGCGATACTTATTCGTGATGGAGAAATTGTCGTTAGCGGTGACAAAGATCAAGTTGCTAGCCAGTATACGCTTGATAACCTTAAAACAGCCGCAGCCAGAGACATGGATACGGGTTATCCTGTGGGTCTGAACGAAACAATCCCCTCAGTTAAGGTAGTTCCTAAGTCGCCTCTTGAGGCGAAGCACGGTGCGTCTTTCCTGTTCGATGTCGAATATGAGTGCACAGAGGACATCGACCATTTTGTTGTGGCGACGTTGTACGATTTGACACGTGGTGGAATAACGTATGATACCGGTTCACGGACGTATCCTCAGCAAGGAGCAGGTAAGCGTACGTTGCATTTCGAGATGCCGATTGATATGCTGAACAGCGGAACATATCGTCTGTATGCGAATATACGTGTTGCAGATCAAGAACATCCCGGTAAGACGCAGATGATTGCTTTTGCCAATGTGGAGAATTGTTGCGTGTTTACTGTTAATGATTCCGAACATGAGTCATATGCTCTTCTCAATGAGATGGCTATGAACATGAATCTACTGTCGATTGAAACGAATAATTGATTTAGATATGAATCACGATATTTAGCGATTCTGATTGCATTCTTATCTCTAGCAGAAGACATGGAATCCAAGCTGAATTGGAGGAATGGTACGCAGGTCATATCGTTAACATTGCTAATGGTCGTAGTTATTCTTTTCAATATTTGTCGGGGTTCGGCATATTAGGCGCTATTGCTGTTTTCGTGGATGTCAGTTCGTCGTCGAGCCGTTGATTTCGT
>OLOI01000056.1_pt1 | contig 108159 bp, 84 predicted proteins | sample 1672131 | NCBI WGS metagenome assembly OLOI01 (sample SAMEA3136651, study PRJEB25190) | human gut metagenome
CAACATGGGCAGGGCAACAAAGTGTTGCTGCCCCCTGACCTGCTCCGCCTCTTTCGCTGGGTATTGGCTGTGACTGTGGTTTTTCATGGAGAAAATGAATCAAAGCATAAACTTTGGCTCGTTGCTCGCGTAATTTAAATAAGCCTGCAAGGTATGACGGAAAGTATCTGTCATATCTTACAGGCTTGAAGGAATTACCGTTTCAGGATGTCTGTGCCGTCTTTTTTCAGGCGGTAGCCGTCAAAGGCTTTGTTTCCTTTGTACATGCGGCTGTGGCCGTCGGTGGTTTCCGGGGCGGTGCCGGGGGCTGGGTGGATTGTGGTGGCATCGGAGAGGCGGGTTGGGGTTGGGTCGCCTTCCGGGGTGTTTTTGTAGTTTACATAAGTGTTGTTCTGGTAGTGGGCGTCTGGGCTGTTGTAGTTCCAGGACTCTTCTTTTGGTTCGTTTCCGGCGTAGATGATGGTGTTGTCGGTGACTTCGATTCCGCCGCCTTCGATCATCGTATCGCCCCAGATCCGGTGACGGATGAAGTCTACGCCTTCTTTTATATAGAAGATGTTGCCGTAGATTTTCGCGTCCACGTTTCGTACCGGGGTCAGGATGCCGGTTCCGTCGTTTTGGCTGATGTTGTAGCGGAAGGTGTTGTTGACGCTCTCGCCCTCGCAGAACATCACACAGCCACCACCATTGTTGCAGCTGTAGTTGTACTGGTAAATGGTTCCGTCGCCGGAGTCAGCGTCCCATGCCTGTCCGTCCTGGTTGTAGACGGTGTTGTAGGCTTCGTTGTACTGGAACAGGGCGGTTTTGCATTTCCATGGCCAGATGGCGGCTGCGGTCATGCCGCCACGGTTTCCCTCTTCGTTGTACAGATCCGGGTGGATGTCTACGGCGATATTTTCGGATATATTATACTGGATCAGCGGTTCAAAGCAGTACATCGGTGTGATGCCGTCTCCGCCGATATCTTTGACAAAGTTGTGTTCGATCACGACATTGGTGGAGCCGTAGGTTTTCACCACTTCATCTGGCAGTTCCAGGGTCGTGAATTTATCATGCTGGTAGGTATATCCTGCGGCGATTCCCCATCTGCGACAGTTCTCAACTTTGCAGTGATGGATGTGGATACCGTCATAGCGGGCGATTCCGGTCTTTTCTTCGTCGTCCGGGCGGGAGACGGACATGTAGATGCCGCCGTTATTCAGATGTTTGTCGTAGATATTTCCCTCTACATCATGGATGTACAGGTGATCGAGTTCGATCTGATGCAGGGTTCCGTGATTCTGTGCGATCACGGATACACCGGTGCGGTTCATGCGATCTGCCTGGTTCAGGCGTTCATTTTTGATGCAGGGATTGTTGGTGATTTCCAGATTCCGGATGGAAATGTACTCTGCATCGTATAAGAGAACCGCGGAAGACAGATAGCCTTTCCAGGTATGTACCACATTGTCCAGATGTCCACCGTAGTTCTGATACCAGATCCCGTTTCCGTCTGCCTCGATCCGCGGCAGCGCACCCTCGCCGTATGCATCTACGACAACCGGTGCCTCCTTGGTTCCCCCTGCATACAAGTGCAGATACTCCCCGATAAATACAGATCCCCGTTCCAAAAAGATCTGATCTCCCGGCTGGATCTCCAGTTGATTGATCTTTCGCAGACTGCGGAACGCGTCCTCCGGTGTCTGTCCGCTGTTTGTATCATCTCCGTGCATGCTGCTCACATAAAATATTCTTCCCATGAAAAACCTCCTTGTAATTTCTGTAATTAAACTTCAATCATTAATAAGTAATGTAACAACCATATTCTGTATATTTTTTCTGAAAATAACAGAAAAGTGTCGGATTCTTACATCTGACACTCTTTTTTCTGTTGCAAATACATTTTTCTCAGCTTCCTCGCTCTACCCGATCAGAATCGCATACTGCTTTTTCCAGTATTCCCCCGGCTTTGCCTGATTGATGCCCGGTTTTTTTGAAATGTCTTCGCAAAATCCTTCATCATCGCATCTGCCCGCCCAGGGCTCCAGACAGACGTACGGTCCTTTTGGAAGGGACCAGATGCCGAAACTGTAAAACTCGTCGATACAGCGGACTCCCGTATAAAGCTGTCCGGTGGCTTTTTTTCTGAGCCAAGCTTCTTTAATCTGCGCATCATCAAATACCAGCGTGTCCACATCAAACAGCTGGTCACTTAATGCCAGCGTATGATCCGTCAGTTTCACCGGGTATTTCTGATCCGGTTTTCCGGTACCGTTGACCAGATCGACCGCGGTAGCGGTAAGCTCTGTATTTTCCGGAAAATACAGTTCATAGTCTTCTTTCTGTTCTCCTTCTTTTTCAAACCGGAAGCCCGGATGTCCGCCGATCGTAAAACTCATGACTTTCCCGGACCGGTTTTCCACTTCCCAGGTGACAATAATCTGTTTTTCCTGTAATTCATACGTGATCCATAATACAAATTCAAATGGATAGTACTTTCCTGTCTCTTCGTCAGATACCAGCTGATAGCGCAGCTTTTCGACACACTCTTCTACGCAGGTAAATTCTTTTTCTCTGGCAAATCCATGCTGGCGGGTCTGGTATTCTTTCCCGTTGATCTTCATTTTTTTCTGCCAGGTACTTCCTACATTTGGAAAAAGGATCGGGGAACGGTAGTCCCAGAAGGTCGGATCGCCGTTCCAGAGAATCTCCGCACCAGTATCCTTTCTCACGATTCGCATCAGTTCCGCACCGCGGTCGCTGACTTCTACACAGAGGAAATGATTTTCCATTTTTCTGTTCATCTCTTGTTACTCCTCTTACACGCACTGTTTTCTTACTACTATACCCTGTTTTTCCCCGGTAATCCAGTCCGGCTTTTTATATTTTTGCAAAAAAAGGCAAACAGAAAGTAGATTCTTTTTCTGTTCGCCTTTTCTTTTCCTTTTTGTGTATATTTTTTCGATTAATCGATCTTCAGGATCAGTTCCAGCACGCGTCTTGCGCAGTGTTCCAGATCCGCACGGGTGATCTCACCAAGTTCCATGGCTTTTTTCACACGTTCCGGATAACCGGTTGCCATCTTGACATCATTTCCGGCTTTGATCTCTTTGTAGTGCTCACCACGGGTCCACCAGTCTGTGGTCACCATGCCCCGGAATCCCCATTCTCCGCGAAGGATGTCTTCCAGAAGTTCTTTATTTTCCGAAGCTCTGTGACCGTTGATCACGTTGTAGGAGCTCATGATCGTCCACGGATCGGACTCTTTTACGATAATTTCAAACTGTTTCAGATAAATCTCACGAAGGGCACGTTCGGATACACGGGAATCGCTGTGCTTTCTGTTTGTCTCTTTGTTATTGGCGGCAAAATGTTTTACGGAAGCGCCGATATGCTGAGACTGGATACCACGTACCATACCTGCTGCCATCTTACCTGCAAGCAGCGGATCTTCGGAATAATACTCGAAGTTTCTTCCGCACAAAGGATTTCTGTGAATGTTGACAGCGGGTGTCAGCCATACGGCGATATTATTTTCTTTCACTTCTTCTGCTCCGGCTGCACCGACCTGTTCTACCAGATTCGGGTTCCAGGTGTAGGCAAGAAGAGTTGCACATGGCCATGCGGTCGTACACACGCCACATTCCGGTGCGATACGAAGACCTGCAGGTCCGTCAGCTGTCATAATGTTCGGTACACCATAGTCCGGCAGGTTACCGAAACCAAAGGTATTGGCCACACCGGTATTTGGCTGTCCGCCAAGCAGTTCGATCAGATCGTCATCGGAAAGCTGACTCATGAACTCGTCCAGGGTGATCTTTCCTTCTGCTACCTCGATAAATGGTTTTGCACCTTTTTTCACTACATAGAGTGCCAGACGCTGCTCGCGGAAACGTACTTCCGGCAGGATGCCTTCATCGGTTCCCGGAACCATTTTTTCAAATGCGCAGGCGTTCGGATCATTTCCTTCAGTCTGAGGCAGTTCCTCGTAGGTTCCATCGGAAAGCATTCTCTTTGCCAGACCGGATGGTGTCAGTTTTGCTTCCAGCTGTTTTACCACGGTATCTTCTGCTACCAGATATTCATAAGCTGTTTTTTCATTATTTCTTACGGAGGTTCCAATATAAAAAGCATATGCGCCTTTTTCCAGAACATAAGCAGATTTTGCTACTTTTCCAAGATCATCGTAGGATGCCATTGCTTCTTTTGTGACGGTCAGTACCATCGTATGACTCTCTCCTGGCTGCAGAAGGCGGGTTTTCTTAAATGCACCCAATTCTTTCGCCGGTTTCTTTAACAATCCCTGTGGTGCACTGTAATACAGCTGTACGACCTCTTTACCCGCCATATCTCCGGTATTGGTTACTTTCACCTGTACGTTGATAGAGTCTGCCTCTTCCCATGCTTTCTGTGTTTCCACCTCGAAGGTTGTGTAGGACAGACCGTAACCGAACGGATAAACTACTTTCTCAGCCGCGCCCGGAATCGTCTCAAAATAACGGTATCCAACGTAAATATCTTCGGTATAATCTACATATTCTACAGACTCATGGAAGTTCTCGGTAGATGGATAATCTTCCAGTCTCGCTGCAAAGGTATCTGCCAGTTTACCGGATGGATTGACCAAGCCGCACAGTACCTGTGCCATCGCAGTTCCACCTTCCATGCCGCCCTGACCGCCGTATAAAGCTGCTCCGATCTTGTCATCTTTTTTGATCCAGGACAGATCGATCACGCCGCCGATGTTCAGGACAACTACAATCTTATCATATACTTCTTCTACCTGCGCCAGCAGTTTTTTCTCACCCGCTGTCAGATAAAAATCTCCATCCGGATACACTTCTGCGGACAGTTTCGGCATGCTGGTCTCATCCGGCCACGGATTGAATTCGCCGTTGTATTCCACGCTGGAACGATCCCATCCCTCTCCGGAGAAACGACTCAGTACGATAAGTGCAGTATCGCCAAATGCCCGCGCGCCGTCCAGAAGTTCCTGCGGCAGTTCCGGCTCTTCGGTCATACCCGGTGCTCTTCCGATTGCATACTGTTCTTCTACATTTTTCTTATAAAAATCTGCTACCGGTTCGTATACCTGTACTTTATCTTCCAGGGTTTTGAAACCATCATACAGATTATGTATATAAGATACGGTTACATCGCCGCTTCCGCCGCCACCTTTGACATAGTCAAAACTTCCGCGTCCGAACAGTGTGATCCGGGAACCGTTCTTTAACGGCAGGATATTGTTCTCATTTTTCAAAAGCACCATACCCTCTGTCGCTGCCTCCAGGGATAATGCAATATGTTCTTTGCTTGCTGTTACATATCTGCCTGCTTCCAGGGGAAGATTTGGCTGATACATGACTCTTGTCCATTTTTTCATCACAAACCTCTTTTCCGGCTGTCCCACCGCACCCGCCGCGGACCGCCCTGCCTGTTATTTTCTGCGGCGCAATCACCGCCCATTACTTTTATTTTACTCAAAAAGCAAGAGATTTTCCAGATAGGATTCCGGCTGATTTATAGGTCATTTCCGACTTTTTAATTTAAAAGTGTCAGGCACTCTTACAAAATTCTTACGAAGAAATGCCTGACACCTGTATACTTTTTTCTTTTTACGAGCCTTTCAACTCTTATGGATGAATCTTAATCACCCCTTTTACAATGTCTGCCTTATTATGCACACTCTCATCCATCGCTCTCTGTACATCGTCCAGATCGTAAATATTAGTAACGATTCCTTTTACGTTTACTTTTCCGGAAGCTACCGCATCGATTGCGATCGGATAGATATGACGGTAACGGAAGACCGTTTTGAAAGTCAGTTCTTTGTCGAGAACCAGGCTCATCGGCAGGGTCATCTCGCCGCTCTTGCTGTAGCCGACCAGAACGATCGTGGAACCCTTCTTCGCCATATGGATCGCCTGTCTGGTGGTGATCTCTGTACCGGCGGTCTCGATGATCAGATCCATACCGGCACCACCGGTCAGTTCCTGTGCTTTTGCGATCACATCCTCTTTTGCTCCGTTGATCACTCCGGTTGCACCCAGTTCCAGGGCTTTTTCCAGACGTTTTTCCATGATATCTACCACATAAACTTCCGATACGCCGCGGGCTTTCAGCGCCATCATGGAAACCAGACCGATACATCCGGCACCCATCACCACTGCTTTCTGTCCCAGATGGGCGTCTCCCTGGATCGCTGCGTGGAAACCGACAGCCAGAGGTTCGATCAGCGCGCCCTCCAGTGTACTTACATTTTCCGGGAGTTTGAAGCAGAGATCCGCCTCATGCGCAACATACTCCTGAAAGACACCGTCTACCGGCGGCGTTGCGAAAAATACGACATCCGGACAGAGGTTGTATTTGCCCTGTTTGCAGAATTCGCAGTGTCCGCAAGTTTTTCCCGGCTCCAAAGCTACTTTATCACCGACTTTCAGGTGTTTGACATCTTTTCCCACTTCCACAACAACGCCACCCGGCTCATGACCGAGAACAAACGGCGGTTCTACGACATAATCGCCGATGGCTCCACTCTCATAATAATGCAGATCCGATCCGCAGATTCCCACATAATCCAGCTTTACCAGAACTTCATCGTCCTTCGGCGTCGGGATGTCACGCTCCGTAAATCCCATCTTGCCGATACCGTTCATCACTGCTACTTTCATCTTACCTTCCATGTGAAATGCCCTCCATACATACGTTTCTCAAAACTTAATAAAATAGTTTTATTATCTTTTCTCAAAGATAACTCTTTTGCGAAAAAATGTCAATCCTGATTCCATATTTTTACTCGTTTTCATCTATGAATGTGACTGTTTTCTCCGTTCATAGCAGCTTTGGTAAACTATATTTCATATCTCTTTAGTGATTGTATTTTCATACCTTTTTAAAATGCACCTCATTCTGTCTTATCCTCTAATATACACATTTCGCTTCATGTATTATGTATTTAAAAAATATTATATTCCTTATACTCAAAACTGGCATTTTTCTTACCAACTTGATACAATATAAATAGAGTTACAATGTTCAATACAGAATATATTTACCACTACAGGAGATTACACTTCATGGAAAAACAGGAACTCTTTCGCATCGGAGAGGTCGCACGCATGTTTTCTATCAGCGTCGGTTCTCTGCGTCATTATGAAAAACTAGAGCGTGTCTGAAAAAGGCTTTTCGTGAGCTGCGAGTCTCAGTTTGTGGGAGATTTTATCCGAATGAGGGCGGCGTAGCGGGCTACGGCAACCGAATGAGGGTAAAATATACCGCAAAGTCGGGCTCGGCATCTCCAAAGAACATTTGGAAGCCGACGCTTACCAGGTCTACGACACCGTTTTTCTGCTCCTCGAACCAGAAGACCGCTACCAGGGCATCACTGAGGAACTCCCCGGACAGACCTGTGTTTCTATTCGATTCTGCGGAAGTCATAACGAAGCGCCGGCTTATTATCGGAAACTTCTGGCTTATATCCGGGAACACCGGTTGATGATCAATGGATTTTCCAGAGAGGTGACGATGATCGATTATGTGCTGACGAATGATCCGAAACAGTTTGTGACGGAGATTCAGATTCCGGTGTGTGAAGGATAATGAATCCCCTTAACCTATTTTTTATATTCTCTCACAGTCAATCCCTTATACAACACCCCCCGGTAAATTGTTTGTATTCGTTACCTACAACTTACCGGGGGCTTGTGGTTCATATGAAATTCATCTCGTAAAACAGCTCTTTTTTCACTACCGCGCGCAAATGCTATTCATAAACACCAGGTAGCACGCGAAATCACCAATCGTTTTTCTGCCGTATTTATTTTCTTTCTCATCCCCAAGTGCATCCCTCCACGCAGCTTTCTTGCCCTGCATGCGCAGATATCTTGCGAGCATATTGAAATGGGTGATAACAGAATCATGATGAGAAGTCCTCAGGGAATCCGTATCCATTTTTCCTGTCGGGGCAGCTGCAGCCATTTGGCACGCATTGCAGCGTATTTTGTAGCGGCTGCAATCAGTTCTTCGTATAATTCCAATGCTTCGGGATCGTTGCCAAGGTCAGTTAACAGATCGTTATGGATCTGCTGCATTTGTTCGAGAGTTAAAATATATGGTTCTTTCAGGTTCCCTGCCTGCCGGATTTGCGGTGTTACCGCACGAGAATATTCAAAAACAACTTATAAAGAACTATCATGTATCCAGTGACATCTTTGCCTTCAGTATCTTTTCTACAGATTTGTTGATCCGTTCTTCTGATATCTCTCCACTTTGCACTGCTGCCAATACCCCCTGATATGCAGCATTAAAGTCAGCCGGCATAAGCAGCATGTCAACACCTGCGTTCAGCGCTTTAACCGCAGCCTGCGCGGACGAATACTGTTGCGACACGGCTCCCATATTCAATGCATCTGTGATAATAATCCCTTTATATCCCAGCTCGTCAATCAGCAGATCCGTTACTATCGTCTTCGATAAAGATGCCGGCGTATCATCACCCACAACATTTGGCAAGGAAATATGCCCCATCATAATAAATGGTACTTCATCCTCGATTCCCTGTATAAATGGAATCAGTTCACACTGGTACAGTTCCTCTTTGGTTTTATCCGAATATGCATATCCTGCATGGGTATCTGCCGCTGTATTGCCATGCCCCGGAAAATGTTTATAGGTAGCCAGAATCTTTTTCGATGCCAGACCACGGCTCACTGCATCTGTCATATCCTTAACTGTCTCCGGATCCGATCCGAACGAGCGGTAACGGACCACCTGATTATTCGGATTGGTCAGAACATCCGCTACCGGCGCAAAGTCCGTATTAAACCCCAGATCATCCAGATACTGTCCGATGCTTTCTCCCATCTGATATGCCTGTTCTGTATCTCCCTGACTTTCAATCACACTCATGTTATCATAAACCGGAAGATCAAATCCTGCTTTTCCTGCAAGTCGTGTAACCTGTCCACCTTCCTCATCCACACACAGGAACATCGGAAGATTCAGACGATCCATACTGTATTGCTGAACATTCTGCAACATTGTTTTTGTCTGCTCAGGAGAAACCAGATTGGATTCGAGATAAACGATTCCACCAACCGGTCGGTTATTGATCGCCTCTCTGGTCGCCTCCCCGGCTGCCGTGACACGGCTAACATTTCCAACCAGCTGTTCTGGAAGCACCACAAACAGCTGAGCCACTTTTTCCTCAACAGAAAGAGAATCTAACAGTTCTTCTACCTGATGCTCCGGATCCTCTTTGATCTGCTTCTCTGTTTCCTGTTCCTCCTTCTCCTGTACTTCATCCACTTCCGGTTCTTCCATTGGTTCTTCTTCCGGCTGCATCAGTACAGGTTCCGACTGTTTTTCCGGTTCTTCCACTTTCTCTTTCACAGTCGCGGGATTTTCGGATTCTTCTTTTTTATCAGCAGTTTCATTACTGCCCTTATTCCCTGAACAGGCTGTACATACACCAAGAACGAAAAGACACATAAGTACACTTAATTTTCTTTTCCTATATTTTTTATTTTTCTTACTGTTCATATTCCACAATATATCCTAATGTTCCGGCATAGGAAGGCACAACGTCCAGAATATCATTCGGTACATCATTCCATACCCACCGTTTCTCCTTTGAATAATAATAGATGTCCAGACAGGTTTCCTCCACATCCCCATCCCGATAACTTGGTTCATTCTTCATCCATTCATTCGCTGCCCAGTAGCTCATGGAATTTATTGCTTCCCCATACGTTTCGTTGTTTTCATCGGCCCAGTAGTAATCATAATTATATCTGCCAGGCTCTCTTCTTCCTCCGATCCGGAACTTGATATCGTCATATCCTTTCTCCACGATCTCATTTAAAATATATTCGTACTCTTCTTCGCTGTTAATCCGCACCAGATAACCGCCTTTTTTCCTGGCTTTCTCGAAAGCTTCCTCCCAGGTACAGTCATCTTTAAAGTATCCATAAGTGTGTATACCACCTTCTGTCTCATCATCTTCCGCGCTTTCATAATACGAATAGTCAATATCATTGGTACTGCCTTTTGCCGTAAGCCGTTTTAATGTTCTTGTCCCATCAGAATCACATATATCCAGATTACTGCTTATAACCGCATCTGCACATTCTGCTATTCCGGTACTGTCTCCGTTAAATGAAATCCATGAATTTGTCTCCATGTCATAATAATACCGGTCGCAGTCTTTCACCGAACCGCTGTTATTTAATTCAATCGGTTCACCAGAGCCATTCCAGCACAAATATGCCTCATCTGCACCATCCTCTATATCAAACACCGCAAGCCCAATCATATTTTCTCTATTTTCATCATTAAAAATAACAAAATACTTCTGATATACAGACTGTGGTTTTGCCGGAAAACGATTGTCCCACACAGATAAATCATAAGTATCCGCTGTTGTATCTTCCTGTGTTTCCTCTTCAGTCGGAGCCGGTGTACTTTCCGCTTCCTTTGCATCCGATTTGCTGTCAGCTGTTTCAGTTTCTGCGTCTTCTTTGGTCAGATCCGTCTTGTTCGTTTTTTCATTTGTTTTTTCTGCTTTGCTCAAAACTACGATGACTCCTGCCCCGACAAGTGTAATCGTCAAAAGTCCTGCAACAACCGGGACAATCCATCTCGCTTTCTTGGGCGGATCCGGCTTAGGGACAGGTCCAGGCGTTGGTATTGGCAGTTTATCTTCTTTGACAGGCGCCCCACATTTACCGCAAAACATAAATCCTGGTTTCAACTCTGCCCCACACTGTTCACAAAACTTTTTAGTTCTGTAATTCTTGCCTGTCGGCGTCTCTGTTTTTACCATTGTTCCGCATCGCTCACAAAACTTACTGTTCGGCGGCAATTCAGAACCACAATTTGTACATTTCATTTTTCTCCTCCAGTTCCTTTAAATTTTGTCATCTGTAAATTTCTGACACTCTTTAGTTATAGTTTACATGCTTTGCATTTATTTCATCAATATGTGTCATGTTTTGTGTCGCATTTGATGACGTTTTTCGACCACGCAAAAATTCGCCCGGTCAAAAACCGGGCGATACTATGTAAATTTTAAATTTTGAATCTTTCTATCTCATATTTTTCAGATCATGATCAATGTCTTTGAGGGTTTCAAGTATCTTGTCTTTTCTCACCTCGTCTAAATAATCTTTATCTAACATTGACGATCCTCTTTCGGTAGTTCCCTGATTTGAAGGACTCCGACTTGGTGTTTCACTCAATATTGCAAAAGGTTCATAGCATATAGCAACACTCAGGATAAATGTTACCAAAACCATAATAATCTGAAGTATGCCCATAATAAATGCACTTAAGCCACCCAAATTAACTATTCGCAGCAAGCTACAAATTATATCTGCTATTCCCAAAATTACTAATTCTGGAAGAAACATAATAAATAATAGTACCTTCCAAAATCCCTGCCCGATTATTAACGTTGCAAGTACTGTTACTATCGTAAATAATAACGCTTTTCCTGTATTTACCCCAACCGCATACATAATATACACAGTTCCAAACATTGCCACCAGAAATATAAATAACACAATTTTTTGAAAACTTACAGAAGCACCTTCAAAAGATGTCCAAATATATTTCGCATAACGGTCTGAAAAATATTTCCATCCAAATGCAATTTTATATGACAGCCATAATGTATTTACTATCCCCACTATGATGATTATAAACATCCCTGAATAATCTGTACTGCTTTTTCCCCTGTTTCCCATTTACCTTCTTCCTCCCTCTCATCTCATAAAAATAAAAATCCTCCTGTTACACACTGACGTGTCCGGCAGTCGTATAACAGAAGGATATTTTTTACTTGCTTACTTTCTTTTTAATTGCAGCCAGTATAACCGCTAAAATTCCACCAGCTACCATAAATACGGTTACCCCGGAATACAGCGCAAATATCAGTCCTGCCCATGAAACTTCAACATCTCCATTTACAATCTGTGTGTTTGCATATGTTTCTTTCCTTTCGTATTTTTATTACATTTTACCCTTTTCTACATATCTTCACAATATGTGTCATGCTTTGTGTCGGTTTATATGTTCAGATGCATCCTTTCCTGTTATTTCACGTACGCCTGGATATTCTCTTCTGTAATTGGGTGTGCATCCTGATACTCTACAGCAAAAATTTTTCCGTTTACATGTTCTGCCTTCCAGGTTTCGTACTCCTCCTGTGTCGTTTCCTGATCATTCAGATACCAGGTTTCACCGTCTGTAAAGCTGGATATCCATCTTGCCTGTGAAACGAGTTTTCCATCCGACAGTGTGAAATATTCTTCCAGGTCTACTCCCATGTGACCGTAACTCGACAGGAGCAGTCCATCCGAAGGATAGCTTGCAAAACTTCCATATGTTCCGGATGTTCCTCCTGCATGTACTACTTTCCCGTTCACAAGAGCATACACATCTCCTCCGACCACAGAATATGTCGCCCGTATAATCACAAGTTCCATCGAGCCATCTCCGTCAACATCATATACGAAAAACCGTGGCGCGTCGCATCCTGGCATATCGCTCTTATACTCTCCGTTCCGTAAAAACTGTGCGTATGCCGTTTTCCATTCCTGATCGGATGTCTGTGTTTTTCCAGAATTCTTTTTTGCTGATTTACTTTCCAGTGTTTTCCATTCAGTCAGTGGTGTACATTCCTTCTGATATGCTTCATATTCGTCTTCCGTAATTGTGGTATCTGTTCCTTTGCTCGTATTATGCACGTTGTAAACCGGCAGATATGTATTCAGATCGACTTCCATATTAACTGCAAAACTTTCCGTCATCTTAGTTCCGTCCATTGCATAATATTCCAGACTCGCAGACATTTCCGATGGTCTGCTGCTGTTATATGCAAGAACTTTATATTTTGAAGAATAACTGATTCCATAGCATGCAGTAAAATCATCCGCCAGATAGACCTTTTCATCTTCACCGATCGTATATACCTGATAAATCTCAAAATCATCCCAAGCCGTTCCCGGAGTAAGAATCAGTTCTTTTCTTCCATTCTGATCAATGTCCAGCAGACAATATTGCAGTTCTGTAATTGTCCAGTCTGTGATATTTGGCTCATATTGTTTTTCTTGCAGGAAGGTGTTCCAGATTTCGGTGTCATTCACTGTTTTTGCAGAAGTGGACGGTGTTGTTCGATATTTCCCCCACTCACAGATAAAAACCCTGCCACTATTCACTGTCTGATCCCCAAAGTCTCCGTCATTCCACGTTCCATCCGAATACTTATAATAATACATCGCGTAATCCTCATTTGGATTTTCATCATTTGGTTCTCCGGCATGCCAGTTTGTGAACGTTCCGCTCTCTCCATTATCCCATACCCAGACTCCTTCTTCTTCCTGATCCGTAAATCCGAAATATGCGCTCTCATAATCAAAATTATTTTTTAGATACGAATACACAAAGTCATTTTCTTCTCTGCTTGTGATGGTTGCAAGATAGCCGCCTTTCGATTCACAGTATTCTTTAGCTTCTTTCCAGGTAGTTATTTCATCCAGATTGTAAACATAATAATGATGACCATTGAATTCTGCCGCATCAGCCGGAATACCTGTTTGCTCTGCTGTTTCTTGTGATGTTCCAAATATTGTATACAAGTCAATGGTCTTTTTTTCTCCCTTTGATAAAGTTTCAATATACAGTGTGTAAACATTTGATTCATCTACATTGTCTATAATTTCTATCTTGTATACTCCTAAATCCAGAGAAACAGGCAAAGGTTCTGATGTATCGACTTCATATGTGACATCTTCCCATTCATCCTGTTTAAGTTCCGGTCCCTGTTTTACTTTTTCTGCAAGCTTTGAAATTTTAACTGAATAGTTATCATATAAATTTTTATTTATATCATATACATCTAATTTGAAATCCCGTGATACTTTATATTCTGCGGGTGCAGGTAAAATTCCAACCTGAAACATGGCATTTGATACACACCAATACTGTTTTTCACTTAATTTCCCCTGTTTCCACATAATATTGGCTGTGTTCTGTAAAAGCGTCCGAAATTCACTGAAGGTGCAATCTGTAGGAAGTGAATATAGCGTCTGATAAAATAACTCTGCAATCTGCTTAGTACCAAGTGCTTCATATGCTACATGACCACCGATTCCTGTCCACATTAAATATGCGGCATGTGATATCACTGTACTATTATCATGTACTCCGCCATTATCCCATTCATCATTTGTATCTTTCCAGCCACTTCCATGATAAGTGTCCGGATATTCTCCACCTTCACTTTGTGAAGGACTTTTTAAATCGCGTTTACAAATATTCCAGTCACAGGATCCATCAAATTCACCATTATCATACCAGTCTTCAACTATTTCTCCAAAAATATCTGAATATCCCTCCATCAAAGCACCAGATTCACCTTTGTAATTCATTCCACTTATAGAATTCTCTACAGCATGGGTATATTCATGAGCTACCGTATCTAAACTTAATGGATTATCTGTCCCAAACTGTAATACTCTCGCATAAAGTTCTTTATCTCCCCAGGAACCTGCATTCTCTGTATCTCCCTTCATATAGTCATTATACACAACCAGCACAAGACCATCTTTATCATCATAACCATTTCTTTTAAATTCCTGCTTCCAAAAATCATATGCAACTGCTGTTCGACTCATTACCGTAACAGCTTTTTGATTCTCCCACACTGTAGAACTATTCGTTACCGATTTAAGGTTTGCTCCCATTATAATCTTAGCCCTTCCATTTGTTCCCACTATTTTACCTTTGACATCTTTAATAACATACGAAAAATTTTCTCCATCTATAGTTACTTCATTTCCTGATTCATCAATCCACTTTTCGTCTTTACCTACATAAAGTTTATTTTGGGAATCTGTAACAACGTATTCAGGAGTGACTGTTGTATTACCAGCATCATAAATGTGAATTCCTCTCTTTATATCTTTCAGTAGATATTCATTCCCTACTTTCAGTGTTGTAAACTTTTGTTTCACCCCATCGACATCCTGTCCCGATGCCTCAACAGATTCTCCTGATTCTGTCGCGCATAATGACATTTCTTCTATAATGTCTCCTGAAACTGCAGAAACAAAGCAATATTCCATCATATTACTGTTTCCTGCAAACACCTGCCAGGTAAGTTCTGGGGTATTTTCGTCTAACGAATAGATCGTAAGCCCTTCGTTAAATATCGTTGTTTCTTCCTCTGAATATTTCTCCTGTACTATACTGACTGCTTCTGAGGAATCAATCTCAGGTTTTGTTTCTGTTCCATCCACATCAAGATAGTTGCCCGAAAGCATAAGACTGTTCCCATCTTTATCGGCACTTATGATAACAGATCTTCCGTAAACTGGTATTCCCTGATATTCCTGTTCAAACCGGTAATATGTATTATTCAGCACCGTATCCTCTTTGCACTCTGAAAAAACTGCTGTTGCATCTTTAATCCCAATCGTTTCCGAAACGTCATCAATTGCTTCTAAAGCCGATTCTTTATCTTCTATCTTTCTGTCTGTAAAGCCATTCGATAACGCCTGAAACTCTGTAATGTTTGCCAGTGTATCTGAATCTGTTTTCGATTGTCGCAAACCTGGAATGTTCACAACACCCATGTATACAAGTGCTTCTACACCACCTATTCCAAGCAATATCAACACAGCTCCCACCAGAACACCCTTTACCACTCTGTTTCCTGTCTTTTTCCTTTTTTTATTATCCTTTCTCTGCTGTCCTGGTCTTTTTTCTTTCACCTCTTTCCTTCCCCGCCATTCTCTGTTTTCCGGTCGCATCTGTCTCAGCATATCTTCTGATCCTCTCAGACCGGATTCTCTTTTTAGTTTGTCGGCATCACAATTTGGACATAATCCTGTAGTTTCGTCCAGCCTTGCTCCGCATTTTCCGCAAAATTTAGCCATGTTTCTCCTCCCGTGTTTTTGCTTTTATTCCATATTCAGTTCGCTTTTCGTCTCTTCTATTTCTTTGAAGATTGTATCCGAATCCAATCTTCCGTTACTTAACCAGTATTCGCTACATTTATAATCAGCTGTCCATTCTGCTCCGTTCTGACTAAATTCCTCATAAGAAACTTCTTTTCCATTGATTTCATAAATCGAGACGCCAGGCTGACTCATTCTCATAGTTGCCTCACGTACCAGAGTAAACTGTCCATTTTCATCAAAGCCATACCACTCGTTGCCAAATCCGCCTGCGCATAAATAGGATTTTTCACTTCCCGTCCAAAGTTCAACGTATTCAAATGCTCCATCAGAAAAGCATATCTCTCCACTGTACAGCATAAACAGCTGTCCCTCTGTAACCTCCCATACTTCTGTCGTATAATTTTGTGGGATACCTTCCTGTGAACCATCTGAATACACCACCAGAAGTTCTTTCTTCCCATCCCCTGCAAAGTCAACCAGTTTGGCAAAACACAACCCCGTCATATATTGTCCGCTGGATCCGTCATCACGAACCTCAGCTTCTCCATATCGTTCTTCATATTCTCTGACCTTCTCAGCATACATGTTATAAATATCTACTGTTGTCGATTCTGCACTGTCTGTTTCCGTGTTTTCTTCAGTATTTGAATTCTCTGTTTCTCCCGCTTTATAGTTAAATGCCATTTCTACTGCATTCCTGGCATTAACCATGCCATACCCTTCTTCTCTGTAACTTCCAACTGCAGAATCGGAAATAATTTTTTTCACATCCTCTGCTTTCACTTCGGGGTTTGCTGCAAAGACCAACCCTGCTACTCCTGTTACATACGGAGCCGCCTGAGAGGTTCCCTGCTTCCCATTATATCCGTTTTTAACCGTACTATAGATGTCTACTCCAGGTGCAATCACATCCACACGCTCTCCGCACTGACTAAATCGGGCAACTGCATACCCGTCATGTACTTTTCTGGCTCCAATTCCCAGAAAACCACCTTCTTTATGTGTTCCCAGATTCTGCGCTGCTCCAACCATAATGATTCGTTTTTCAACATCCGGCTCCGTAATTGCTCCCACTATATCGTATTTAACATCAACATTTCCGCTCTCCAGACGAGACTCTATTTCTATCTTCCTATTTCTGTAATATTCAAATATTGGATCATCTATTTTTCCATCCAAATAGTCGATATAATCCTGGTAAGAGTAATAGGTCCATTCATTTCTGTTATCATCATCATCTTTTTTGAAATATCGATATTGATTATCTCCTGCTTCATTTTGATTTCCTGCTGCTCCACAAATAACAAAAGAATATTTTTTATCGATCAGTATTTTCAGATATTTCCCCAGTTCTCCAGACATTTCTTTCAAGGCTTCCGTTTCTGCTTTCGCGCCTCTGGATGCGCCAAATGTCATTTCATCAGATCCTAAACTCACATTTACAACAGAACATCTCTTTTTTACAATTAGATAGTAAAATCCTGTTTTCCATTCCTGTACCGTAAATTGTCCTGTTAAACTCATACCCATACTAGAAACTCCATACAACTGTACTTTCGGAAGAACACCTGCCACCCCCTTTTTATTATTAAAACTTGCTGCTACCGTTCCACTCACATGTGTTCCGTGATCTGACCATTCCAGCTCTCCACTGTCAACAGCTTTCAATGCCCTGTCATTTTTATATGGCTCTTCTGCGAATTTCAGATCTTCATGTTGTATATCAAACATATCATCAAAAACGCCTATACGAACTTCCTTTAATCGATCCTTATATTCCCATGCCCCCGGCACATCAATTGCTTCCATTCCCCAGTTTGTTCCATCTGCAACATCCTCCCATTCATTTGCCCACTCTTCATCATTGGGAGTATACGATGTGTCGATTGGTGCTGCGTAATTAAGTGATGCTGATAATACCCATTCATGATTTTGTATATCTTCAATCATCTGTTCCAGTTCCGAATAGGAATGTATCTCTTCCAATAAAATCTGATATTCCGCAACTTCCGGGAGTTCTCCGGCGATGCTTCCGCCAATTGTATGCAAATACTCCTGCAATTGTTCTTTATAATTTTCAGAAACTAATGTGACCAGGATTTCATTATTTACAAATACCGCTTCTGTTTCCTCGTCTTTAACAATATTTTGCTCTGATGATTCATAATAAGAAAACCCTTCCGTATCTGTTTCAGGAATTACTCTTTCAGTTTCTGTGGAATTTCCACGTTTTTCAGACCGTTCCACCATCGCCGAAATCACTGGCAGATCCACTTTTCCAAGATACACCAGTACTCCTGTCACGCCGATGCAGACCAGCAGCAAAAATGCTGCCAGTCCAATACATCTTTTAAGAATTTTACGTTTTTTTCTTTTCCGAATTTTATCCGCATCGCAATTCGGGCATAACCCCGTAGTTTGATCCAGCTTTGACCCGCATTTTCCGCAAAATTTTGCCATATTCCTTCTCCTTTTTCCTCATACGTTCATTATTTCAAAGGAATTTTTCCCCTTCTTTTTTCATGTTTTCTCTGATCCAGAACGATAACAATGCAGAACGCAACAGAAACTACCGCTCCGACACCTGCTGCTATGTAAACCCATATACTTCGTTTTACTTCTTCACCATAGCCGTTCTCTTTCGCACGCAGTTTTTTCTCATATTTTCCGTCACCGTCTTCGTCAATTTTCAGTACGCTTTCCTTAGAAACTGTTGCAACAGTATCAATTACTGTTCTCTGTGTAACTCTGATGTCATCAAAGTAGCGGAAATCACTGTAATCACCATTTTCGTCCATAAATCCAATCGTATAATTCATCTTTCCACGATCAGTTCCAACAATCTGAACATCATAGTCTGCACCCTCTTTCAGACGCAGTACCTTAATACGATCATTTTCCTGCTCGTACGAGCTGTCTTCATTGTCCTCGAATGTCAGCGTTCCAAAATCGGTTCGTACCGTCTGATCTTCTTCCGCCGAATTCAGACTCTCTCCTTTGTATGTGACAGAAACCTCTACCGGGCATGCGATACGGATGTAGATGTATTTCTGACCATTGATCTGATCTGCTACATCCCCGAAGAAGAATACCAGGTCGTCCGCATTGGCAACCTCGTAGTGGCAGCCATCACTTGCTATTTTTTCCATCAGATACTGTGCAGCAGATTTACTACCTTCCATGCTTTCGAAAAATCCCAGGGTGTAAACCAAGATTCCGTCATTTTTAATCTGCTCCGCATAATTGATCAGTTCCTCGCCCTGTTTTCCCTCATTCGGTTCCCCATCACTCATGAGAACAATGATTTTCTTTTTTGCATTGCTGTTATCCAACATAGCTTTTGCTTCTGCCAGACCGGCTTCCATATTTGTACCGCCATCACTATCAATATCTTCAACGATATCCGTAAGATGTGTCTCGTCGCTGGAAAAATCTGAAATTTTTTCCGCATTTTCACTGTAAGTGACCACACCGATACTAGCATCTTCTTTTAGAATTGTACTGGCAAAATTTTTAGCTGCTTTTCTGGTCTGTGTCATAGGATCTCCTGACATACTGCCAGAGGTATCAAGCACCAGAACAATATTTCTCTCTCCGGAAGTCATACCGTTAAATATCCCTGCCTCTGTCGGAATGTCTGTCTGTTTTGTATCAGAACTTTCCGTTTTATACTTTAATGCTGCTTCCACAGACAGTTTTGCATTAACCATAGGATATGATTTATCCTTTTCATTTTTAGAGCGAATTGTCACATTATTGTTTTCACATACAATATTTTTCACTTGTTCTGCTGACAAATCCGGCTTGGCTGACCATACTAATGCACATACCCCCGTGACTATAGGTGCTGACATAGAAGTACCACTCGCCAAACCGTATCCACCCCAGAATTGAAAATCATAAAAAATCTCTCCTGGTATGGTACTATATATATCACTTCCTGGTGCACATACATTAACCTGATCTCCAAAATTAGAAAATGATGTGTACTCATACCCCCAATCCGTCCGTTTAACAGCACCAACTATTATCACATGTGAACGAACTTCCTGAATCGAAATATTATTATTTCCTGTTATGTTGTTATCCGTTATACTGGCAAACCATCCATTCTGTTTAGCATCCAATGCCCTTCCCGTATCTCCGGTACCATTACCAGCACTTTGAACAATTATAAAATCTTTATATCCGGAATCAATTAATTGGGCAGTTGCTATTGCCGCCAGATTTCCTTCCCTCGTCAATGTTTTTTCGTCATAGGAAAGATGATTTGTTTTTTCCTCGAGAAAATTGGTTTTTCCCTGTGAAAAATTCACAACCTTAGCACCTGACTTTACAAGCGTTGATAAATTTGCATATATACTGCTATCCCAGGCCAGATACGCTTCCATATTTTCAACGTAATATAATGGAGCTAATAGCATTTCACAATTCTGTACAATTCCTGTTATTCCTTTTTTATTATCTCCTTCTGCACCAATGATTCCTGCTACATGTGTTCCATGAAAATTTTCCTGTTTTTCCACACTCCAATTCTTCAAATGTATCAGATTTTCAAAATCCAGCCACCATGGTGTTACAATGTTTCTTGATCTTAAAACATCATTGGGAAATGACACTTTATTTTTAAGATCTTCATGACCAACATCAAACGAACTGTCACAAATTCCCACATTAATGCTGGAAAATTTATCTTTATAGTCCCATGCTCTTTGCGCCTCTATAGCTTCTATCCACCAGTTACTTCCGTCAACCGTGTCATTCTCCCAATCTTCTTTGTCTACATCGCCATTCCATGGATCATTTGGTACATAGGTTGCTTCCGGATTACTTACAGCCGTATCATATGTCGCATAAATCACATAATCAAATTCTTCCATTATGGTATCTGCAATTTCTTCCAGTTTTTTCAATGTATCACAACTCGAAATTTTTATCTGACACAAATTTATTTCCGGAACACTTCCTGCCAGTTCCCCATTAAGAAAAGTAATTACCTTGTTTTTCTGTTCTTCTGTTGCATCTTTTGAAAATATTACAAGAATTTCATCGTTCGCATAAAAAAGATTTGTTTCCTCATCAACAGCAATGGAATCCTCCTCCGGAATGTAGTTATGAATCATAGGATCTGTATCTACTTTTGTCTGATGAACGATGCCACTTCTATCTAGAAAATAGGAAACAGCTGGTACTTCTATAACATCAAAATACGTTAATGCCACAATACCGCAACTGACAATTACCACGATCACTAATATACTCAGACAAATTTTCATAGCAAACCTGCCAATTTTCTCAGCCAGTGATAATTGTGCATACTTTTCCTTCCTGCCTGCTTTTTTCTGTGCTTTTCTGTTTCGTTTCTCTTCTTTCCTGCTTTCCCGTTTTTCTCCGTATTTTTTATCCTTTTTTGCCATACCAGCCCTCGCCCTTCCTCTGCCTTCGTTTACTGTCGTTCATACGTATATGCACCAAATATCAGAGTATCATCTTCAACCTTATACTCATTGGCATATACGTCTGCATATTTTATTGTGACAAGCTCTCCATTTCCCCTGAAGAAGTAATCGCCGGAATATTTATCATCCCGTGATTCAAAGTCATAATTACCATTTGCATAAAACGTATATGTCCGGTTTCCGTCACTCCAGGTTCCTACAAGATCCGCCGCCGTTTTTTCGTCAACTCTCACCAGTGTAAGTTCGTCCGAATACATCCGGTCTTTGGTAATATAAACTTCCGGTGAAAAACTGTTCTCTCCTCCATCCGATTTCAAAACAGCATTCTTGTCTGAGGTCATTTTTATGTTTCCGCATTCAAATTTATTTCTCCAGCTCCCTTTCCCCTCTATATAGGCATAACAGAATGTCTTTACCGTTGCTTCCTGTGTGAAAAAGCGATACACATATTTGTAATCCTCCGAATACCAGAATCCATCAATACTGAAATACTCTACTTCCGGTTCGTACCCTTCCGCATCTCTGACTCTTTCCCGAATCGTATCATAATCGTTCCCCTCCTGATTCTGCGATGTTGTATCCAGGCTTTTCCAGTCATTCAGTGGTTTGAGTTCATTTTCATATGTGTTATATTCGTCCTCTGTAATCACTGTATAGCCATTCACATCATCGCTAATGTCATAAGAAGGAACTGATGTCTCCCAGTCAACTTCCGAACCAATTGAAAAATCCTCTGTCAGTTTCCCATCTTCCAGAACATAATAATTTTTACTTGAAGTCAGCTGTTTCGGCTGATCGTTGTAACCGACCAGCGCCTTATATTTTTCAGAATAACTGATGGCTTTATATACTATGATATTATCAACCAACTCAATGTTCTGATCGTTTTCTGCTGTATATACCTGATATTCGTACCAGTTATCTGCATCTGGTCCCGAAGTAAGAATCAGTTCCTCTGTTCCATCCTGGTCAATGTCCAGCAGACAGTATCCCGGATCCGTAAGCAGCCAGTCTGTGATATTCTCCTCATACTGTTTTTCCTGTAAAAATTCTCCCCATGGTTCCGGGACAGCATCCTCAGTTTCCGATGTGTCCTCAGCAAACAGGAGCGTATTCTTCTCTTCCTGTGTGGTATCGGTATTATCCGTCGCCTTTTCCTCTGTTGTTTTCTCTGAAGTTTCCTGTGTTGTAGACTCTTCCGTCTTATTCTGTCTGCTCCACATAATTGCAACTCCGCTCCATACTCCTATACATAAAACCGCCAGCCCTGTAACACCTATAACAACATACTTATTTTTCTTTTTCATCTTTTCGTTTCCTTCTCCTGTCTTATCAGCTTTGTTTTGTTATGAAAATGGCAGCAGATGCTGTTACACCTGCTGCCAGAATAATACCTGATGCACTTCTCTATAACTTCTTTACTCTGTGTTCAATATTTATGAAGTTTTGATTTTTATTTCGTCCATCTCGTACGGAATGATCAGAAGCGCACCGATGGTTCCCAGTATCATCTGTATGACATATATGGATTCAAAGCCTTCCAGCACACGGAAAATCAGATATCCTATGCCGCTGTCCACATTTTCCCTCATGATAAGCATAACAACCAGTGCTACCAATGGAGTAATGACCTGATCACAAATTGTGACAATATTGTACTTCCTGATTTTTAAAATACCACTTAAGATCAGGCACCACATCGCCATAATGGCTCCAAACACAAAGAAAACACTTACGTATATGGGATGCAATCCATGCCATCTGTTCATATCATCTGCTACCTCTTCCCAGTGCAGTGCCATTGCCAGTATGTAGATAACAGTCATAGCAATATAAATAATCTTTTTCAGAAGATCCCTGGTTGATTCTGAAATATTCAATTGTAACGCTGAGAACGGTCCCTGCCGAACCGGTGGTGTATAATTGAAAATATTATTGCCGGTCTCTTCTGGAACCGGACTTCCGCAGTGTCCACAAAATCTTGATCCTTCTTTTATCGGTTTCCCACATTGATCACAGTACATATTTTTTCACCCTCTTTTCCTCCAACGGCATGAAATTCTCAGTTTACAAACAGATGGTTTCTCTTCTGGAAATAAACGTAATTTAAAACAATATAAATTCCAATTACGATCAGCGAAATAACCGCTGAAATAATCTGAGATGACTGTTTTGTGAATATAAAGAACAGTATAGAATATCCAAGTGCTGCAACTGTCGTCATTCCAGAATAAAGCAGATAATATTTCGGGGCATTCACCTTTTTCTTAGCCAGCATCTGTCGAACTAAAATTGCTGCTACTGCAAATCCAATACACACAATACCATACAGAATATCCGTCACCTTTAATCCACTTCCATAAAACAGGTAAACCAGATTTTTATCATCTCCATACTGTTTTCCCGTCATTGTACGAATCCCTTCAAACCCCTTAGCTATCGCTGCAAGAAATAACTGCACATAAATAACAAACTGATACCACTTCATATTGTTTGCAGTAAACTCATTCCCTGATCCGCCTGAAACATTGGACCAATCAGTTCCTACCGCATTTTCATGTAACGCTGCCCCACAGCTCGGACAGTTTCTCCATTCCGGTTTTATTTCTTTTCCACATTTGTCGCAATACATATTGTTTCCTCCTTTATCTTGTGTTCATAATAATGTTTCCATCGGAATCATATTCTTCTGTATAACTGATACTTCCATCTGCATTGTAATATATCGATCGGATGTTATTGTCTTCCTGTCTGAACAACCACTCATCGTCAGAATCTGTACTGTGCATTATATTTCCACTTGCATCAAGTTCCTTTTTTTCCAATAAATCATAGGTTATAACACGAGAATCATTGTAATATTTCACTCGCCACTCATCCGGACCATATGTTGCTTCACTTTCTATTTGTCCGTTTTCATTGTAGCGTGTCCAGCCTAATGACTCATACGTATTCATCCATCTCCAAATTCCATCGAAAACAAAAAAAACTAATTTGTATTCCTGTTCCTTTGAAACTTCTCCCGTTTCAGAAAAGGAGGTTTTTATTTCTCTTTTTTCCACATAATCGTCTTCAAACTCTGAGCTAAGTTTTCCAGTTTCATCATCATAATAGAACCACGTTCTCTTTACGATGTTCTCATCTGAATTATATTCTAAAACTTCCTCTACCTTATCATTCTCATCATATTTGGTTGCCTTCTGTTTCTTCCCAGCACCATCATATTCGTATGTGTATTTTTCTTCATCGCTCTCTTTTTTTCCCTCATCCTCTGATGAATCATATTCCTGAACAGATTCGATGCTTCCGTCTTCTCCATACGTTGTTTTCTTTATTTCATTACCTGATTCGTCAAATATTGTTTCACAATCTTTCCATCCGCTTCCAGTATATTCCGTTATCTTGGCAATTCTTCCATCCTCATCGTATGTCACACCGGCTCTCATTGCTCCGTCATTTCTGTATTCGATTATCTCTGTATCTCTCGAGTCTTCTGTAGTATAATCTTTTTTTACTTCTTCATTTTCATCTGTACTCTTTTTCGCAAGTGTTTCTTTACCACATCCCGTGACCAATCCCAACATCATAAGTAGTAGTAAATAGCACTTTCGCACATGTCCGTATTTCATCTTTCCTCATCCCTCATTGCATGCTAACCATTTATTCAACAGTCTCCAAATCCGCTGTCTTTGACATTCCCATCAAAATCATATTCTGTTTCCGATATAAGGTTTCCATCCTTATCGTATTTTCGAGCTTTTTGAATCGTTCCCCCATTATATTCATATTCTGTCGTTGATTCTATCTGTCCATCCCTCTCATAACTTATTTTCCTTGTCACGTCACCAACTGAGTAATCCGAGCCATACTCGTATATAGCTTCTAAGACCCCATCTTCTCCATACGTTTTACATTTTGTCTTTACTCCATCTGCGTTATATTCATATTCATAACTTCTTACGGATTCTACATCTCCTGCATCCGTATACCAGGTACGTTTCATTCCATTTTCATTGAATTCTTCTTTACACTTTGTAATGCCGCTCTCATAATAATAGAGTTTTTCCTCTGTGTTTCCATCTGAAGCATATATTTCCACAATAGAAGGATTTCCATTTTCATAATAGGAGGTCTCTTTCGTTAGCGTTCTGTCAGTTCTATACTCATATTCTGACATAAGTACCTCGTCCTCCGTATACCAGGTGTTCTTCGTCAGATTTCCTTCCCCATCATATTGATGTTCACATCTCTTATTTCCATCTGCATCATAGCGGATACACTCTTTTTTCTTTCCGTTTTCATCGTATATATATTCATATTGATATACGTTATTTACATTTCCAAAATTGTCATACGATGTCTCTTTGATTATATTTCCGTTACTGTCTTCTTCTGTCAGTTTTGCTATATTTCCGTCTGCATAATAATACTTTTTCTCTGTCAGTTCTTCCTCTTTGTAATCTGTTGCTGTTTTTACATCCGCACTGTTCTCTTTCACATAATGACTTACTGTTTTTACGCCAACTGCTGCTATTCCGATTGCCACTAAGCATCCTATTCCTACAGCCACATACCTTATGTTATGTTTCTTTTTATCTTTCCCTTCATCTGCCGTTTTCTTCTCATACTCTATCTTTGCTCCACATTTCCCGCAAAACTTGCTTCCCTGAGTAACTTCATTCCCACATCTTTTACACTTCATCAGCTCTCCCCCTCCCAAAACCCCTCTCTTATGATTCCTTCAGAGAGTCAAATGCATCCGCAAGATCCTCTCCTTCCGGCCAGTTGTTCAGATACCAGAAGTTTATTTTTCCACTCTCATCGCTTTGTAATTCGATATAATATTCGTTTTCATCGATTATCGTGATATAAGTCCCATATCCACAATCTTTCCATCCATGGTTCACCAATACAGTTTCTGCCTCTCTTGTTTCATCACCCATATGAATTCCGTATAGCGTAACCATCGAATTGCCTTCATTTTTCATGCTGAAAGCGTTGTCCATCCATTCCAGATAAAATCCTTCCGCAACGTACGATTCGGAATCTGGAAACTGCCAGTATGTTGTAGGTTGCATCTGCAAAACACTTTCCAGACTTTCATAATCTGTCAAATAATTCATGACATCAACTTCATCTTCTTCTGCTTCCTGGCTTTCATCCACAAATTTCTTCTCTTCATTCGTGACATCTGTCGTTTCATCTGCTTTCGCATTAATGTCGTCGCCCTCAAAAATATGGTCTCCTGCTGGTGTGTATTCGTTCTTTGCACGGATGGAAACTACAATCATGACTACAATCGCAAGCAGAAGAACAAGAACTACCGCAATTCCGCCATTTCTTTTTATTTTATTTTGACCATATAATGGCTTCCCACATCTGGAACAGAATCTACCTGTGTTAGCCTTTCTGTTTCCACAATATTTACACTTTCGCTCTTTCTTCATTCTCCTGCCCTCTCAAACCATTTGTCCTACAGATCTCCGGCTCTGGTAAACCAGCCGCTTCTTGTCTTCTTCGGAATTTCCGTTTTCTCTTTTTTAGTCGTTTTTTTATCTTCTCCGGTTTGTTTTCCGGTCAGATAGATTCCAAGATTGCTGTATACTTCCGCCATCGTACATCGTTTATCCGGATCTTCCTGCAACATTTTATGCAGTACCGTTTGCAGTTCCTCCGGCAGTCTTTCCGATATTTTCAGTTCCTGATCATCCAACACGGCTTCGTGTGCATAATCATATTCTTCCTCATCAAAGCCTGGAAGTTCACCGACCAGATACTGGTGAAACAGCAGACCCAGTGAAAAAACATCCATTTTACAGCTCAGTTTTACGCTCTCACCACACAGAAACAGACACGCTTCCGGTGACAGATAGATCTGATCTCCTCCCAGATTCTCTTCTGATTCAGGTACCTCATCTTCAAAAAAACCGCAGTCAAAATCAATGACTTTCCCGACCAGTTTTCCTCCTGCGGATTCATGTACAAGAACATTCGTATCTTTAATATCCGCATGGACAATATGTACCTTATGAATATGCATCATACTGTGTGCTACGATCCTGCATAACAGAACTCTGTCCTCAAAACTATAATTTCTTACGATTTCTGATAACGGTATTTCTTTTTCTATCCGCGGCATAACGATATAGTAGTGGGAGTCCGCACGGAACAGTTCCTGAATCCGTACGATATTCCCATCCGAATTCTCATTCAAAACACTGTAAAATCTCGTTTTCCGATTCTCATACTCCATGCAGTCTCCCCTCAGAAATGGGTTATTTTACATCATTCCCATACACTTATCTACAAGTCTCTCAATCGGCGCTATCACAATTGTTCTCTGCTTTAACGCACTCATTCCCAATGCCAGGAACAGTAAATTCTTAATAATATCAAAGACTTTCGTAATAAAAAGGGCAAGATTGCTCACAACAAATTCATTCATTGATAACCGGAACATTCCTGCCAGGGATTCAATCGCGCTGATTCCATCCGGCAACAGGTTCACGATGATATTGATGACTGAAAATACGATCATCAGAACAATCGCTTTTACAGCACTTCTCCGCAGCCACAGATTACTCTCCGCAATTAAGATATACCCGGTCAGAATAGCAGCCACCAGAAGGCCACCGCAGATTCCTGAAAAATAAACCATCGCAGCCAACGCTCCGACACTAACTCCAATTTTTGCTTTTTCCATTTTTCTTTTCTCCTTAGTTTTAGCAATTTATTCATTTAAGCTGTTTTTAATAATAATATCTGGTTGAAAAAAGACCTGCTGTTGCACCTGTAAGCATTAAAATTCCTACCAGCACAAGCAGAATAATCATAAAACAGAAATAAGAACGCGCAAAGTTTCTCAGATTCACATTCTTAGTTCCACCAAATGAAAATACCAGCAAAAGAATAAATCCAATACACGGTATGCTGAACAACAGTTCATAGCCAAAATAACCCCACATAGAAATCGGAGTGTAATCCCCACTGTATGGTGGTGGATCTAGGTGAAGACCGTTATCCACTCCCCCTCCATTGTTCTGATTAAGTTCTACGCCACAGCCTTTACAGAATCTGGCTCCGTCCGCATTTTCCATTCCACAGTTTTGACATTTCATGTATATTTCCTCCTTCATTTGTATATAATTTTATGAATGAATAAATTGCTTTCTGTAACTACAAAAAACACTTCAGACAGTGCAGAATCACATGATAAAGCAAATTTCTGTAGCAGTATATGTATCGTCCGATCGTAACTGCCAGCGTAATTCCGACATTTGCAGTCATCCATTTTGCTTTTTGCGGGAATATATATCTGTACAGAATCCCTGTCACCATACCGGGGATCCACAGAAATATCGTCGGATTATATTGCCATGCCTGCTTCCACTTTAACGTCAGCACGCAGATCCCCGCCCGCGTCAGACCACATCCCGGACAGTCGATTCCAAACAGAATTCTCATTGGGCAAACCGTCCCGAACAGAAGCTGTAAAATAATCAATACACCCGCTGTTAAAAGTATCGGTACTTTCAGCATCTGCAAATCTGCAAGTATCTGTTGTTTTATTTCCCTCATTTTCACCAGTCGATTATTCTTCCACTTTTGATCCACACTTCATGCAGAACTTCTGATCCTGTGTGACTTCACTTCCGCACACCGGACATGTCTTTGTTCTGTTCTCCTCAACCACATCGATCATTGGCGCCACCTTAGCTCCACACACGGTACAAAATCCTGCGTCTGCCTCAAGCTGTGCACCGCACACCGTACACATGCGGGTTCCCGGTCTCTTTTTTGGTTCCATTTTGGTTCCACATACATGGCAGAATGTTGAGTTTGCTGAGATTTCAGTTCCGCAGTTCGGACATCTCATCACTCCTTTTACGGTCTGAAGTTCCTCCTGATACTGTTCCACTCTCTGTTTACTCATGTCAATCTCATTACACCACTGGGCTGCCACTCCATCTGCAATTTCCCGATGAGATTCATAGAAATATTTTCCAAGCATTTTATAGAACTCTGTCTGCTTGTTTTCCTCATCTTTGATCACTCCGGTTAATCGCAGTGATTCTGACATTCCCTTTGCTTTTTCTGTTCCTGCATTGATCCATCCTGATATCTTTTTATCCATATCCTCAAACATAATCTGTGTCTTCTCCTTTCTTTTCCCATTCATTCTTATGTTTTTCCGTTATTCTTCTAACGGTTCCGGATGCACGTACCACTTATTACCGATTTTCACGCATGTTACGTCCCAGTTAAACTCTTCTTCATGAAGTTCCAGTTTTATTTCTCCATTTACTTTCACATTTACAGTTACCACCTTGATTTCTTTAATCTCATCCAACGGATAATCATATTCAAGTGCTAACTGTGCCCTGCACTTCTGCAGCCATGCATCATCACCCTCATAAGTATCAGCTGCCAATGCATAAGTACAGCTATAATTGTGGTATCCATCGTATAATGTATCGAGTTCACTTTCTTTTTCGTCCCATGCATTTTCATATGTTTCTGATTTTTTCTCTTTGTACTGCGGAACCAGCAGATCGTCATAATCATAATAACCCCCATAAATCCCACCAAATTTGTCTCTGCAGGCTTTTGCCGCTATATTCTCTGCCGACCCACTTTTTATTTTCCTGTCTATCCCGAAGATTATGCCAATAACTAACAGTATCCCAAGGAGAATAAAAATTACTTTTTTCTTTTTCGCCAGCCGTTTCTTCCAGTTTGGCTTTTTTTCTTCGTCCTGTTCCTTCTGCTCCTTCTGTTCCTCACTTACCTTGTATCCGCACGCAGGACAGAATTTTGCCGTTTCTTTGATTTCTTTTCCACAATTTTTACAATACATTATTTTTTGTACTCTCTCTATTTCTTTAAATATCTATACCTCGCTGCACATACCACTTATTTTTCAGTTTCACACATACTTCTGTGGCGGTCAGTGTTGTTGATCCCTCGGATCCGCTTACTCTCACTCTTACGTTGATGATTTTCACATCTTTGATATCATCCTCATCGTAATCATAATCCCGGATCATCTGCCATTCACAGTTATCCTTCCAGGAATCATCCGATCCATCCTGATATTCATAGCTTGTTACTTTCTTCACCTTATAATCCGATCCACATGCTGCGATGGCTTTATCCTGCTCATCGGATAAATAATTATCCAGCAGATCATCTTTAAATTCCTCATCATCCGAATACCATCCATAATCCCCTGCCATATAATCCACATACGGCGGTGCCAGCAGCTTGTAATACGTATCTATATCGCCTTCCACTTCTGCTCTGTATGCTTTCTCTGCCACACTCTCTGCTGTCTTTCCTTTAAGTACAACTTTTCCGACAACCACCAGGCTCACAATGACAAGGACGCACAGACCTCCGATAATTCCAAATTTTTTTAAGGGAAAGGATTTCTTATTTGTATTCGAGTTTCCTCCACCACTCACTGTCTGTCCTACCGGACTTCCGCAGGCCGGACAGAATTTTGCATTCGTTTTGATCTCTCTTCCACACCTTTTACAGTACATTCACATCCCCCTCTTTTTTCAGTCTCTCAGTTCTGCTCCACATTCAGAGCAAAAAGTCTGATCCGGTTCTGCCTCGCATCTGCACACCGGACAGATTTTCTTTTTCGGTGCTTTCTTTCCACCTACGGGTTTTCCACAGTTCACACAGAACCCGGCTCCTTCTTCAAGTAACGCGCCACAATACTCACAGACATTTACAGGCTGTGGTGCTTTCCATTCTCTCAGATTGGCACCGCACTTGTGACAGAATACCGCTCCTTCTACCACTTCTGTTCCACATGCCGGACAGTTTGTGATTTTAGTCAGTTCTTCTATCATTTGCTGATACTGTAAAACCTGTGCCTGACTTACCTGAATATCGCTGCATAACACCTTCAGTTCTCCGTCTGCCGCATCTGCATATTTTTGATAAAACACCTGTCCAATCTGTCCGAGCAAATCTTTCTGTCTTCTTTCCTCGGCTTCAATCTTTCCCATTAATTCATTAACCTGCTCTTCTGTATTCATGCTTCTCTTTCCTTTCTGCTATCACATATTTTTATTATTTTGAAATTGCTATTTGTATTTTCAGATTTTTTTGTGATAATCTCTATTTTTGAATTTTTACTGCTATTACAAATATTTTTTTGTCTACTCTATTTTACGGTTTTCTGTATTGTTTCTTCAATATGTGTCATGTTTTGTGTCCGTTTTTCTTTCTTCACTGCCACAGTTGACAACAATTTCATGTTTTTTTATACTTGCTTCAAGAACAAAATATCCTACAAAAGAAAGGTGGCTTGTAACTCTTATATGAAAAAGGAAAAGAAACGACCAACTGGACTCATCATTACCGCAGTAATTTTCGGACTTCTGGATGTCGCTGCTCTTGCACTTCTTATATGCGTGATTTTTATTTCTCCTGCAAAAAAGAAGGCAGTCGAAGTCAGTCTTCCGGCTGATTTTCAGGAAAATGCTCAGGGTTATGATTCCCTGGATATGACAGCAGATTATCCTTCCAGTGCTACAGTCTCTTATGGCGGCGCCGGTTCTGTCTCTAAAAAGCAGCAGGTTCAGGATGATGGACTGGGTGATCCTTACGTTGACGATCCAAACAACCTGAATAGCTACAACAATAACAGTAATGAGGATGACAGCACTGTTACTGCCAGCGATGATCCCTACGATGGATTTGTATTTCCGGACAGTGATACGACTGTGATTACCAAGACACGGATGAAAGAAACTCTGACAAATAAAAGTCTCTGCCGCCGTGCGATCAATGAACTGTATGCCCGCCATGGATATCAGTTTACCAAACAGGAAAATACCGATTATTTTAATCAGTATGACTGGTACCGGAACATGATAAAAGAATCCGACATGAGTGTTGTCGCATCGGAATTTTCTTCGACAGAAAAGAAAAACGTAGAAGCCTTACAGGCATATGAAGATTCCAAGGGCTGGAGTTAAAACAGGGGGTGAAAGAATATGTACTGTGCAAATTGTGGAGCTAAAAATGAAGACGGAGCCAAGTTCTGCCTGAAATGCGGACACTCCTTAAAAGAAGAACCAACATCAACACCGAATCCACCATTTCCAAATCCGCCGAAACCGCCGAAACCACACGGAAATGGAAAAGCTATTTTGAAACTGATCGGTACTATCAGTGTGGAACTTGTCGTACTGGTTCTGTTGATATTCGGAGCCTATAAAATACTGGACAATCGTTTTTCTCCAAAAACTATTGCTACAGATTACTGGAAAGCAACTGCGGACTGTGAATGGTCAGAAGCTTATGATTACTGCGACTTTCCGGAAAGTACGTTTTTGACCAAAGAACTGTATGTTGCTGCCAATGCCGATAACACGGAACCAATCCACTATAAATCTTTAACTATTAAATCTTCCAATCAGATGGATTATGAAGATTACAATGAGTATCTTTACAACCTAAAAGATCAGGATCAGAAAACTTATTACGTACAATACCGGAAAAGAGGCGCTGACAACACAACCGGAGAATATATTACGCTGACAAAAACAGGGAAAAAGAAATATCTGTTCTGGAACGAGTGGAAAGTTGTACCTACCAACAGCTGGGTCGAAAATCTCTCTTATACCATTCCTGTGGATGCTTCCTTATCTCTGAACGATAAAGTAATCGATGACAGCAGCGCTACAACAGACGATGGACAGAAGACCATCACGATTCCTTATCTTTTCACAGGCAAATATCAGTTACAGGTGACAGAAGACGGTATGAAACCTTATTCCGAATATGTTGATGTTTCCTATAGCACCTATGGAGAAAGCATTAATCTGCTCCCATCGGAAGAAACGCTTGCTGCACTGGGCGAACAGGCAGGTACAGATATTAAATTCCTGTTGGAAAGTGCTTTGCAGGGAAAATCTTTTAAAGAAGTGCAGGATGTCTTCGCTTCCACTGTTATGGATAACAGTACTGTTAAAAACGATTATCAGGATGTTGTTGACCGGATACAGAACAAGGATTTAAAACTCACCGGTCTTGATGTCAGTGATTTTAACGCAACACTGGACGGTCAGCCTTACAATAACGAAATATCTATGCTCGTGACCGCCACATGGAATGAGTATTATATCAATTACTGGGACGAGCCTGACAATGATCTGGACACAAACAGACAGTTTTATGTTACTTATCGCAAAGAAGACGGGCAATGGAAACTTACCAATCTGCCGATTGATTCCTATCATTTTGTATAAAATTTATGAGGGTGAACCAGGATCTGACAACTCATGACCCTGATTCACCCTCAGTTTTGATATTTTTCTTATTTATGATTTGTTCTTATTTTCTCAACCTCTCCCCGCACAATCTTCTCCGCCTCGTCCTTCTCATAAAACAGCTCTTCCTCCATACTCTCACAGTAATCATAGAACGAATGAAGCAGCTCCGATTCTTTCAGAATAATATCCAGAAATACCTTCTTCTCCGGCAGGGCTACCCGCAGCAGACCGTGTTCGGAAGTGACATAGAGGTTCATATTTGTTTTCCGGTCGCTCATTGGGGATCTCAGGAGGCGGGTTCCATTTTCCAGAATTCTTTTTACGATCCGGATGCGGTCTTCCAGTGTCGGGGATGTGTATAATGCCGGATCCAGTTCGGTGATGATTCCGGTTTTCAGGAAGTTTAAAATACCTTCCATCGAGAAGATATAAGTCACATCCTGGTTGGCAAGACACCGGCAGTATTCCGTCGTCATCTGAACCAAGATTTCCCGGTGTTCCATCTGTGGAGCTACATATTTCTGGATCAATTCGTCTTCAAGAAATGCCATCACGCATGGATCGTCCTGCAGACCGTATCCGGAATATTTTGTAGCTACCATATTTCCTACCGTTTCAAACTGCTCGGCGATATTTTCCACGCAGTTGATCAGTTTTCTGGACTGTTTCTGCTGGCGGCAGAAATTGTTTCGCATCTGTTCCAGCATTTCCGGTTCGCTGATCAGATATCCGTTTTTCATATCCGCGGTCAGCAGACAACCGAACTCTGAAGTCAGGATCATATACGGGAACATGGTGAATTCATACGAATTTGCCGAGATATCCCCGTAATAATACCAAGTATTGTAGTCATAGTTGTAATTATAATACGGTAATATTTTTTTCAAACACTCCAGGTTATACAGTTTTTCTCCTTCCATATAATCCGGTTTGTTGGACAGGCGGACGATATGATCGATCCGCAGATTTCCCTCTCCGTGTCCACAAAGGTTCAGCACATTGCTCAGCCCTTCGATCTCCGGCTGCACCAGCATCTGGATCTTTCCGTGTTCACATTTCATTTCTGCGGTGAACATATGGATCAGGATACTCTCGATATCATGGCTGTTTTTCAGGATAATATTTTTTCCGCTCTCCATATCGATCCGAAAATCAATCTGTGCCATGGAAAGAGCCGTCTCTGCAAATGCAAATTCCGATAAAAATTCTTCGATATTTTTTCTTCTGTAATACGTTTCATATCCAACGACAGAAATCTTGTATTTTTCTATCAGCTGCTTCTCCTCATCCGGTGACAGATGCATATATTCCGCAAGTTTTTTTACAAACGGAAGATCCGGTGCATTGCGCTTGCCGCTGGTCAGTTTGTACATGTTCGCCCGGTCATAATTACAATACTTTGCCAGCATGTAAATATTCGTATCTCTCTCTTTTATAAATTTTGATAACATCTGTGAAAATTCACTCATGGTTCCTCATTTTCCTTACTCTGAAATATTTTTCCTCTGATCACTTTTCCTCTCGATGCAATCTTGTCTTTTGCATCTTTTTGTAATCTGTTTTATTCTGACTTGCCTTGTAACAGGATGTCGAATTTTTACCCGTATACGGGTAAGTATAGCGAATTTAGGCTCTACAGTCAACCCGTATACGGGTAACTTCAAGCTGTACTCTTGATACTATTAATTCAGGAAATAAAACGAATCTTACAACAGGATAAAGGGATACTCAATGGAATATTCAGAATTATATGTACAGCGAATACGCACCTTATGTAAACAACGAAACATTTCAATCAACAAACTGGCAACCATGAGCGGGGTCAAGCAATCCACTCTGGATAATATCGTCCGAGGACTTACCAAAGATCCCCGGGCGGCTACTCTTCATAAAATTGCCAATGCTTTCAATATGACTTTATCGGAATTTCTGGATTTTGAAGAACTGAATGATTATATCTTTCCGGATGAATCCGATGATCTCTGATGTTACATTTCTCAATTACATATCCGAATGTGCCTGGCACATTCATGCACAACATTTTGTACTACAGGAAAGTACTTTCCTGTAACAAAACCCCGCCCCGGATCTTCCGCGAATCGTTTCGCTTCTTATCCGGGGCGGGGTTCTTTTTATACTCCAGGAGTGTTGAGTATCAGATTATTTTTTCTTTTTTCCAAACAGGGCTGCCAGTATACCGAGCAGAGAGAGTCCTCCTGCGGCTGCGGCGGATGCCAGTGGTGTGGCATCGGCTGTTTTCACCGATTTTGCTGCCTGCGCTGTTGTGGTTGTTTTGGATGCAGGTGTTGTGGTACCTGTTGTTGTGTTGTTCTTTTTGGTTGTGTTGGTGTTGGTTGGAGTCGTGGTCGGTGTCGGGGTTGGGGTCTCCGGTTTCTTCGTATCATCGCCTTTTCCCGGATCCGGTTTCTCCGGATCTTTCGGGGTTTCGGTCTTCTCGAAGATTGCATATACTTCCAGATCGTCACTTACCAGCGTATCTGCGGTCACAGTTTCTCCGGTTCCATCTGCCTTTGTATTCCATCCTTTGAAGGTGTAGCCCTCTTTCGTCGGATCTGCCGGAAGGTTACTTCCGATCGCTTCTCCTTTGATAACTTTTACTTCACTCTTCACACCGTCTACGTCAATCACAACTTTGACTTCTTCAATCGGTGCTGGATTCTGTTCGAATACGGCGTATACTTCCATCTCATCCGTTACTACAGTTTCCGCGGTCACAGCTTCTCCAGTTCCATCCGCTTTGGTGTTCCAGCCTTTGAAGGTGTAGCCGTCTTTCCCTGGGGCTACTGGAAGGTTACTTCCAATTGCTTCTCCCTTGACTACTTTCACTTCGCTCTTCACACCGTCTACATCGAAGATTACTCTCACTTCTTCAATCGGTGCTGGGTTCTGTTCGAATACGGCATATACTTCCATCTCATCCGTCACTACAGTTTCCGCAGTCACGGTTTCTCCAGTTCCATCGGCTTTTGTATTCCAGCCTTTGAATGTGTAGCCCTCTTTCGTCGGATCCGCTGGAAGGTTACTTCCGATTGCTTCTCCTTTGACTACTTTCATTTCATTCTTCTGTCCATCTACATCAAAGACCACTCTTACTTCTTCAATCGGTGCTGGGTTCTGTTCAAATACAGCGTATACTTCCATATCGTCTGTCACTACAGTTTCCGCAGTCACAGTTTCTCCAGTTCCGTCTGCTTTGGTATTCCAGCCTTTGAAAGTATATCCGCCTTTCTCTGGGTCCGCCGGAAGGTTACTTCCAATTGCCTCTCCTTTCACTACCTTCACTTCACTCTTCTGTCCGTCTACATCAAAGACCACTCTTACTTCCACTACCGGAGGAATGTCCTCTTCGAAGATCGGGTAAAGATCCATATTTTCAGTAATCACCGTGTCCGCAGTCACCGTCGTTCCAGTTCCGTCGGCGCTGGTGTTCCAGCCTTTGAAGAGATATCCTTCTTTTGTCGGTGCTGCAGGCAGGTTTTCTCTGATCGCCTGACCTTTCTCTACTTCCAGTTTTGTTGTGGTTCCATCTTCCTGATGTATCTGGATCGTGCATGCTGCTGCAAATACCGGGTACACGGTGATATCATCGGTCGGTACGCTTCCCTCTCCGAAAGCTTCTCCCGTTCCGTTTTTCTTTGTATTCCAGCCTTTGAAAATATTTCCTGCTTTCGTCGCAGATGCCACCTTTTCTGCGGTGACTCCCTCTCCGGCTTTCACATATGCCACTTTCACGCCGGTGACATACTCGCTATAATATTCTACTGCATAACTGCCCTCTTCTCTCAGGTACAGATTGTTCCACATCGTCTCTTTTTTTCTGATCAGTCCCGCAGAGCTGTTTTCTGCATTGATCTGTGCCAGATACGCATCCAGCGCACCAGCCGGTACAGTTACCGTAGAAATTGTAGTCTGGGAAACTCCGGTAAATGCTCCCGACGCTACGGTTGGAGGAGTCATTCCTTTCATCACCACGCGCGTTCCCGCTTTATTTCCCTGTCCAACCCTTCCGAACTGGATATTTTCAATCGTCTCCAGTGTTGCAGGAAGCGTCAGGCGTTTCAGGCTGTTTGTATAATAGAAGGAATCTTTTTTCAGCGTTTTTACTGCTTCCAGTGTGACATCTGTCAGTCTGGTACATTTATAGAACGCGCGCATTCCGATCGTCTCGGCTTTCGGCAGGGAAACTTTCTCCAGCCAGCCAAATCCGTTGAATGCATCATCTCCTACTTCTGTTGCATCCGGCAGGTCTACGATTTCTACAGAATCACTTACGATTCCGCCCTTCTGAATCTCCGTCACACCTTCCAGGTGTACTTCTCTCAGTTCTCCCTTGCTGCTTCCGGATGCTTTCGGTGCAAAATTCAGTACCGCCGTATTTTTTCCGAGCACGGTCGTTGCACTTCCGGTCTTTCCGATCAGTTTCAGTCCGCTTCCCAGCTGCATATGAAAATCCTGCAGATTGGTCAGGGTTGTGATGTATGCCAGATCCGCCTGTGTGATCGTACCAGATACCAGATCCAGACGGGTCACTGCGGCAGCTTCCGTTCCGCTGGCGGTGACTGCTGTTTCCAGACTTTCTCCGCTCGCTGCGGTTCCGTTGACTTTCACTGTCAGAGTGCCCTCTTTCGGCGTTACGGTTTCGGCTTCCTGTGTCTGTGCTTCCTGCACCGCTGCTGCCTGCGGCATCTGTGCCGTTTCTGCCTCCACTGTTGTTTCCTGACTGCTGTCCCCTTCGTCCTCTGCCGCTGGTTCCTGATTCGGATTCTCCGGTATCAGTTCCACTGATTCCTCTGCCTGATCCGGACTTTCTGATATCGCGTTGTCTGATGTATCTGTTGTTTTTCCGCTCTCTGTTTCCGGCTGTTCAGAAGTATCTTCTGTTCCCTGTGTTTCCTCCGCATGTACGGGGACCGATACCAGCGGTGAGCCAACAGAAGTCGCCGTTACTGCAAGTGCACAGAAAAGTGCCTGCAATCTCTTTGTTCTCTCCTTCATGATTTCCTCCTTATCGTTTTGCCTGGTTATTGGTTCTATCTGCATCGTAACACACTTCTGTTGTTTTCTATATCTCTATGTTGTCTACTTTTTTAGGTTTCTTGCTTTATCCTAAATAATTTCTTGTAAATTTATATAACATATTTTATACTTTTTCTATACTTTTTCGCATTTTGCACAATGTGCTCTCGGAATCTTTCTGTGCCTGATTTTGTGAGATGATTTTTTGTCAGTTGTGCCCAAATTTCTGAGGCGTACGCGGTGTGTACGTTGATGAAATTCGGGTGCGACTGGCGAAAAATCAGCCGCAAAAGCAAGTGCAGAAAGACTCCGGGAGTACATCACATAAAAAGGAGCTTCTTGTATAATTCAAATATAAGGAATTCCGAGAAAGAAGGTTGAGAAAAAAATACCTCAGAGTAAAATAAGATTACTGACTTTGCACGGTTAGTAAAAAATCTTATTAAACAGTGAGGTACTTGAAATGAATTATAACACACAGAACGCAAAAATTGCATCTATTACGGAAAAAACTTTAATCATTGGTATTGATGTGGGAAGTGAAACCCATTATGCAAGGGCTTTTAGCTGGCGCAATTATGAGTACTCAAAGAAGCCGTTTGCTTTCAGTAACGATGAAGCTGGATTTGCAGCATTCAAAGAATGGATGGACGATATAGTAGAGAAACATGGAATGGAAGTTATTATTCCAGGAATGGAGTCAACAGGTCACTATTGGCTGAACCTTGGAGCGTACCTGCAGGAACAGGGAATGAAGCCGGTACATGTGAATCCGCATCATGTCAAGAAATCCAAAGAGCTGGATGACAATAATCCAAGTAAAAATGACCGTAAAGATCCAAAAACAATTGCAGGTCTGGTAAATGAAGGAAGATTCTCATATCCATATATTCCAACCGGGATCTATGCAGAGATCAGAAATCTGTCTAACCTTCGAATTCAGACACAGGAAGAGATCACAAGGATCAAAAACAGGATGGCCCGCTGGTTCAGCATTTATTTTCCGGAGATCAAAGACGTTTACAGGAATCCGGATGCAGTAAGCGGACTGATGGTAATCAAACAGGCACCGCTGCCCTGTGATATCAGGGAACTTGGAGTGGAAGGTGTAAACAAGATATGGAGATATGCAAGGCTGAAAGGCGCTGGGATTAAGAGGGCAACGACCCTGGTAACAGCAGCGGAGCACAGCATCGGAAATACGGAAGCACCAAGAAGTGCCAGAAAAGAGATCCGAAACCTGTTGGAAGATTACGAAGGATATAAGAAACGGATGGATGAACTTATGGAAGAGATAGAGAAAACGCTTTCTGAGATTCCCTATATAGATAAGCTGATGGAGATCAATGGGATAGGGATAAAGACAGTGAGCTGCTTTATTGCAGAAGTAGGAGACATTGGACGTTTTGATAATCCGAAACAGGTGCAGAAGCTTGCCGGTTATGCGATTGTTGCGGACAGCTCTGGGAAACACAACGGAGAAAGCCGGATCAGTCACAGAGGAAGAAAGCGTTTGAGATATGCATTATATGAAGCTGCGATATCCGTGATCGGAAAAAACAAAGAATTTAAAGAAATCCATAGTTATTACCGGACAAGGGAGAAAAATCCACTGAAAAAGATGCAGTCAGTGATAGCGGTGGCATGTAAGCTGATCCGGATATTTTATACGATACTAACCAAAGGTGTGGATTATGATGGTCAGAAGATGCTGAATGACATTGTAAGACCAGAAATACAGCCAGCAGCATAAAGAGAAAGAAACAGTGTATCATGGCCGGTCTGAGCCCTTCAGAGAGGGAACTGGAAGGCTGAGACCAGCCATGATAGCTGGAATTAAGAAGTAAATGGAATGTAACAGGAAAGCGTCCACCGGAAGGTGCTGTTACAGGAAAGAAGTCAGTAATACAACAAACAAAGAATGAGCCAGTAGTCGGCAGGAATATATTCCAGAGGGCATGACCCTGTAAAGGAGCTGAGCTGACACCCTGGTTATGGACAGGCGGGACGAGAGAAGTTAGGACTCGGCATAGACTGATGATCCTGGTAGACATGGGAGGTTCGCTGCCGTAGATGGATGGGTACACACAAGGCCATGTAAAACGAAATAAGAAGACGTTTTACTTCGTGCACCCAAAATCCACTATTTTCGTACCAGATACAGAGAAATGTCCATTTCTATGGCTCCTTCGTCTGAGATATTTATTGATGAAACACTAAAAAATCCTTGATTTTCAAGGAAAAAAGACTTGACTATATAGGGAGGAACAGGAACGCATGGCATATCACCGCTACATATTTACCGAACCTGAAAAAGAAGCCTTATCCAACGAACGGCTGGACATCCGGCTTCTCTATATCAGCAAATCCCGCTATGACCGGAACTGGCAGAGCATCCTTCATTCCCATGCTTTCGCCGAACTTTTTTATGTCATTCACGGAACCGGTGTTTTTCAGACAGAAAATGATTCGTTCCCGGTTACAGAGGACGATCTGGTACTGATCAACCCGAACGTGACACATACGGAGTTCAGTCACGGGGAAAATGCCCTGGAATATATCGTTCTTGGTTTGGACGGAATCTCTTTTCGTTCCTCCAACAATACGTTTCTGCCATACACAATTTGTAATCTCCGTTCCAACCGAAAAGAAATGCTTTTTTACACCCAGACCCTGCTCCAGGAACTGCGTGAGAAGAAGGAAAATTACATCAACATCTGCCAGAACCTTCTCGAAATCCTGATTCAGCTCGTAGACCGCAACACCATCGCCACCCCGAATCTCTCCACAACAGACAAACTTTCCCGGGAGTGTCATTTTATTGAGCAGTATCTGGATGAGCATTTTGCGGAGGATATCAATCTGGATACGTTGAGCGAACTGACGTATATGAATAAATATTATATGGTTCACGTTTTCACGCGCTATAAAGGGGTCTCCCCGATCAATTATCTGATCAACCGGAGAATCGATGAGGCAAAAGAACTGTTGACATGCAGCAATCTCCCGATTGCCAAGATCGCACAATCTGTCGGCTTCTCTTCTCAGTCTTATTTTTCACAGGTGTTTCGGAAAGAAGTGCATACGACGCCGGGGGCATATCGGAAAAATAACAGTGCAGGTAGGTGAAAAAGCGCAGTGGGCGGGGATCAGTGGGGACGGAGAAAAGTGGCTTTGAAAAGCCACTTTTCTCCGTCCCCACTGGTCCCCGCCCACTTTGGTCTCAGCCGATACCTCCCAGCGCGATCCCAAGAATCAGAACCAGAATACAAACCGGCACATATACATATTTACAGATCGGGTAAAACCAGGAAGTGAAGCGGGTGCTTCGTCCCTTGTTTACCTGTTTTTCCACATAGTCTTTTCCGCACACCCAGAACAGCATGATACCTGCCAGTCCTGCGCCGAGCGGGCAGATGTAGATGGAGAGTACATCCATCCAGCCGGATACGATACCCTGAATCAAGATAGAGACGATCACACCGACCACCGCGATCACCGCACACGCCGGTTTTCGCTCTAGATGAAATTTCTCCTGTACTGTTGCGATTGGTGCTTCGTACAGGTTGATCAGGGAGGTCAGTCCCGCGAATAACACAGCGACAAAGAAAATGATCACGATGATCTTTCCTCCCGGCATATTTTTGATCAGATTCGGCAGAAAGATAAATAACAGTCCCGGACCGCCCTGGTCAAGCTGTGCTCCGGTAGTTGCCATCGCCGGAATAATGACCAGAGATGCCAGCATCGCAGCCAGTGTATCAAAAAAGGCAACCCTTCCCGCAGAAGCCGGGATATTTTCTTCGTCTGACAGATAGGAACCATAGATCAGTGTCCCGCTGCCTGCCACCGACAGGGAGAAAAATGCCTGCCCCAGCGCAAAGATCCAGGTTTTCGGATCTGCCAGCGCCGCTTTGTCCACGCGAAAGATATAGGTATATCCGGCCGCAGCCCCCGGCTGAAACGCCACATAGATGCCAAGTCCTACAAAAAGCAGGAAAAATACCGGCATCAGTATTTTATTCACTTTTTCGATTCCGCCGCCGACACCGAACATCAGAATACCCATGGCAACCAGCAGAATCGCCACCTGCCAGCCCGTATTACCAAATGCAGATGCCATCGAACCGAAAGCCGCGCCAAACTCATCCACACTGATCGGTGCAAGGGTCGCTCCGGTGAATGCGCCGACTGTGTATTTTAAGATCCATCCCATAACAACGGTATAACCGATCGCCATCGCCAGTGAGCCGACCACCGGGATCATCCCCAGTGCTTCTCCCGGTTTTCTTTTTCCTTTTCTCTCACAGGCACTTCCGAACGCATCAATCGGACCGGATCTTGTGGCACGTCCGAATGTCATCTCTCCGATCACCCCGGTAAATCCGATCAGTATCACAAAGATGAAATACGGAATCAAAAATGCTCCGCCTCCATATAACGATACTCTGGTGGAAAACATCCAGATATTTCCCATGCCCACCGCCGAACCGATGCAGGCCATAATAAATCCCCACCGGGTATTAAATGATTCTCTCTTTTTCATCACATTTTTCTCCGTTTTCTTTTATTTTCTTACAGATTATAGATCACATTTCTGAGCAGTCTGGTCATCCGGAATGTTCCGGCATCTGTCTTCTGGGTCATCATCAGCACGGTCATCCGGTCTTTTGGTGCATTGGCAAAGTAACAGCCAAGCCATCCGTCCCAGCCATATTCTCCCTGGCTTCCCAGCGTGCAGGCTCTTCGCGGATCTGTCATGACACGCATAAAGTTTCCATAGGAAAATCCTTCCAGCCACGGCATTCCCTCCCGTTCAAACACTTTCTGCTGACACTCGCTTAACACGTGACCGGTCAGGAATTTCACCACAGAGGATCCAAGAATCTGTTTTCCCTTATAGCTTCCTCCGTTCAGAAGCATCTGGGCAAAATGAGAATAATCATCAATCGTAGAAACCAGTCCGGCACCTCCGGACTCAAAGGCCGGACGACGATCCATCCGATTGCAGATATCCAGATGATTTTTTGTATACAGCGCCGGTGTCTCTCCTTCTGTGCACACATATGTTTTCACCAGGCGATCCTGTTTCTCTTCCGGTACCCAGAAACCGGTATCACACATCTCCAGCGGAGCAAACAACTCTTTTTCCAGGAAATCTCCAAAACGCATACCGGATACCACCTCAACGACTGCTCCGGCCACATCCGCCGAAGTTCCGTAACACCAGGAACGCTCCGGCTGAAATGCCAGCGGGATCCGTCCCAGCCGGTTGGCGATCTCCACGGTGCCATATCGGCCGCCTTCTCCCTCATCCAGTCTCTGTGTGATCTCCTCAAACAGAGCTTCCGTCTGACGGCCGGCCGGATGATTGCCCTCATACACCAGACCGGAAGTCATATTCAGGAGGTCCTGAATGTTCACATCGCGCCATGGTTTTTCCACACGTCCATCCGCATAAGCCACCAGTTGTCCACAAAATCCCGGCAGATATCTACATACCGGATCTGCCAGATCGATCTGCCCACGTTCTGCCAGAAGCATCACTGCCACAGCAGTGATCGGTTTGGACATGGAATATAACCGGTAGATACTGTCTCTCGCCACCGGCTTTTTCGCCTCGATATCCGCATATCCACTCTCCAGATACACTTCTTCTTTTCCGTCTTTTCGCACCAGCAGGGTAGCTCCCGGGATTTCTCCTCTTGCTACCGCATCATCCAGAATCCACTGCAGACGTTCTGTTTTTGTCTTTTCCATCTTATGTAACCCTCCCTATTTTTACTGATTCACACGATTTTTGTTTTTCATTGAATTGTTGTCTTTCATTAGAAGTTCTCGTTTTCCCCATATCTTCAGACTTTCTTATAAAACCTGCCATATATACCGCTCTTGCATCTCTGAATCACTTATTGTCTATTGTATACCAAAAAAACCGCCATGCATACATTTTTTTGTATAACACAACGGTTTTCTTATGATTATTTTTTCTTTCTCACTGCCTGTCCGACCAGGTAACATACTGCTGCCACTACCATACCATTGATCGAAGCGATTCCCCATGATACCAGGTTTGCTACCACAGCACCGAGGATCACACCTCCTACTGCAAACCAGTTGACGACCTGTGTCTCTGCGACCGGATCTTCATAATCTTTCTTATTCATAAAGTAAGAAAGTACCAGGATGATACCTACCGGCGGCAGCGTACAGTTCAGGATGTTCAGCCATTTTGTGAAGTTATAATACAGCCATACCGAAAGTACCGTTCCGATGATACCGGATACCAGGACCATCGGTTTTTTCTTCTGATGGAAAATATTTGCCAGACCAAGACCTGCGGTATACAGGGCATTGTCGTTGGTTGTCCAGATGTTCAGACCCAGTACCAGAACTGCCATGTAGAACAGATTCAGACGGATCATAACCTCGAAGATATCATTTCCACCGACAAAAATATAGGCGATGGCTCCGAAGAAGAACATCAGGGAGTTTCCGATAAAAAATGCTACGACCGTTGCGATCGTTCCCGTCTTCGCATCTTTCGCAAATCGGGTAAAGTTCGGGGTTGCGGTTCCACCGGATACGAAGGATCCCACAACCAGACCTGCACCGCCGACAACGGTAAGGGAACCGCTGGATACTGCAAACTGATCCACGATGGTTCCGTTGCCCTGGCGGACCGCCATGACCATGGCTACCGTACCGAGCACTGCTACCAGCGGCACTGCGATATAACTGATGACAGTCAGGGAATCGATACCGAAGTAAGCGGAAGCTGTCATACACACGCCGGCTACAATAACCAGTGCCCACATGGCGGTCTTACTGTCCCCAAACAATTCTCCTGCTACCGGAATCGCGAACATCGCGATACCTACACCAAACCAGCCGATCTGTGTAAAACTGATCATTGCAGAGGAAAGATAGGAACCTTTCTCTCCGAAGGCTTTCTGCGCCAGCAGATCCATGCTCATACCTGTCTTCGCTCCGACATAACCAAGAAGTCCGGTGTACAGACCAAGGATCGCTCCACCAAACAGCAGAGATTTTAAGAATCCCCAGAAATCCAGTCCTGCTGCCAGCTGCTGACCTGCCCACATACTCGCGGAGAAGAAGGTAAATCCAAGCATGATCATAAACATGGTCACAAAGCCCTTCTTTCCTTCCTCCGGTACGACGCGATCCGCATAATCAATGTCTACTTTCTGTTCTGTCTCTTTTTTCATTTGTTTTCTCCCGTCTCAGTTTGTTTCCATAACCTTATTTGTCTTTCGGCTGATTCCATTACAGAATATATTTACGCAGTGCACCGGTAAATTCATCGATCCGCTGCTGCGCCAGTTCTTCTAATGTAATGTTCTTCATGCTCTCCACATATCCCTGTTCCTGGCGATACAGCCATTTTGTATCTGCCGGACGAATCTTTTCATAATGGTTTGCATGGATCCAGTCTTCGTAACTGATCGGAAGTTCATAACCGAGTTTTTCTTCCAGTAAAGTTCCAAAATCAATCTGACCGGCGCGCTCTTTGATCCCATTCCAGAACTCCAGCACTTCTTCTACATGCTCATGGATCTCGTAACGTCTCGCACCGCCATCATAGATAATACATTTTTCAAACAGAGGACTGCACATGGAAAGTGTCTCCCGACGAAATTCCGGAGCCACGATACCGCCTTTCCAGTAGAAGTCGACATTCGGAAGGTTGATGCCTGACACACCTTTATCCGAGTACATTCCAAAGATTCCTTCATAATATACCGTGATAAATCCTTCAAATTCCGGCCAGAACTCCCGGATATCGCGCGTCAGATCTTCCAGAATCTCGATTCCCTTCGTTCCACCGATCGTAAAGATGATAATATTCCGAAGCTTTGCCCCGTGATTCCGATAAAAATCAGTCACATACCGCAGACAGTGGATCAACGTCTCCCCACTCGCAATAATATCCCCGATCATCAATGTGCTGTCCGGAACCATCGTCAGCTTGCTGTACTTGATCTCCAGCCCTGCGATCTCTTCCTCCTGAAATACACGCTCACTGGATAAGAAACTGATATCATGCACACGGATATGCTCCCGGTAGCAGCTCTCCTCCAGCGGATAATTCAGCGCACCGCGAAGGATCGATAAAATATTTGCCGTCGTCACCTTCTTCTGTTCTTTCAGATAATACAACATCTGAGAAGTAGAAGGAATCAGGCAGTTATAAACCTCATACCCGACAATCTCCGGCGTGTTCAGAAGCTTTCTCGTCTCCGCCTCCGAAACCACATAATACTCATTCAGATAATCTCCGCCATCCAGCCGATAGCAGGCAACACCCTGCTCGTCAAACTCCGGCATCAGTGTCACGTTTTCCCAATCTTTCTTCATATACTTATCCTCTTTTTCATAACCGCCATCACACAGTCGCCCCACGATCCGCCGGTTACCTATTTTCCATTTCCTACCCACCAACTTTTCCAACCAGATGGGCGTACTTCTTGAATATATTACAGATATTCCTCACCCCCGTCAAGACCTATTTCAAAACAAGCAAAAAATCCCACCGTTTCCATACGTTTCCAGCGATTCCGGCTGTTTTCTTCATCCACATGGTAAAATACCTCCTGATTTTCTGCTGAAAATATATCAGTTTCCCTTTGTTTTCTTTCGGAAATGTGATAGAGTCATACTGTACACGGATACATTCCGGATTTTCTCCGTTTCTGTATCCGTATCTTTTTGCGTATTCTGATGTATCCTCGGAATCTTTTGGTATCTGATTTTGCGACAGACAAGACTCCGAAAATACTTTTTACTAAATGGGGGATTTTATTTTGGAAACTATAGAAAAAGAACATAACCGTATGGCGTTGAATGTGGCGGCGCTGGCCGGGGATATTTTACTGGCCAGCGGGGCGGAAATCTTCCGTGTGGAAGAGACCATTGACCGGATCGCCCACGCTTACGGCATCGAATCGTGTGATCCGTTTGTGTTGAGCAGTGGATTCTTTCTCACCGCTGACAGCAACTCGGATCAAAACTTTGCCTGGGTACGCCACATCCCGTTGAGTGCTACCCGGCTCGACCGTGTCACTGCGGTCAACCAGCTCTCCCGTGAGATTGAACACGGATTCTATACACCGGAGGAAGCCTATCAGAAGCTTCAGAATATCCAGCAGATGCCTGCCAAGCGGAATCTCTGCCAGATCCTTGCTTCCGGCGTGGGCAGCGGATGCTTCTGTTATCTCTTCGGCAGTGATCCGGTGGACTGTATCGTGGCTTTTATCGCCGGTCTGTTGCTGTATGTCTATCTGCTGTGCATAGTGAAAGGACAGCTTTCCAAGATCGCAACGAATATATCCGGCGGCATGTTTGTGACTTTCATCGCCGTCCTGATCTATCAGTTGGGACTTGGACATCATCTGAGTGAGATTATCATCGGTTCCATCATCCCACTGGTTCCCGGTGTGGCGTTTACGAATGGCATCCGCGATATCGCCGACCAGGACTATATTGCCGGTGCGGTCCGCATGCTGGACGCACTGCTTGTCACGTTCAGTATCGCAATGGGCGTCGGTCTTGTAATGATCGGGTATCACCATTTTGTGGGCGGTGCGATTCTGCCGTGATTCATGGGGTTCTATGAATGCATGGGTTTCTTTCGTCCCGGCGGATTTTATAAAACGAGATAACATACGCTTTGCGAAGCTTACTTATTGCTTGCGTAAATCAAATATATTTATCTATCTCTCAGGAGGTTATCTTTATGTCCGTACATCTGATTTTCGAATTTCTTACCGCTTTTGTCGGTACGATCGCTTTCGCCCTGCTCTTTCAGGTACCAAAGGAATATTATGTAAACTGTGGTCTGGCCGGTGGCTGTGGCTGGATCTGCTACAAGTTACTGCTGGCTGGCTGCGGGCTCTTCGGTTCCACATTTTTTGCCACGGTTCTTGTCGTTTTTCTCTCCAGGCTCAGCGCGGTCCGGCGCCACTGTCCGGTGACGATCTTTCTCGTTGCAGGCATCTTCCCGCTGGTTCCGGGAGCAGGGATCTACTGGACTGCCTATTATGTCGTGACGGATCAGCTGGCCAAAGCTTCCGACCGTGGATTCCAGACTTTGAAGATCGCGGTGGCGATCGTGCTTGGCATCCTGTTTGTCTTTGAATTTCCACAAAAGTGGTTTCGCTGGGCGGAGCGCGGTACGGCTGTCGGCAACTGATCCGCACACAGCATTTTTTCAACTGCAATCTCCCACGACCGACACAGAATCCAGATATATCCAGCAGTGTTCTACGCATCTTATGTAAGCAAATTGATTCACCAGATCAATTTTTAATATGCAATGCATCAAAAAAGCATGCATACAGGATTTTTCGCTTCTGTATGCATGCTCTTTCTTTGTGGTGATATAATTTTACAATTTTATTTTCGCATTATGGCTTTTCTGACATTTCTACGGATACGCTTCGGTATTTCTTCTCTGTCCCCGCAGATTCTTACGCTTCCACAACTATCTTGCAACCCGAAAGGCTCTTCACCGTATAATTTCCGTTTCCGCCTTCCACATGCAGGTGAATCTCATCTCCCACACGTTTCGCAGTCACCGTCATCACCGTCTCTCCTTTCAGATCCGGTATCTCAGTTTTCGCTTCGGCTCCCTCATCAAACGCGGATACCAGAAGGCTAATACCATCCTCATAATCATAATCCGGTTTCTGGTCATTATTGCCCAAAGCAAGCACTGTATTTGGACGGATCATCAGTGGCAGACTGTGATAATCATGCGTCTCTTTCTGCCATTTTCCTCCGCTCACATCTGCTCCGGTGATCAGATTATACCAGGTTCCCTCCGGCAGATAATACTGCACTTCACCGTTCTCTTTAAAGATCGGAGCCACCAGCAGAGAATCGCCGAACATATACTGCCGATCCAGGGTATCACATGCACGATCTTCCGGGAAATCCATGAACATCGGGCGCAGTACCGGACGGCCTTCTTTGTGTGAGCGCACAGCCTGCCCGTATAGGTATGGCATCAGACGACATTTCAGATTGACAAACTCCCGCAGAATATCGCAGGCTTCCTCATCAAACAGCCACGGCACACGGTAAGAAGACGAACCGTGCAGCCGGCTGTGGGAGCTTAAGAGGCCAAACTGACACCACCGTTTGTAGATGTCCGCCGGTGCGGTGCTCTCGAATCCACTGATATCATGACTCCAGAAACCAAATCCACCCAGAGACAGTGAAAGTCCTCCACGAAGAGTCTCTGCCATGGAAACATAGCTTGCAGAACAGTCACCGCCCCAGTGTGCCGGGAACTGCTGACCACCGACGGTGGCAGAACGCGCGAACAGTACAGCTTCGCCGGTTCCTCTCTCACGCTCCAGTAATTCGAAAACTGCCTGATTATACAGATAAGTATAGTAATTATGCATTTTCACCGGATCGGAATGGTCAAAATACTCGATTTCTTTCACCGGGATTCTCTCACCAAAATCAGTTTTAAAGCAATCCACGCCCATATCCAGCAGCGTCTTTAACTTTCCCTGATACCATGCCACAGCATCCGGATTCGTAAAATCAACCAGTGCCATACCCGGCTGCCACAGATCCGTCTGCCATACGCTTCCGTCTGTTTTCTTAACCAGATAACCGTGCTCTTTTCCCTCTTTGAACAGACAGGATTTCTGTCCGATATACGGATTGATCCATACACAGATGTGGAGCCCGCGATCATGATACCGTTTCAGCATGCCTTTCGGATCCGGGAATGTCGCGGGATCCCATTTAAAGTTACACCACTCATAAGCATCCATCCAATAGCAGTCAAAATGGAAGACATGCAGCGGAATCTCCCGGTCTGCCATTCCCTGGATAAAGCTGGAAGTCGTTGCCTCATCGTAGTTCGTGGTAAAAGAAGTCGTCAGCCACAGTCCGAACGACCATGCCGGAGGGAGCGCCGGTTTTCCGGTCAGATCCGTGTATTTTTCTACGGTTCCCATTGGAGTTTTTCCGCTGATCACATAGTAATCCAGCCGCTCTCCTTCTACCGAGAACTGGATCCGTTCTACTTTCTCACTGGCGATCTCATACGCCACATCGCCCTCGTTGTCCACCAGGATACCGTAGCCTTTATTTGTCACATAGAACGGGATATTTTTATAGGCAATCTCACTGGCAGTTCCGCCATCCTCGTTCCACATCTCCACTACCTGTCCGTTTTTTACGAACGGCGTGAAACGTTCCCCGAGTCCGTAGACATATTCATCCACATCGAGGAACATCTGCTCCAGCATATAGTTTTTCCCGGTTTTTGTGTTCTGCATATAGGCAAGATTCCGGAAACTCGACTCTGTGAGGAAAGTATCTTCCTCATAAAATGTCATCTTGTATCCATTCGGTGCTTTATCGATCACCGCTTTCAGAGAGCCCGTCTGATAGATCAGCTGCTCCTCATTCTCCTCGATCCGCACATGCGCATCGCCGGTATAAATCTTTGCAAAAGGTCCGTTATATACGGCTCCGTCATGATGCACCGCAGACACTTTGATCACACCGTCCATCGGACTGGACAGTGTCACCGTCAGAAGCGGGATATTCAGACAGCTTCCCCGATCCACGATATGGGAACACGGCAGATACATCGTCAGTTCCTGCCCGTATACCCGGTGACTTCCATACTCAACTGCATAGGCAGCTTTCATCTCATCACGAAGCAGCCAGTAACCATTGGTAAATTTCATAATTTCCTGTCTCCTTTACATTATGTTTGTAGCCCTCAGAAATCTTCTCATTTTTTTCAAACGATTCTTTTTTTATTATAGAAATTTCCCACATGAAACACAAGATTCTCACTCACTTTTCTTTGATTTTTCGTAACTGTTCAGTACCTTCACAGTTACAAGCCGATTTTTCATAATATTTAGATTTTACTTTCCTTGTCAAATCCCGGTATCTGTGTATAATAAACCTCAGAATATAATCATTCGGCATATTTGCAGTTACGAGAGTAGAAAACCTCGCAGAACTCTATCTACTAAATGGTTATAAAAAGACACATAAAGGAGAGACTCTAATGGAAAATATTAAAATCGGATATATCGGTCTTGGATGCCGTGGAAAAGATCTGCTGGAAAATATCGTTCTGGCTCAGAAAGAACAGGTTGCTGCTGTCTGCGACAGTTACGAAGACCGTGCACAGGAAGGTGCAAAAATCGTGGAAGCTGCCGGTCAGCCGACACCTTTTGTATCTACCGATTACAAAGACATTATCGCAAATGAAGAGGTAAATACCATCATCATCGCAACCGCCTGGGCATCTCATGTGGAGATCGCTCTGGCAGCCATGTATGCCGGCAAAGCCGTAGCCATGGAAGTCGGCGGTGCTTATTCTCTGGAAGACTGCTACAAACTGGTAGACGCTTATGAGAAAACCAAAACACCGTTTATGTTCCTGGAAAACTGCTGCTTCGGCCGCCGGGAACTGATGGTGTTAAATATGGTAGATCAGGGTGTTCTCGGTGAGATCGTTCACTGCGCCGGTGGATATCAGCATGATCTGAGAGACGAAATCGCTTTCGGAAAAGAGAACAGACATTACCGTCTGAGAAACTATCTGTCCAGAAACTGTGAAAACTATCCAACCCACGATCTGGGACCGATCGCCAAGATCCTGAACATCAACCACGGAAACCGGATGCTGACCCTGTCTTCCTTCGCTTCCAAATCTGCAGGACTCCACGAGTTCATCCTGCAGAATAAGAGCGATGACGAGGAACTGAAGCAGGCACATTTTGCCCAGGGTGATATCATCACCACGATGATCCGCTGTGCCAACGGAGAAACCATCCAGCTGACCCTCGACACCACCCTGCCGAGATACTACAGCCGTAACTTTACCGTCCGCGGAACCAAAGGCATGTACGAAGAAGCCACCGATTCCGTATTTATCGACCGCAAAGAAGACCGCGATCACGATTTTGACTGGAGAAAAGAGTGCAGCGGAAACGCTGATACCTACGCCGAAACCTATGAGCATCCGATCTGGAAAAAATTCCTCGAAGAAGGCGTACAGGGCAGCCACGGCGGCATGGACTGGCTCGAATTCGAACAGTTCTTCCAGTGTCTGCGTGAAGACAGCCCGATGCCGGTAGATGTCTACGATGCAGCTTCCTGGATGGCGATCACTGCCCTGTCCGAGATGTCTGTAGCCAAGGGCGGCGCTGTCGTTGATATTCCGGATTTCACCAACGGAAAATGGGTATTGGGCTGGTAAAATAACAGAAAAACCCCTGGAATCATTTCACATTATCTATTGTAATAGAAATCAGCACTATTTTATAACGTTTTTGTAATGTCAGGGGATTTTACAATGAAAAAATAGCACTTATTACTGACGGCTGGCAGCGCTACGTTACCGCCGCCTGGATCATCGGTTACCGACGCTATCTCGAAGACTCTCATCTCGATGCAAGCCTGTATGTCTTCCACAGCTTCGGTAACTTCAGCAAAGACGAAAAATACAACCAGGGAGAATACAACATCTACAATCTCCTGCGTCTGGAAGACTTCGTTTCAGAACGCGGTGGAGTCTCTGTATGCAAGACTGACCCTCAAGAAAATGAACAAGCGGCTCTCCCAGCTCTACATCCGTGATTCCCTCACCGGACTTTACAACCGGATGGCATACGATCAGTTGGCAAAACCGCTGTACCGCAAATGTATATCAATCTGGCGGATGAAGAAATGTACAATATCAAAAAAGCAAAACACGCTGCTCGATAAAAAGAAAACCAGTACAGACCATTTTTCCGATGGCTCTGTACTGGTTTCTTAGTTTATCTCGTTCTTCCCGTTCTCTTATTCCGCAATTGCGGAGACAAATCGTGCCGTGATCTCCGCCGGTCGTGTGATCGCGCCACCGACTACCAGGGCAAATGCACCCGCTTCCAACGCTTTTTTTGCCTGTTCCGGGTAATGGATATGTCCCTCTGCAATGATCTTTGCAGGGCATTTTTCGGAAAGTTCATGGATAAATGCATAATCGATATCGTCGCATCCTTTTGTCTCCGGTGTGTAGCCACGCATCGTAGTACCCACAAAATCAGCCCCCGCCTCGGCACATGCGATTCCTTCTTCCAACGTCGCACAGTCTGCCATTACCAGCTGCTGGGGGTATTTTTCTTTGACCGCACGGATAAATTCCGGTGCACTGCTTCCGTCCGGGCGTCTGGCATCGGTTCCCTGTACCGCCACGATATCCACACCACATGCGACCAGGGCATCCACTTCTTTCATCGTCACCGTGATATACATCGGTGTTCCTTCATAATCTTTCTTGATAATCCCAATCACCGGAAGGGCTACCACCTCTTTGATCTGCGTGATATCCCGCACCGTATTTGCACGGATCCCCACAGCGCCCGACTGTGCGGCAGCCTTCGCCATCAGTGGCATAATACCGCCCTCTTTCGTATACAGCGGCTCATGTTCCAGCGCCTGACAGGAGACGATGAGTCCCCCTTTGATCTGATCCAGTATTTTCTGCTTTTCCATTTTTCTGTCTCGCCTTTCCTTTTTTCAGAATTTTTGATAACCCAACCACACCCTGCCGGATGCCTTCTGTTTTTATTACTCTACCAGAGCAATATAGCCATGTCAACGTTCGCCCTTTGCCCGTAATCAAAATTGGTCCACTGGACCAATTATTGATATGCAATGCAACATAAAACGTGGACATCATGCCAGATACTGCATGATGCCCACATCTTTTTCATTTCATATTTTTATTTTGCTCTGCGTCTTCTTGTATATACTACAAGACCTGCCAGTGCAACACAGGAAACTGACAGCAGTGTGATCCAGATATACAGGTTGTTGGTATCTCCGGTTTTCACGCTGTTTGTTCTGGTGGATATCTTGGCGGTAGTATTTGTGTTGTTTGTATTGCTGGTTGTTGTGTCAGCTTTTAATACCGTCTGGTTATCTTTTCCTGTTGTTTTGTTGTTATCGGTTGTTGTATTTCCGTCGTTTTTATCGGTGGTGGAAGTATTGTCGTTACCTTTGTTGGTATCGTCTTTCTTATCATCACCTTTGTTGGTGTCATCGGTTCCGGTGGAATCTTTTTTGATCTCAAAAACAGCTTCTCCGGTGGAACCTGCATAATTGCCGATTCCGGTGATGACCAGCTTATAACTGCCTGCTTCTACAAATTCTGCGCCTGCAAAATCTTTCGCAGTTGTTTCTTCCCCGTAAATGTAAGTGATTTCGTAATCCGTTCCTGCAACCAGTGTCTGGTCATCGTCTTTTACTTCCACGGTCGGAGTTTTGCTTGTTCCATCGTATGTTGCAGAAGCCGGATCTGTAGTCACGCTCAGAGTGGTCTGTTTTGGTTCCACAGTAAACTGGATTTCCTGTATTCCCCCATAACTTCCGATACCATTTACTACTACGGTATAAGTATCTGCCTGTACAATGGAATCTGCGGAAATCTCATTTCCGTCTGCATCTTTGAACGTAAGGAAGTAATCGGTTCCTTCTGTCAGTACGGTTTCTCCGTCTTTTGCTGTTACAACCAGATCCAGTGCACTTCCGGTATAGGTTGTATTTGCAACTTCCACATCACTGATAGACAGTGCCGGAGTTGTTACAAATTTATCCAGCGGCGGAGTTGGGTTAATTCCAGTCTTCCAGTACAGATCTGCCAGTGGATCGTTGTCTGCGCCGGAGATCTCGGTTCCGTCTTCGATGTGTTTACTTGTGCTTGTCACTTTTACATTACCGTCGGTTGCTTTTCCAGGTACGGCTTTGTTGGAAGTGTTTGCAGTTGCTCCCTGAAGGAATGCTTCTTTTGTGGAAATGATTCCGTTTCCGGTTGCACCTGTTCCGCCATTGCCCCAGAGTACATCTCCTCCGATTGCTGTTACTTTTCCGTTTCCTGTGATCGTTGAATTATCCAGCTCAATTGCTGTTCCTCCTTCGGTATACAGCAGTGTCTTGCCGCTTCCACCGTAAGCTACCAGTTCCGCACCGTCTTCTAGTGTCAGAGTTCCGTTGGATACGCGCAGGGCCATCTGTCCGATATCGCTTCCGCCGTCATCGCCCTTGATAAATACTTTGCCTTTGATCGTAACATTTCCTGTTGCGGTTACTACCGGCTCGGAAGTGGTACGGTCTGTCAGGTTTCCATTTGCAAGATAGTTTGCATGAGAGTAGATAGCTGCATTTTCCAGGATTGCGCCATCTGCCAGACGAAGCTGTCCACACAGAGATGCACCTGTGGTAAATTCGTTGTTGTAGCTGCTGTAGTTCATGGAGAAAGTACCGCCACTCTGTACATCGATGATACCCTGTACCACAGAATCATCCAATGTCAGTTTTCCGCCATTTTCAATGACGATGCGAACGCTGCTCAGAATCTCCATATTGGTCAGTGTCAGGTTGCATCCTTCCGGAATATACAGGGTCTGCGGAATGTCTCCACTCACTACCTGTTTCCACGGAAGATCATAACCCAGATATCCGTAAGTTCCGCTCACATGAGATCCGAACCATGCTTCCAGGTCTTTCGGAACACGAACGCTTTCTGTTTCACCATCCACATTGCTTCCAAAGTTTTTGATTGCCCATGGTTCCATGATATCCCATGCATACAGACCGCTTTCATACTGTTTGAAGTTATCTGTTACCAGTCTGTCTGCCAGAGTTTCCTCTCCGGTGTATACATGGAACGGTAAGGTATTGCTGACTGCTTCTCTTCCCTGCTGATCGGTAATCTTTACAGAGATCAGATAGTTACCGGCATCCTTCGGTGTACCGCTCAGTGTCAGGGCACTGCTGATGGTCATATAGACACCCTGCATTCCGCTGTCGCTGTCAGCCGGTGTTCCGCTTGCAGTATCCGGTACGATACTTACGCTGCATTTTTTACCGTCCAGTTTGATCTGGGACATATTGTCCAGTTCTTTCCAGTCGCTGTCGGTCGGTTCTTTGCCTTTTTCCAGCATTGCTCCGTATACCGTTACATCACTGTTTTTGTTGCTGGAAGCGCCACCGACACTGGCGCTGGATACTGCATCGTAATTGTCCTGTCCTACCAGGGCAGAATCGAAAGTACCTTCGATCTTTACATGCAGTTCATAAGGATCTCCCTTTCCGTCATCTGCTACCAGAGATGCTTTTCCGTCAAGGTCGATAACCAGTTTTGCTGTAAAATCTTCATAACCTTTTGCGGAAATGGTGATCACATCACCGCTCTTTAATACCGGGATCACCGGTGCAGAGCTGTAATCTTTTGCTGCAAATACCAGTTTGTTATCGTCTGTATGTTTCTTATATGCACCACCGGAAGAAATACTGTAGGATTTTTCTTCCCATGTTGTTCCGTTTACTCTCACTTCTGTGATCGCTTTTACATAGCCGTTCGCATCTTTGAAAGTTACTTCCCAGTCATTTCCGAAAGTATCTGTTGCGATGCTTACCTGGCTCAGATCGATCGTTTTCGGTGCTTCTTCTTTGAAGGTTGCAGTAACTGTCACATCAGAAGCAGGCATGGCAAATGTACAGCCTGTTTTGGTAGCCTGTGTTGCTACTGCTTTGCTGTCTGCATCGGCAACGGTAAGGGTATCCAGTTCATATCCCTCGTCCGGTGTTGCGGTTGCAGTTACTGTCTCGCCCTCTTTGATGCCTTCGCTCTTGCTCAAAGTAACTTTGCCGTGTGTTGCAGTAGCTGCTGTTGCTTTGTAAGTCTTTTCTGCCGGCTGCTGCGGTACTACGGTTGCTGTATAAACATCCTGATAGCTTACCGTTGTTTTTGTCACCTGCATGGTCAGCTTCTGATAACCGGCTGCTGTGATATCAACAGTCAGCGGATAGGTATCCGGACTGACAATTCTAAGCGCTGTGTAGCTTCCATAAGCTCCTGTTGCACTTCCTATATCCCAGATATTGGTATCACTTCCAAAGCTGCTGATCGTTTTGTTCGTATACGCTGTACCATTAACGGTCACACTGTTGATCGCATTCATCCAGGCAGTGTCCTTGAATGCAAAGTTCAGGACTGTCGTCCAGAGTCCGCTGGCTGTACAGGAAGCCACCTCTGTCGGCGCTGCTTTAGCTTCTTCTGCCATAACAGGAACTCCCATCATAGAGAAAACAACCATGACGGACATAAGCAGTGATACGACTTTTTTCCATGTCTTTTTCATCTTTTCCTCTCCTTGTTAACTATTTCTCGTTAGCGTATTCTAACGACAGTATCAGCATAATAACAAGGAAATTTTTTCCTGTCAACAATGCAAAGGACTATTGAAAAAATTCATCAGTTAGATTTTTTATTGATATTTTTTTTCATTTTTTTGGTCTTTAAGCAGAAAAAAGCAGCCCCATCACAGGACTGCTTACTCTCCTGGAGCACGCTGTTACCCCAGCTTATTTTTTTATCTACCTATTATATACTTATATTTATACGCACAATATCACAAACTATGTATTTCGATTAATCATCATACTCTTCTTCCCAGTAATCATAAGCATCATCGTATCCGTCATCATAATCCCCATCTCCAAAATCTTCTGCCCATTCTTCCGCAAAATCATCGGGATCATCGTAATCATCCACATCGTAGGGATCTGTCTTTTTCAGAGAGTCGGAACCACTGGAATGCCCGGAAGTGCTGCCAGAACCGGATCCACTGGCATTTCCGTAAAAGCTGCCTGAACCGTATCCGCCGGCATGCCCATAGGAACTTCCGGAACTGTTAGTACTGCCTGAATTGCTGTTCGAACCGGCATTGTTTTTCGATTCATTATCCTCTTCCATGTCTTCTTTCGGATAAATCTTTCCTCTGTTCGTATAAAGCTCATACCCGTCTTCTCCCTGCGCCAGTCTGTAATATACTCCATACTCCCGGGAAATTGTCAGTTCTCCTTCCGGATCTCTTTCATTGATCTTTACGGCGTATTTTCTATCTCCAACAAATATTTTATAAAACCCATCCACTTCCACCGGCCGCTGATCTTTGATCTTGCACTCCCGTTCCATCAGTTCTATAAAAGAATCATAATTTCCATCTTGCGTAGCTTCTTCAAATATAGAATCTATCGAGTCACAGTAATAACTCAGTTCATAATAAAAATACTGATAGTCAGGATCATCGTCCCAGTAATTGTAAACGCTGGAATACGTGCTCTGATTGTATTGCTCATAAGATACTCTGATATCCTCAATTCCGGCAGCCTGCATACTTTCCTGCAGGCTGATCCGGTAATTTTCCATATATTCTTTTGCCCGCTCATACGCCTTCTCTTCCGCCTCTGCCTCGTCCAGTTCCTTCTGTTTTTTTGCTTCTTCCTGCCCTCTCCTGCTCGTATTATCCCACTGGATCAATTGATAAAAGCCGAAGATAAACAGAATTATAAGACAGACACATCCTGTATTTACTGCAATTTTTCTTTTGTCCATATTCTGACTGTCACAACCCTTCTCTGTAGATCCGGTTGATCGTTGCCTGTGCATGTTCCAGTTCTTTTTTCTGAATGATCGCGTTCCGGTCACTTAAGATTGCCAGCATCTCATCCACCACATCTTCCGGGCGTGGGTTCGATACCCGGTACAAATATCCCAGCATCCGTGTTGCGGTATAATCCGTGTTCATCTGCTTATATGCAATCTCCCGGCAGAAATCATCGGGATAGCCTTTTTCCTTCAACGCGTAATATAATACATCTGTTCTTGCTTTTTCCATATCTGTCCTTTCCGTGTAAACCGCCCTCACAAACATATGGTTTCACATTTTTTCTCAGTATAACATATTCCACATCGATTCGATACTTAATTTATTTCACACAACCCTTCTGTTGCTGCTCACTCCATCCTCGCAACACGCTTCGCCGGATATTGTCAGTGAATTCACTTTCCTCTCTCATCCTCTATTCATATTCCGGATTTCCCCGGATACGACAACAGCGTACGGAATACTATCCGTACGCTGTCGCAACACCGGCCTTTCCCGACCGGTTTCTTATTCATTTGTATCCGTGAATAGCAACGGCTATTTTACTTCATCCATCGCTTTGCACTCACGCTCGCGGGCTTCCCATGGTTCATATGGCTGTTTCAGTTCTGCGATCAGATCCCGGCCGTGTTTCTTCAGATAAGAGATACGGATCAGAATATAGATCACAAACAGTACAATTGCACCCAGGATCATCAGCCATACGGTCATTCCCAGCGTACTGATCATCGCATATGCCAGATAGGCTGCGACTACAAACGCAAAGGCTGACAGTGCATATACCAGACCGATGGCCATCTTGAAGGTAGAATGATTGCAGGCATGCGGATATTTCTTTTTCAGGAAGAACGGTACCAGACAAAGAGCGATATCCGACAGTGCATTGACGAAAGAAAATACAGTCATTAACACTCCAAAACTGGATCCGGTCGCCACACAGCAGATAGAAAAGAGCATAACGAAGCAAAGAATCACAGGTGATACTCCATTCTTATTTTTCTTTCCGACAAAAGCCGGAAACAGATCATTGTCTGCCGCCGCCTGAATCTGGGCGCAGGTTAACATAATAACCGGAACCATTGAAGTCAGAACACCGAACAGCGGACCTCCTACGATAAAAAATGTCAGAAGACCGGAAGGCAGGAATATTTTTCCCACCTCTGAGCGCCGGAACCACCAGCGGAAAGCACCTTTACATTCCAATATGTTTCTATTAATACGATATGTGGTTCGTCCGAATCTTCGCTGATTTCTCCCTTTACATTCCAATATGTTTCTATTAATACGCCCACACGCAAAGATCCCCACCGTATGCAACGGCCTTTACATTCCAATATGTTTCTATTAATACGTGATACTGTTCGTTCTGAATATGTTCTTTCTGTCTTTACATTCCAATATGTTTCTATTAATACGGAGAAAATCCTACCATTAGAACTAACCTATAAAACTTTACATTCCAATATGTTTCTATTAATACGATAGAGTAAGTTACTGTAATATTCTTGTAAACCACCTTTACATTCCAATATGTTTCTATTAATACTATAAATCGGCTGTTCACCGATGTTCGCAAGAATCTTTACATTCCAATATGTTTCTATTAATACGGAGGCAGTCACAACGGATATGCAGGACCGTACACAGCTTTACATTCCAATATGTTTCTATTAATACTTGCCGGAGAGCTTGTAAACACTTCCGAAGCCGTTCTTTACATTCCAATATGTTTCTATTAATACGATTGGTAGCCTTACTTCCTCGGCCGCTGGTCTGCTCTTTACATTCCAATATGTTTCTATTAATACAGGATCTCGCTATATCGAATTACTTCGAGGTCACTTCTTTACATTCCAATATGTTTCTATTAATACATCTCACTACAAGAGTAATGCCTGTACATTCTATCCCCTTTACATTCCAATATGTTTCTATTAATACGTATTTTTGAAAAATTCATTTGCTGGAAATAAGTATCTTTACATTCCAATATGTTTCTATTAATACTTGTTTATTCAGAGTTTCCTTGATGGTTCTCTTGACTTTACATTCCAATATGTTTCTATTAATACGACAATGATCACTCCTCCGATGGATGACTTGTTCTCTTTACATTCCAATATGTTTCTATTAATACAACATGATACAATGCTCATACTTAATTATATGTCACACCTTTACATTCCAATATGTTTCTATTAATACCCGCTCCTCTGAACCACCGATTAATTCTTCCATATTATACCATATTTTGTCGACCATGGTATTTTTTTATCTTTTTATTTATTTCGATATAACACGGTTCACCGGAAGCACTATTTTGCTTATGTTTTTCACGTTTGTCGATCTCTCGTAATTTTATCTCTATCTCAGTTCGACAATCACAAGATGAAACTGGTCAAGTCATCTTTTCTGCCCCAGAATTCCTTGTCCATCCATTTTTCCTGACGTGATTTGAAGAGAATAACAGAATCCAACTCCGGATCGATATACTGTTTCAGTTCCTGCTGCAGGCTTGCCAGCTGCGCTCTGCTTATCTCCCCTTCAAATACAGAGTTTTGGATGTGTGTTAAATATCTTTTACATGTCTTGAATATTTTTGACCATCGCTTAGTTCCATGGTCTTCCTGACTTACATCATATACTAATACGATATACATACTTCACCACCATATTCGAAATCCCTCATACTCTTTTTCTCCAATCAGATGCTTAATTAATTTATATGCTTCCAGACGAATCAGGTACTGATAGGAGACCTGTCTTCCCAGTTCTTTATGCATCACCGTTTTCTTGAGCCGACTTTCCAGTTCCGACACGATAAGTTTGGAGGCATCTTTTTTCAGATGAAGAAAATTCAGTTCTTTCGTAAAACTGTTTTCCGTGATCTGATTCCGATTCAACAGGGAAAAAATCAGCCGGTCACCAATCAGTGGCTTAAACACTTCTGCAAGATCAAGACTTAAAGAAAATCTTCTCTCCCCCGGTTCATGCAGGTAACTAATGGTGGGATTTAGCTGAGTACGGTAGAGTTCTCCCAGCACCTTGGTATAGATCAGCGTATTTACGAAAGAGATCAATGAATTGATCATATTATCCGGGGGATGCATCACACGCTTTTCAAACGATATTTCCTGATTAATGATAATATTCCACGCAGCATAATATTGTTTTCGGATATTACCTTCCACACCCATCAACGATTCGATTGTAGTCGTACCGCCAATCTGTTTTCGAAGCGAATCCACTTCTTTCATATAAACAGAAGCATCTTTCCCTCTTCCATTATAATATCTGAGATTACGATAAATATTATCCGCCGCAGCCTCGATAAATTTCCTCGCCAACACAATCCTTTTCTCATAATCCGTGTAATGTTCAACCTGTCTTACCAGCAATCTCCCTGCCAGCAACGTTTCCCTCGGATAATAACTTCCCGTATAAAAATTATAGTAATTGAAAAAATGCATCGGAATCCCATATTGTGAAATATAATTGATAAAAGCTGTATTGAAAGACATTTCCGACATCACATAAATATCAGAAATCCGTTCAACCGGTATATCTCTCTTTTCTCCATCGTGATTCGTAAACTGAAGTGTGTTATCTTTTCGTTTTAAGTCCCCATTATTATAAACATAAAAACTTTGTTTCATATCACTCACCTCGTATTATATAAAGCACAAATCATAATACGCACATTTCTTACATATTTTCTTATTACAATCATCCGGTGGTATATCCATCTTTTTTATCTGTGTAATTTCGCAAATGATTTTTTCTATTTCCCCGCAGTCTTCATCTGTAAGCTCCACACTCATTGTCTTTTTTAATAATGGATAATCGATTTTTCCTTTCATTCCGGTCACACCACGCTGCTGCAGGTAATACAGATAGTATTTCATCTGCCAAATCCCTGCTTCTTCTACAGACTTACTCTTTTTCACCTCATGCAGCTCTCCGAATTCTTTCATAAAATCAATGTTGATTATCTGATCAATAGAAATGTGTTTGTCATTCTTTTTGTAACTGCTCTCGTCCAACAGTTTTCCGAGTAACACATCTTCGTTCTCCGTCTCCATTGTGATTTCATGACAGAAGTACCAGAGTTTTCGTTTGCAGACGAAGTAATAATATACCATCATACCAGTTATATTTTCTTTCACGTCGTACCTCCTATAAAAAGATACTATCTGCCTTCTCTCCAAGCAAAAGACCTCGTCCTTGCAGTGTTTCACAATCAAACTCATAAACAAACTGTGTTCGATGGATGTCTGTCGAGCCAATTGCTGCCTTATCTATTCCATCCGGATGTCCAAAACAGGTCCTCAGATTGATTCCCATGGTTAAATCCTGCAACTTTGTCCGAATCTCCTGCTTTCTCTCTTTTGATAGATATCTGTCTTCTACTTCTTCAAACAGTTCTTGATTTTCTTCATAGATGGTATCCGGAATGACCGTAATGCTCTTGATATCGCGCACCTTCGCTTCCGATAGAGTATATTCCGCCGGATGGATCTCCGAGAATTTCTCCATACAGTCTTGAATTTGCCTGTAATATTCTGTATTCCGTATCGCTTCTGTCCGATACACTTCATTCATATATTTCGTCTTCTGTTTTTCTGAAAAAAGGATATCTTCATACTTTTTCAGTTTTTCCAGCGATCGCTGATACAAGTTCTCCTCGTAAATACTTCCGCTTCCATTTTTGTTATCATATACAAAAATATTGGAAAGTTCAGGAATCCTTCTTCCCTTCCGGTTACATCTTCCCATACGCTGCAACAAGCTGTCTGCTGTACACATTTCCGTGTGCAGAATATCAAAATCGATATCCAGACTGGCTTCAACGATCTGCGTGGTGACCCAGATCCCCGCTTCATCCGATTCTGAAAACTCCATAATCTTTTGTTCCAGTAAATTACGGTCTCTGCGAATAAAACGGGAATGTAACAGCCACACAGAATCGTTCCTTTCCCGCAGTTTTTCATAAACCTCCTGCGCCCTGGAAACGGTATTACAAATCACCAGTACTTTTTTGGTTTTCCCCTGCTTTGCAATCTCTTCCAGATACATTTCCGAATACTGGATGCTTACCTTATGACGAATGAGAATATCCGGATCTTCTGTAAAGTCTGCAAACAAACAATGATCTGCCAATCCGTATTGCTCCATAAAATCTTTCAGTACAGGTGGAAAAGTTGCCGTAATAATCGCATATCTGCCGCCCATTTGCTGGATGGTTTTCAGACCGTATAAGATCGTAGCAATACTTCTTGGATCATAAGACTGTATTTCATCTATGATCAGCTTGGAATACTTCAAAGTTGCTGCAAAGATCTCTGTCCCCAGCGCCCTGTAAACAAACGTAAACAACTGGTCAATCGTACACACAGTAACAGGATTCGCTAACAACTTTGCCTGTTCCTGTTTTTCCCAGGCAGATCCCGGATTTTCTTTCAGATACATCGCCATGCTGTCCGAATGCAAAATCGCCGCATGTTCATAACCATATCCGTTTTTTATTCTGGAATAAATTGCATTGGAAGAAACTTTCAAAGGCAGCGTGTAAAATCCTTTCTCCCCGTCAAGCCATAACAAAGCGGCTTCTGTTTTTCCGGATCCGGTGGGCGCAATAACAACAAGGCTATCATCCATATGCTCTTTCATGAACTGTTGAGCAGGCCGTAAATCTTTTCCTTCCAGAAAACTCTCCACTTCTTTTTTCAGCCTTTTTTCCCTGATATCACATGCCAGTTCCGCATTCTCATATCCGGCACTAACCGTATAATCAAACTTATTCAGCAATCCTTTTACGAGAAGATATTCATTCCAGACTGCAGGATCACATAGGAACTTCCCACTATATCCGTTATTGTGAAACAGAAGCTGGTTCAAGTTGCTGCAGTACAGTTTTGTTCTGGTCTGTCCAAGATAATCACTGATCTCTTCCAGATAATATTTCTTTCCATATGTACGAAGCTCCGAACTGTCTTCCTGGTCTTTTCTCGTATGGTGATGATAGACTGCCGTGACAAAAGCCCCAAAATCATGTTTCGTAAAACTATCGTCCATTGCAAAGAATTCGTTTTGTGACAGAGTAACTGCGCTAAGGTGTCCATGAGGGATCTGACTGATAGATTTCACATTTAACTTCCGTTCTCCGGCAAGTTCCGGATTTATCATTGCCTGAAAGACCAGATTCGCCTTCCCCCAATCATGAATGCAGCAGGCTTCTATGACCAGCCGTTTCTCTTTTTCAGAAAAATACCGGCCATATTCTTCAAAAAACGCTTCAGCACACCGCACAATATCTTCCTGATGGCTATTCAGTGTTTTTTGTTCTTCTTCCGGTTCTTTTATCTGTTTCCCCCGCTCTTTATCGGATAATCCCTTTTTCTTCGATTTTGCATAGTATTTCATTCCCACGCCTTTCTGACCTTCTTTAACAGAACACTAACGCTGCATCTTCCTCGAAATCGTCCACGTAGGCACCCTGCCCCAGTGTATTTCCTGCAGGATAATAAAAAGCATTGACTCTTCCATTTTCCTTTTTCCACCGCCGCAGACCCTGTTTGGTAATCTCATATTCCTTTGTCAGATGGTACACCGTCATACGACTTTTCTCAATCCCCAGTGTCTCTGCCATCGCTACCGGTATGTACATATCCCGCTTGAGATCTACTTCCTCTTCCTGATGAATTTTCACAATGTCAACCCGTTCGATATCCAGGAGATCCTCATATCTTCCCAGGGATAAATACCTGCCCGGATATAGAAGAGATTGATATACATGTGCAAAATCTTCCTCTGCCGGAATAATATGAATCACCATGTGATTATCACAGACCAGTTCTACATTCGCGATCCCCTTAAACACACCATATTTTCCATCCACACACAGCTGATGTCTTCCCTCTTCATACTTCATACCAGAAGAAAAGGAATATCTGGTATACAGTTCCGACACCATTCCGCTGTTTGTTCCCTGAATACACAGTTTCATCGGATGAAATTCCTGGTATCCGCAGGCCGCATGGATCATTCCAAGCACCGTAGAATACGGAGGAAGCGGGAATGTCTCTTTTATGATAAAGCTGCTCGGTTTTCGATAATTTACCAGGTTCTGAAAACACTGAACTCTAATTGCTTTCTCCATAATACTGTTCCACTTCCTCTTTTAAATGTCTGAATGCTGCACCTACGGATTCTCCGGATAATTTTCCCCGGATCTCATTTTCATTGTCAAAAGTTCCTGTTACGACACCGGTAAATGTGTGGGTACGAATCGCGTCATCCTCTAACAGTTCTGCCAGAGTTTCTACATTGATCTGATCATTTTCTATCCGGATCCTGTTTTCAAAGAATGGATTTCTCCGTTCATATCTGCCACCGATCACAAACAACGGACTCAGATTTTCCCTTCTGCCTTTGATATCCCGATACAAATACTGCACGGTATCCAGAAGTGTTTTCACACGATTTGCTTTTTCTTCTCCTGTGATCTGCACTTCTCCGTCAATCCCTACCCGGTCCAGATCGACCGTTATGGTATAAGTATAAAATGACCGCTGAATTTCGCTCTGTGCAATTCCATTCTCCAGCTTTCCTCTTGCTGCCAGTCCCATGTTAGTTAAGAACTCCAGATTACCCAAAAACGGCTCCAGTGCAATAGCATTACTCAGTCTCACTACAGCGCTTCTTGTAGACGCTCCGCCTTTCTGATCGCCATCCTTTGCCGCTGTCTTCATATAGCCGAACAGATCGATTTCCGGATATTCCGCAATCGTTGCAGACGGTGCAAACTGAACCACACCGCTTTTTCCGTCCACCGGAGTCTGATCCCAGTTTGCCTGCCGGACAATGTTATAACGCATCGCCTGCCTGGAAATATACGAATACTGCTCGTGGTTTCCTCTTGACATTTTCTTTAATGTAGAAATATTTCCGATTCCCTCTCCGTAATTGGCACTTTCCGCAAGAAAAACCATAGTTACTGTCAATCCTTCTCTTCTCATTGTTCTACCTCTTTCTTTCCTTCATAACATCCAATCAGTCCTAAAACAAATGCGTATCCATACTCCGAAAATTTTTCTTTGTCCTGTAACATCCGAATCATTCCATTCGGTATCAGGAGTTTTTCCGATCCATAGGAACTGTACAGTCTCGCAACGATATCCATAAATTTCTCTGTATTTTTTACCGACAGCGCATTAAGCAGCTGATACTCGATACCACGCAGACTATCTCCGGTCGTGTCTTTTTTTGCGGTCATGATCGCTTTTCGTAATTCCGAACCGCTCTTTTTCATACTGATGCAATACATAAGAACCTCCTTCTCTTCTTCTTTTTTGTAACTGATCTCTGTTCCCTTCTGAATCTCATATACCCAATGTATATGAAAGTTTGATGCAGCATTCCCTGCAATGGCTTCTCTCAGCAGGGAATCTAACAAAATATACTGATTCTGATGGCCCAACAGGTTCATAACAGCCTGTTCATGCACATTTACAAAATCATTTCTGATCTTTGTGAACGGATACTGACCAAGATTTTTCAATGCTTTTTCTACATCTTCCCTTTTCAGGATATTCAGTATATCCTTGTTGATAATAGAAAGTTTATATCTGTCCTTATCCCCGGTTCCACGCAGGATCACCTGAATATTGGAAAGTTCCTGTCTTTTCTCATTCAATATGATATTCAGAGTTTCCGCAAACCACTGGGAATATCTCTGATTCTCTTCTTTTTCTCCTTCCAGACTGCTTTTCCTGTTTTTGGAATTTGCTGCCAGCAGAGTGAACATATCACTGTTATTATTGACAAACACAAATTTATTGGCAAACAGTCGGAACCCAAGCGGACTTGCTGCATACAGAAACGTACAGACCGGACACAGGAACGCATCCACATTACAATTCCAGAACGCAGACCGTTTTCTTGTAAAATCGTCCCCGACTTCCTTCATAAATGCGATGGATACTTTCTCTTTTGTGGTTACAGGTTCTCCACAGTCAATACACAGATCCTTTGCTTTTGTATGATCTGTCATAAAGTATTTTCGGAATGGTTCTGAAAAATCTTTTTCAAACTGTTCCCTCATATCTTTTTTTGCATTCGAGCGAAGCAGAAAACTTTTTCCATCCCAGAAACGATTGATATAGTTGTAGACTACACTTTTCATAATAAACGTCTCTTTGCATTTCTCCTGCTCCAGAAACACCTGTAATTTCGAAAGCCTTTCCAGTAATTCTTCCGCTGTCATTTTATCAATCAGTTTTTCTTTTTTCAGTGTTATATAAACTTCCGGATGTTCGATCTGATCTTTGATATTTTCAAAGCCGGCCTGGTAACTGTTCGAGAGCAGTTTGTCATTGATAAATTTCAAATCATCCTTTTCGTTCTTTCCCGGATTCCATTTTTCATTCTGAATTTTCCCGATACAGCACTTGATTTTCTCCATTACGCCCTGGTAAACAGTAAACCTTCCAAAATTTTGCACACATGCCTGGAAATACAGACTGGTCCAGTCCGCATTTTGAATAAATTCGCAGTTCAGCCACATCTCCTGACCGTCTTCCGATATGCCAAAGTCAACACCTTCCTGCGCCTTTGCGCAATCCAGTATATATTTCATCCCGACGATTCCGGCGTTTTTCAGAAAATCACCTGGCGTAATTGCATATTTTTCCATAAAATATCACCTCTCTCTACCAGACGATTTCCCATTTCCCATGGCCTTCCGATCTGCGGCTTCCAAGTCCTGCAGAGTACAGGAAATCTAAAAGCCGGGGCGTTCCCTGTAGTTTGTATATCCCAATACTGGCATTTGTTGGTCTTCCCCATACTTTCGCAACAATCTTTTTTCCTTTCACCGGAACAATCGAAAAACAATCCACATCTTCGTCCCATCCGATCTTGTTCAAGAAGAACTTCAGATTGTCTTTTAATGTATCCGAAAGCTCAGGATCCTCACAGGTATAATAGATATCCGTATTATTTTCCGGATCATGTTTTCTTGCCAGTAAGGAACTCTGCATTTTTATGATAAGCTCCGATTCTTTAATCTCCGGAATCTTTTTTGCTTTCACTTCACGCAGTTTCATCGAGTTTCCTCCCATGGGATACTCTATATTCCGCATGAACTGAAATGCATTAAAGAATTCAAATAGTTCTCCCATGTCCGCATCGGAAAATGTTACCATAAACCGATTTTCTTTCAGATAAATCTTGTCTGCTGCGAATCGTGCTCCCGGCAGATAGCATGACCAGCAATATGTTTTCATGACGGATTGCTTTTTTGTATAAAGTTTTTCGAAAAGTTCCGGAGAATATTTTTCTACAGATGCCTTTAAAAAACTTAGTAACAAACGATCCACCTCTGCCGGGATTTCCGGTTCTTCTAACAGAAACTCTAATTTTAGCTCTATCATATCAATCCCTCCTTCTGATCCCACTATAACATTTTTTAAAAACTGTTTCAATGGATTAATTTAATTTTGCATTTATTTTTCTCATTTACTTTTCGCCTGTATTTCATTATAATATTTTACGTACATTTTGGAATGTAAATTTGAAGCAGTTTTTAACACCTGCAAAATACCTTTAATAGTCCCATATTGGAATATTTTTTTCATTGCTTTCCCAATACATCTCAAAAAGCAATACATAAAAAGTGCGTAAGCCCCGGATTGTTCTCACCAAGCTTACGCACTTTTTATATCATCTATAATCAATAGTATATCATTTTCCTTCATCCATCGCTTTGCACTCACGCTCGCGGGCTTCCCATGGCTCATATGGTTGTTTCAGTTCTGCGATCAGATCCCGGCCGTGTTTCTTCAGATAAGAGATACGGATCAGAATATAGATCACAAACAGTACAATTGCACCCAGGATCATCAGCCATACGGTCATTCCCAGCGTACTGATCATCGCATATGCCAGATAGGCTGCGACTACAAACGCAAAGGCTGACAGTGCATATACCAGACCGATGGCCATCTTGAAGGTAGAATGATTGCAGGCATGCGGATATTTCTTTTTCAGGAAGAACGGTACCAGACAAAGAGCGATATCCGACAGTGCATTGACGAAAGAAAATACAGTCATTAACACTCCAAAACTGGATCCGGTCGCCACACAGCAGATAGAAAAGAGCATAACGAAGCAAAGAATCACAGGTGATACTCCATTCTTATTTTTCTTTCCGACAAAAGCCGGAAACAGATCATTGTCTGCCGCCGCCTGAATCTGGGCGCAGGTTAACATAATAACCGGAACCATTGAAGTCAGAACACCGAACAGCGGACCTCCTACGATAAAAAATGTCAGAAGACCGGAAGGCAGGAATATTTTTCCCACCTCTGAAAGTGTGGTCAGTTCTCCTGCCGGCATGCAGCCGATGGTAACAATACCCATACCGATATAGATAAATGCAACAATCGTCGGTGAGAGAAGCAGTGCCAGCGGAATATTCCGGTTCGGATTCTTCACATCATCCGCGATCTGGGAAACCGCACTTCCGCCGGACAGCGAAGAAGCCAGAACGCCGACTGCTGCAGCAAAGCTTGTCAGTTTCACACCCGGACTGAAGATTTCTCCCAGTGTCAGTCTCGAGGTATCGATGCTTGGCATGCCGACAAAAACATAACAGCCCATAGCCACCATCAGTACTACTACCATGATATTATTGACAAACGCAAAGGTATGATTGCCCTGCCATGCGATTCCCGTATAGATCAGCAGAATCACAATGCTGATCAGCGTTTTATATCCTTCCAGCGCCGGGAACAGCGCCACAAAATAATCACCAAACAATACCGCAAACACAGAGATCAGTACCGGCTGTAGCAGATTCTGTGCCGCCATAAACACTCCAACCGCCGGATGGATCAGTTTTGTCGGTGCGATAAAAAAGCTTCCCGATGCCGGTGTTACCGATGACAGATAAACATTTGGAATCGTCTTGGCTAAAGTGTATACAATCGTCGCCAGCAGTGCCAGTACAATTCCGGTTCCAATATCATTGATCACTGTGGGCAGTGAACCGAAAATTCCGGAACCGATGATCGCACCGATTCCCGTTCCGATACAGCCCAGAAGACCGATCTTCTTTTTTGTATTCGTTTCCACGTTTTTCCTCCTGGTTCTGCCCGGAATCTGATCCTCTGTTGGATTCCTGCCAGCATTCCGGGCCGTTCTTTTGATCTTTCTCTTTTAAAATTCTGTTTCAAAGCGCAAGGTTAATCCATCGGATCATCGATTGATCTGCATGGCTCATTTTGCAAAGAACATTTTCAATCCCCTTCTAATTTTCTGGCTCCGGCTTTACCGGAACAAATTTTGCACGGTTCATGACCGGATGCTGCAGACGGAGTGCGCCTTTTTTCGGACATACCATCACGCAGGCTCCACAGTAATAACATTCTCCCGGGAACATCACGATCGGAGGTTTCCCTTTTTCCGGATTCGGCAGAATAATATCGCACTGGCAGATCTCTGCACAGGCGTTGCAGCCGATACATTTTTCTTCATCGTAGATCAGTGGTGTGGCACTGCACGGAATCACTTCAACTTTCATCTTACTCATCTTGCCTCACCTCCGATATAGTCCTGATTTCTCTTCTCATACTCTGTTTTCAGATCACCGAAATAATCCCCCGGAACGGTTCCCCGTACCGGAACGCCATTTTCCTGGCGGATCGTGATGAAGCAGTGGTCTTCTTTCGGATCCATCTGCGGATAATCGCTTCGATAGAAACACAGCTGTTTGGAACTGGATTTTCGCATCAGACAGGCCTGAAGGATCATCTCGGAAACATCCAGAATGTCCAGCACCTCATGGGTACGCATCAGTTCATGCGGGTTGTTACAGTACAGCTGCGGAACGATCTCTTCTCTGTAAGACTTCAGCAGATCGATTCCCTGGATTAGAAGATCATCATTCTTCACGCCACCGCAATAATTCTGCATCGCCTTGGAGATCGCCATATTCAGTTCTTTCCAGGTGACGCCTTCTGTACGGTTCATCGGTGCATACAGACGTTCTCTCTCCACATCCACTTCTGCCTGGTCGATCTCAGCCAGTTCTTCGATCGTATCACTGTAATCTGCCGCTTTTCTTCCCGCATAGTATCCTGTGGAACATGCAAATCCGGCACAGTCGGATGCAAACAGCTGATCGCCGGCCGCATAGATACCGTCAATATTAGTCTTCAGATCCCAGTCATGCATGATTCCGCCCGGAGCACCGAACAGCTGTCTTTCCTGATCCAGGAAAGCCGCTGATTGCCAGCCATTGCCATAGCTTTGCAGCATATGTTTCTCCGGATCAAATCCACGTTCTGTATAATATTGAAGGATCGGAATCTTGGTCTTTCCTTCCTCTCCGACCATCATGCCCCAGATGACTTTCCGCTCCATCTCCGGCATTCTGCTCAGATCCGCATAAAACGGCAGTTTATATCCCCTCTTGATCAGTTCGTCAAAAGGCATCGTCTCCGGTCCGCGGTACTCGTACTTCGGTTCATCGATCACGCCGCCTTTTAAGAAAAACTTCTGACCCTTTACCGGATAATAACGCTCAGATACAGTCTTCAGCACATTGCCGTCACGATCCAGATACGGAATTTCCACGCCTCTGGCATCCACCATCGTCGCTGCATACCAGGTATTATGATTGTTTCCGGTTCCGTAAGGAGGGAAGCTTCGTCCGGCTGCGGAGAATTCACCTTTCACCGATTTTTCCATCATGGTAAATTCCATGCCGGCTCTCCATCCCATGGCATGACCGCTTCCGATGGACTGCATCGGCCGGAATTCGCAAAGTCCGGTAAGATCCGGATTAAATAACCACACGCGGGCCGGTCTGGACATCGTCAGCAAAGTAGCTTTTGCCCGGAATACCAACAGTTTTCCGGTGTGTACGTTCATACCGATGGCACCGATGCCCCGTTTCTTTCCATTTTCTATGGTTGTAAGAAGTGCGGTTGCTTCTGTTCTGTCATAAATCGTGACACCGAGACGTTTCAGTTCTTCATAAAGCGCCGGTTTGAACGTAGAACCCCAGACACGTAACGTAAAACGGTTCTTATAATCATAAGCAAACATCAGCTTCGTCTCATCATCCCGGAATTCCGCACCCTTAAACTCATCTTCCGTATCACGGATCTTGCCACCGAAACTTTCCAGATCCAGCATACGGTCATACCCTTCTCTGCACTCAATATAATGTGCGATACCGTTGCTGTAATGATCCTGCTCATCCACATAAGCATTGGCAATTTCTTCCGGTGTCACCTGAGAACACGGATTGGTACAGGCTGACTCCCAGTGGTCAAATCCTGTTCCTGCCGCTCCGCTTCTCTTTGTTGCCCCTTTCTCTACCAGTACTACTTTTTTCCCTTTTCTTGCTGCCGCGATCGCCGCAAAACATCCTGCAAGTCCTCCACCTAAAACCAGAATATCGGAATCTACTGTTTCCGTCTGTCCGAACTGATCCGGATAAGGCCAGTTATATTCTGCCATCTTCTATCGTCCTTCCTTTCATCCCTTCTTTGCTGACTCTGTGATACCTGTATCATCATCTTTCGTATCTTCTGATCAACCATTCATCTTTATCTTATTTTGCATTTTGCAAAATGTCATATGTTAAATCAGACTATAACACTTCAACGCGTTAATGTCAACGAGAGAAACGTATTTTTAAGGCAAAAGCCACAAAAGAATAACATTTCTCATATAGATTTCTGTTATTTACAACAACTCTACATGATTTAGGACTCGATACTCAGAACAGAACAAGCAAATAGCTGCAACATATTCGTGCATAAAAATCCGGAATACAGCTAGATCTTGTTTGAATACAGACTCTTGATTGACCGTTATGTACTATGTTAAAATATTTCACATAATATCTACGTGCGAGCTTCCGGGAAGATCCGGCTGCTATCATAGACACAGGAATAACAGGAGATTTTTATTGATGGGATTAAATAAATCAACTTTATCAGAACAGATTTATCAGATTTTGAGAAATGATATTTTGACACAAAAGATACCATGTGGAGAAAAGCTCACCCTGAAGGTTCTCCAGGAACGCTTTCAGGTAAGTTCTACCCCGATCCGGGAAGCTCTGACCCGGCTGACTCAGGATCAGCTGGTTTCTTATTATTCTAATGTAGGCGTCCGGGTGATCAGCTTTACTGCCGATGATCTCCGGGAAATCTATACTTTTATGGGAGACCTTGACGGACTGGCGATCCGTTATGCTTCTGCCTCTCCGGATCAGGAAAAATTACAGGCAGAGGTCACAGAGATTCTGGAAAAGGAATGTGCTGCTGCCAAAGCCGCTGATGTGCAAACCTGGAACCGGTATTCCGACGAATTCCATCTCGTTTTTTACCGCTACTGCAACAACTCCAGACTTGCAGAGTCCGCCGAACGGCTGCGAAGCGGGATTTCTATTTTTTCCAACCAGTACTGCCGGGAAACCGTGATCCAGACTCGGATCGATGAGGAACATCTGGCTATTTTTCAGGCTTACAAAGATGGCGATATTGAAAAAGCCGTCCAGATGATGAAAACACATCTGAACGACTCCCTGAATTATGCCCTCCGGTTTTTACCGGAAACTTTTTAATATCCTATTTTTTTCTTTTTCAAACCCATACATCCATTTTCCCCGCAAAAACAGATACAGGAAAATGCCGGAACTGATGCTCCAGGTCAGCGGGTATGCCCAGAATACCACACGGATATCCGGAATAAAATGAACACCGACGGTAATATAACTTACCCTGGATAGCTTAAAGAACTGTTTTATTTACCAGCCGTTCACTATTGCAGTAGTGGGCGGCTATTTTTTTCTCCCAAAGATTGTATAGCACAATCCTATGAGAGTGACAATGAAGATACCTATCTGGATCAGATCCGAATATGTAACATACATTGGCATCCCCTCCGTCTCATATCTTCCCCGTCTGGAAATGATCACCGGATTAAACATCACCACATCGATCAAGCCCATGTTCACGATAATAATATTTTTCTTCACACCGATCATATTTGCCGCTATGCCCACACAGGCCTCCCGATTCGCCTGCAAGGTATCCAGCAGATCTCTTCCAACCGAAAGATCCGCCTGCGTTGCCGGCTCCGAGGGCTGTCCTAAAAAGAAAATATCTCTTACAATTTATTTTACCATTTTGCTACTCCTCAAACTCTTTCTCATGTTTCTTGAAAAACTCATAAAAATACCGCACATTTTCCAGTTCGCACCATTCACAACATCGGTAATCGTCTGTGTCTATATTATAAATCTTTGCATCCAGCGTTCCAAGCATAAACGGTGAATGTGTGGCAATAACAAACTGGCAGGAGAGGAATCTCGCCATTTTATTAATTTCTTCTGCCAGCAATACCTGATTCGCAGGCGACAATGACACCTCCGGTTCGTCCAATAGATACAAAGCATCCGGCAACAGGTAGTCTTCAAAGAATTGCATTGCTGTTTCTCCATTCGAATATTTTTCCTGCGCAAATGTAATATATTCCAGCTGACGTCTTCCCTCCCGTGTCTGAAAATACTCTTCTGCCTCTTCACGGGAATGTCCGTTTTTCATATAATCATATTCCATTCCATCCGCCAGAATCTGCTTCTGCTGAATTTTCTTGATCTCATATAAGATGTCTTCGCTTTTGATAAATCTGCTGTTTTCAGGAATCTTTCTGATGGTATTGCCAAACTCATCCTCTCCGTAGCTAAAACAACATTCTGCCGAAAATTTACCACAATAATCTACAATTCCGAAAGAATTACTGGTAGCATATTCTCTGCCCTTTACCATGAGCTTGTTTGCCATGATATTTAATATCGTCGATTTCCCCGATCCATTATTGCCGTACAGCACCGTGATCGGAGAAAATACAAAAGGCTCTATGTCTTTTCCTCGAAACACATGATAAGGATATATGTTAGGATTTTTTACTTGTTCATTACTTAACCTGAAACTGCTTAAATATATCACTAAAAACTCCTTCCACACATGGTTTTATATTTTTCAATGCTCATGCCTGTCAATCTGGATGCTAAACATGTTTCATACTATTTTATCATAAAGTAACACATATGAACCGCATAATTTTGCCGTTCTCCCGATTATGTGATTAAGCCGAACATATACCGAGGAAAATACAGAGTTTTTTCATTCTCTCTTTCTACTGATTATTGTTTGTTTTTCATGATTCCAGTATAATAAAATACATACAAAAAATACGTATACAACATGCAGACTTACAAGATCCAAAGGCAGCGAGCCACCAAACCTGTAAGTTCAGTGGCTCGCTGCCTGTTGCCTTTCTACATATGCTGTAATTGATTTATTATGTATTCTGTTCTCCGGATCGCCTCATCCACCTGGCGTCTTGCCGTATTGATCCGTTCCTGTACCATCCAGTCCACTACGAACCCATCAAAAAAATAATTCGCAAAAGAAAGAAAGTCACCGGTATCCATATGCAGATCACATGCCAGATTAACATCATTCAATTCCTTACTGAAATTGCGAAGATCGTATTTTGCCTGCTCCATGTTCTGCTTTGCCTGATCCATCTTGGAATGTTTCAGCATCGTAGTAAAAAATCCACCACCAAACATATCAACCAGTCCCCAGTTCTTTGCACTGTTCAGGTTCTCTCTGGCTGTTCGCAGACTGTTCAAAGCTCTGTTTCCTGCTGTTGAAGATAAAACATTGCCTTCTGCGTTTTGAGCATACGATAGTAATACTGAGATTAAATATTCCGTTGTAAAGTTCTAACACTCCAGGTCTGCTCTGCCGCTTCCTTTTCATACCAGTCACGGGCTTCTTTATCTTTAACTTGTAGTAACACTGCATAATGCGACCATGATAATAAACTCACAGATTTTCCAGACGCTGTCTGGAAAATTTCTGGATAATTGCTTTTTTGAAACTGCCCCCAAAGCTCTGCCATATGTAAATCATTAGATACCAAATATAATATAGTTTCTATATCCCCCTTACTAAAAATAGACTTTCTCTTTTCACATGTAGCAGAGAATGCTGTACATAAAACCTGCTTCTCTATCTGTTCTCCATAGGAATTCATAATCACTAGAGCGTGTTTGAAAAAGGCTTTCTGCAAGATGTGCGTCACAGTTTGTGGGAGATTTTGCCTGAATGAGGGCGGCGTAGCGGGCTACGTCAACCGAATGAAGGTAAAATATGCCGCAAAGTGGGGCGTGCAGATTGCAGGAATGATTTTTCAAACACTCTCTAAGTTCAGTCAAGTTGTGCATTGTTAATGTGCTCAGTAATTGGTACTATTCTCGTAACCATCTACAGATATCAACCACTTGCACTCCTTTGTAATCATATGTTTCATGATGTGTTCTTGCAATTATCATCTTAGGATATGCATCTCTTATTGCAAGCAAAGGCGAATATTCTCTTTCAAATGTTTTTTCATCTGAAATATTGTCGCTTACCTGAATATATATTTGAGCCTCACGTTTCTTAGCTACAAAATCCACTTCCTTTTTATAGAGTTTTCCCACATATACCTCATATCCTCTTCTACGCAACTCCAGATAAACAATATTTTCGTAAACTCTTCCAAAGTCCATGTTTCGTGTACCATTGACTGCATAACGAAATGATGTATCACAAAGATAATATTTACTATTATTTGCCAGATATTTTTTCCCTTTTAAATCATACCGTTTTGCCTCATAGAACAGAAAGGCATTTTCCAAATAACCAATGTATTTTGACACCGTCTTTCTGGTTATCTCACTCTGGTCATTTTTTAAAGTTTTGCTGATATTATTAGGCGAAAGTAAATTACCGATGTTATCCATCATGAATTCATATATGTTGGTGAACTTCGATTTATTTCTTATCTTATACTTTTCAACCAAATCTCTGATAAGAATGGTTGAATATACATCCCTAACGTAATCATACTGTCTGTCCTCAGTCTTATACACATAAGCGCCAGGCATACCACCAGTTCGGACATACTGATCAAAAGCTTCATCATATCTATCTGTAATTCCATAATAAGTTAGATATTCCACGAAAGAAAATGGATATACTTTTATTTCCATCGTTCTTCCGGTAAAAAGTGTTGCTAAATCCGAGCTCAATAAAAATGCGTTTGAACCGGTAATATAAATATCATAAATTCCTTTTGTATAAATACTATTAATTGCAAGCTCAAACTGCAGACACAGCTGAACCTCATCAATTAGTAAAACATTAGCCATTCCCTCTCTGTACTGATCCAGGATATACTTATGCAACGCATGGTATTCCAACAAATGATCAAACTCTAACTCCTGAAGGTTTATCATAACAATATTTATCGGTTCCTCTAATGACTGCAGGTAAGAGACAAACTCTTGCAGTAATACCGATTTACCACTTCGTCTGATACCCGTAATTACTTTTATATCCGGTGTCCCATACAATTCAATCAGTTCGTTTAAATACTCTTTTCTTACGATAAGCTGCATGCTACTATCTCCTATTCCCACTTTTTTAAAATTATTCATTTTTTGGTATTAATTTTGATTTCCTAGACATTTCCCACACTTTTTAATGGAAAAAGGGGCTGTAAAAAAACTTCCCTTTTCATCTATACAGTCTGTTACTTAAATTTCGATTGAGATTTCACCTGTTCTAAGAGATTTAATAGCTGTTATATTTTCTGGTAAAATTGTCATGATTTCCGGTAGATTTTTCCTATCTGGTAACCAATCCCGCCGATCAGCCACCCGGTTATTACGAATCGAAAGAGCCGTCGAGATGATGAAATCTCATCTCGACGGCTCTCTTGCATATGCGCTTTCCTTTTTACCGGAAACGTAACCCGATCCCCTTGCCCGAAAACACGGAATACTCATCTCGTTACTATTTGTTCAAAAAATGCTCTCTGTTCGGATACTCCTGGCGATATGCCCGGAGAGCGGCTTCCCGGAGCAGGGTGAATTCTTTTTCCATACGAAGCAGGCGGGGCGCCCTGAAAGCGATCGCGCTGATCTGTTCGGCGATCTTTTTCGCGATTCCTTCTTCGGATAATTGTCCCATGCCGAATACCAGAGAGGTGAATCCTCTGCCTCCCCTGCTGACCTGAATAAACTTCAGGAATACATTGTACAGTTCATCCTCAAGAATTTTCTGATATCCTTCCTCTGACTGCATGGCTTCCGCCAGGCACAACGCGGAGAGAATCCTGGCTCCCATCTTCCTTCTGTCACCACCGGGATCCAGAGAGGTTCCTTCCGCCAGATATTTCAGTTCCATCAGACATCTGACAAACTCATCCTTCTGGAGCCTGCGCTGTCCGTATCGGGCTGTCCAGAGCCGGGTTCTGTATTCTTCTTCCCAGGCTTCCTCCTCTCCGATATGTTCCTTTAAAATCTGCTGCCGTTTCGCCGGATCTGTTTCCTGATAAAATTCTTTGGTCCATGTATGTTCCATCTGTTTTTTCCTCATTCTGTGAAGTGGATATGCATCATCCACTTTTTCTTTCTGTCTGTACATGCAGTCTTCCCGCTTACATTTCTGAGTGGGCAATTGCTTCTTCTGCACTCAGATATTCATCTATATTGCTGCTGTCTACCTTCTGATATTCTGAAAAATAATACCGGCCTTCTTTCAGGTTTTCCTGTTCAAAATCCTCTCCCTCGAACAGTTTCACCGCCATTTTTGCCATTTCCTTTGCCTGATCTACTCTGTCATTGAGGATGCTGCCCTGCATCTCTCCTGCCTTTACGGCTTTCAGTGCATCTTCCAGACCATCGATTCCGAAGATCACCGGCCAGTCTTCACGGGCATAACCTACTGTCCGATAGGCTTCCACAGCCCCCAGTGCCATCTCATCGTTGTTAGATATGACGAGTTCGATCTCTTTTCCGTACTGGCTGATCAGACGGTTCATACGGTTCTCCGCCTGTCCACGGTTCCAGTCCGCTAACTGATAACTTAGCTTTTCCAGTATAACATCATTCTTCATCAATGTCTTTACGGAATACTCTGTTCTGCTGATGGCATCCTGATGACCTGCTTCTCCTTCCAGAAGCACGTATTGAATCTTTCCGTCCTCGTTTTTATCTACTTCCGGATGGCTGTTGATGTATTCTGCTGCGATCTCCCCCTGCATAATCCCGGACTGTTCTGCATCGCAGCCCACATAATACAGCTTTTCCCACTGCATCAGGTCTTCCCTCACCGGTTCCCGGTTAAAGAAGATCACCGGAATATCTTCGTTTCTTGCCATCCTGACGATCCTGGACGGAGCTGTCCGATCCACAAGATTGATACAGAGCACATCACAGCCTGCATCGATCATCTCTTCTACCTTTTCATTCTGTTCCTGTTGATCGTCATTTCCACTTTTTGTTGATACGATAATCCGTCGCTGCTTGTTTTCCATGGCTTTCAGCTGTACCTTCAGCTCCTCGGTCAGTCCATTGATAAAGGGATCATCCTGACTGTAGGTTATCACTCCGACCCGCAGAGTTTTCTCTGTCTGTTCTGACTTTCCGGAACACCCGGACAGCACGAGCACCGCACTCCCTGTAACAGTAGCTAATACTACTGCCAGCCTTCTTTTCTTTTTATTCATAGGAATATAAAAACCTTTCTAAATCATCATCCATAGAGAAATCTTTCTTACTGAATATCTGGTATTCTGTTGTGTAACCTTTCATTTTATAAAACTTATGTTCTATCTTTCCGGCTATTTCTTTCACACTTTTATAGCCGATCTCATATCCGTCCGGCACAACAAGGCCCTGGATGTTTCCTTTATCCAAAAGCGCGACTGTCTTCAGACTGTAACCTACTCCATAGAGTTCCGCACCCTTGTATTTCCCATGTTCTGCCTGTTCTCCGAACTCTTCCAGTACCCCGGGATCCAGTATGACAAGGGCATCCGCCTTTGTTTCCTCCTTCATCCGCTCCGTAATGTTCTGCTCTTTTCTCCGGTAAATACACCAACTGATCTCACTTCCGCTGCCTTCCAGTGCCTCAGTCAATCCGCTGATCTCCGCCTGTACAGCCTCGGACATTTTCCAGTCGGCTATGATTCCGATCTTCTGCTTTTTTGTTTTCAGCTGTTCTCCCAGCCGTCTTCCGATTTCCCGATAATCCGGCTGGATCGTGGGACTTGCAGTTTCTCCTTCTTTTACCGCCAGACTGTCTGCGATCAGTAAATAGGGTTTATTTCCACATTCTTTTTTCAGCATATTTTCGGTCTCATGACCGGGTGCGGGATATATAATAAAGCCATCGATGTCGTTGTCCTTCTGTTCTCTGATAAATTCCCTTTCCACCTCCGGTCCGTCGATCTCTTCCGTGTTACAGATGATCATATGGACGTTGTTCTCTGCTGCAGACTGTTTCATACCATTGATCAGGGCATCCCAGCGTTTGTCACCGGATTCCGGAAGAATCACGGCGATCCTGGTCTCTGCTACGTTCTGATCAAAAATCTTCCATACAAAGAATACTGCCAGCATCAGCAAAAGAAACTCAATCATAAGAAATTTTATTCTATTCTTTTTCATCTGCCTGTCTCCTCTGTATATATTTTTGTAATTCCAGTGTTTCTGCATTTTCCGGCGTGTATGGGATTGCAGGGATACGAATCGTGACTTTTGTTCCTTCGTCCGGTTCGCTTTCTATGAAAAGTCCATATTCTTCCCCAAACATCAACCGGATTCTGGAATGTACATTGATCACACCCACACCGGAGCCATGCTTCGGAACCTTGCTGCTATCCGTCAGAATATTTTCCAGAACTTCTTCCCGCATGCCCATGCCATTGTCTTCGATAGTGATCAGGATGTCCTCGTCCCTCTTTTCTCCGGTGACAATGATCATACCGTCATCATCCTCATCCATGTTGCCGACACCATAATAAATGGCATTCTCCAGGATGGGCTGAATCACCAACTTAACGATGCAGTAATTTTCGATCTCTTTATCAATCCGGAATTCTGTTTTGAACCGCTCTTTATACCTGGCCAGCTGAATATTCATATAGCTTCTGCTATGCTGCAGTTCATCCTTGATGGGAATGATGGTCTTGCCCCGGGACAGGCTGACACGAAGTAATTTGGCCAGTTCAGAGATCATGCGAACCGCTGCTTCATTTTCCTGGGCCTCCACCATCCATGTGATGGACTCCAGTGTATTGTACAGAAAATGTGGATTGATCTGGCTTTGCAGAGCGTCCAGTTCGCTTTTTCTTCGTTCATTTTGCTGTTGGATGATCTCATCCATCAGTTCTTCGATCTGCTCATAAGACTTCTGTACCGAATGTCCCAGATGGCGGATCTCGGATGAGCCGCCGATATAGATATCCGGCTTTCCTCCTGCCTCATAGGTCTTGACAGAAGCATCCAGCTCCCGGATAGGCTTGGATATCTTTCGGGACACCAGCTGGTTTCCCTCCAAGAGCATGACCAGAAGTACCAAAATGGTGGCAAATACATAGTAGCGAAAGTTCTTATAGTTTGCCGCCTGCACACTCTCCGGCACAACACCGATCATCTTCCATCCTGTATAGGCTATGCTTCCAACGATCACGGTCTCATTCTGACCGTTAGAACGGATCTCATAGGTTCCGTCCTCGTATTTTTCCGCTTTCAGGCTATTTTCTTCAAATAATCCGCGGTTTAATTCCGTTCCCCTTGGATGATAGATCATCTCTCCGTCCTGACTGATCAGATAATAGTAGATTCCGCCGGAGCAATCATTGATCTGTTTCATTACGTCCCTGATCACAGAATATTTCATATCCAGCAAAAGGATACCGGTTTCCGGTATCTCTCCCTTGTTAACATCTACATACCTGCTCAGGGAAACTACCCATTGATACCGATAGGATCCATCCTCAAACAGTTCCTGGATATGCGGTGTGGAAAAGTGTATATTTTCAATGACATCTTCCGCATTTTTAAACCATTCCTGCGTCTGTACCCTTACATTTTTCTTTTCTGCTGCCACCGGCTCCGATGCGATCAGATTTCCTTTTTGATCATACAGCGCCACACTCTGAATCTTATCAGAGTTGGTCTCATAGAGCAGACTGAACTGCTCCGAAAATTCCCGGCTGGATATATCAAACTGCTGGACTACGTTATAGTTTGCCCCATTGAGGATCTGGCGGATATCCAGCAGGTCTGCATTTAACCGGTCCACGGTAGCCTCCACAGTAGCTTCCGTATTGTCCACTGCTGTTTTTTCCAATGCCAGCTTGAATCGATGGTAGAGCAGCAATCCCATTACAATGATCGTAACCAGTGAAATCGCCATAAGGACAGACAGAATGATCGACTGTATGTTAAATACGATATTTTTCCGGGAATCCAACCCTCTTTTCCTATATTTCATACATGTTCCTCTTCATCTATTCCCTTGTCTCTATATATTTCGTACCTTTTTTATGTCTTCACTCTTTCTGCTTTTCGCTTTGTTGTTTCCCGGAAGCTCTGTATTTGGAAGGAGAAACACCGAACTTCTTTTTGAATACATAACTGAAATAGTTGGCATCCTGATATCCCACTTTTTCTGCGATCTTATAGCTTTTTTCATCGGTGTTCAGCACCATTTCTTCTGCCCTGTCCATTCGGTAATCGGTAAGATAGGAGACGAAGGACTGACCGGTTTCCTTTTTAAAAATGGACGAAAAGTAAGAATTGGACACACCAAGATCTGCGCACACATCATCCAGAGAAAGCGCCGATTCCATATATCTGTCTTTTACGATGTTCTGCGCATCGGTGATGATCCGTCTTGAGGTACTGTATCGGGTGCTTCTCAGTTTTTCACTGATAGCCATAGACATATTGATGATCCAGTTTCTCATAGAACTTTCATCCAACTGAGTCACTCTTTCATAAAGGTTCTGTACATTTCCGGAAATTTCATTGAGATCCATGGAATTATTGGCACAGAATTTGAAAAATCCGCTGACAATCTCCATGGTAGCCAGATTGTACTGGCTGATGGTGGCTGCATTCTTATGGAGCTTTTCTGTCTCTTTGATGGCTTCTTTCCGGATCTTCTCCTGATCCCCTATATGGATGGCACGAAACAGCTCCTGCATCCTTGTTTCTTCTAAGGGAACTGCCTTTTTTGACTCTTTGGGAACGATCTCTGCGATATTGATGGATCGTTTCGTTCCGTACAGGACGCGGTAGGATACCGCCTCTCTGGCTCCTTCGTAGGAAATACTGATATCGTGCAGATTGTTGCAGACGGTTCCGATCCCTGCGGTAACCGCCGCCCCCATAATTCTCCATGCCCAGCGGCAGAACCGGTCACACTTGTCCGTCAATTGAGCTATCTCATCTTCTGAATGAAGTTCCATAATCAGAATGGTATTACCCATATAGATGAATTCCTGGCAATTACAGTTCTCCATCAGCCGCTGTTTGATCTCCCGCTCCACGGACATGGATAACAATAAGGAATTCATGCCATCCGGCACATCATTTTCCGATGTGTGAAAAATGATGCAGCAAAACAAAGGTCCCTTCATATCCACCCGATAGTCCAAAAGAAATCGTTCATAATCCTCTTCTCTGACTCTCCCCTCGATCAGGGAAATAAAGAAATTGGACTGCAGCTTTGGTAATACCTCCTGGAAATAGTCTTCCAGTTTTTTTACATTTAACTTTTCTTCCCGTTCCCTGTCCAGTGTGGTTTTCAGCTTCATCAGGCTTTCTGACAGCTCGGTGGCGCTGATGAGTTTCAGCATATATTCCTTGATCTCCAGATGGACGGCCTCTTTCGCATATTCAAATTCGTCAAAGCCGGTGCAAAGCATAATATAGATATTGGGATAGTCCCGGTTCAGTTTTCTTGCCAGCTCCAGTCCATCCATGTAAGGCATTTTAATGTCCGTCAGTACCACATCCGGCTGAAGTTTTTCCACCAGCTCCAAAGCCTTCACGCCGTTGGTGGCGCTTCCCACTACGTCAAATCCCAGATCATTCCAACGGATCTTTTTTTTCATAACATCGATGACCTCTACTTCATCATCGACAAGAATCACTTTATATTGTTCCATCCGTATCCTCCTGTTTTGCGGAGTATATTATTATTCTTTCATTATAGCAGAAGATTGCTCTCTGCTGAATGAATAGTTACAAAAATTTTGTAACTATTCAGAGTCCCATCTCGATTCCGCTTACGCTGCATCTCGATGTTGCTTCTCGCCATATGAAATTCCAGAAAAATAGCTCATTCATATAAACATGATTCGCGATTTTTCTTCCATTTCGCATGGCTCTGAATAGTTACAAAATTTGCCAAAACAGAATAAAAGACCGCCCATGTCATCCAGCGGATGACCGGGCTGTCTTATATTCTGTCTGTTTCAATATATTTTATTATTTTTTCTGTACATATTTCAGACAGTCAAGTGTTACGGCTGCCAGGATGATGATACCTTCAAAGATGAACTGAAGGTTGGTATCAATACCCAGAATCGTCAGGGAGTATGTAAGGGAGGTAAAGATCAATACACCGGTTACTACTCCGGAGATCTTACCGATACCACCGGTAAAGGATACACCACCAACTACACAGGCTGCGATAGCATCCATATCCCATCCCTGTCCATAAGCTGCACTACCGGAACCAACCATACGGTTACATTCCAGCCAGGAACCAAATCCGTACAGGATACCTGCCAGAATAAATGCTCCCATAGTTACTTTAAATACAGAGATACCGGATACTGCTGCTGCTTCCGGGTTTCCACCTACAGCATACAGGTTTTTGCCAAATGTTGTTTTGTTCCAGATAAACCATACAATGATAACTGCTGCAACTGCCCACAGAATGATAGTCGGGAATTTGCCGATCTGCGGAATAAAGGTGTTCGGGATTGCAGAATCAATCGCACCGAAAGATACACCCTTGGTAGCATAAGTTACCAGACCGAAAATAATCAGCATATTAGCCATTGTAGAGATAAACGGATGCATTTTGAATCTTGCCATGAAGAAACCGGCAATCATGGAAAATACAGTTGTAAAGATTACACACATTAACAGTGCGAACAGTGCTTTCGCTGTGGAAGGCATGGTAGAGAAATCAAATACCTGTCCGAATACGGCACCTGTATTGATTCCGTTATGCATGATAATGGTTGCCGTAACCATACCCATACCAACCATACGTCCTACGGAAAGGTCGGTACCTGTTAACAGGATCAGACCGGCAACACCAAGTGCAAGGAACATACGCGGCGATGCCTGCTGTAAGATATTCAGGATGTTGGTAACTGTCAGCAGCTGTGTATTTTTGACGATTGGTGTGATGATACACAGTCCGATAAAGATCAGGATGATTACGATATACAGACCATTTTTGTACAGGAACTGGGATAAATTGAAGGAATATCTGTAATTTTCCAGTTTCTGTTCTCTCTGCTGAAGGAATGTGAACTTGGAGGTTCTCAGCAGATCGATCAGATGGTATTTATGCATGAATGCATCATGTCTTCTGTCTTTGATCTCCTGAATTTTGGATTCGTGAGCCATCTGTGCGTCAAACAGTTTGTTTTTGAACACATATTTCTCAGCCTTGATATCTTCTGCATCTTTCAGAGAAGCAATCTTTTTCTGGTGCTCACTCTTCAGATCTGCTTTGACTTTCTCATATCTGCTGTTTTCTTCTGCTTTTGCAGCTTTGCAGCTGTTGTTTACTACATCGTAGTAATCTTTCTTGTAGTGTTTCGCCAGATAATCCTCAGCTTCTGCAACCAGCTTTTTGATTTCTTCTTTGTTGGCTGTTTCTACTTTTTTTGCACTTTCCAGCTCTTTTTTACTGTTTTCAATAATCTTATCTCTCTGGATTTTGGATAAGTTCTTATTTTCTTTTGCGATAGCGATCTGGTTTTTCAGATCGTTCACTTTATCAGATCCGTCTACGCGTAATGCATCGATTTTTTTCTGGATCTTTTCCACATATTCATCGATCGGTTTCAAAAGTTTTGCTTCTTCTTCAGCCGAAATAATAACGCTGTTTTCTGCCATTTCCAATTTTCCTCCTGTTACAGATATTTAGCACTGAGTCTCAATAATTCTTCCTGGTTTGTTTCTTTTGTGTTTACGATTCCGGCAAGGCGTCCGTTAGACATAACACCAATTCGGTTGGTAATACCAAGAATTTCCGGCATCTCGGAAGAAACAACGATGATTGTTTTTCCCTGTTTCGCCATATTGATGATCAGTTCATAGATTTCATATTTTGCTCCGACGTCGATTCCTCGTGTCGGATCATCCATCATGAATACGCTTGGTGAACGCTCCAGCCATTTACCGAAGATGACTTTCTGCTGATTACCACCGGAAAGATTGGCGATCATATCATCCGGTCCCATACATTTTGTATGCATGATCTTGATTTCTTCAGCTGTTGCACGTACCATCTTATCATGTGATAATGCGATTCCGCTCTTATAATGATTCATATTCGCAATGGTAGTATTGAATGTAATATCGCCTTTCAGGAACAGGCCATTGGCTTTTCTTTCCTCTGTGATCAGAGCAAATCCGTGATCCATAGCATCCTTCGGAGATGAGAAGTTCAGCATCTTTCCGTCATATACGATATTTCCTTCTGCTCTTGTACGAATTCCGAAGATCGTCTCCAGAAGTTCTGTACGACCGGCACCAACCAGACCATAGAATCCGAAGATTTCTCCTTTTTTGATATCGAAAGAGATGTTCTGCAGTTTTGGTGCATATTTTGTTGATATATTCTGTACAGAGAGAATAGTTTCTCCCGGTGTATTGTCTACAGGTGGAAATCTGTTATCCAGAGAACGTCCAACCATGGCGGCGATCAGTTCATTCATATCTGTTTCTGCACTCGGCTTGGTCATAACCAGACTTCCGTCTCGCAGTACTGATATTTCATCACAGATTTCAAATATTTCATCCATTTTATGTGAAATGTAAATCAGAGAAATCCCCTGAGCCTTCAACTGACGCATCATCTTAAAGAGTTTTTCAACCTCCGGTGCAGTCAGAGATGAGGTAGGCTCATCCAGTACGATGACTTTGGAATGATAGGAAATTGCTTTGGCAATCTCACACATCTGTCTCTGAGATACAGACATTTTCTTCATTGGCTGTGTCAGATCAACTGTGATTCCCAGCTTTCTGAACAGGTCTGATGTTTCTTTTTTCATTCTTCCTTCGTCGACAACCCCAACGGAATTCTTCGGGTATCTTCCAAGGAACATGTTGTCTACAACACTTCTTTCAAGACACTGGTTCAACTCCTGGTGTACCATTGCCACCCCGTTCTCCAGTGCATCCTTTGGTCCGGAGAAGTTTACTTCTTTTCCGTCCAGTACGATGGTTCCTTCATCTTTCTGATAGGTTCCAAAGAGGCATTTCATCATCGTCGATTTTCCGGCACCGTTTTCACCCATCAGTCCCATAATGGTTCCAGGTTTGACATTCATACTAATATGTTTCAAAACCTTATTTCTACCGAATGATTTGCTCATGCCGTTAATCGATAAGATATATTTGTTCTTATCTTCTTTCATAGCTGCGCTTCCTTTTCTTAGTAAAGAAGGGTATCATCGCTGACACCCCTCTATAATTTCATTCGTAACTGTTCAGTACCTTCACAGTTACAGTGACTACTGAATAGTTACTTTCATTCATTTACGGTAACGGTTCAGAGAACTCATCTCGATTTCGCATGGCTCCGAATCGTTACCATATGCACTTTTATTCTGTCTCAAATTATTTGGAGAGAAGTGATGTATATGCTGCTGCATTGTCGGTCTTAACCATGTTAATTGCGAAAGCATCATACTCGCTTGGGTTTCCAAGACGGTTGGTGATATTGGACTCTGTCTGTCCATCTCCACCGATGTAATCTACGTTCAGGTTCAGCAGATCATCATAGTTCTCCAGCAGTGGCTGGTATGTAGAACTCAGGAAGTTATCAGATGCATTGTAGATATCCAGCCATACTTTTTTGGATGGGCTCTTGCTTTCATCCAGCTGGTTAGCAACTTTGTCATAAACCTTTGTGGAATCTGTGAAATCGTTGTAGTTATCGGCTGTTACAGCAATATTTAATGCGTAGTAAGATCTATCTTCTTCGCTGTATCTGTAATCTTCACCTTCTGTCAGGCAGTTACCTGCTTCATCAGCTGTACCGATACCTGTATCGATGTCTACACCGTCCAGTGCGTTACGCAGAACTCTCAGTGTCAGATAAGCCTGAACGTCTGCATGCTGAGAAATTGTTCCGCCGTATCCTTCACCGATTGCTGCTACAGCATCGCTGTTTGCATCGTAACCGAAGGTAGGAACTTTGTTGTCTTTCGCCCATGCATTGAACATTGACATTCCCATACCATCGTTGTTGGAAACTACAACATCGATCTGGTCACCGAAGGAAGCTGTCCATGTTCCGATCGCATTACCGGCTGTTGCAGCATCCCATGTTGCACCTGCTGAGTTTTTCATTTCCTGAGAAGCCAGCTCACGGATGGTATATGTCTTTCCGTCTACATCCAGAGTCGCATCCTGCACAACTTTTGCTTTTCCGTCTACGTTTGTTCCAGCCGGTGTAGAATCTACTCCGCCGTCTGCATCTACACCTGTTCCAAGTGCGGAACGAACACCACGTGTACGAGCGATAGAATCATTATGTCCGATATCACCGATTGCCAGAACGTATCCGATCACGCCGTCACCGTTTCTGTCAATAGTGTCTGCATTTTCTTTGATGTAATCCAGAACCATCTGACCCTGCAGTTCAGCACCCTGGTTTGCATCGAAACCTACATAATAAGTATTTTCGTTGAAGTTCAGAGCTTCTTTGTCCAGTTCGCCGGTAGCACTGCTGGATGGCTGACGGTTGAACCAGCACAGAGGTTTATCTTTGTTTTCTACAGTTCCGTCTGCTGATGCAGCAGAATCTGTTGCTTCTGTTGCTTCTGTTGCTTCTGTTTTTTCTGTTTTTTCTGTTGTTTTTGTAGAGTCTTCGGACTCTGATGTGGATCCGCCACAGCCAACCATGGATAATGCCATAGCTGCCGCCATAATTGCTGCCAATGCTTTTCTTTTCATTTTTGTTCCTCCCGTTTTCCTGTTTGGTGATTTTGCCGGATTTGCTTCGTTCCCGGCTGATGAATTCATTATAATCACAAGAGTCTTGAAAAAAAATAGAATTTTTTTTGATAAGTTATTGAAATTTTTAGTTATTTCATAAATATGACTTTATAGAATTACAGATAGCGCGGAAAAATTATCCTGACACAAGTGATAGTGCAGTTTTTCTGTTTTTCCGATAATATAATCATATATAATGGTGTACTACAAAAATCAAAGCAGGCTCATGTAAGCTGAGAGGGGGATTGTGTATGGAAAACAAATCGAGGAAAACAGGACAATTTATAGGTGAGGTACTAATAGGTCTTTTATTCCTGTTTGCAGTTGTAGGGTTGTTTTTATGGAGTGTTAACAGAATTGTATCCAGCATAGAATATAAGAAATCAGCGGATGTTCGAACGGTCACAGCCCGTGTTATCGATTATGACATAAAGAATTCGGACGACGAATATGACGATTACGACGAGTATGTGACGAAGCTTTCGTATGAAGTGGATGGAATAAAATATACAGGGAAACGTACCTACTACCGGGAAGTCAGCATAGGCGACAAAAAAAATGTCGAAGTTTATCTGACACCAAGAGGCAAATACAAAATGAAAGGCGACGATGACCCTTTAACGTTCCTTCTGGCCTGTATAGGAATTCCGGCAGGCCTTCTTCTTACATTTATCGGAGGCAGGGTTCTTGTACAAATAATTGTCGGCCACTTTAAGAAGCCAACGGGGGCAGACGAGGAAAGAATCGAATAAATCGCGGTGCCCGCCAAATCTGCATGCATGCGATTTATCTCGCTACTCGCGCAAACAACGGGCTGAATAGCAGAAGATGCCATTCAGCCCGTTTTCATTGTACTGTTCCTTTTATATAATGATTCCGTTCCCTGATTACTCGAAATCTCTGGTGATATTCGTAAGCCATTTTCCTCTGATATAATGAACGAATACCACCGGCATTTTCTCGAATTCATCCAGGGTCATTACAAAGTATACCCAGATCGGCGGCAGCTTGAATACATATGCTGCCAGGTAAGTAAGGGGAACTGCAACAAGCCACATAAATATCGTATCCGTGATCATTCCAAATCTGGTATCACCGCCACCTCTGAAGCAGCCGCATATCAGGCAGGTATTGATGCTTTCCCCCATAAGGCGCCAGGTTGTCATAATGATAAAGACACCAAGATAATAGATGGCGGTCTCTGTCAGTTTGTCACGATAGAAATTCAGTATCACTGGTCGAATCGCCAGAATAACACCACATCCGATCAGGCTGACAACAATTGTGATCCTGAGCATGCGTTTTCCGTATTCTCTGGCTGTGTCAACACCGTTTTTGCCCAGCTCCTGACTGACAATGATCGTAGTTGCATTGGAGAAGCCACGACAGGCGATGGCACCAATATTTACCACCATGACAGCAACTGCATTTGCCGCAACCATATCATCGCCGATATGACCAAGGATCGCTGCAAATGCTGAAGTGGCCAGGCTCCAGACAACATCATTGATCACAGCCGGCGTTGCGATCTTCATAAAATCCTGGAACAGAACACCTGCTTTGGCAAAGAAGTATTTTATCCGGAATCTGACATCGGAACTATGTAACGAGTAAACGAGACAGATCACTACCTCTACGATTCTGGCAATCACCGTACCAAGAGCAACTCCGGTAACACCAAGCTTCGGAAGTCCAAACAAACCAAAGATAAAAGTGGCATTACAGATTACATTGACACAAAGAGAAACTACATATGTAACAGAAGGCAGCATAATCTTCCCGATACTTCGAAGGGCACTCATAAAAACCTGAGAGAATCCCATAAATACAAACGAGAAGGAAATCACCCTCAGATATTCACCACCGGAAGCAATCGTCTCCGGACTGTTGGTAAAAATCTTCATAATAGTAGTTGGCATGGCAAAGGAGACAGCAAAGAATACAGCAGAAACAATCAGCGAGATTCGTTCCGCCAGACCAAGTATCTTTTCTACTGTCTTTTTATCACCTTTTCCCCAGTACTGGGCACATAAAACCGATGTTCCCGCTGCCATACCGTAGTATAAACAGAAAAGAATAAATGTAAACTGATTGGCAAGGGAGGATGCCGACATAGCCGTCTGACTCACATATCCAAGCATCACTGTATCTGCCATATTTACCAGTGTTCCGATCAGATTCTGGATCATAATCGGAAAGGCTAATCTTGATGCGTATTTTAAGAATTCTTTTTTATTTAGCATACGAACATTCTTCCTCAATTCTGAAAATTATAGTACCTGTGGTAAAACTATCTGTTTTATCTTTTTTTCTCGAATCCATATACCCATTTTCCACGTAAAAACAGATACAGGAAAATCACTGAGCTGATGCTCCAGGTCAGCGGGTATGCCCAGAAGATCACACGGATATCCGGAATGTAATGCACAGCAACAGTAATATAGCTGACACGGAACATACACCAGACGCAGAGCATGACGATCATCGGAACTGCTGCATGACCGGAGCCACGAAGGACTGCTGCAATACAGTGAGAAAACGCCAGCAGAAAATAGAACAGCGCAATCGTCCGCGCCTGCATCACTCCATAATGTACCACCTCCGGATCTCCGTTAAATGCAGCGATCAGCGTCGGAGCCGCCACATAGATCAGAACACCGATCAGTTCCGCGATCACTATGGAACACAGGATGCCAAACCGCGCACCTTTTTTCGCACGGTCGTACTGCTTCGCACCAAGATTCTGACTGACAAAGGTTGTCAGCGCCATCGTAAAGCATGTAACCGGCAAAAATGCAAAGCCCTCAATCTTTGAATAAGAACCGCAGCCTGCCATCGCCATTTTTCCAAAAGCATTGATATTGGTCTGTACGAAAACATTGGCGATAGAAATCACGGAGTTCTGAAAACCGGACGGCACACCATTCTGAATGATCTGTTTCATCATGAGCCCGTCAAAACCGATCTTGCTGATCTGTAACCGATATTCTTCTTTTGTCCGCATCAAGTGAATCATACAGAAAATCGCACTGGCAAACTGGGAAATCGCCGTTGCCAGCGCCGCTGCCCCGACTCCCATGCCGAGGCCTGCGATAAAGAAAATATCCAGCACCACATTGATACACGAGGACACGATCAGATAGATCAGCGGATGCCGGCTGTCACCGACCGACTGTAAGATGCCGACAAAAATATTGTACATGACAAACCCAAGAGAACCCGCAAAATAAGTACGGAAATATTCGATCGACTGAGGAAGCACCTCCGACGGTGTTCCCATCAGCACCAGAATCTTTGGCGCCAGAAACATCCCGATCGCTGTCAATGCAAGACCTGCCGCCAGCCCAAACGCTACTGTCGTGTGGATCGCTTTCTGTAAATATTCCTTATTTTTCGCCCCATAATACCTCGCGATAACAACGCCTGCACCCAGCGCGATTCCGTTGATGAACCCGACCATCAGAAAGATCAGATTTCCCGAGGAACTGACCGCCGCCAGGGCATTACTGCCAAGAAAATTGCCAACGATCAGAGAGTCTGCTGTATTATACAACTGTTGAAACAGATTTCCGATAAACAGCGGAATCGCAAAAAATATGATTTTCCTGGAGATGCTTCCCTCCGTCATTCGTGTTTTGCTCTCTGCATTCAAAAAATCCCCCCCACTTTCCTTTGTTTTTTATTTAATGTCCGCAGATTCTATGCTACCTGTTTTTCTCTCATTTTCTCATTATTTTCCATAGTCCCAGGTAGCTTGACAAAAGCCATTGTAACACGATTTTATATAACTTGCCATGTCATTTGGCAAAACTGCTCCGGATACTCATTTCCAAAGATTCCATCTGTTACAAAAGTATCTTTTTCCTTCATAAAAGGACACCTTCCATTGGTATTTATGGTCAATGTTTTTTTCGTTTTTGCCAATTTCTATCTCAAAACTCTTTCTTTCTCATCACTCTCATACTATACCTATACGAAGCATACCATACAAGCAGACTTAACACAATAAGTGCAATCGCAATTTCAAGATCTCCTGTTCCTCCTATCACATTCAGAATGCTTTCTTTTAATTCCAGGTTAGCCTTCAGAAAAGAACCAATTGTATAACAAATTGCAAAAATAATTAAAATTGCGATCGGCAGCACGATTCGTCCCTTCTCTCCTTCACACCTTAGTCGGATCGCAATCATAATTCCCGCAACTGCCTGAACCACAAAAAATACGATCAGCTCCATTGCCAGCATTTCCGGATTTACCACCTCTTCAGGATTTATGAGCACGGCAATTCCTGCACAGATTGCCCCCATACACCATCCACATACTGTCATAATAAAAGATAAAATATATTTTTCTCTGACATATATTTTTTTATTTACGGGTAAAGAAAACAAATATGTGTATCCATGACCATTTTCATCGTAACTGATCGTATTACCTGAATATACTGCCATAACAGATGGAATATACACTGCAATGAAGTCAGCTCCCATTTTTCCCGTGAGTATAAAAAAGATTGCTACAACTGCTAATACCAGAAAAAGATTGCCACATTGCCGAAGAAACAACCGAACATCCTTTTCCAAAAGCCCTCTGATTCCTTTCATCATCTCTCGCCTCCTGTTAACATAAGAATCACCTGATCGAGTGATCCGCTCTCCACTACGATTTCCGGATAATTTTCTATATAATACTGCTTCTCGTTCGTAAGACAGGCGATTCCAAAAAACTCTTTTCTCTCTTTTGAAAGATACCTTTTATCCATTGCCCGATACTGTTCCTCACTGACTTTCAACACTGCATATTTTTCCAGAATCGTATCCATCTCTTCGTGGAGCACAATCTTTCCTTTGTGGATCACATAAATATCATCACAGAGATGCTCCAGATCCGAAGAAATATGTGAGCTGATCAGGATACTTCTCTCCGGCTTCTCTTCCATATACGCTCTTAAAATATCCAGCATCCCTTCCCTCGCTCCGACATCAAGCCCTGCTGTCGGCTCGTCCATAAAATTGGGTAGCCTTCTCTTATCCCTTGTAAACACTGGCTCTAACGGGAAACACATCAGTGTATTGTGTTCATTTTTGTGAGAAGTCTGTTCCTTTCTTATGGATTAGTGTTTTATTCTAACCACAACAACCGGGAGTGTTTTCCCGGCTGTTGCAGATTATTTTCTTATTTTAATTACAGATTTTTTAGTAGATTCAAATCTTTTTTATTCAACGCTTTTTGCAATCTAATGTTCTCTTTTTCCAATTGTTCTTTTTCTCGTTTTAATTCCCGGACCTGTTGCTCCAGTAGTTCGATTCGGTTTTTCATCACAATGTCCCCGATGTATCTTTTGGGATCAATCATTCCGACCTGCTGCTCTAATGCCCGATCCATTTCCTTTCTGACGGTTTCGTTCTTGTAAAAGAATCCTCTGGATAATCCTGTCCGCTTTACTAACTTTGGTACACTCACCTTTTCTCTGTCTGTGAGCATTTGTCGGATTTCTGTCACTGCGCGGTTTATCTTTTCCTCACTCGTTTTCCGGTTACAAGCTATCATCGTGTCGTATTTGTTCATACTCTTCCTCCCATCCGTCCAGACATTCCAAGACCATCTGTGATAACCTGTTTCTTGCTTTTCTGGTATCATTTGCCAGTATCTGGTTACTCATTTTTCTGTAATATTTTACGTTCTTTAGGCTTTTGTGTCCGAGCAGCCTTGCTATCGTCCAGTCATCCAGATGCATTTCTACAAGCTTTACTCCGTAGACATGCCGGTACATGTGCGTTCCGAATGTAAAATAATTTCCATTATCGTCCCTGAGATTTTCCCGATAAATTGCTGTTGTAATTCTCCCTTGGATCAGTGAGTAGGTCATCGGTTTTGTATGGTCATTTTCATTTGTAAAAATATATTTGCATTTTCCATACCTTTCTTCCGTATAACGGATGGCTTCTCTGATCAAAGCTGCCAGTTCCTGACTGATCGGTTTTTCATAGTAATGTGTTTTCATCTGGTAGATTCTGATCAATATCTCACCGTTTTGTTCCATCAGGCAGTCAGTCCGCAATGTCAGTGTATCTGAGATTCTTGTTCCCAGCATCTGATGAATCGTCATGACTCTGGCTGTCTGTATATCTACTTTTGCAAGGAATTCATTAAAACGCTTTAATTCTGCATCTGAGTAGACTTTAAATTCTGATCTGATATTGGGTGGGATGTCCCTGTTCAATATCAGATCTTTTGCCTGTGGATATTGGTAGATATCTGCTACTATATTGAGGATTGATCGAAGCCTTGTTATCTCTGATCGATACCTTTTTGTTCCTGTATCCTCTGTTTTCATATATACCAGATATTCTTCGATAATCGTTCTGTCAAAATCCGCGCAGGATTTTACATTTTTCTTATGCTCATTCAGATATCTGGAAAATCTCCGGATGGCTGTCAGTTCCTTTTTTACAGTCTCCAGGCTTTCTATTCTCAGTTGAAAATATACTGCTTTTTTAATTTCTTCCTTCAACTCTGGCTGACTGATTCCTGTAAAAGATATCGTTTTCCTTGGACGTATCAAATCCTGCTTCACCTGTATGTCAAGTTTTTCAATTTTCCAGACATCTTTTGTTATTTCGTTTACATCCGCATCTCTTAAGTCGGTTAAATAATCAATCAGGCATTCTATATACCCCAGTGTTCTGGCACGTTGCGTTCCTCTTCCGCCACACTTATTTTTAAATGGTGCTGTCAGGGACAATCCTTGCTGCAGGAGCCAGATTTTCATCTGCTGCATCCATTTTTCTTTATCCCAGTCCAGAAAACTCTCCGGCCGGTTGTTTTTTTCTTTCAACATCCTGCATAAATGATGGTAAAATCTTCGTTCTGTATAAAATTTTTCTGCTACGAGGTTTTTACCTCTGTATTGCAGGAACTCCCACATTTCTTCCTGCATCTGCTTTGTCGGCAGAAGTTCCAGATCATAATTGGGGTTTGTTCCCATACGTTCTTTGCTGAGATCACTTGCTTTCTGATAAGAATCCAGTTCCTTGATATAAAATCTATTTTCCACGCTTGCACCTCTTTATTCCGGAAGCAAGACTGCTTCCTTCTTTTGCGAAAAGTTCCTGATTTGCTCTGGAAATTCTCTTCGGCATATAGTCCACATATTGCTGTGTCATTTCTTCATAATCATGTCCCAGATAATCTCTGACACTTTGAAGTGGCACTCCATCTTCATAAAACATGGTTGCTATCGTATGCCTGAAATCATGGGATTTGAAATTATATTCCTGAAACAGCTCATGATTTTCATTAAATATTTTCTTCATACTCCATCGAAAACTGGAGTAATGATATGCTTTTCCCTTTTGATTCTGGAAAATATAATCCTCAGCACCAATCCTGTATTTTTTTATATATACTTTCATGATTTTATATAGAATTTCCGGGATGGGGATTCGCTTATATGTCCGCATTTTTATTTGATATACCTGTATCCAGGCGTCTCTCCCCTGCCAGTAATAAGCATTCCCTTTCAGGCAGCATACTTCACTGATTCTCAGTCCTAACAGCATAGAGTGCAGTAAAATCAATCTCGGCTTTTCCGGAAAATCTTTTAAATGTTTTAAAATACTTTCATAGGTTTCCTGTTCTACACTCCGGTCATTATGATGCAGGATTTCCTTTTTCAGATAATACTGGTAATTAAAAGGAACTTCTTTTATGATATTTTTCGTCTGCAGATATTCATAAAACTGATAGATTGCTATGATAATATCATTGAAATAGCTTGCTACCTTGTAGTCAATTATTTGAAAATATTTCTTTATTTCATTTTCTGACACTTGTTTCAAGTTGATTTCCGTTGTTTCTTCCAGCCAGACAGCAAATTTTTGAATTCGATAAAATTCAGTATGTATTACACTTAATGCTAAGTGTGTGACTCCCAAACAGTATTTTATATATTCTTGAACAAGTTCTCTGTTATCTGTCCTTTCTATGCTCATAAAAGAAATCGTTTTTACAGGATTAGACGGATTCACCCGGTATTCTTCCAGATACAGTCTTTCCATAAACCAGACCGTGGAATCCCATGCAATATTTTTTGCATGGCAGAAAATATATTCCTGACACGCTCTAAGCTCCTGTTTTGCGCATTTCTTTTTATAATCCGTGTCCCCATAGTTTTCAATTTTGTCGAACTGCTTCTGTGTGAGATATCTGAGATCTTCAATCTGTTCCTGCATGCAAAATTCATATACACTTTTCAATCCGTTTAGATGTCTGGTGCATTCTTTCATAGTTATTTTCTGTTGCACGATATCTTCCAGAACCGTTAAAATCTGCTGTTTGCATATATCTGAACCTTTTACCCTGAAATCCCAGACCAGCTTACTAATATCTGTCGTATATTCATATCGTTTTGCAATCGCCGGATTGGGATGATACCGCAGGAACAGAATGTCATGGAGCAACTCCGGATGATTCTGTGCATTCCACTTTCCTTTTAAGGTCTGCGCATTTTCTATGATCAGCCGCAACTTTACACGATCTATTCCGAGCAGATAATTACGCACCGTCGAATCCACATAATATTCTCTCAGATATTTTTGATATCCGGCTCTCACCTGATAATTGATCTCTGACAAGTGCCAGATCTCATTCTGAATCAAATATGTTTCCAGACTGCCTTTTCCACATTTTTGTTCATAATATTCATCTAATTCCCGTTCCAGTCCTTCAATCAGTTGTTCCCGCTCTGCATTGGATAGGTTCTGCTCTTCCGGCACAAAGGCATACAATCTTGCCGGCATTTATTTTCACCTCCTGCTTTCCAAAAATTGATTGACATTATAAAGATTGGAATATCGACGGTAAAATTCCTGACTTGCTGTCCTTAGCTTGTCATCTAAAACATTCAGATACCGTATGGTTGTGTCCAGATGTTTATGGCCTAATGCCTGACTGATCATTTCCAGTGGCCAGTCCGATTCCCATCTGGTATTTGCATAATATCTCCGAAGCATGTGTGGGGTGATCTTGATTCCGGTCTTTTTCTCCATCCTCTCAAACATATCATAAACACTGTCTACCTTCATTGGTTTTCCTGTCGTATCCCCTTTGATGTTGATAAACAGATATTCCTGTTTTTGCAGGATGTCCCAGTATTCTCCGATGTAATAAAGCAGGAATTCAAAGGTGTCATCGCTGAGACGTCCTCTTCTTTCTTCTGCATTTTTTGCCCTTGCATCATTCTCATTGTCCTCTCGGAAATTCACCCTGATTTCATGGGTTTCGTAGTCGATATCTTTTGTATAATCGATTCCTAAAATTTCACCGATACGAAATCCGAGTTCTGATGTCAGCAGAATCAATACCTGATCCCGGCAGTTTGTGCAGGCTTCCAGAATCGTAATGATTTCATTCTTTTCGGCTGCCCTCACATCCCGTTCCTCTTCTTTCAGATACCCTTTAAAAGAGCGGGAACGCAGCGTTCTTCTGACTCCGATAGCATTTGCTCTTGTAATAGGCTGGTTATAAGAAAGAACGGATAAATAAGAACCGTTATTTCTGACCGCTTCTAAAAAACAATAAAACCTGAACACTTCTTTTAAGTAAGCGTTACAGGTTTTATTCTGTGGTCCATTTTCTAAATTGTCAGTATGTTTTCCGGCTTTCAGCCATTTTAGATATTCTGCGAAATAATCATATTGTGTTTCGTAATCCATCTCATAGATATCTTCTGCTTTCTTTTCGTTTTCCAGCAGATATTCCCAATAATAGGCAAGAGCAAATGCATTTCTCCGTATTGTGTTCGGAGAACGATTCGCCCTGACCTGATGCATTAGATATTTGCTTGGGAGCAACACGATTTCCAACGATTCCATATCCCGGATAAAGAAATATTTTACCGAGCCTTCCCTCTGTGTTTCCACTTTGTATCGTTTCATGCTGCTCACCGCCTTTCCTCTAACGCTATACACAGTATACCCACTTCATGCCGAAATAGCTATTCATCAATACCAACAATCCCACCGAAAACGCCCTTGAAATACCACCAAACTTTTCGTGCTAAATCTGCTATTTCTGTAGCAGAACCACGAACGGTTACAGGTAGTATTCCACGCCTTTCCGGTTTCGGATAAAGTGCTGGATATCCTTGATGTCTTTTGCCATCTTGCAGCTTGGAAGCGCACACATCACTTCCTCATGATACCTGCCGCCTTCTCCTGCACGCTCGTCTAAAATGGACACGACACAAGTATCTGTCTCGGTGCGGAGCGCCCGTCCGAATCCCTGTCTTAGTTTTTTCTGCATGTCTGGAACAATCACTGCCTGAATATAATCTTTCAGGCTGGCATATTCCTTCTTCTGTGCTTCGCTGATGGGATCAGGAACAGCAAAGGGCAGTTTTACTATAATCAGCGAAGATACCATATCTCCAGGGAAGTCTACTCCTTCCCAACAGGAGCCGGCTGCAAAAAGGACAGCATTGTCCATCTGTTTAAATCTTGTGATCTCTTCCGGTGAATGTCTCCACACCTCTATCATCGGGAACGGAATTTCATCCCTTAACATCTGGTAAACGTTTCCCATCAAATGATAAGATGTGAACAGCACCAGCGTATGCCCGTAAGTCGAACAGATCAGTGAATGGATATGGCCTGCTATCATCTCCGCCTCTTCCTGACTTCCTCTTCTGGATTTTTTCAAATTCTTAGGCAGATATAAAAGACAGTTCTTCTGATATTCAAACGGGGAGTCTGCCACATATTCCCGGACTCTCCGCACTCTCTGTAATCCTGTCATTTTCCGAATGTGGGAAAATCCCTGTCCGGTTTTTAAAGTTCCGCTTGTAAGAATCGCTCCCATTCCTCTGCTCCATAACATCTGGTCCAGATACTGTGGAATCCGTCTGCTGGATGCACACAATATAATCCTGTGATCATGGTCCTGCTTCAGATGCAGTACATACTTCTTATCCTGATGGAAAAAGTATTCCAACACACTTCTGGTTTCTTCCAGCTTGTTTCTGATCCACTTCGGAATCTTCTTTTCTAATTTTTCTATGATCTTATTCATGGTCTGTATCCCCTCACATAAATACATTGCACACTCTTCTGTCGTGTGGAATTCTTCTTTTATCCCATATCTGGTTCTGTGGTTTTCTCCTATGATGTCCAGCACCATACGGATCGTCCCAGACAGTTTTCTTATCTCCGGGCCTTGGTACTCTTTCCCAAGATAAAAGCAGATTTCCCGGATATCGTCATAACAGAGGCTCTTCCCGAACATCTGCTTTGCCGCATCCGGCAGCTTATGTGCTTCATCGACAATCAATGCCCGGTAGTCTTTTAATAACGGGCGGTAATCCTGCATCCTGTGATAACCATCAGCCAGCAGATAATTGTGATTACAGATCTGAATGAACATTTCATGATCTCTGGAACGCTCCAGATACTGCTGATACCTGCATGAGCCTCTTTTCGGGCAGTCTCCCGAACAGAACTTCGGTACACTCACCATCCTTCTGTCAAACCCACTTAAGTTGGACACTTCGTCCATATCATAATGTTCTTTCAACGACAGCAGAGCTTCTTTCTGCAACGCATTTTTGTTTTTTTCTTCGATTGCAACGATTCGTTGCTCCAACCTCTCATCGCAGACAAAATGCTCTTTCCCTTTTCGTATCACAGCTTTAATAGGGGCCTGAATCGTCCCGTTCTCCTGAAGAATCCGGGAGAGAAAAGGGATATATTCTGTAAGAATTGCTTTCTGGAGTGTAATGCTGGAAGTGGATATCACGATCGGACGCTGCTCATAAGGGGAACATCCTTCTGCAAGGAGAGAATATTTTCTCATCAGAACACAGGCCACCAGATAGGCATACGTCTTGCCGATACCGACACCCGCATCACACAGTGCTATGTTTCTTCCTAGCAGGTTATCCAGCATTTCGTAGCATAACATAATCTGTTCTTCCCTTACTGCCATTCCATGTTCTGGAAACAGCACACGAAAGATTGTATCAATTTCACGATGCGCTCTTTTTAAATATTCTTTTGTGTAATACATAATTTGTTACCTAATATGCGTGCTGATACCACATCAATACGGCTGTAAAGGATTTCTCCCTACAGCCGCATGTATCTGATATCAACGACACATTCTTCCTTGATTTCTTATACTTTTGTTTTTTGGCGTTGTATTTGTCCTCGACTCCCCCATTGCCTTACGGGAACATTACAGGCGGATGCTTGGCATTGCACCGCTCATGGATTTTCTAAAGGTCTTGCTGATTACAACCCAAAGTCCATCCTCTGCTCACTGGCAGTTCCTATGTATCATTATCCCCTCGTAAGTGATCATCGCAAAAGACCGCCACGGTCCTGTTTCAGTTAAAGTGGATTCGCTCGAAACAAAAACACCAGCAAAGAATTTTTTATATTCTTTCCTGTCATTTTCATTTGTCCTCGCGCCTTCCTAACACGCTTCTACTTACGGGAACGTACCTGTAATGCTGGTATAGGATTGTCAAAGTACACTGGCAAAATTTACCTGCCTATTAAATAGCCGATGAAAAATGCTGTTATTATTCAATTTTCGACAAATTATTTAATTTTTTTCTTAAACGGTTTCTTTTGGTATAAACGGTCTGTTCTGCCATTCCCATAATTTTGGCAATCTCTCTTCCTGAATATCCCCATGTACTAAGCAAAAGTATCTCTAATGTCTGATGTTCTGTGCCCTTTAATAATTCATAGATCCGTCGGTCTCCAATGTTGTCTAAAAGTTCTCGGATATCCTGTGCAAACCGTCCTCTGTCCCTTTGTTTTATGGAATCCATATCCTGCATCATTTCATCCAGATGTTCCCGGTATCTGCGCTCTTCCAGAAAATCTTCCCTGTCCATCTGGCGCAGCTTTTGGATCTTCTCTTCTTCCATTCCCAGTTCACGCAGTTTCTTTTCTTCCTGTTCTTTCCAATAATTCCACTTTCGTTCTTCACTTGTCTTGTTATAAGCCATTTATCTTTCCTCCGATCTGATTTTTGGTATAGAAATCAAATCGGAGCATGGCGGTGACCGGATAGGTACGTTATAATGTTCGAAAAATGTCGAAGAAAAAAGTGCTGCAACCTCATCGATTACAGCACTTCTTTTTCCCTTACTCTTTTGTTTTTTTAAGGACTTCCATTGATGCAAATATAACTCTTCTCCTTGTCATGCCTTACTAAAACACCACAAAAAGAAGTATATAGAAAAAGACTGTCAGAACTGTGTAATGTAACAGTCATCTGCCAGTCACTTTTCGCATAATTCGACATTTTTCTACATTTTGCTCAATGTCTGTCTATATCTAAATAATATCCCACCTTTCGTATACTCTGAATTATCTTTGCAGCCTCCGGTTCTGTCTTTTCCATTTTTTTGCGGAGTCTGCGTACAAAACACCAGATCATGTTGGCAGAGTCATCTCCATATGGTTCTTTCCATAACTGTTCAAAGATAATCTCATGGGTAACTACCTGTCTGGAGGCATCTGCCAGCAGATACAGGAATGCCTTTTCTCTCTCATTTAAGGTTGTAAGCTCACGCTCTCCCCAGTAAGCAGTATGATAACGCCAGTCGATCAGCAGTTTTCCCTTTTGTATCATCTCCTGCTTTTCTCTTTTTCTTCCGGTGTTCCATGCGATGTCAGAACGCCTGAGCAATGCATACAGGTACGTGTTGATCAGGCTGACCGAAGGATGTGGAAATACCAGGTCTGCACCCCATTCAATATACTTTTTTACCGCCTGAATCCCCGGTATCACTACAATAATCGGAGCCCTGCTGTACTGCCGGACTTCCCAAATCAGCCTTCCCAGCTTTCTGTTATCATTTCTCACAAGCATCAATACTGCGTCATAGACCGCTATGGTATGGAATTTTTCAAACACATCCAGATTAACGGTCGTACATTCCCACTCATTTTTTAACCCTTCACAAAGTTGACTCCACTTATCTACCTCATCCGCAGCAATCAATACTTTTTTCATTTGTATCCCTTTTCTTATGTTACTTCATTTTTAAAGCAGAAAAGGCAGTGAAATCTCTCCACCGCCTTTCCTGTTTTTGATTTAATTCGTTAATTTCATTTCTTCGTTTAATGTATTCTCTTCCGTCATCTTCCGTACCAATTCTTGAATCTTTTTATAAGATTCTTCGCTGATTGTATGTTCCATCCGACACGCATCATGATTTGCAGTTTCCGAAGATACTCCTATTCGTCGTAAAAATTCTTCTAAAAGCACATGCCTTGCATAGATTTTTTTTGCAATCTTTCTTCCTTCTTCTGTCAGTTCAATGCTGCCATATCGGTCTTTTATTACATATCCATCTGCCAGCAGTCCACGTACTGCAACTGAAACACTCGCTTTGGAATAGTTCAGATAATCACTAAGCATAGAATTACGAACATATCCTTTCTGACGTTTCAATACATACGCCGCTTCCAGATAATCTTCTTTGGATTCTCCAATTTTCATATACTACTTTATCCCCTTTTGGAAAGTATTTCTTCTGCATTCCTGCTGTTAAGAAATTCTGCCATTCTCCATTTCATATACCACATCTGCCACATTCATTGTGGATACTCTGTGGGATACCAAGACAACTGTTTTCTTCTTGGCCGATTCTTTCAATGATTTTAAGATAATTCCCTCATTTAAAGAGTCGAGGTTCGATGTAGGCTCATCGAGTAGAATGAGGGGGCATTCATGGAGAAATGCTCTTGCAATTCCGATTCTCTGTTTTTCACCACCGGACAGCGTATCACCCAGTTCTCCGACTTCTGTATCATATCCTTTCGGAAGTGTCATAATGAAATCATGGATAGATGCTTTCTTTGCGGCTTCCATAATCTCTTCTCTGGATGCTCCCGGCTTTGCGATGGCAATGTTGTTTGCAATGGAATCATGGAACAGGTGTGTTTCCTGCGTAACATAACTTTCCATATCTCTTAAATGCTTGGTTGGAATCTTGCGGACATCTGTACCGTCTACCGATACACTTCCATCCTGCACATCCCAGAACCGCATCAACAGTTTTAAGAGTGTAGATTTTCCGGAACCGCTCGCACCATGAATCCCTGTGATTTTACCCGGCTGTAATTTCAGTGAATAGTTATCTAAAATAACTTCTTCACCATAAGCAAATGTTACGTTCTCTGCCTCTGCTCCTGTAAATTCATGTTCCATGTTCACTGCACCGGAAGTTTCCACATTACCCGGAATTTCTTCCACAAGCGGTGTCTCTTCCAGAAGAGAAAGAACGCGCTCACCACTTGCCAGTGTCTGGTTCAGGTTATTGGAAAGGCTTGATAATGCTACTACCGGTCCGAAAGAACCCATCATTGCGATGGTACAGGTTAAGATTCCCTCGAATCCCATCGCACCTTTGTCGTACAGCCAGATTGTCAGTGCAAGCATTCCAAAAGATGCAAGCAGGATAACCATGTTCGTAAAGGAACGCTGTGAGCCTTCCATTTTGCTTAATGACTCCTGCATTCCTGCAAGATTTTTGGAACGCTCAGACATCTGCTCTTTTCTCTTTTCACCCTGTCCGTACTGGATGGTCTCGTCCAGTCCACGTAAAGAGTCCAGAACAAAGCTGTTCAGTTCTCCGAAGTTTGTCCGAAATTCCATTCCCTTCTGGCTGCCACGTTTTCCATTCCACATCGGGATGGCAACACCGACAATCAGATAAGCTGCCAGTGCAAGCAATCCTGCCAGCCAGTGATATCTTCCGATAAAAATCACCATAATGATCGAGGTCAGCGTTGCAATCGCAATCGGGGAAATGGTATGTGCATAGAACACTTCCAGTAATTCGATATCGGTTGTAATAATCGAAATCAGATTTCCCTTGTCCCGTCCTTCCAGTTTTGCCGGACAGAGTTTCCGAAGTGCCGCAAATACTTTGTGACGGATGATTGCCAGAAGTTTAAATGCAATAAAATGATTGCAATATTGTTCTGCATAATGCAGAATTCCGCGGAGGACTGCTATGATGATCATTACAGTTATGATTGTTTTTACACTTCCTGCACCTCCTGCTATAAGCCCATGTACAATTACCTGCCCTGCAAGAATAGTCAGAAAAATAGCACAGAGATATCCGGCTGTTCCCAGGATGATCGCTGCCAGCATGATATGAAGCAATGGTTTCACCAGACCGATCAGACTTCCCATAATTGAGATAGCACTTCTGCGTTTTTTCGTTGCAGCCTCTCCATATGATGCTATGCTTTCATTCACCATCTTCTTTTGTACTGTACTTTTCTGCATACTTTTTTTATTCGTATCAGACATCCACAGGTTCCTCCTTGCCATAGTTCTCCAATGCCATCTGACTGTCATACAGATGTCTGTATTCACCATTCAATTGCATCAGCTCTTCATGTTTTCCACTTTCCTTTATTTCTCCATCTTTCAGGAAATAAATCTGGTCGGAATTTACCACATTTGCCAGTCGATGTGAAATCAGAAGTACTGTTTTTGTTCTGGCAAGCTGGTGGATCACATCCATAATCAGTTCTTCACTTTCCACATCAATATTGGAAGCAGCCTCATCAAAAATATATACTGCCGAGTCTCTCAGTAATGCTCTGGCAATCGCCAGCCTCTGGCATTGTCCGCCGGACAGGTTGCCGGCTTTTTCCAGAAGTTTTGTCTGCAGTCCGTCCTGAGTCTGCAGAAATCCCAGGAGATTTACCTTCTCAAGAACTGCGTTCATTTCTGCTTCTGTTGCATCTGACTTTGCCATGCGAAGATTCTCTTCTACAGTTCCTTTAAACAGATAACTGTTGTGGCGGACCAGTACCACATGTCTCATCAGATCCGTTTCCTTTACCTGGGAAAGCGGCACACCGCCAATAGTAATCTCTCCGGTAAATCCTCTGTTCTTTGCAGAAATGATTCCTGCGATCGTACTCTTTCCGCATCCGGATTCTCCTACCAGAGACACAAAACTTCCCGCCGGAAGGTACAGATCGATTCCTTTTAAAATCTCTCTATCTTCTTCATATGCGAAATGTACATTCTTAAAAGAAATATCCAATGATCCTTCAGGCAAAATCTTCTCTCCTGTCTGTGGTTCCGGTAAATCTAATATTTTAAAAATCTTGTCACTTGCAGCCATACCATTCATTGCAATATGGAAAAAAGATCCCAAAAGTCTTAATGGCAGAAAGAATTCACTTGCCAGAAGAACTATACATAAAGTTCCGGAAATGCTGATATTTCCTTTCAGAAATTCAGATACTGCCACTGCCATACCAATTGCTGCACCGCCATATGCCACAATGTCCATCACGCTAGTAGAGTTTAGCTGCATGGTCAGAACTTTCATGGTGATTCTGCGGAAGTTCTGAGATTCCATGTCCATCTCGTCTGCCTTTTGCTGATCTGCCTGATAGATTTTCAGAGTTGTCAGTCCCTGCAGATTTTCCAGAAAAGAATCTCCAAGACCAGTATAAATACTCCAGTATTTATCCAATAACTTCTTCGCAATTTTCTGTACCGCCACAATGGAAACCGGAATCAGCGGTACGCAGATCAGAAGAATCACACTGGCTTTCAGACTCACTCTGCTGAGAATGACAAACAGTGTCAGCGGCGCGATCAGACTATAAAATAACTGCGGAAGATATTTTCCGAAATAAGTTTCCAGTTGCTCCACACCTTCCGTTGATA